>Ga0315294_10000582_pt1 | contig 39320 bp, 35 predicted proteins | sample YL17G13_40_MG_FD_203626 | JGI IMG/M metagenome (GOLD analysis project Ga0315294, IMG submission 203626) | Sediment microbial communities from Yellowstone Lake, YNP, Wyoming, USA - YL17G13_40 | ecosystem: Environmental > Aquatic > Freshwater > Lake > Sediment | place: USA: Wyoming | collected...
GTGATTATAATCCATCCGCCAGCGATCCACAACATATCTCAATTCACTAATACTCAAAAACAGTTCCCTATTGAGCAGCTCATCTCTGAACCTGCTGTTAAATGACTCGATATAGCCGTTCTCCCTGGGACTGCCGGGAGCGATATACAGAGTATCTACGCCCGTTGCCTTAAGCCACTTCTTAACCACCTTCGATACAAACTCAGGCCCGTTGGTGCATAAAAAATTGAGGGCGGCAAAGGCCGCCCTCGATAACATCAAATATCAATGCCCCGTCATCAACCGCCTAAGGCGGCCAATCTCGCCTGCACGTATGCAGCCATGGCCGCATTGTCCCCGCCTGTTATCGGCGTGGTGTATTTAGCGGCAAGCGACATCGACTCATCCGCCGACAGTTGCAAATCTTTGTTCAGTATGTTGGTGTACTCGGCCAGTGCATCGAGCCACTGCGCCGCAAGGGCATACTGTGTTCCCTCTTTCGGATTCTGTAATGCGGTCGCAATCATTGCCATTTGCTCTTCCGAAGGCGGCGCTCCACCCGCGGCGAACTCATTGACCACCTGGCCCAGTGCCTTGAGCTGTGTTCCATCGGCGTCCATCAGCACAAGGGCCGTGTTCTTGAGCCGGGCGCACACGTCGCACGTCTGAATGCCGCTGGACATCGCAAGCGTTCCATCCATATAAATCTGCAGTTGCTCGGCCTCAACGCCAAGCTCTTTAGCTACCCAGTTCATAACCGCCGGACATCCCGTCGATTTTAATTCCGGCTGCTGAATCGGTGCCACCTCAATACTGACATCGGTGTCTGTTCCGGTCCCGGTTCCCGTTCCCGTATCAGTGCCTGTTCCTGTATCTGTTCCGGTCCCGGTTCCCGTTCCCGTATCAGTGCCGGTCCCTGTATCTGTGCCGGTCCCGGTATCTGTGCCGGTCCCGGTTCCCGTCCCAGTATCGGTTCCCGTTCCGGTCCCTGTTCCTGTATCTGTGCCGGTCCCGGTTCCCGTTCCCGTATCAGTGCCTGTTCCTGTATCTGTGCCGGTCCCGGTTCCAGTCCCCGTATCAGTCCCTGTTCCGGTGCACGTTTCACAGCCTGGGCAATCACCTTTATAGTTTCTTTCGATATCTATCTTTGAATGCGCTCCATCAACGGGGCCTTCTTCAGCGTTTTCACCATCCGATTCCACGTTGGCCAATCCACCGCCCGCTGCCTTTGCATGTGCCCTCACCGGCTGCTGTTGGCCGTTTCTGTCGAGCGTAATGCTGCCTCCCGCATGTATCCTTACCGTTGCTTCGGCGGTGCCCGGATTGCCGCCGTCGGCCGTCTGCGCCCACGCCAGCACCTGACCATTCAGAGTATTTATTGCGACATCGCCGCCTGCATGAACGTGAACATCTGCAACCGACGAGTTCTTCCCGTGGGCCTCGGCCTCGACCTTACCCTCTATCGTCACGTCCCGACCTGCCTGCAGACATACCTCTGCGGTGGCATTGTCAGCGTTTGGAACATTGTTTGCCTTGGCCATTGCCGCGCCGTGCGCCGAATCACCTTCAATCGTCAAATCCCCCCCGGCTATAACAACCACGGAAGCGTCGCTTCGGCCCCGTGCATTGAGGTATCCTGTGCTCACGTCGCCGCCGGCGTCGATTCTAATGCTGGCCTGTTCCTGGGTCGGGCTTCCCGCGTCCACATCGCCGATGCAAATGCTGCCGGTTGCCTCCGCCCGCAGCGATTCGAGCCCCTCCAAAGCCATTGAGAAAATGTCGCCCGCGGCAAGAATTACGGACGGTCCTTCGGCTTTAGTGCCGCTCTTGTCGCCGGTGATATTGCCGGTGTTTGTTACGGTGTGGCCGGCCGGATCGGCCATAGCAACCTCGACAACCACGTCGCTGCCTTCCTGGCCGAGGTATACGTTGTCGCCGGCCGCCATAATCACAAGTCCGCCGGGGCTTCTTATCGTGCCGGCATTCAAAACCGAGCTTCCTACAAGAGCGACCTGGTCGGCTAAAATTTCACCGCGGTTGATAACCGAACCGTTGCCGCCGCTGAACCGGTAGATGCCGTCCATAAAGTCCGAATCGGTAATGCCCAGACCCGAAGCGACGAACTTGCCGGCGTTGATGAGCGCATCAGGCCCGATGACGATGCCGCGAGGATTTATTACGATTACGCCGCCGTTGGCTATCAGGTCACCCATAATTCCGGTTGCCATTCCGTCAGTGGCGTTTACCCTGTTAAGAACATAAGCGCTGGCACTGGCTTGATTGAAGGTAACTGTTGCACCCTTGCCGATATCGAAGTTGTTCCAGTTGATTACGGTCCCATTTGCAACATTTTGTATGTCTAATCTGCCTGTGCTGTAATCAAATGACCCGACGCCGCCGTATGGCGTGCTGTGTCCGGTCGGAAGTGCCGTGGCACCCGGGTTTGGGTTGGCCAGCAGAGCCGGCAGTGGCGCATAGAATAACATCAGCTCCACCAGCACACAGATAAGTATATGCTTCAGATAGTATCTTCTTGCAATTTTACTTAGTGACTTCATCTCACTTCCCTTTCGCTTAGTATTTTTTCTACCCTCTGTTTTTAACGCCCCCTTCGTGGGAATTACCTCTACTCCATTGTTATTATCTTACCTATTTTGAATATGACTGTCAAGTAAAATCCTACCCAATTTAGCCAATCGCTACATTCCATCGTTTTTTTCGGGACTACTGTGGCCGCACGGCCCGTTGGGGTCTAAATTGTGCGATTGAGGATAGGTGCTTCGAGCAAGCTTTGGACTCGCCTCGGCGTAGCCGGAGGCGAAGCCGGGCGCAACCAGTAGCATGCATCAGTCGCGAATCGGCAACGTCCCAAAAAATTCCCCCAAACTAACACTAATCCCCTCTTATACAATAGCCGCGGTTGGTCATTCAGAAGCCGATGATGATATGTGTAAATGGAGATGCCAAATCTATATCAGCAGTGCCGCTACTGGGCAGGGCCGGAGTTGAACCGGCGACACGCGGATTTTCAGTCCGCTGCTCTACCACCTGAGCTACCTACCCCAAAAAACTTTTTTAAATTTTAACCACTGATTTCGCAGATTTACACTGATTTTGTTCCCGTTTTTCTGTGCAATCCGCCTTCGCTAAAGCCTCGTCGGACAAGTCTGTGTAATCTGTGGTTTGGTTCAAATTTAGCATAAAAAAACGGCATTGCAAGCAAATTCGCGCGGCGTCTTGCCACAAAGACACCAAGACACAAAGTTTTCTTTATTTTTTCTTTTTGCCTGCCCTGCGTAGCTTTAGCGAAGTGGGGTGCCTTTTTTTGGCCCTACCCTCTTTGAAAATAAAACTGCCGCACGACCCTCGCCTGCCTCGACTCGCGCTCGCCTCTCGGCGAAGCTGAGGGTCGGGCGAGGCGGGCGTCGTGCGGCAGGGGAAAATTTTGTTTTTCAATCAGAACGTCTAATCGGCGAAGTTGAACACGTCGTCCCTTGTTCCGTACAAGCCATCCCACCCGGCTGACATAAGAATATACCCGTCCTCATTATGTGGCCTCGGGGTTGCTGTAACCTTTGTATTGGTTATTGCGTTGAGGAATACCCTAGGGTCATCAAATATTGGATGGTGGACGGTATCAATATCGGGTTCCCAGGGACAGCCAAGCTTTGTGATTGCACGGTTGTCGTCAAAATTATAAATGTTAGTGTTGGGAGTTCCAGCGGCAGGTTCAGTAATAACATCGTGATTTAGTTTTGACGGGTCGGCCTTATAGTAGAGCACCGGCATACCTACCTTTTGACCTGCCCGCTCCGGACATCCCAGTGTGCCTCCTTGTATGCTGGCTCGCAGGAATACATCGCCAATGACGGAATCTGGATAATCAGGCATTGTATTCTTAAACGTTCCTGTTCCCGTTGGTGGGGGATAGAAAGGCACACCCGCGCTAATGTCCCAAGCGTACAAATACTGAAGCGGGGTAGCCCTGATATTCTCGCTATCAACATACTTGGTTCTTCCGCGCAGATTCACCCTTAGCAGATCGTTGTAGAGAGTAGGTTCAATTGGCACACAGTGATAGGGATTAAATAAATAGGTGCCGGTTTGTTGGGCCTGGAAGCTGGACGATGGGTGAAACCCCATTCCGTCCTGACCAAGCAATGCCTCGCACAACTTCATTGCCCCGCAGTAACCATCGCCATTGGAATCAACGGCGCCCGAATCCGGATAAGCATCCGAATGGTCATTGCGGTATAGCTCAAGGCCCTTGCTTATCTCGTGGAACTGCCCCTTTTGGGCGACTTTCTTTGAGTATATCCGCACCCTGTTTAACGCTGGGACGAGGATGCTTATCAGAATAATGATAATGCTCATCACCGTCAGCAGCTCGATAATGGTGAAGCCCGTTCCGCCACGGCGGATAAATTTAGTTCCTTTTGGCATCGTTTGACTCCTTAAAACCCTGTTATTATAACTGAATTTTCAGGAACAGTCCTGCCACATCAATTAGTCAGTATACTTTATGGGACGCGCCCTGTCAACTATTTTTGCCTATGAATTTGGGCTGTTTTGGGCCGAGTAGGATTCTTGCCGAATTTTGCCCGCGATTTGTTATAATAAGGCAGAATAGGCCATTAGTCCGTCGGGGCAAAGACACTGATAAGCTGGTTGCGTCAAACGGTTGCGGTTGCGCCGCTCGTTTCGTCGAACGTCTTACGTAGGACGCAACCGATACGAGCCGCGTAACCGATAAGCGAATTACGCAACCCGCAGTTCGGGCGGTGGGAATTGACAACGCCGGGACATAAATACTGTCAGATATTTCGGATTATGCCTAAATGAAGCTGGAAATGCGAGGACAAATGCGGTTAGAGCAGCAGATGAAGCTGGCTCCGCATATGATTCAGTCGATGGAGATACTCCAGCTTCCCCTCCTTGCGCTTCAGGAAAGGATTGAGCAGGAGCTGAACAGCAATCCGGTTCTGGAGGCGGATGAATCGCCGGGGCCGGAGGAAACGTCCGCCGAAGGCGAGACCTCGCCAAATGGCGGGCCCGCTGAGACGACGACCGAACCGGATGTGCAAACTGCATCCAAGGAGAAGGAGAGAGAGGATGATGCACTGGACGAGGAGTTCCGGGATTACATTGAGCAGGGGACCGGTTTTGCGAGGCCGCAGCCGGACGAACCGGACCCAAAGCTTGCGGCGATGAATAACACTGCCGCGGCGCCTCCGTCGCTGCACGATTATCTTGAAGACCAGTGGCGGATGGTCGAGGCGGATGAACCCGTGAAAAGGGCCGGCAGTATGATTATCGACTACATCGACGAGAGGGGATATTTGTCGGTTCACTTGGAGCAGTTGCACAGCAAGGACAGAACCGATTTTACACTTGAGGATTTACAAAAGGCGATTGAGCTTATCCAGAAGCTTGAACCGCCCGGCATCGGCGCCCGCGACATAAAGGAGTGCCTGCTGATTCAAATTGGGCAAAACGGCGCGGATTCGACCCTTCGACCCTTCGATTCCACTCAGGGCAGGCAAAGCTCACCGCAGGCGGATATGAGCTTCGAGAGGGCCCTTGTCGCCGGCCACTTGGACGAGCTGCTTGAGAATCGCCTGCCCGATATAGCAAAGAAGATGAATTGTTCCATCGAGGAGCTTAACCGCGCAATTGAGCGGCTGAGCAAATTTGACACCTCGCCGGGGCTGCAGGTCGGCAGGAACCATAATCACGCGATTACCGCCGACGTGATAGTGGATTACTCCGACGAGACCGGCGAATATACGGTGCGACTGGCGGAGGATGGTTTGCCCCGGCTGCGAATAAGCGACTACTACGTCAAAATGGCTTCGGGCAACCCCTCGACTACGCTCGGGACAGACAAGGCCGGCGAAAAGGCAAAACAATTTCTGCAGAACAACATTCGCTCGGCCCAGTGGATAATAGACGCGATACAGCAGCGGAAGAACACGCTGCTTAAGGTTACCCGCTCGATTGTCAATCGGCAGAGGGAGTTTTTCGACAGGGGTCAGCTTTACCTAAGGCCGCTGCCGATGGCGAAGGTCGCCGAGGACGTCGGGGTGCATATCGCCACGGTCTCGCGTGCGGTTGCGGGCAAATATATGCAGTGCTCGTGGGGGATATTGCCTTTGAGGAAGTTTTTCAGCGGCGGCATCGAAGACACTCAGGGAAACGAAAAAAGCTGGGAGGCCATAAGGGCCAGATTGCAGGAAATAATCGACGCGGAGGACAAATCGAAGCCCCTTAACGACGACCAGATTAAAGAAAAGCTTGCCGAGGCGGGTATTACGGGACTTGCCCGCCGAACAATCGCAAAATACCGCGGCCTGCTCAAAATCCCGCCTGCCAGAATGCGAAAAAAGTACTAAAAAAGCATTTGACCTGTTTGAACATTCTATATACTATGTGAGTATATAATCACATAGTAATATAGTTGGGAGATAAATATGCCTGATTCGAGAAAACGACTGCTGTTCCAAAAACAAGCCCGGATTGCGCAGGCAATCAGCCATCCTTTACGACTCGAAATCATTGATTTTCTAAAAGACGGCGAGCGATGCGTCTGCGACATCGCTGAGCATATTGGGGCCGAACGCTCGAATGTATCGAGGCATCTGTCGCTGATGGTTGCCGCGGGGGTGCTGGAGCACCGTAAAGTTGGGCTGAAGGTCATTTATTGGCTCAAATGCCCCTGCATTCTCGATTTCTTTACCTGTATATCGGGCGTTCTGAAGAATGAGGCAAAGGAAAATAGTCGGCTGCTCACAGCCCTTGGATAAGAGGTTTTGCTTTGGATTTTAAAAGTGCCCAACCTCGGCTCGACGCCGAGTCGAGACGGGAATGGAAGAAATTGACGCTTATTGCGGCGATTTTTCTGGCATGTTTTTATTTGCCGGTAGAGAACTTAAGGTTTAGTAATGCGGTATTTGAGGCCTTGGCACTTGTCAAATGGTATGCGCGGGAACATGTGATTTTGTGCCTTGTACCGGCCTTCTTTATTGCCGGTGCAATATCTGTTTTTGTCAGCCAGGCATCGGTGATGAAGTATTTTGGGGCAAAGGCCAACAAGTTTCTTTCTTATAGCGTTGCCTCAGTTTCGGGAACAATCTTAGCGGTATGTTCTTGCACTGTATTGCCGTTATTCGCAGGGATTTACAAAAGAGGAGCTGGTTTGGGTCCTGCCATAGCGTTTCTATATTCCGGGCCTGCAATAAACGTTCTTGCGATTATTCTTACTGCCCGCATCCTTGGTTGGCAGCTTGGATTGGCTCGTGCAATTGGCGCGGTAATATTTAGCGTGGTTATTGGCTTATTAATGCATTTAATTTTCTTAAAAGAAGAGCGGGCACGCCAGGCTGGCGATGATTTCAATGTTGGAGAAGCCAAAGAAACACGTTCTTTAATCCAGACCGTTCTTTATTTCACTTCAATGATTGTATTTCTTGTATTTGCCAACTGGGGCAAACCGCTTGATGGAGATCATGGGATATGGTCATTGATTTATCAGTATAAGTGGTGGATTTCCGGTTTGTCGCTGCTTAGCTTGGCATTTATTTTATTCAAGTGGTTCAAGAAAGACGAATTAAAAGACTGGACTTCGGCGACTTGGGGATTCGCAGTGCAAATTCTCCCGCTTTTGCTTGGGGGCGTGCTTGTTTCCGGGTTTCTTTTGGGCAGAGTAGGCCATGAAGGCGTTATTCCTTCTCGTTTTGTGACGGCATTAGTTGGCGGCAATTCTTTATGGGCAAATTTCTTTTCTTCAATTGTTGCAGCATTTATGTATTTTGCCACGCTGACGGAAGTGCCGATTTTGCAGGGATTGATTAGTTCGGGGATGGGCAAGGGGCCGGCGCTGGCGTTGCTTCTGGCGGGGCCGGCGTTGTCGTTGCCGAGTATGCTGGTGCTTCGTTCGGTGATGGGCACGCAGAAGACTGCCGTTTATGTAACGCTTGTTATAGTGATGTCAACGATTACAGGAATGTTCTTCGGGGCATTTTTTTAACTTAGGAGGTATTTATGGAAAATGTAAAGTCGGAAGGTTGCGGCCCGGGGTGTGATTGCGGTGAACCTTCAGGAAACAAAAAAGCAAAGGCCGTAATCTGTCTGATCGTGCTGTTAGCAATATGCGGCATTTTTGTTTACAAGGCAAAGAGTGCAAAACAGATTACCCCGGCTAACACGGAAACCGCATTTGCTGCGCCCATAGTAAATCAGGCAACCGGACAAGAACCAGCAGTCAAATCGGTCGAGGACAAGAAAAAGGTAGGTGAGCTTCTGGATTCGTTTGCTTCACTGAACAAAGTAGCTGTAAATCAGGATGCCGTATTTGTTTTTGTCCCCGCTATGGGAGAAGAAACGGTCGCTAAGGAAACCATAGATGCGATTGCGTCTGCTGAACAAAAATTGAAATTCAATGGCATACGCGTCGGCTTATACACCTTACGGTTTAGTTCGCCATCTAATGAATACGCCAATATCGCTGCACAATTGACTTTGCCGGGAATGCTGGTAATAAGCAGAGGTCGCGGTATGGGGGCCGTATCTGGAGAAATAACTGAAACGAAACTGCTGCAGGCATACGTCGCTTCCTCGCGCGCAGGAGGTTGCTGTCCCGCTGGCGGCAGCGGTTCGACTGTTTGCAAATAAGAATAGTGCATGCTTGAATATGTTACAAATACATTGCAGCAAGTGGCTTCAGAGCCATTGGGGCTGGTCTTTGCCCTGATTCTTGGAGCGGTAAGCGCCGCCATCAGCGCCTGCTGCACATTACCTGCCTTGGGTATTCTTGTCGGATATTCAGGGACCAGGGTTGAGACCAGCCGTAAGGATGTTTTCCGTTCCGCGCTGCTCTTTACGATGGGAACGGTCATTTCTCTAATGATTATTGGGGGAATCGCCGGTTTCGTCGGCCAGGTTGCCCAAAGCGCTCTGGGCCGATACTGGAAGGTCTTCGCGGGAGTTGTAGCAATAATCTTTGGACTGGCTGCCCTTAAATTACTGCCCTTCAATCTCTCCATTGGAAACTATGGAAAAGCCGTACATAGTTCCGGGAAAATCGGGACCATTCTGGCAGGAATTATCATGGGCGGCATTGTCGCGGTGAGCTCTCTTCCCTGCAATCCGGGGATATTTATTGTTCTTGGCGCAGCAATTTTACAGGGTCACGTTATATGGGCAACACTTCTATTGGCGATGTTTGCCGTTGGTTTCAGCATCCCGTTAGGGGCTGTTTTATTGGGTGTTTCACTGGGTAAGACGAGCATCGTTGCCAGGAACGCTGATGTGGCAATCCGATGGATTTCAGGGGTAATCCTGTTGGTCGCGGGTTTCTATTTTCTGGTAACTTTTTGAGAAGGTTGAATTTTAACGATGAATCACCACTTAAAAATCCCAACATCTGTTGAAAAATGGGAAAGAGGATGCCAAAAAGCAATTAAGGGAGTTGGAAAATGACTCAGGGAATCGCAAGACAACTTTCTTTTTTGGACAGGTTTCTGACCTTGTGGATTTTCTTAGCGATGGGAATCGGCGTCGCTTCGGGCTACTTTTATCCCTCGATTGTAAATTTCTGGAACGCCTTTCAATACGGCACAACTAATGTGCCTATCGCCATAGGTCTGATTCTGATGATGTATCCGCCTTTGGCGAAGGTAAAGTATGAGGAGCTTGGTGGGGTCTTTCGCAATTATAAGATATTGGGTCTGTCTCTGATTCAGAACTGGGTAATCGGTCCCGTTCTGATGTTTGTCCTGGCGATAGTGTTTTTAAGGGGCTATCCGGACTATATGGTCGGCTTAATCATCATCGGGCTTGCCAGATGTATCGCTATGGTTATTGTCTGGAACGAGCTTGCCAAAGGCGATACGGAGTATGCCGCCGGGCTTGTGGCGTTTAACTCTATCTTCCAGGTATTGTTCTTTTCCGTTTACGCTTACATATTCGTAACCGTCTTGCCGCCGGTGTTCGGATTGAGCGGCAGTGTTGTCAACGTGTCTATTTCCCAGATTGCCAAAAGCGTCTTCATTTATTTGGGAATACCTTTCATAGCCGGCATCGTCACAAGGTTCAGCTTGATAAAAATTAAAGGCAGGGAGTGGTATCAAAACCAATTCATCCCCAAAATCAGCCCCATTACACTGATTGCCCTTCTTTTCACAATCGTGGTGATGTTCAGCTTGAAAGGACAGTTTATAGTTTCCCTGCCGGTCGATGTGCTTCGTATTGCGGTGCCGTTGCTGATTTATTTTGTGGCGATGTTCTTTATTACGCTTTTCATCAGTGCAAAGGCAGGGGCCAATTATGCCCAGTCAGCCACGTTGTCTTTTACGGCAGCCAGCAACAATTTTGAGCTGGCCATCGCCGTGGCCGTTACGGTCTTTGGCATTAATTCAGGTCAGGCCTTTGCAGCCGTAATAGGGCCGCTCGTAGAAGTCCCCGTTATGCTTATGCTCGTTAAAATCTGTCTGAGAACTCAAAACTGGTTTGCTGTTGCCCGACTGAGAGGTGAGCAATGAAAAAGATACAAATCCTCGGCACCGGCTGCCCGAAATGCAAGGCCTTGACACAAAATGCCGAAACCGCCGCAAAAGAAATGGGTATCGAATACCAAATTGAAAAGGTAACCGAGATTAACGAAATTATGAAATTCGGGGTAATGATGACGCCTGCCTTGGTTGTTGACGGCCAGGTAAAAGTTGTAGGTAAAATCCCTTCGCCTGAACAAATCAAGACGATGTTGTCTTAACAGGTTATGATAACGATTAAAACGAAAGGATAAGTGTATGAGTCAGAAAAATCCCTGTTTATGTTCAGGCGGACCTAAAATAATTTTTGCGTGCAGCGGTGCCGCGGACGTGGGAGCTATTGCCGACCAGGCGGCAAGGCGATTAACAAAAGAAGGCGTCGGCAATATGTTCTGCATGGCCGGAATCGGCGCAAGAGTCAGCGGTATTATGAAAACAACTGAATCTGCGGATAAGATTCTGGCCATTGACGGCTGTCCTTTGAACTGCGTGAAAAACGGCCTTGAACAGGGGGGATTTAATAAATTTGAACATCTGCAACTGGCCGATTTGGGAATGGGGAAATGCAGTTCTCCTGTAACAGAGGAAAATATCAGCAAAGTGGTCGCCAAAGGCAAAGAAATGATGGCAGGATGAGGGCTGAAAAAATAAAAATACTGTTCCTGGCAATATGCCTTGTGTCCGCTGTTATGATTTTCGGCTGTAAGAAACAAGGCGATTCTGATTCTGCCGGCGATGAAAAAAACACAATAGATCCTAACGCGGCGTCATCTCCTGCCAGGGACGAAAATGATACTATTGTTATCGCTTACTACTTCCATCGAACTATACGGTGTGCCGGATGTCTCGAAATTGAGGCAAACGCACAGAGGGTCATTGAAAACAGCTTTGCAAATCAGATAGCGGATAAGAAATTGATATGGGTGCCTCTTAATCTTGATGAGCCGGGAGGTGAGGCGTTTGCAAAGGAATTTGACGTATCCGCGAGCACGCTGGTATTGTCAAAAATGAAAGACGGCAATAATACGCAATACCGGAAACTTGAGAAGGTCTGGGACTTTATCCATACCCCCAAGGATTTTGACGCCTATGTACAAAATGAGGTAAAGCAGTTTTGGAATGAATAATGAATAGCGAGCAATTTGAGATTTTGATGCAGTGCCCCTGCAGCGGCGGCGGCGCCTCTAACCCGTTATTGCTGCTTGCCATATTTGCAGGGTGTTGGCTTTTGTTTAACTGGATAAAAAAGTTAATAAAATCTAAAGGGGTTTCGTTTATGAATAAGGTAATGAAAATTGTAATTATTGTCGCCCTGATTACGGTTGTGGGCACGGTTTTAGCTTTAAAGCAACAGAACAAATCTTCGGTTTCTGAACCTCTTACATCGGCAGGTCCAAACCCGATAACAATGACGGAAAGCAAACCACAGAATCTTGAAAATACTCAAACGGCGGAAACAACTGCCAATTTGCCTCGACTTATGGATTTAGGGGCGACTAAATGCATCCCCTGCAAGCTTATGGCCCCGATACTTGAGGAGTTAAAAAAGGAATACAAAGGCCGGCTCGAAGTGGTCTTTGTCGATGTCTGGGAAAATCCGCAGGCGGCAAAAAAATCTGGCATAAAAATAATACCAACTCAAATCTTTTATGATGCTTCAGGAAAGGAGCTGTTTCGCCACGAGGGGTTCTTTTCAAAAGAAGATATTCTCGGAAAATGGAAAGAATTCGGTGTAAACCTCGAGAAATGATATGCAGGAACTTTTTACACAACTGACTCGTGCGGTTGAGAACGCATGGTTTTTAGCCATTCCTGCCGCATTTGTATGGGGAATATTGAGCATACTGCTTAGCCCCTGTCATTTGGCGAGTATTCCATTGATAGTGGGTTTCATCGATGAGCAGGGAAGAATTTCCACGAAGAGGGCGTTTCTTATCTCTGTGCTTTTTGCGGTTGGCATTCTGATTACCATTGCTGGTATCGGGGCGATAACCGCCGCCGCGGGCAGAATGATGGGCGACGTGGGGAAATACGGAAACTACTTTGTCGCCTTGATTTTCTTTGTAGTAGGATTACATCTCCTCGATGTAATTCCTATGCCTTTCTCGGGTCCTGGGGGGGTGGGGATGAAACAGAAGGGTATGCTGGCGGCCTTTATTCTCGGCCTTGTATTTGGTATTGCTCTCGGTCCCTGCACGTTTGCTTATATAGCGCCAATGCTTGCAGTTACGTTCAAACTCGCCGCTAATAATTTCTTCTACGGACTTATTCTCTTGCTCCTTTACGGCATAGGACACTGCTCGGTCATCGTTGTCGCGGGCACCAGCACTGAGCTTGTCCAGAGATACATGAACTGGAACGAAAAATCCAAAGGTGCGGTGATTATCAAGAAAATCTGCGGCATACTGGTCATATTAGGCGGCGTCTGGCTGATTTATACAGCTCCATAGAGCTGAAGGTATCTATTTTGCTTTCGCCTATACGCTGGGTCTTCGGGCCTGATACCCCGGCACGGATTAACTCACTGACGCATTTGCTTGTTCGCCGTGGCCATTGACACAATCACACGCGCCCTCTTATAGTATCCTTTTGCTGCGCAGGTGAAACCCACCTTCGCTAAAGCTACGGCGGACAAGTCCGCTTGCTTGATATGAGAGACGAAAGGAACGTTAATGGACCCAGGAATTTTCAAGGCATACGACATAAGAGGCGTTTACGGCGAGCAGCTTAACGAAGAGGACGCCTGGAAGATTGGTTTTGCGGCCGCTCGTTTTCTGCCCGCGCTTCTTCACGGCTTCGAGAGGGGACAGGCGAACGCCAGAACGGTCTGCGTCGGGCGCGATATGAGGACCCACAGCGAATCGCTTGCCACTGCACTGATTGAAGGCATTACCTCTGCAGGCATCGACGTTATTGACATCGGTATGGTCGATACTCCTTTTATTTACTTTGCGGTTAATCATCTCGGCACCTGTGGAGGCGTTCAGGTGACCGCCTCGCATAATCCCGCCAAGTACAATGGCTTCAAGGTATCAGGCCCCGGCGCCAAACCCGTCGGCGAAGACACAGGGTTAAAGGACATAAAACATATTGCCGTGTCCCTGCTGCACACGAAGGGAAAATCAACAGGGTCGGTTGAGAAACGAGACCTGACGGAAGAATACAAGAATCACGTCCTGAAGTTTCTGCAACCCAAGCTGCGAAAGCTCAAAATCGCCATCGACGCGTCGAATGGTATGGCAGGAAAGATGTTCCAAGTTGTTTTTTCGGGGCTGGGGTTGAAAATCATCGAGCTGAACTTCAAGTATGACGGCACGTTTAAGCACGAACCAAATCCTTTGCTTGAGGAGAACCTTGAGGAGTTGAAGGCCTCAGTTGTCCAGGAGGACTGCGATTTAGGTGTCTGCTTTGACGGCGACGCCGACCGGCTGATGATGGTGGATGAGACGGGTCGGACCATCGGCTGCGATTTGATGACCGCCCTTATGGCGGGTTATTTCCTGAAAAAAGAGCCGAAGGCAACGATAGTTTACGACCTTCGCTCAAGCCGGGCCGTTGCGGAAGAAATCATCAAGCACGGCGGGACGCCAAGACGGGAGCGCGTTGGGCACGCATTTATGAAAAAGGCACTGCGGGATTCGCACGGAATCTTCGGCGGCGAGTTGTCGGGGCACTTTTATTACCGCGATAACTTCTGTGCCGACTCCGGCCTGATTACTTTTGTTCATATGCTCAACATAGTCAGCCAGTCCAATTCGACGGTCAGCTCGCTTGTCAAACCGCTGCGAAGATACTTCGCCAGCGGCGAGATAAATTTCCAAATTGCAGACAAGAAGTCCAAGATGGATGAGCTGGCGAAAAGATACCGCGATGGGCAGGTTGACTGGCTCGATGGTGTTACTGTGGGATACAAGGACTGGTGGTTCAACTGCAGGCCGAGCAACACGGAACCGTTATTGCGTCTGATTGTAGAGGCGAAAACCGGGGAGTTGCTTCGAGAGAAACTGGCCGAGATTGAGGGCGTGCTTGGTCCGCCTGTGGCGAGCACAGTTGAGCAGCCCATTCGCCACGAAAAGCCGGCACAGCCGCAACGGGAACAACCAGAAAAGAAGCCGGGTAAAAAGAGGAAAACAACCCGCAAGTAAAGGCGAAAATTATGGAAATCAACAGAAAGATATTTGAGACCGCAAAGGGCCCGGTCGAAGGCGTCCAGACGAAGTGGCCCAGCTTCAATATACTCATTGTTACCGGCTCAAAGGGGTTTCTCGCCTGTCCCGCGATAGATGTGGATGCCTGCCAGCGTTACGGTGTTGCAGCAGCCCTTGTTGAAAGCTCGCCCAATAATTCAATCGGCACCCTCGAGCGATTCCCGAACCGCAAGGTTACAAAGGTAAACGAAAAAGCCAGGGCCTTGGGCATAAAAGAAGGTATGCCCGTCACCGATGCCTTTGCTTTGATTGCATAGCACCCCCTAACCCAAATTTTGGAGGGCACAAATATGAGAGTCGCACAGCTTCTCACGCCGACCATTCTTCTCGTCATTCTTTCAAATCCTGCTTTTGCACAGTTGGAAAAACCTGATATGCCGCTTATTGCCAAAGCAAATCCGGCTTTGGCCGGTATCAAAGAACTTTCAGTTGTCATCTCAGCCCCTGATTCAGAGCCGAACAAGGACGGTTTGGTGTTGTCGGACCTCAAGGCCAAAGTAATAACCATACTCCATGACGCCGGTTTCAAGGTTAGTCGCTCACCTGCAGGCCATATTGTAGCTATCCCCGAGTTGAGAATAAATTTAGGTATGCTCAAACTCGAATCCTGCGGTCAGTTTGTGTTTTCTGTGCAAACGTCACTGGCTCGTGGTGTTGCTCTGCCGGACAGCGGGCAGCTTCATATTGGCGCCGATGTCTGGAAAGTGGAGTCAGGGATGCAGGCGGTGGCGACAGAAAGGATGCCCGATGAGGTTGGCGCTATTGTCCAGCAGCAGGTTAAGGCATTTGTTATTGCCTGCTCAGTAGCGGGTTCCACTAACAAACAGCCCGCCGAGGTCCCCGCCAGACCATCTGCACTGCGAAAAGCCGAGGCGAGTCAAACCGCCGGGGCTGACAAACAATCCGACGCTGGGGCCAACTTTGTCGCATCGAAGAACGGGCAGGTCTTTCACAGGGCCAATTGCCAGTTTGCCGCGAAAATATCGCCTGATAACCTTGTCAGTTATTCCACGAGAGAGCAGGCCATAGCCGCCGGCAAACGGCCCTGCAAATACTGCAACCCCTGACGCCGGATTGTAAGCGATGTATGCTCGAGGTCGGACATTGAACGGATTCAGGCGGACAGCCAGCGACGTTGTGCGTGGTCTGGGGCATCTGCTTTGGCCCTGGTTGTGTATGAACTGCCGAGAAAGAATGCCTGAAACCGGCGGTGATTTGTGCCGTGATTGCTGGGAAGGACTCATATCAGTTTGCTCAGCCGATTACTGTCGGCGATGCGGTCGTGATGTAAGCCCCTATGCGATTTGCGATGGTGTCTGCCCGAGTTGCCGGGGCGAACAGATTCATTTCGATGGCATTGCCCGTGCGGGTGTTTACGCCGAGTCCCTGCGGGATATGGTTCTCGCTTTCAAGAATGGCCAGACCGAGCTTGACTTAGTGATGGTCTGGCTGGCGAAATCCGCGCTCCAGACGAGTGAGTTTTTCGGGGATATTGACTTTTTTGTGCCTGTGCCCCTGCACTGGCGGAGACGGCTCACACGCGGTTACAATCAATCGCATCTATTGGCCAGGGGACTGAAGCACCCATCCGCGAGAACCAGCGACGACCTTGCCCGGATTCGCTACACAAAGGCGCAGCCGACAATGCCGAGCCCGACCGCCCGCGCAAAAAACGTGGCCGGCGCCTTTGCCGTTCGTTATCGGCATCCCTTCGCAGGCCGCAAAGTTTGTCTTGTCGATGACATCAAGACAACCGGCGCTACGCTGAATGAGTGTGCAAAAACGCTCAAAGAGGCGGGCGCATTAGAAGTATTTGCTTTGGTATTGGCCGTCGCCGGACAGAATGCAGTTTAGCGTAGAGCGTGTAGTGTATAGCGGATAACAATTCACGATTTGACCGAGTTCGCTTAAGTCTAAACGCTATTCGCTAACCGTTGCTTTTTTGGCAGTAGTCGATTAGTCGTGCGATTTCGCTGCGAAGGTCTTTGCGATGGACAATCATATCGATAAAGCCGTGTTCCAACATAAACTCGGCGGTCTGGAAGCCCTCGGGCAGCTCGACTTTAATGGTTTCGGCAATGGTGCGTGGGCCGGCGAAGCCGATGAGCGCCTTCGGCTCTGCGATGAGACAATCGCCTAACATTGCGAAGCTGGCGGTTACGCCGCCCGTAGTGGGGTCGGTGAGGACGGACAGGAAAAGGCCGCCCGCTTTGTCGAATTTAGCCAGGGCGGCGCTTGTTTTTGCCATTTGGCCCAGCGACACGACGCCTTCGTGCATTCTCGCACCGCCGGATGAGCAGACAGCCACAAGCGGCAGTTTTTCTTCGATTGCCCTTTCGACGGCGGCGCACAGTTTTTCGCCGACGACGTAGCCCATCGAGCCCATCAGGAAATTCGGCTCCATTACGGCCAGACACACGGCTCTTCCCTTGATGAAGGCCTTGCCGATTCGCATTGCCTCTTTTGAGCCGCTTTTTTGCTCATCGACCTTCAATCGCTGGCGATAGGTGGTGCCCCTGAAGTTGAAGTCCAGCGGGTCATTACTGGCAAGGTCAGTAAGGACTTCTTCGAATGACCCCTCATCGGCTAAGTAGCCGATGCGGGTGGCGGCGTCTATGCGAAAATGATAGTCGCATTCAGGGCAAACGTTGAGGTTCTTCTCGACGTCGCTTTTATAGAGCATATGCTCGCAGGCAGGACACCGTGTCCACAGCCCTTCGGGCATCTCTTTCCGCTTGCGAAGCGAAAAACCGTTCCATTTCGATTTTGTTTCTTTGGCCATAAGCCGGTTAGGTCCCATCCACAGACAAACGGAGATTCTACCAAAAACCAGCTTGGTTTGCCAGAGGCAATTATTTACAGGCCTGTCGAAGGGCGTTTATGGCGGCTATACGGTCTTTTTTCGAGAAGATTGCGTAACCTGCGACGAGAGTGTCGGCTCCGCAGCCGACGACTAAGGGGGCCGTTTTGACGTTGATGCCGCCGTCAACTTCGATGCGGACGTCGGGGCCGACGAGTTTGCGGACCACGCTAATTTTCTTTAAAGTATAGTCGATGAGTTTTTGTCCGCCAAAGCCGGGATGGACCGTCAGGACCAGAATCATATCGCAAAGAGAAGCCACCTTTTCTATCGATTTGACGGGAGTTTCCGGCTTGAGACAGATGCCTGCCGAGACGCCCATATCGTGAAGTATCTTTATCAGTTCGGCTGGTTTCCTCTCGACTTCGATGTGGAAAGTTATGTGGTTTGCGCCTGCCTCAACAAAAGCGGGGATATATTGTCTGGGGTCGGTAATCATCAGGTGGCAATCGAAGAATAGTTTGCTGTGTTTACGCAATTTTGCCACGACGGGCGGGCCGATGGTGATGTTGGGGACGAAGTGACCGTCCATAATATCCAGATGCACCATTTTCAGGCCGGCTCGTTCGATGATGGCAAGCTCGTCGGCCAGCCGGGCAAAGTCGGAAGCCAAAATCGAAGGATTTACTTCTATTGTTCCGGCTCTTGGCAATTTCACCTTTATTCCCTTAGCAACCCGTTCAAAGTATTCCATATTCTCATATCCCGGGCCTCATCGCAGAGTTTCTTTGCCCAGGTTTTAAGATACCGCGTATCGAGTTTACCCTTATGGCGCAAGACAATACCTTTTGCATCGAGCAAGTCCTTCTCTCGCCCGGGTATCACTTTCAACAGAATCATATCTTCCGCAGAGGGGAAAAACGCCCTGATCCCATAAAGCTTGATTGCTTTTCGTCGCTTGCAAGCATTGGCTTCCAAATCCGTCGATGCGACTATAAAGTCAACATGGAAATCATCGTAGTATATCTGAAACGTACCGGTCCGCTCGACTGAATCAAGACACCTATTCTTTGGGACATTGAATCCCGCCTTTTGCGCTGCGGCCAGAAAATCAGGGATATCTTCTTTGCTAATTATAATGTCCACATCTACGTCAGCCGTTACCCTCGGCTCCCCCAAAGTTCCAGCGGCTATACCTCCAATCACTATATACTTGTCTTTGCGCTCATTGAGAAGAGTCACTACCTTCTTGTAAACATCTTCGAGCAAGACTGTCATCGTTTTCGCTTGCTCCTCAACGACATTTTCAGGCAAATGGGCTTATCTTCGGGAAAGTTATCTCGCCATTCGAGGATAAATTTTGACGAAAGCATCGCCTCTTCAAGCCGCAGCGCTTTCCGCCTGGACAGGGTTCGCAGCCAGCGTTCTTTCTCACGCTCCAGACCCTCAAACCTTCTTTTGTCCAGCAGGTCCTTATTACCTTTGGCTTTTCTCATTGTCCGATATGCTGCCCGCTAATTATTTTTCGTCCAGGATTTCGAGGCAGACGAATTTTTTGCCTTCGAGGAACTCCAGTGATGCTCCGCCGCCGGTTGAGATATGTGTTACCTTCTTGTCGAGGCCTAATTTTTTCAGGGCGCTCGCGCTGTCGCCGCCGCCTATAACGCTGCGAGCGCCTTTGCTCGTCGCGTCAGCTACCGCCTGCGCGACCGCCTTTGTGCCCTCATCGAAAGGCGGCATCTCAAAGACGCCCATCGGGCCGTTCCAGACGATTGTCTTTGCGTCCTTGAGCTTGTCGGCAAAAAGTTTGCGAGTCGCAGGCCCTATATCCATTCCCTGCCAGCCGGCTTCGATATCGCCGGTGACGACCTTGTTGTCGGCGCCTGCCTTGAATTCCTTTGCGACAACGGTATCGACCGGCAGCAGGAGCTCACACTTAGCGCTTTTGGCCTTTCCCTGCAACTCCTTGGCTTTTGCGAGGAAGTCATCTTCGCACAAGCTGTTTCCCACGCTTTTGCCGTTGGCCTTGAAGAATGTGTAGGCCATAGCGCCGCCGATGATGATTTTGTTGACTTTGGTGATGAGGTTTTCGATGACGCCGATTTTGTCGGAGACCTTTGCTCCGCCTAAGATTGCGACGAATGGTCTGACCGGATTGGCGACCGTTTCGCCTAAGAATTTAAGCTCCTTTTCGACCAAGAACCCGATGACGCGTGGTTTGCCTTTCATCATCGCAGGCACGGTGTACATCGAGGCGTTGTCCCTGTGGGCGGTACCGAAAGCGTCGTTGACATATACGTCGGCCAGCTCCGCCATCTGCTTTGCAAAGGCATCTTTTGCCTGGCGCAGTTTGGGGTCGTCCTTTGCCTTTTTGTCCTTGATTTCCTCTTCCTTGTGGAAGCGGACGTTTTCGAGGAGCAAACAATCGCCTGGCTTGAGTGCCTTTGCCTTTGCCTGGACGTCAGGGCCGATACAATCATTGGCAAGTACGACTTCTTTTCCAAGCAATTCCGACAGCCGTTTTGCAACGGGCTTCATTGATGCCTTGGGGTCAGGTTTGCCTTCGGGTCTGCCGAGGTGACTTGCGAGGATAAGCGATGCGCCGCCTTCGAGCACCTTTTTGATTGTCGGCAGAGCCGCGACGATTCTCTTGTCGCTGGTGATATTGCAGTTTTCATCTAACGGCACGTTGAAATCCACCCGCATAAATACCTTTTTGCCTTTTACGTTTATGTCGGCTATCGTTTTTTTTGCCATACCTTCACCTGTCCTGCAAATGTGATTTTATGTTTACCGCCGAGCACACTGAGACCGCAGAGAAAACTTAAAGTAAACTCTGCGTGCTCTGCGGTCTCGGCGGTGAGAGGTTCGTTTAGCCGAGTTTTGCCATTTTTTCCATTATATCGACTGTGCGGTTCGAGTAGCCCCACTCATTGTCATACCAGCTTATCGTCTTGACAACCCTGCCCTTAACCATTGTCAGCAGAGAATCGAAGATGCTCGAAGCAGGGTTATTGATTATGTCGCTGCTGACAATCGGCTCATCGCAGTAAACAAGGACGCCCTTCATTGGGCCTTCGGCTGCCTTTTTCATTGCGGCGTTTACATCGGCGACGGTAACGTCCTTCTTTACGTTGACAACGAGGTCAACGATGCTTCCGACCGGAATGGGGACTCTAATCGCAAAGCCGTCTAATTTGCCTTCAAGCTCCGGTACCACCTTGCCGATTGCCTTGGCGGCGCCGGTGCTTGTGGGAATCATATTGGCTGCTGCCGCCCTTGCCCGGCGCAGGTCTTTGTGAATCTGGTCTACCACCCTCTGGTCGTTGGTATATGCGTGAATGGTGGTCATTACGCCATTCTCGATGCCGAACGTATCGTTGAGGACCTTGGCTATTGGGGCAAGGCAGTTAGTCGTGCAGCTTGCGTTGGAGACGCACTTGACGTTCTTGGTGAGCTTGTTGTCGTTGACGCCCATCACGATTGTTGCCTCGATGTCGTCCTTGGCGGGGACGGTGAGGACAACCTTTTTGGCGCCCGCCTTGATATGGTCGGCGTAGCCGCCCTTTTCGGATTGTGCCTTGGTGAATATGCCCGTTGATTCGACGACTATATCGACGCCCATATCCTTCCACGGCAGTTCCGCGGGGTTCTTCACTGCCAGGACCTTTATGGTCTTGCCGTTTATAACGAGGTCCGAGCCCTTTGCCTCGACTGTTCCCTGCCATTTGCCTTCGACGGTATCATATTTGAACAGGTGCGCCAGCGACTTTGCATCCGACAGGTCGTTGATTGCCACCAGTTCGAGTCCCGACTTGTCGGGATTGCGGCTCATCAGGATTCTTGTTACGGCTCTGCCGATTCGGCCGAAGCCGTTGATTGCAACCTTTGTTGCCATTTCTGAATCTCCTTTTTCAACTAAATAATGCGGTTCCAGCTTAGTTTGTCGCACTGACGACAAACGAATGAAGCACTTTATTGGGCTTATTCCGGCTTGTCAAGATATATTGCGGGCAATCTGGAAGAAAAGGGTGTCAGGAACAATCCTGTTCGGCACGCGATTTGCTCTTTCGCGTCACTAAATAAATTTTCACAAATTACCCATTTTAAACTGGCGCGATGTAGATAGCTGTGTTTAAATGGCGTTCATGAGTGCAAAACGCGAAAAAATCAAGGGATGCCAGCTTCAAGGATTCAAATACTTCAAGGCCATTTCGGGGATGTTGGACGGCCTGCATAACGCCGGCTGTCAGCGTGACCGGGCCGGCAACCGCAATCTGCACATGGATCAGTACATGTCCCTTTTGCTTCTTTATATGTTCAATCCGATTTGCACATCGCTTAGAGCCGTCCAGCAGGCCAGCGAGCTCAAAAAGGTTCAGCGCAAGTTAGGATGTCCCCGTGCGTCGCTGGGCAGCTTATCGGAAGCGGCCACGGTTTTCGACAGTGAGTTAATGCAGGAGATTGTCCAGGACCCGGCCGGCCAACTTCAGCCGATATCTCACGATGCCAAACTTGATGATTTAACCGGGATTCTCACTGCCGTGGACCCGCCATTTGGCGAGGTCTCGCCTTCGACGGACGGCACCTTGATAAATGCCCTTCCCAAGATGACCTGGGCCTTATGGAAAAGCGAGCAGAAGGCTGTCAAGGCCCATATCCAATTCGATATGGAAAAGAATGTTCCTGTCAGAATGATTATCACAGGATGCCAATGCTGGTGAAATAGATGTTCTGGCGGACAATCTTGAATCGGGCCGTATTTATGTTAAAGACCGTGGTTATGCCAGTTTGGCGTTATTTCAGCAGATATTAGATAATCACAGTTCCTTTGTCTGCCGGGTCAAAGACAACACTGTTTATGAATGTCTGCAAAACAATGAGCTGACGCCGGATGGGTTGGCTGGCGGAATTGTCTTTGATAAGAAGGTCCGCCTGGGCTGTAACAGCAAAACAAGAAAACAACTGTCTGTGCCGGCGAGGTTGATTGTGATTAAATGTACGCCTCATAAAAAACGTTATAAGATTGGTCGGGGCGGCCCCGAACAAGGCGAGACGCTGCTGATTGCGACCGACATATTCGACCTGGAAGCAGACGTGATTGCGTTAATCTTTAGGCATCGCTGGGCTATTGAGATATTCTTTCGCTTTTTCAAACATGTTCTTGGGTGTCGGCATCTGCTCAGTTATAACCGCAACGGCATTGAATTGCAGACATACGCCGCCATTATCGCGTGTATGCTGATTGCCTTGTGGACGGGGCGTAAGCCGACACTGCGAACGTATGAAATGCTTTGCTGGTATTTTACCGGTATGGCCGACGAAGAAGAGTTGTTGGGTCATATCGCTCATCTTCAAAAACAGGATTAACCCGCCAAGGCCGGTTTCTGTAATGACCGTCGCCGCGGTTTATGCTGCGCATAAATAAGTTGCCGCTCGTTTGACTACCTTATAAAATACAAGTGAGGACATGAATGTTCTATTAAATTTGGAAAAGGGCAAATCACGTGCCGAACAGGATTGTAACTGCCCCTAACAAAACAAAGCCAAATAGCGAAAGGAAAACTTGATATGCGCACCAAAACAGAAATGAATCGCAGGATGTTTTTGAAGACAACAGGCGCCGGTCTGGCCGCAATTCTTGCTCAGCCGATTGGCGCTACTCTCGCTCAGAATACCGCTCAAAAGAAAACCCGCCTGGCCATCATAGGCACGGGCATCAGGGCAATCGATATGTGGGGAAAAGACGTGCTTGCCGATTACTCCGACTACGTGGAATTTGTCGGCCTTTGCGACCCCAACCCAGGCAGAGTCCAATTTGCCAAAAAATACATCGGCGCAAACTGCCCAACCTTTACCGACTTCGATAAAATGGTCGCCGAGATAAAACCCGACAGAATCATCGTTACTACCGTCGATGCCTTCCACGACCAGTATATCATCAAAGGTATGAAAGCCGGCTGTGATATCATCACCGAAAAACCAATGACCACCGACGAGCATAAATGCCGCGCAATCCTCAATGCAGAGAAAAAAACCGGCCGAAACTGCACCGTAACCTTCAATTACCGTTACGCCCCGCATCGCGCAAAACTCAAAGAGCTTCTCGACGAAGGCGTTATTGGCACCGTCACCAGCGCCGACTTTCACTGGTATCTCGATACCTCCCACGGTGCAGATTACTTTCGCCGATGGCATCGCCTGAGAAACAGAAGCGGCACACTGCTCTGCCACAAAGCCACGCATCACTTTGACCTGCTGAACTGGTGGCTCGACTCCGACCCCGTTGAGGTCTTCGCATACGGTGCACTTGAGTTCTACGGCAAAAACCACTCCTTCCATCACACAAACTGCCGTGATTGTCCCCACAAAGATAAATGTCAGTTCTTCTGGGACATTACCAAAGACGAAAAACTTATGCAGCTCTACGTTGCGAATGAACAATACGACGGCTACTTGCGCGACGGCTGCGTCTGGAAAGAAGACATCGACATCTTCGATAAAATGGCCGTCCAGATAAAATACGCAAACAACGTCCAGGTCAGCTATTCGCTCACCACCTACTCACCTTATGAGGGTTATCGCATCGCCTTCAACGGTACAAAAGGCAGGTTAGAGGCCTGGATAAAGGAAAGACAACCCTGGACCGAACCGCCATACGACGAAATTCGCCTCACGCGAATGTTCGGCGATACGCAGCTTATCAACATCCCGAATACCGAGAGCGGTCACGGCGGCGGTGATACTCGTCTCAAAGACAAAATCTTCAAAGACCCCTCATTGCCCGACCCGCTCAAGCTTGCCGCGGGCACTCGTGATGGCGCTATGTCGGTCCTCATTGGTATCGCCGCTCGCAACAGTATTGATACCGTAAAACCTGTCCGCATAGCCAACCTGACCGACATAAAGCCGCAACCAAAAAGGCCGGTTTGATGATTGCTGTCTCGCTTCCGGCAATTTATTCTTGCCTTTCAGCGAACGTTGTGATATAAAATCGGCAACCACGTTAGATAGGATTGCCGGAAAATGCGAACCTCTGCACGGACGCAAAAAAATTCACACGCTGGCTCCGATGTATCGGAGTTGCGAAAAACACGCCGGTCCGCCGCCGACAAAACTTGGGTCATCGCTCCACCCGACCCTCGCGCCGACCCACTCGCAAAATCGCTCAAGGTCTCCGCTCTCTTGGCGCAACTGCTCATAAACCGCGGCGTTACTGACGCGCAATCCGGCTCCGCCTTCCTCAGACCCAAATTGACCGACCTCATCAGCCCCGAACTGCTCCCCGGCATTCTGCCCGCTGCGCAAAGAATCAGACAGGCCCTTACCAAAAAACAAAAAATCACCCTCTACGGCGACTACGACGTCGACGGCATCACTGGTGTCGCTATCCTCTGGCAAATCCTCACCCTCCTCGGTGCAAACGTTGACTACTACATCCCGCACCGCATCGACGAGGGCTATGGTCTCAAAACCGACGCCGTCGAATCAATCGCCAAATCCGGCACGCAGCTCCTCATCACCGTTGACTGCGGCGTCACCGCCTTAGCCGCCGCCGAGTTGACCCAAAAACTCGGTCTCGATTTAATAATCTGCGACCACCACCAATTCGCCGACCGTCTCCCGCCCGCCGTCGCCATAGTCCATCCCGCACTCGATAAATCCTATCCCAACCCCGACTCCTCCGGTTCGCTGGTTGCCTTCAAACTGGGCTGGGCCGTCGCCGACCTCTTCAAAACAGGCGCCAAACTCAGCCCCCAAATGCGCGACTTTATGCTCAACGCCACCTCCCTTGCCGCTATGGGGACCATCGCCGACGTTATGGAGCTACGCGGCGAAAACAGGACGCTGGCCAGCTTCGGCCTAAGTCTCCTCTCAGACCCCAAACTGCCCGGCCTCCGCGCCCTCATCGAATCCGCCGAGCTTACCGGCCGAGGCCTCGACAGCTACCACATCGGCTTTCGTCTCGCCCCTATGCTCAACGCCGCCGGAAGAATAGGCCACGCACGCCTCGCCGTTGAACTTCTTACTTCAAATTCCCAGCCCCACGCCGCACAAATCGCCGACTACCTCAAAAGCCAAAACGCCCAGCGTCAGCGATTCGAGCGAAAAATCTTCAACCACGCCTGCCAGCTTATCGAAAAGCTCGGCCTCGACAATCCAGAAAGAAAAACTATCGTCCTGGCCGACACCTCCTGGCACAGTGGCGTAGTTGGTATCGTCGCCGCAAGAATCGTCGATAAATTCTTCCGCCCCGCCATTGTGATTAACTCCGCCTCCGCACCCGCACAGGGCTCCGCCCGCTCCGTCCCCGGCTTCGATATCCTCGCCGCAATATCCGCCTGCTCAAAACACCTCGTCGCCTTCGGCGGCCACAAAAGGGCAGCGGGTGTCACAATACAATCCGAAAACATCCAAAGATTTGCCGACGACCTCGAAGATTACGCTGCCCTGCACCTCCTCGATGAGCACTGCGTCAATAAGCTCCACATCGACGCAATCGCCGCCTTGTCCGAGTTCAGCTATGAGAGCGTCCGCGAGCTGCAACTGCTCGGCCCCTTCGGCCAGGGCAACCCCGAACCCATCTTCGCAACAAAAGGCGTCTGTCTCTGCTCCCCGCCCCGCAGGGTCGGCACCAACGCTGACCACGTCCAGCTCGCCGTAACCGACCACACCAACTCAATCCGCTGCATCGGCTTTCGACTTGGGCATCTCGAAAAAAAATTGCTCGAACGCGACTCCTTCAACATCGCCTATCACGCCGCAATCGATAACTTCAACGGCAACAGCTCCGTCCAGCTTGTCCTCGACGACATCCGGTTCGAGTAAAATATATTTAGCCCCCGGTTTTACCGGGGATTCTTCTCACGGTTGACTACCACCTTCTCAATCTTGAACCTGCCCAACGTCGTCGCGATATTGAAAAAGTCCGCCGGCTCACCGTCGCCCATCGCAAGAGCAATATGCCCGGCGTCAAATCCCCCTCTGCCGCCTGCCTTGAACGCCGAGTCAAACCCCACCCATTTGCCCCCAATGAACGCCTCCGTCCACGTGTGCCCCCCGAATCCCTCTATGCCTGCAAAATCCTTCACGTATGCCACGCCCACAACAACCCGCGCAGGCACACCAGCCGACCGGCACATCGCCGCGCACAATACCGCAAACTCCGTGCAGTCGCCCCTCCTGCTCGCCGCCACCTCCGACGCCGACGCGTACCCAACCGAAAAACTTATGTTCTTCACGTAACCAGCCACAAACGCCTCTATACTCCTCGCCGCCTCTGCCACATCCTTCGCATTGCCTGTCGCACGCTTCGCAAGTGCTATTATGTTCGCATCATCACTCTGCAAAAATCTGCTCGGCCTGGTCGCCGAGACAACCTCTTTGTCCGACCCCTTATACGGGAATTCCGCCCCCGCCGGCGCACTAACCGGCTCAACCACCACCTTCACCGACCCGTCCTCTAATCGCTCCACACGCTGGTTGTCGCTGGCGGGTATCGTAAAATTTCCCGTCTCGCCGACCGGCTTCAAATAATATGTAATCGACTTTGCCGACCCGATGTTCTCAATCGACTCAGGACTCGCCAAAAACATCTTGTCCACTATCTCAAGCACCTGGTTGTTCCCAAGCGCAAACTCCTTCGCACAAGCCAGCATTTCCACGTTCATCCCCGCCATTGGCATTATTGTCTTTAACGTCCGCAGCTCCTCATCTACAAAACCAATCGTCGTCATCTCTCCCGCACCCGGCATACTCATCGTCGTCTCAACCTTCGTCAACGTTACCACTCTGCCTAATAAATCCACCTCCTGCTTCGCCCCCACCCGCACGCGCGAACCAACCGCCGCCATTGCCCCGGGACTAAACACATTCACGTCGTAACTCGTCCCTTCCTTTAATCCCCTCTCCATCTCAATCAGGCGCAATCCCTCCGCCATCACCGCGCCCCTGGGCCACACAAAGCCGCTCTCCTGCACTACACCCGCCCCGCTCGTCCGCACCTTGACGGTCCCATCCTGGCCCACCGTCCCCTCTGTCTTCATTGTCCCCATTCCTATATCCTGCTCAACCACGAACAATATCGGCTCACCCCTGACCGTCTCAACGCAGGTCTCCTTGGTCTTTAGACTGACCGGAACCCCTAATCGGTTTATTGTCAATGCAGTCGTCTCCGTCGTCGTAACCTGCCCGCCTCGACTCGCCAGACCCGAGTCGGGCGAGGCGGGCCCCTCCGCCACAATCCTGCTGTGCGTCGCGTAACCGATCTTCGCCCCCTCCATTAGCACTGCGTAATACTCAACGTCTTCTGCCTGCGCACCCGCGCAAACACTCCACTGCAATACAATCAGCGCTAATCCCAAAATGTTCATCTTCATATTCTGCCTCATTCTCAAAAAAACTTCTCTTCGTTTCCAATAGTATAAACCCTCCATTGCATCCGGCAAGCTCTCCCTCTAAAATACATCGGTCAACTATACGCCATACGCTACTTGTCCTGAGCGAAGTCGAAGGAAACGCTATGAATTTTGACGAATTGTTGAAACTTGTTCGCCCTGCACCGTATGGTGGCAGGGTTCGCTCGTCTGACCGCCCTCGCCTGTGCGACGACTCTCGGCTCGTAAGCGCCGGCGATATCTTCGTCGCCGTCAAAGGCCCAAACTTCGATGGCCACAACTTCATCCCTCCTGCCCTCGCTAACGGCGCAAAATATATCGTCTGCCAATCATCATCTTCCAATGCCATTCCCGCGAAACCTGTCCTGAGCGAAGTCGAAGGAGCGGGAATCCAGTTCGTTGTTGTGAAAGATTCCTCTCTCGCGCTCGCCATTCTCGCTCAGGCCTCCGCCGGCAACCCCGCCTCCAAACTCACCAACCTCGCCGTCACAGGCACCAATGGTAAAACAACAGTAACGTTTCTCGTCCGTTCCTGTTTTCAGGCCGCAGGCCTCAAATGCGGCTTAATAGGGACCGTCATTTACGACACCGGCATCGAGGTTGAAAACGCCCCCCTCACCACGCCCGGTTGCATAACCATTGCCCAAAAACAGTCGCAAATGCTAAAAGCCGGGGCAAAATATATGGTCATCGAGGCAAGCTCGCACGCCCTCGACCAGAACCGCGTCGCCGCAATCAATTTTAAGGCCGCCGCCTTTACCAACCTCACAGGCGACCACCTCGACTACCACAAAACTACCGATAATTACCTTGCCGCCAAGTCAAAACTATTCGAGAATCTTGCACCCGACTCAACCGCCGTCCTCAACAAGCAATCCACTTACGCTCAACAGATAGCCCAATGCACAAAGGCCAAAATCTTGTGGTATGCCATCGACGATTCCGCGGATTTGTCCGCCCACATCGACTCAATCGACATCACCGGCACAACATTCACACTTCACTATCTCGGCCAACGGCTCCGTATCAAAACCCCTCTCCTCGGCCGATACAACGTCGCCAACCACTTAGCCGCAACAGGCCTTTGCCTCGCTGCAGGCCTCGACCTCAAAACCATCGCTCAAGGCCTATCGGCGCTGGCCGCCATCACAGGCCGGCTCGAGAACGTCAAATCAGACGCCCCGTTCACCGTCCTCGTAGATTATGCCCACACCGACGATGCCCTCTACAATGTCCTTTCAACGCTAAAACCCTTGTGCAAGGCCAAACTCATCGTCGTATTCGGCTGCGGCGGCGACAGGGACAAAACAAAAAGACCCCGTATGGCAAAAGTCGTTGAAAATTTCGCTGACCTCATAATCGTAACAAGCGACAACCCGAGAACCGAAAATCCCGACGATATAATCACCCAAATCGTCGCCGGTTTCGCAAATCCAAACTCATCTAAAATCAAAGTAGAGCCAGACAGGAAAAAAGCAATAGCCATCGCTATCGACGCCGCGTCCCAAAATGATGTTGTCCTCATCGCCGGCAAAGGCCACGAAAACTATCAAATCATCGGCTCCCAAAAATTCCCCTTCTCCGACAAACAAATCGCCCTCTACTTGCTCCAGAATCGATTGTAAATTAAGGAAATGTATTCACTGGTGAATCGATTACCTTTGCAGTAAAATTTTGCCCGGTTTTATCGAGCATCCTTCTCGCCTTTTTTTGCCAAAATGTAGTCACGTTTTAGTGAATCAGGACAGAACCCCGGTTCATTTTTTCTTGAAATTTAATGGTTAATACGTTATAGTAATAATATGTTCGATTGGGACATTGTTGTCCTGGACAATGTTTCGGTACCTTAGGATGGAGGTTAGCTGAATGGCCGTTCAACCTCGCCAACAGGAACAGGGGGGTACTTTTTGTCTCGTTATCTCGGCTTTTTGTGCCCTGACGATATTGCCGGGCATCTCGCCTGCCGGTACTATAAAGGGCTGGGGCATTATGGTTTTCGACAGCAACGCCCTTACTGACCAATTTACCGCCGTCGCGGGGGGAGGAGGTCACTCTCTTGCCCTCAAGTCCGACGGCTCAATCGTCGGCTGGGGTAACAATTTTTATGGCCAGGCGACGCCCCCTGACGGTGACGAATATGTCGCCGTCGCGGCTGGAGGATACCATTCTCTCGGATTATATAATATCTGCCAATTTACCTTGTCCGGCGACCTGAATAACAACTGCAGAGTGAATATTTGGGACCTCGATTTTCTGACCGATGAATGGCTGTTACATTACAACTTGACCGATTTTGCTGCTCTTGCCGCCAACTGGCTGGTGGATTGTCACGCTGACCCGGACAATCCAGCTTGTTTGCCAAAATAGCTCAACCCTGCTTCGGACGCTTGAACACCATTCAGCAAACGAAAATCCCCCTTCTCCGGCAAATCCATCGCACTCGACTGCCTTATGAATCGCTCGTAAATTAGTCCTTCGTCTGACGGTCGGTCATTCCGAGCGCAGTCGAGGAATCTATTTTACCATTAACTCCCTCCGCCTCATTTAGCCCACAGCACTGCTGTCGGTTATTCCCCAGTGAGGTTTGCTTTTGCCTGCCCTCCGTAGCCCTGTGGGCGAAGGAGGGTCATTCCCGTGAAACTTGTCCCGAGCGACCTGTGGTGCTTGCCCTTCGTAGCCCTGTGGGCGAAGCGGGGAGTGGAGTCGAACCAAGTCGAAGGACGCGGGAATCCATTTTATGGCAGGGTTTACCCGCTATGGAAGCGTCTCTCCCCAGTCATTGGCTAAAAGGGCAAAGTCGTAAAGGTCTATGAAGCCGTCATTGGGGTTGAGGTCGGCGTCGCTATTGTAATCCGGGTCGCCGTTTTCAGTCAGATATGCGCTCGTAAACTCGTTGACGTCCGCAAAATCGACGTCGCCGTCGAAATCGATATCGCCCAGCAGATAATCGATACCATATCGGCCTGCCCTGATTGTAATTGAGCGATTTATGGTTGCTAATCCATCATTGACATCAACCGTGACGCGGTAGAAGCCGTTCTGGTCGTATATATGGGTCGGGTTTTCGAGCGTGCTGTTGTTGTCAGCGCTTAACGGGTCGCCGAAGTCCCAGGCATAAGTGAGCGGGTCTTCGTTCGGGTCAAATGCGTTGGCTGCAAACTGAACTGTGAGCGGCGCCTCGCCAAAACTCGGCGTCGCCGTCGGTGTTGCCTCCGGCGGCAGGTTGGGCGGCTGAACCGTTATCGCAATGATGTCAATATCAGTGGCTTCTTGCTCGTCAGTGACGCATAGCGCGACCTCAAACGTGCCAGGAATCTTGTACACGTGACAAACCGTAACACAACACCAACGCCAAACAGAGACCCGTCACCGAAATCCCACATATAGTCGAGCGGGCCTTCCTCGGGGTCGTAGCTCTGCGAGCCATCAAAACATACCTCCTCTCCGACTGTTACTATTGTCTTGTCCGAAGTTGCAATGGCCACAGGCGGCAGGTTGGGCATCACCGTTACCGAAAAATCGTGTGCTGCCAATCCGCCATTGCCGTCGCTGACGACCACCGTTACCGTGTAGCACCCAACAGCCATGGGAGTAAAGACGACTTGACTGCTAGCCGGATTGGTGCCGCTATTGAGCGGAGTCCCTAGGCCGGGCACCGGTCTATTCTGTGAGTCCCTAGCGTCCCAAGAGAAGTCGAGGACGTCGCCCGGGTCCGCATCCATGGCTTGGACCGCCAAGGTCGCGCTGCCGCCTAGAGTGAACCAAACCAGACCAATCGGGGAGAAGCTGATGATGATCGGCGGCTCGTTAGCACAAGCGAGCGATTAGACGGCAAAGACGAGGATTGAAATCAAAAGACCTCGCATATTTGGCTCCTGAGGCCACGTATTTCGTTTATCCTCCTTCGCTAAAGCTACGGAGGACAGGCCGGTTGCGCTGCTCGTTACGTATTACGTCTTACGGTTACGTTTTATGAAGCGCTCCAAGGCAATCAACACCGGATACGGACGAACCGCCTGCCAGCCGTCAATTTTTATTACCTATTTAAGATTCCGCCCAATAATCTGACATTTTACCCTGCCCCAACGAAATGTCAAGCCCCATTTTCGACCAAATTTTCGGAATTTATGTAAAACTTTTGAGTTTGGGATAAGTATGTCTTGCGTCCTAACTATCCGCTAATCGCTATATGCTACCACTTTTGACCATTTTTCAACGGCAGAATTCTCCTTGAAATCCGCGTCCGCCTTTGGCGAGACCTCGCCTATTGGCGGGTGAACTCTGTGGCTGTATAAAAAAACTTCGCGTTTCTTCGTGGTTTAAAAAAACCGTGTAATCTGTGAAATCTGTGGTTAAAATTTCTTTGTCTTTAAAAAACTCTGCGTTCTCAGCGCGCTCTGCGGTAAAAGGGTGAAAAATGAAGGAACTTTCAATAACAGCTCTGGCTAAAATAATCGACACCCGCGTTATCGCCTCGCACGACGCAGGACAGAATGTTACGTCGGTCAGCACGGACTCAAGAACCGTAACGCCTGGCGACTGCTTCTTTGCCATCATCGGCCCGAATTTCGATGGCCATAACTTCTTAGCCGACGCATTCGCCAAAGGCGCATCCTGCGCCGTCGTCAGTAAAGACGTCCCGCCCTTCGTAGCGCAGCGTAGAAGGGTCCCGCCAAACCAATTTCCCGACCTGTCCGGCGTAGCGCAAGCGAAGTCGGACAAAATCATCCTCAAGGTCGAGGACACCGTAAAAGCCCTCGGCGTTCTCGCCTCCTGGTATCGTAAAGATTGCAATTTCAAAGTTATCGCAATTACCGGCTCCGTCGGCAAAACCACTACTCGAGAAATCATCCACCACGTCCTGTCCGCCGTAGGCGAGACCTCGCCAATGGGCGGGTCAAAACGCTTCAAAACATTCCAGTCGCCGAAAAATTTCAATAACTTCATCGGCCTGCCCCTCTCAATTCTGACCGCACCAGCCGATTCCCAAATCCTCGTCCTCGAACTGGCAACAAACCACCCCGGCGAAATCGAGTATCTTTCCAGAATCGCCGCCCCTGACATCGCCCTGATAACCAATGTTGCTCCCGCTCATATCGAAGGTTTCCACGACCTCGAATCGCTCGCGAAAGAAAAATTATCAATATCCGAAGGTCTCAATCCCTCTGGCATTCTAATCATCAACGCCGATTGCCCCGTCCTCTTCACCCTGGCCCATAAACAGCACAAAAGATTCCTTTCCTTCGGCTCAAAGGAACATTGCGATTACCGCGCCTACTGCGTCCACTATGAAGGCCTGTCCTCCGATTTCGAGCTTGATGGTGCTGATATCCATTTGCCTCTCCCCGGCCGGGGCAACGTCGAAAATGCCCTCGCCGCCTGGGCCGTCTGCTCAACGCTCGGAATCTCCGAACGCGACTTCGCCGACGCAGTCAAAACCATCAGCCCTGTCTCAATGCGAACTGAAATGTTAAAACTTGGCTCACTGACTGTCATTTCCGATTGCTACAACGCCAACCCCGCATCTATGAAAAACGCCCTCGATATCCTCGCAACGCTGGCCAAAAAGGAAAACCGCCGAGCTGTTTTTGTATGCGGCGATATGGCCGAACTCGGAAACCAGACCGAAAAGTTTCACGTTGAGCTTGGCCGGTTTATCGCCAGCTCGAATGTCAACCTGCTCCTCACCGTCGGCCATCTCGCCCTGCTTGCCGCCGATACCTCGAAAAACGAATCACCCCTGCTCGAAACGCACAGCTTTACGCAATCAGCCCAGCTTTGCGATAACCTGCACAAACTTATAAAAGATTCCGATATAATACTGGTCAAAGGTTCTCGTATTAACAAACTCGAAACGGTCGTTGAAAAACTAAAAGCAATTTATCCCGGCTCCTGATGACTTACCGAGATACGAAATGATTTATCATATTCTTTGGTTTTTGCGCAACGTCTTTACTCATCGCCTCGGCTTTTACGCCTATCAGGAGGTGATGTTTCGCGATATCGCCGCTCTCCTGACGAGTCTCGCCCTCGCTCTGCTCCTCGGCCCACGCATCATCCGCTGGCTTATGACCAAAAAAATCGGCGACCGGCCCGAATTTCACCACGCCACCCTCAACGAGCTTACCAAACAAAAGGCCAATACCCCTACTATGGGAGGCCTCATCATCATCTCCGCCGTCCTCGTCTCTACGCTCCTCTGGGCAAAGCTCAACAACCCCTTCATCCAAAAAGCAATCATCCTCGTTTTCTGGTTCGGCGCACTCGGCGCAGTTGACGACTGGCTCAAACTCACAGCCGAAGCACACCACCGCAGCCGTGACGGCCTCAAACCCTGGGAAAAACTCCTCTTCCAGTTCGGCGGCGCCGTCCTCATCGCCTCCTTCCTATATGTGGACTTCACGAATATCGAGGACGGGCAAAAATTCTGGCTGCCCTTCTACAAACACGGTTTGCCTCTGGCCAACTGGATGTTCATCATCATCGCCATCCTATACCTATCCGCCACAAGCAACGCCGTAAATCTCACCGATGGCATGGACGGCCTGGCCGCCGGCTGCACAGGCATCGCCTCGCTGGTTTTAGTCATCCTCTGCTACGTCGCCAGCGAAACAATGGGCCGAACCTCCGCCGTGACCTGGGCAAGCTACCTCCTCCTGCCGGCCATCCCCCAGGCAGGGGAACTTTCCGTCTTCTTCGCCGCCATACTCGGCGCTGTTCTCGGCTTCCTCTGGTTCAACTGCCACCCTGCCCAGGTCTTTATGGGCGACGTTGGCTCACTGCCCTTAGGCGCCGCTATGGGCTACGGCGCACTTGTCACCAGAAATGAAATCCTCCTGCTCATCATCGGCGGCGTATTCATCATTGAGCTGGCGAGCGTCGTCCTGCAGGTCGGCTACTTCAAATACACGGGCGGCAAACGCCTCCTCCGCTGCGCTCCCATCCACCACCACTTTCACTTGGCCGGCTGGTCTGAGCCGCAGGTCGTCGTCCGATTCTGGCTCATCGCCGCCGCCTTCGCCGCCATCGCCTTAGCCACTCTCAAAATCCGCTGATTTTTCGCTACTGTCCCGTTAAGATTTGAAAAGATTTAGCCATAGATTTTACCGCGGAGGCCGCAGAGAATTTTTTGACACGGATGGACACAGTTTTTTCAAGCCCAGAGGGCGGCATAAGTATATAAGTATATGCGTATATACTTATGGACTGCTTTAAGAAACAGGGTTTTTTAGTGAGGGATTTGATGTGGGGATTTTTTTATTTTGATAAACCGGACCCTCCGTTTGCTATTACAAAGAAGCTCACATTGAGGGCAGGCAGGAAGGCACAAAAGGATTCAGTTTTTTATATTATCGCTACTGTCCCGTTAAGATTTGAAAAGATTTAGCCATAGATTTTACCGAGGAGGCCGCAAAGATTATTTATTTCCGATTTGCGATTGTCAATTGTCGATTTTGGACACGGAAAAACACGGACTTTTTTAGACACTGATTTACACAGATTAACACCGTTTTTAATTTTGGTTTGGCCGAAACAAATTCGAATTACCAAAGCAATAAATTCAAAAAAACGCGGATTTTAACATTTTGATAAACTGGACCCTCCGTTTGCTATTACAAAGAAGCTCACACCGAGGGCACCCGCAGGAAAAATGCGGGTGCGGGGCTTGTTTTGGGGGAATTTTCACCACGAAGCACGCGAAGAAACACGAAGTTTTTTTGAGATTGTAAAAAGCCGGGGTTTGGGGTATTGTAGGGGTGGATAATGGTGCTTTGGAATCGAGGATTTCGTTATGAGTTTAGCCCCGAAGGAAGTTAAGAAACTTGTAGACCATTTTGCCAGCAATATCGAAGATTATAAAAGGCAAGGATATTATGAGGCGCAAGTGCGGAAGGAATTCATTGACCCGTTCTTTGAAGCGCTGGGATGGGATATAGCAAATAAAGGGGGGATAGCCGAGGCATATAAAGATGTAATCCACGAAGACGCAATCAAAATAGGCGGAACAACAAAAGCGCCCGATTACTGCTTCCGCATCGGCACGACAAAAAAATTCTTCGTGGAAGCCAAAAAACCATCAGTCGATATATCTTCCGATATAAGCCCGGCTTATCAACTCCGCAGATATGCGTGGTCGGCAAAACTGCCTTTGTCAATTCTGACAGATTTCGAAGAATTTGCAGTTTATGACTGCCAGATACGGCCAAATCCTGATGATAAACCATCGACCGGACGAATTATGCTTTTCACTTACAAAGATTACATCGATAAGTGGGAGCAAATCGCAAATATATTCAGCAAAGAAGCGGTTTATAAAGGATTGTTCGATAAATACGCATCTGAAAAAACAACAAAAAGAGGCACAACTACAGTAGATAAAGAGTTTCTGGCCGAGATAGAAGGATGGCGGAACGAACTGGCAAAAAATATCGCGATTCGCAACGGTAAACTATCTGTTTATGACCTTAATTTTGCGGTTCAAAAGACCATCGACCGGATTTTGTTTTTGAGGATATGCGAAGACAGAGGCATAGAGCGCAGCGAACAACTCTCAGGGCTAATTAACGGCTCAAGAATATATCCGCGGCTTTTTGAACTTTTTGAAAAGGCCGATGAAAAATATAATTCCGGTATTTTTCATTTTCGCAGAGAAAAAGACAGGCCTGAGGGGCCGGATGAACTTTCTGCAAATCTGAAAATAGACGATGACGTTCTGACGCAGATTTTGAAAGACCTTTATTACCCGCGCAGCCCTTATGAATTTTCCGTTATGCCTGCGGAAATTTTGGGGCAGGTTTATGAGCAGTTTTTAGGCAAGGTAATTCGGCTTACGGAATCGCATCAGGCAAAGGTAGAGGAAAAACCGGAAGTTAAAAAGGCGGGCGGAGTTTATTATACGCCTTCGTATATTGTCGATTACATTGTCAAAAATACCGTAGGCCGACTCCTCAATGACAGTTCTGTAATTCCGAGCGCAGCCGAGGAATCTATTCCTAATTGTCATTCCAGCGCAAGCGGGAATCCACCGCGTCATTGCGAGTCCGCCAAAGGCGGACGTGGCAATCTCAAACCTCTTACACCCAAACAAATTGAAAAGTTAAAAATTCTCGACCCTGCCTGCGGCTCGGGTTCCTTTTTAATCGGGGCGTATCAGTATCTTTTGGATTTTCACCGTGATTATTATGCCAAAGAACCATCGAAACATAAAAAGGTGATATATCAGGGTAAGGGCGGACAGTGGTTTTTGACGATTGATGAAAAGAAAAGGATTCTTTTAAATAATATTTACGGCGTGGATATAGATTCACAGGCGGCAGAGGTAACGAAACTTTCCCTTTTGTTAAAGGTTCTTGAAAATGAGACGCAGGAAAGTTTGAGATTGTTTCATGAAAGGGCTTTGCCGGACTTGGGCAATAATATCAAGTGCGGCAATTCTCTTATCGCGCCGGATTTTTATCAAAGTCAACAATTAACCCTTTTTGGCGATGAGCAGCAGAGAAAGATAAACGCATTCGACTGGCAAAAGGAATTTGCGCCCATCTTCAAACAAGGCGGCTTCGATGCCGTTATAGGCAATCCGCCGTATATAAGAATTCAAATGCTTAATGATACGCAACCCGAGGCAGTGGAGTATTTTGGTCGAAGATATATTTCCGGCAGCAAAGGTAATTATGATATTTACGTCCTATTCGTTGAAAAAGGATTGGGTCTTCTAAATAAACTTGGGAAACTTGGTTTTATTCTGCCGCACAAGTTCTTCAACTCAAATTATGGCGAACCTTTGCGCAACTTGATAGCTGAAAAAAAACATCTTTCTCATGTCGTACATTTTGGGGATCAGCAAGTATTCGCAGGCGCAACAACTTACACGTGCTTGCTATTCTTAAACAAGAGCGGAATTGATAAATGCGAAGTAGTGAAAGTAAGCAAAATTAGCGATTGGCTCAACGCTGGCACGGCGAGCAAAGGGTTTATTCCCTGTAATTCAATAAGCGGAACAGAATGGAATTTTAGCATTGGCCATGACGTATTAGTTCTTGAGAAACTCAAGAAGATGCCAGTGAAGTTAGATAATATTGCCGATATTTTTGTTGGCACACAAACTAGTGCTGATGACATTTTTGTTTTGGACGACTGTGATCGAGTGAAGAATAAAATTATTGGCATTTCACAGTCGTTACAAAAAAAAGTTGAAGTTGAGGCCGGCTGTGTAGTTCCATTTCTTCGTGGTAAAGAAATTCGATCCTATGAGCCTCTTCGAAGTAAATCTTATCTTTTATGCCCATATGAAATATCCAAACAAGATAGCAGGTTATTAACTTTTACAGAAATGCAGGAAAAGTTTCCTTTGACGCTGGCATATTTTGAATCAAACAAAACAAGTTTAAAAGAACGCGAAAAAGGCAAATTCAAAGGGGAAAACTGGTACGCATTCGGATATCCGAAAAGCATGACATTATTCCAAAACCCGAAAATTGTCGTCCCTGATTATAATAACGTGGCATCGTTTACTTTTGATACAGAAGGGCATTTTTACAAAACCGGCTATGGAGTTATCGTTAGAGATAGGAAATTGTCACCGTTGTATGTGCTGGGGTTACTTAATTCATCGCTCTTATTCAAGTATCTATGCTCTATAGCAACATCCTTAAGAGGTGGGTATGTGCGATTTTGGCGGCAATTCCTTAAGCAATTGCCCATTCGCACAATAGATTTTTCAAACCGTTCGGAAAAGGCCAAGCACGACAAGATGGTTTCGCTTGTTGAGCAGATGTTGGAGTTGAATAAGAAACTTGCGGGGATAAAGAATCCTGATGAAAAGACGCGAATTCAGCGGCAGATAGATTTGACGGATGAGCAGATAGACAAACTTGTTTATGACCTCTACGGCCTGACGGCTGAAGAAATAGCGATAGTCGAGGGCAAGAAATAACTTGCAATAGTTCGGACTTAATCTGACATTGAAAATCCGCGTCTCTATGCGAAATCAGCGTCTTAAACCAATTTTTTTATTTCGGCCGGAGAGGTTTTTTAAAAAATCTTAACGGGACCCGTCTTCGCTACGCTTGGCCGAGGCAAGCAGAAGCGCATAGTAAGTAATAGGATTTCTGATATAATGCGTCTGCCCCTGGGGGTATATTATGCCTGATGAGCAGATTACAACTGATTTCGAGCCGGAGAAGCCGAGGCCGCCGCGCATCGCACTTGTCGCATCGCGCCGAACCGTCTCTGAATACCCCCTCTACCTCAAATTCCTCCTCGTGGGCCTCGCCGATGAATCCGTCCCCGTAATCCTCGTCTGCCCCCCCGCCTGCGACGTTGACTCAATCGTCCCGCCCGCCGTCGAGGTCGTCCGTCATCCGGCCCTCGATATGCCCCTGCTGGAGCG
>Ga0315294_10000584_pt1 | contig 39291 bp, 36 predicted proteins | sample YL17G13_40_MG_FD_203626 | JGI IMG/M metagenome (GOLD analysis project Ga0315294, IMG submission 203626) | Sediment microbial communities from Yellowstone Lake, YNP, Wyoming, USA - YL17G13_40 | ecosystem: Environmental > Aquatic > Freshwater > Lake > Sediment | place: USA: Wyoming | collected...
TTTAAACCCTACAACGATGTTAATGGCAGATATTGAAGAATGGTTAGCCAATACTATTGCTATTCCACCAGCCGCATTTTTAAATCCTACTAATGCTTATTCTTCTAATGATTCTTATGCTACAGACCAAAAAATAAACGATTATCAAGTTTATTATAATTTTACAGACCTTTATTCTACAATTCCAGCAGGAGCTACAATAAATGGAATTTATGTAGGTGTAGAAGCCATCGTTACAGGTAGTGCAGGTGTAGATGGTGATAGAATAGATGTTAATTTATCTATATCAATTAATGCCGGTTCTAGTTATTCTACAGCTAAAACACAATCTTTTTATTTGGCCGATATAGAAACAGTGAAAGTATCTGGAGATTCTACAGATAAGTGGGGTTTAACACTTGTTAAAGATAGTTTTTCTGATGCTAATTTTAGAGTTAAGATTTTATTCAAAACACTTACAGGAAGTTCTGAAACCTTTAATTTAGACCACCTAAAAGTTAAAGTAGATTATACAGAAGTAACAACTAATCCCGTCGCTCAATTTATGGCAGGGGATTAACACAAATAGAGGAGATATACCCATGAAACAGATACAATTAACTGAAAAAATGCTAGAATTAGATGAAGTTTCTTTAAATGAACAAGAGACTCTAAAAGTTTCTAAATTCATAGCAGAAACTTATAATATTTTAAATATTGGTGCTGTGAGAGGTCACATAAAGTATGAAGGTCTTGCACATTTTAAGAAGGTTCAGAAAGCAATAAGCACTCTTTTAAAATTTGGAACTTCAAAATTAATTTGGCTTGAAGATTCTGATTATAGAATTCTATTTGGTGATGAAGATAATCCAGGTATTCTTAGGCAGTATGGTGGGTGGTTATTGAATAATTATACTAACGAATTTTTAAATTGTTGGGAAAATGCTATAACAAAATCAATAGAAGAATTCAAAGAATTTGTTAAAAACGAAGGTAAATAAAATGCCTCACAAATATTTTTGTACTTTATATGATATAGAGAATAGAGTTCCAGAACTCTATTCTAGAGAAAATCATAAATTTACTGAACCTATTGGAAGAATATTAGAAGAAATATTGACTCAATCAAATATTTTCTACCTGAGCTTGAAGCAATTCTGTGGTACAGAGTTGAATGTTGCTCCTTACTTTACTATTCCAATATGTAGAAATACAAATCAAGATTCTGATGCTTCTTTAGCATCTCCTACGATTATTACTGATACAACAGCTGTTGAATCTGATACTTTTATGATTACCATTACAGATTCTACAACTTTTTCTATTTTATCTGTAGTTACAGGCAAAAAGCAAACGGCAAGTAAAAATTCAGATTTTACAGATGCTAGTGGATTATACAAAATTGATAGCACTAACTGGAGTGGTTCATTTGCTATTGACGATAAAATAATATTCGCTTATGAAAATTATGAACCTCTAATTAGAGAAATAGTTTCTTATATGGTTGGAGAATCTCTTCTAAGAGGTCGTTGGGCTTCTGAATCAGCTGGCTCTGTCAGCCCTTTAGTTACCGGATATTCGGATAAAATAAAAGAGAAAATGGATGGAATTCTTGTTACCGGAGTTCTACGATTAACTGGAATGAGAAGGACCTATGGACAACCACCATCTTCTGATGAATCTTGGCTTGGTTATGATATAGATACTCGTGGACTAATGGAGGATTAATGGCTATTCTTCCGATAAATATTAGTTTTAAAGGGGACTTTAGGTCTTGGTTAGATGGAACAACTAAGAAATTAGAATCTTCAACACATAAAAGGCACGTGATGAAGAATATAGTTGGAAGAATAGCTCATGCCGCAATTACCTATAATTTTAAAGTGGAAGCTAGAAGTAGACCAAAGAAATGGCCTGCTTTAAAATTTTCGTATGCTAAGATAAAAGAATCAATGTTAGCTCGTGGAACAATGGAAAAAACATCTGTTTCACATCCAGAAAAATTAGGGATTTATCCAACTCCTTGGGGACAGATAAACGTAGCTACTGGATACCTTTTTAATACATTGGGTAGACTTTTAAGAGTTACAGATGATTCTTTAGTTTATGGAAGTTTAGCTCCCTACGCTTCACAGGTTCATAGTGGTCATAAATTTCCAAAAGGCTATAAGATACCTATTACTTATGATAGAAAAACAAAATCTGGAAATTGGATAACAGTATCTTATACAAAACAACTTAAAAAATCTATTACAGTTCCACCTAGACCTTTTGATTTTATTTCAGGGCCAGAAAGAGAAGCTATAGCTGTAGCTTCTATGGAATATTTTTTAACTCCAGGTTGGAGAAAAACAGTTATCATCCCGAAAATAGTACCAGATATTAAAGCTCCAGGTGGACGAAGAGTTTACATTTTGGGTAAAGGTTAATTAATTCTTTTTACTCGTTTTTAAATGTTGATTAGAAAGTATTATATTAAATTACAATTAGAGTAGCCAGTGGTGCTACTTCATCTTAAAATCTTTAGCAAAACCGAAGGAGTTTTGTATTGTCTCTAGCAGTCCCAACATCAGAACAGGTTTTAGAATCTCTTAAGAATTTTGTTCGATACGAACTTCGAGATACTCAAAAAATTGTTAGCACAGTCAAGGCTGGCATTCTAGATGAAAGGGATGAGCTTCCCTGTTTAGGAATAACACCAATTTCAGAACTCGTTAGTACAATTTATAACGATAATCTCATTTCTATTACTCGAGATTATTATCTTAGTTTGATTGCTAAAGGTTATACAATAGATGAAGTAAAAAGAACACTCCACGAAAAGCTTGTTTCTTTAAAGGCTTTATTTTCTGTAAATACCGCAAGTTTAAAATGGAACATGCTTAATAGTGATTATAATGTACAATGTTGGGATTTAGATATTGGGAGAGAAGCTTTGGATGCCCCACTTGCAGATTCCGAATTTTTAAGATTTATTCAAGTTCCATTGAGTTTGAAGAGTTTTTATCAAATAGAAAATCCGATTATTCCAACTTTATATAAAGAGATTTCTTTTATTGAGCTTCTAGATTATATTTATGAAGAAATAAAAAAGTTTTCTGTTTTTCCAACTACTTGGAGAGACCAGCAAAAGCCTGTAAGTTTAGATAATTTACCAGCTATCGGGATTTTTGTTCAAGAACCTGATGAAGACAAATTAGAACAAACGAGTACAGAAAAAACTCAAGTAACAATAGTTTTTAGGATATATTCGAGTTTAGCTTCAAGAGAGATAGCTTTTATAAATCACATGAGAAATGTAGAGACTGTAAAAGCTTGGATATTTAAGAATACAATACTGGATGGATGTGTTAGTTCTTTTGATTTGACAAGTCTTGATTACGGGGTAGACTTTCACTCAAAGACATTTCAAAATAATCCAGATGTTCCAGAAATGCCAATATTCAGAACAGATATAACAACAGTTGCTATGTTGCAAAACTTTAAGGAAGGTTAGAATTATGACACGCCAAGTTCATATTAAAAAACACCCGCAAACATGGGTTCCGAGAGATGCAGTTGAATTCTTTAGGATAAATAGTGATATTTGGAGAGCTTTGGACTCTGGAAAAACTGTTAAAATCTCAGAAAAAGATTTTGATTTGGTTTCCAGATTTGTTGTTAAAATAGAAGAAGACTCCAAACCTATAAAAATAGAGAAAGATAGAAAAACACAATCCACAGAAGTGGATAAAGTACAGGAGTAAAAATATGGGTGCAGGAAGTTGGGTAAGAGAGTATGCTGTTCAGGTTGAGACAATTGTCGCCGCGGATGGTCTAGAAAGTTTGCTTGCTACTGCTGATTCTACATCTGTTACCTTTGGAGCTACGAAGATTGGTATTGGTGGAGATGGAACTACAGCTGGAAAATTTAAGCTTCTTCTTCAAAACAAACCAGATTTAGTTAGTTCTACAGGGGTAAAAGAATCAGAAAAAGCATCAGGAACTGCAGACCAAATTAGTGAAGATATTGTAGAGACGATTGCAGAACCTAGCAGATTTGCTCCAGAGATGCATGCTAACTCGTATATTGTGAGTTTATTCATGCAATTAATGTGCCAGACAGGTTCTTCAGATGTTCTTGTTGGCTCGGTTATGAGAGATAGATTTGCTCCTTATTCTAAGATAGACGTCACTTATTATGGCGCTTTCATGGGTAAGGTTCAAAAATTGAATGGCGTAGTAGATGAGTGTCAGCTAATGAGAGGTTGCTTACCTTCTAGCGTTAAGTTATCTGCGGCAGAAGGTGATGTACTTACTCTTACAGCTGATTTAATGGGTGCTAAGTGGAGTAATTCTTTTGCTGGTACTGGAGTTCCAGCGACCGCTCAAGGAATTTTAAAGATAGCATTTTTAAAATGGCAGAATGCTAAGGTTTATATTGATGATGCCTATGCTACACCAGCCGACCCTACTACAAATCTAAAGACATCTATTGATGATGCTACTTGTAAGCTCAATGCTCGTGGATTTGAAGTTACATTCTCGAATAACTTGAAAGCTGATTTCTATAATAGTGAAAATGTTATGCAATTCACTCTTGGAAAATATAAAGTAGAAGGAAGCTTAGATATTCCATGGGTTGTTCCAAGTCTTGTAAATGAAGCTCAAGTCTATTATTGGAAGCACATTTCAGACTTCCGAGCTGGGATAGTAAAGCATATAAAGATATGGTGGGATAATAAGGATGCCACTACTGAGAATTCTCTTGTAATAGATATGTATGTTAAATACAAATCTGGTACATTGGAAGCTGCAGAATCTTTAGAGAATAAAATGACGTTTGGATGTGTACAACCTAAAGATGGTACTTCATCTTGTGTTGTTTATTGTGGGCATCTAAATGCTAACTTAGATAGAGGATTGCCAGCTTTATAATAAGTAATCCTCTAGAAATAAGATAACTAACGTGCTAGGGATTAAAAGTCCCTAGCACCCTATTAATAAATAAAGGAGAGATGTATCATGGCACTCAAAGGTAAAAGCACAAAGACAAATTATCCCTTTATTCCAGTGGAGGAAAGGGAAAATACACAGAATCCTACCGTTTTTTGGATTAAGCCAAAGAACATAGAAGGATTGAATGAGTTTTTGGAAAAATCTGATAGGGCTAGAGAACCTCAGAGGTTGGGAAGACAACCAATCTATAATTCTAAAAAGCAAACAGAAGTTGATGTAAAAGACTTCATGGAAATATGTAATAAGGTAGAAAACTACCAATTTAGTATAGACTATGAAGACCTTGCCAAGAGGGGAATCATTCGAGAAGTAACTGATAAGAATGATTTAAGACTTCTTGCTTTGGATTTAGACCCTATAGTTTTTCGGGAAGTTCAAAATGCCGTAAGTTCTTGGGACGAGCTTTCTAAAGGAGAGCTAGCTTACGAAACTTTTAAGAAACTTTCCGAACCTAAAAAGGATGCTAAAGCTTAAGGGAATAACCTTAGATTCAAATCCTTACATTCCCGAGTGTGAAAAGAATGCTGAGAGACCTACGGTTTTTTGGATAAGACCGAAAACCGTAGGTCTTTTCCATTCAGTAAGACGTTTTGATTTAACTGAAGAAACAGTAAGCACTTGTAAAGAGATAACAGAAGATGATTTGGAAAGTTTTACTCTTCTTTGTGAGAAAGTAAAAGACTTTCAATTTCAAGATGGTAAAGATTTAATAGAAGAAATAATAGATAAGAAAGAACTAAGAGATGTTGTAAAACAAATATCTTCTGACGTTTTTGTTGAGATAATGAATGAAATAAATCTAAGGTCGACGTTATCTGGAGCTCAGAGAAAAACTCTAGAATTAATGACATACTTTGCTCTTGTAAAAAATGAAGATATGTCTATAATTGATAGACTATCTTATAATTGTAACAATTGTACAAAAGCAGAAAGATTTAAAGATAGGGTTTGTTTCTTTCTTAATGAAACAGAAAGATTTACGATGCCTGTTTTAGATGAGATGGATGATTTTACATTCCAATACGATGTTTGTGATAAACCAAAAGAAGATGATTATTCTATAGAATTATTTTTAGAAGAGTTCCATGAAGTATCTGAGAAAGTATATCCAACAGTTCCAGCATACTTAGCTCTCTCAAACTTACACGGATTTATGAGTTGGACTAAAGAGATTTGTATTACAGGTGTCATACCATTGGACTATATAAGGGTACTACAATGGGCTTCAGATTGTAAGGAATTACATGGATTACCTTATCCTGGGCCATTGCTAAGTCAGCCAAATCAGCTTATGGAAGCTTTTGATACTATTCAAGCTACTATAAGTCAATATGAACAGGTAAAGCGAGAAAAAATAGCACCTAAGAGTGCTTCAGGTAAGAGTTAATATGGCAGTTACAAGAACAACACACGAAACTCATTTCACACAGACGGGTGGAGAAACCGTAAAGAGGACAATCCACGATTTACGTAGAGAATTATTTGGATTGGAAACAGCCGCGGCATCTGGTGGAAAAGCGTATGGACAAGCTGGAGAGCGTTTAGATTTTCTCCGTCAACGAGCTGTTGGGTTAAAACGGGATATTTCAGCCCTTCGTAATAATATCTTACTATTAGTGTTTGCTACAACAGGTTTTATAAATACCTTTCAAAAAGGCGTTAAAGCGGCTATGCAATTTGAGGTCGCTCTTACAGGTTTAAATTCTATAGCATTTAATACAGGAAATTCTTTAACAGCTGTTAAGCAAACGGCCATATCGCTAACAGAAGATGGATTGCTATCTATTTCAGGTGCGGCACAAGGTCTTAAGAATTTACTGGCTACTGGGTTAAACTTGGAGCAATCTGTTAAGATAATGAATGTCTTTAAAGATGCCGCGGCGTTTAATAGGCAAGGTATCTTAGAATTTGAAGAAGCTATTATACGAGCAACTGCTGGTGTTAAAATGCAGAATGCTAGATTAATAGATGACGTAGGTATTAGAACAAGGGTTGGACAAATGTTGCGGGAGCAAGGATTTGAATTGGAAGATTTAACAAGTGAGGTAAATAAAGCCGCGGCAGTTCAAGCACTATATAATGGATTGTTAAAAGAAGGTAGATTCTTCTCTGGAGATGCCGCAAAATTAGCTGGTACTTATGCGGGTGCTCAAGCAAAGTTAGAAACGCAAATGTTAAGAACTCAAGCGGCTTTTGGTGAAATCTTGATTGGTACTAAAGAAATAAAAGGCGTATTTACAGAAGGAACTGTAGCGATATTAGGATTATTAAAGAAACTTCAAGATTTAACAAGATGGAATAGAGACATAATTTCTGTAAATATTAGAATATATTTTGAAAGACTTGTAGAAGTTTTAGAAACTTTATCTAAAATATTTTATGCCTTATATACTGCGGCTAAACCATTTCTTGATATATTGCTAAAGAGTGGAATGTTAAATCTTATTGCTATTGGTTTGGTTTTCGAAAGATTAGCTATAAAGATGTGGACGTTTCAGTCAAAATATATTGAATTCTTTGGTAGAGAATTTCAAGTATCGGCTCTTAAAAGTAGATTGGCAATAATGAGACTTGGTCCAGCGGCTGATACTGTAGCTACTTCATTTGCTAGAATGAAGAGCATGGCTTCTGTAGCTTTTAAAGAAGTACAATTTCCTAAAGGTTTTGGCACCACACAATTAGGGGCTATGGCCAAATATGCAGGTCTTTCTAAGACAAAAGATACAGGAATTCCTATTGTTGATGCTTATAAACGTCTTAGAATGGAACAATCAGAAGCTGTTCTTAGGGCTAGGGAAAGTCTTAATAGACTTCAAACTGGATTGAATTCTTTAAATATTTCTCAACTTACGGCTTATAGAAAAGAGCTTCAATTATTGGCTAAAACTGTTCCAGCTATTGCTCCACAGTTAAGACCCATAATTACTCAAGTTAGGGGAATGGAATCAGAGTTTAGAAGAGCTTCTATAGCGGCCAAGGGTCTTGGTATTTCTACTCAAACTGCTACTACCGCAATATCCATTGGAATAAACAAGATGAAAGTATCTTTAGCGGCTTTTTGGGCAGAAAATAAATATTTGCTAATATTCCAAGCGGCTATGATTGCTGTTATAGAAATTTGGAGTTATCTTTCTGGAAAACAAGAAGAAGCTAGAGCTGAGGAAGAACGTGGAATTAGAGTAAAAGAAGAATCTCTTAGAACTCAAAAAGAATATGCAGATAGTAGACTATCTGAGATGATGGGAGTAAGAGCAAATTTAGAAGAATATAAGAGATTACACGAATCTATAGGCAAAACAGAATCTGAGTATGATAGACTGGCGGAACTTCAAATTCAAATAAGAAAGGGATTTAGAGAACAAAAACTAAGCTTAGAAAATGTTACAAGTGGAAGTTTTAGTTATTCTAAAGCTTTGGGTCAAACCAAGATAAGGCTTGAGGAATTGATGGAGACACAAAAGAAGTTTGCAATCCAACAAGTAACATACGACATCTCCAAAACTTGGAAAGAGTTAGAAGAAAAACTTCCTAAAACCTTGAAGACTTTGGTAGATACTTTTAGATTAGCCCCTAAAGATATATTTAAAGAATATATAGAAACTATAACAGGTTCTTTAAGTGAAATGATGAGTGAGAGTCTCTATCGTTCTGGTATGACTACAGAAATGGGATTTCTCTTTACCAGCGGATTTTTTAAAATGGATGCGGCTTCTAAGCAAAAATTTATTGAATCTGTCGGTAGGGATATAGATAATTATGTTAGTCTTTATAAACAGCTTATGAGTGAAGCTTTATTAAAAAGCGATGTAAAAGAATCTGAAAGACTTTATAATCTTATTCAACAAGCGGAGCGATTTAAAGACGCTTTAGGTGGGGGTTTGTTAGATAAACTTAAAGCATTTCGTGAAGAAGTCTTTAAATTGATGAGTCCAGGTACAGTGGAAGAAGCAATTCCTATAGATACAAAGAAATTGACTGGCGCATTCGCCAAATTTATGATAGGACTTCGTTCTGAGGCTGAGAAAGCTGATATCTTTGGTAGCTTAGCAGAAAAATTGATTGATATTGAAGATAAAGCAGAAAAATGGATGGAGGATATAAAGGGTTATCAAGCTAAAATGATGCCTACTGCCCAAATAAATGAAGCAGTAAGATTGGTAGAGAAAATAAGAGCAACAGCCCCTGCTAAGATAATACATGAAGTAAATAAAGAATTTAGAGACCTGAATGAAGAATTAACTTTACAGTATCAAAAGCTTACAGCTTCTGAATCTAAACAGAAAGAATTAGAAGTTACAGCTAAAAAGCTAAGTAATGAGCAAAAGATTAAACGAAGAATTCTAGAACTTGAAATAGCTTTAGAACAAGACCAAATAAGCAATAATGGGAAATATTCTATTCTTTTACTTGCAGAAATTAAATTCTTAGATGACCAATTAAATCTTCTTAAATTAATGACAGACCAAGAAGTAACAATGTTAAGAATTCAGCATCAATACGCTGTAGGAAAAGAGTGGAAAGAGCATTTATTAGATGTTGAAAAGAATACTTTAGAATTTGAAAAGACGTTGGATTTGTTAAAAGCAAGTTCTGACATGGAAGAATTGATAAATCTTCATTATGAGAAGAGAAATGCTCTATTAGAAAGTGAGAAGAAAATCTTTGAAGTTACATCCAGTATTAGAGAAATGGAAGCTGGTGGAGTTGCTTTTGATATTGAGAAATTAGATTTATGGTATGCTCAGTTATCAAGTGCATATAGAATGCGTGATGTACAGCAAGAAATACTTGATTTAGAACTTAAAAGAGCTGAAGCTACTCGTAAAGTAACGGAACAAGCGGCTGAAGCCGCTTTAAAATCTCAAAGAGCTGGTTCTAAGTATGGTGCTGGTGGTGCTTTAGCTAGCATCCTGGGTGGCGGTACTCAATTTGGTGGAGAAGATGTATATGGTGCGATGATTAAATATACGGAAGCTATAGAAAGTGCTAAAGCCAAAATACAAGAAAAATATGGTGCTAAGACATGGTATGAAGGAATAATTAAAGCATCTAGAACGGAGTTATTAGAGTTTGAGAAGACTCAAGAAGAGTCTTTAGAATCTTTAAGAGATGCGTGGTCAAATTTCTTTGAAAGCATACTAACTTGGGCTATAGATGCATTTGATTTATTTGGATTAAAAGCTTTAGAAGCTACTACTACAATAAGAGAAAATCTAAAGACTGATTTAATGCTATTAGATGACCAATTTAGGGCTAGAGAAGTAACAGCTAAAGAATTTTACTTGCAAAAAGAGTTGCTAGTTAAAAAAGCCGCACTTGAAGATGAAAAACAAGCCAAATTACGAAGTGTTGCTGAAAGAGAAGCAGTGGCTGGTGTTTTAAAAGCATTAGCTATAGAATTTCAAGCAAGAGCTATTGGTTCGTTAGCTACAGCGGCATTAGCATCTATGAATCCTTGGGCGGCGGCGGCGTTATATCAAGCGGCGGCAATAGCGGCTGGAGCGGCGGCTGTAGCTATTGGTACATCTGCAGTAAGAGAAAGAGCTCAAGTTGAAGCTTATTATCGTGGTCAAGAAACTCTGCTTGAAAGACAAATAGAGAGAAGAAGAACAGGAACAACTTCTGGGACTACTGTTACGGGAAAATCTATAAGTGGTACGGTTTCCGCACAAGAAATAAAAATAACTATTGCGCCCACAATAACAATATCTGGACAGAATGTAATGGTGGGTGATATGGGTATAGAAGAAGTTGGTAGAATACTTGGTGATATGGCTGTTAAGAGCGTGCAAGAAGCTATCGACAATCGGGAACTGTCATTTGAAAAGGCTTTACAATGATGATTATAATGAATTTCTGTATCAATCTATTTAATTAACTCTTTGAATTGATACCTATATATGTTAAAGTTTTAAAGTAAGAGTAGAAGCTGTGGAGTTTTATATATGAGCATAAACAGTTCTTATACTGCATGGTATATCTCGACTTTTGGTTATGAATCACCACAAAAGGCAGACCAAGCGGATATTAATGGAACTCGTTATTGGCAGATTGGTGTAAGTGTTCCTATACCTAACCCTCATTTTAGATATCCGAAGAAGGCATCTTATAATATAATTACAGATTCTACGACTGGTCAGGTATCTGTTAGAATACAATTTGCTTCAGCATCTTTGCGGTCTCTTTTTGAGAATTTAATGCAAGAGAATTTATACGGTCTTGTTTCTAATAATAGCACTAGACAAGGAGAGATTGTACAATTAAGTGGAGATTTTACTGAGCAATCCAGTTATTCTATAGATATAAAATTTAGAAATGGTTTAGAGAATGCTTATACTGGAAACAATTCACTTCTTAATATCTTTTTTGCTAAGATGGCAGAAAAATGGGAGTGTGATTCTGAAGAGCTTGTTCCTGTTAATCTGAGAAAAGTATTTCCAGTAGAAATAGAAAACATGATTGGTTCTCCATTTGCTCAAAGACTACATATGGATAGTACGAGTTTCATAAGTGGAAAAACTCAGAAATTCTTTACTGTTATTCCTAATCTTCAAAATTATGTTCCTATAACAGAAGACAAATTCAAACAAACTAAGCAAAATTATCGTTATCGAATAGGGGCTAGATATTGTATAAAATATAATCCCCAACCAGCCGGAGATTCTACTTCTTATGGTTTAATTAGAATTGTATTACCGGGATGTACATCTCAAAATAAAGTTCTATTAAATTATATAGAAGGTACAAATGAATTATTCTATCTTTTTAATTCTTCATCTTTTAATGATTGGGATACTTATCCTAATATTGTAGATAGTACAGAGAAGAAAAAAGTAGTAATTCAATTTACTGGAGATTCTACAGGTAGGGATTTATACTTTAGTATTGAAGATATCTATTTAGAACATTCTGCAGGTGTAGAAACTACTCTAGGTTGTTTACTTCTTACTCGTGTTCCAAATCGTGATTCTATACAAATGGATAATGAAACTTTTGAAGAAAATATTCAATTATCCAATGCTGATAGATTTCCATATTTTCCTTTTGGAAATCCTAATAGGTCTGGAAAACTAAGATTATCTTGTACTTTTGAGAATTCTAATATGGATACTTATTATAAATTAAAAATTCTAGAGAGTTTTCAATCAGACGGTTTTAATATAAATCTTCATACTCATCTTAAAGAGCATCCCGAAGTTTTAATAGGAAGGATGAAGATAGGGCCATATTCTAAAGGGATTTTTGATTTAAACAAAGTTTCTTTTGCCTTTGAATTTATGGAGGTTTAAATGACAGCTCAAGAATATCTAGATGCTATTGTTCAATCGAATGTGGCAATAGGAATAACACAAAAACTATATCTTTATGATAAAAACGGAATGAGAGTAGATTTTTCTGACTCTTTTGATATTGTTCTTGGAAATCGTCTTATAGAATTTGATGTTGTGGAAACAATAGTAGAAAAAGACTTCAATCATTTTTACAATAGAACAGGTACAATAAAATTAAGAAATGATGATAGATTTTTTAATAAACCTTTCCCACCTACATTAAAGACAATTTTTGGTACTCAAGCTCAATTTGTAGAGGATTCTTATGGTTTAATAAATGTCTTTAGAAAACTTGGTTCCGTAGCTGGTGGTTATAATCCTCAAGAACCCGTGGATGCTAATCCAGCAGTATTTATAATTAATGGAGTAGCAAGCTCAGGAGAATGGACTTAATAATAAGGATTTAATATGGCAAACAATGTTGTTGCTGGAAAATATACCTTAGCTGAACTTGGTGTAGAATTAGATATCTTAGGGAAGAAAGTATCCCAAACTCTGGCTACTCTGGAACTTCGAAAGATAGTAACAGATACAACTCCTGTTGCTGTCTTTAAGACAGATGGTCTTATTCAAATAGCCTTAGATACACCCGCAGATACAATAAGGGATGGTCTAAGCGGTTGGTATTTATCTAAACCGATGTCTTTCTTAATTCAAGAGGTATTAAGAAAGGCTTATGGAATTTATGATAATGATGGAAATTCCCCTACCTTTAGGAGATTAATACTACCTCCAGGTTTCATGCCACCGAGGTTTCTAGAACTTATTATAGCTTTTAATTCCAGTGTGAATAGTGCCTTAGGTAGACCGCCAATTCAGATAGATACAGATGGAGATTCTGAACCTGATACTTTTCCAAATGTCTCTAAAATTTGTAGAGCTTTAGATTATTGGAGTACAGGAAACTGTATTTATTTTGGATTAGAAGAAGAAATTTGGAAGCTAAATCTTACGACTTGGTTATTTGAAAGAGTAGATATTCTTGATATTACAGATATAATAGAATACATGACAATAAAAACGCATAAAGGAAAAGACTGGCTTTTTATAAAAACAAGAGTAAGAAATATAGATAATTCTAATATTCACGAAATACTAGCTTCTTCTACAAATCATGATTCCATTCTAAGAACGAAGAACATAAGATTATACATAAAAGAACTTAGTACGTCGCAAAATAATTCGCCAGTAAAGATATCAGATGAAGTAGAATATGATACAGAATTTAATTATTTTTCAACAATGTCTCATGGAATACATTACATTGGTGGAGCATTTTTTCTGATTTACCCTTATGGGATATCTAATTTTATTCAATTTGATATTTTTAACTTTAATTCTTGTGGAAATATAGATAAAACCTCTGATGAATTTCAAGATTTCTTGATTCAACAAAGAGAGATATCAGAAGCTTTAGCAAATATAGATCTTGTAGTAGATTTAAATACAAAGAATTCTTGGAAAAATGAAGCAAATAGATTAGCTATTGAGGGCTTAAAGGGAACAACAATAAAGATAAAGGATAGGTTTGGGTTAAAAGGTTATGACTATAATGTAACTTATAATAATAATTCTTTTAAAACATTAAATCTTCCAATACCTTTTAAGCAAACCATTTGGCTACCTGGATTTATAGATACTTATTATCCACCATCTGTTAAGAAAGACCCCCATCAATATACTTTAGCATTTTCAAAAGCTGAAACTCTAAGAGGCGATGTTAATTTACTTCCAGAGAAGCTAACAATAGAAACAAAATATAGAAAAGAAAATACTTTAGCTCTCTCATCCGGATATTATGGATTGATGGCACAATTAAATCCAGAGAGAAGAAGGTCTTATTCTTTTCTAGATTTTTCAGATAATTCAGAATTAACGATTGAAGATGTATTTCCTTTAAGTGATGAAGCTAATAATAAGTATCTTAGAGATATAAAATTTACTCTAGGTCAGAAAAGTATTAATGAGCCTTTTCTTGTTGGAAGTGCATTATATTATCTTAAGATGGCTGTTCAGGATATGAAGATTATTGAGAAGGTCTTCTTTCATAATATTGGTATATCTTATGGTGAGGGTGGTGGTTCAGATATGAATTTTCATCCAACCGTAGAAGAATTAGATATGGGTGTTCCTTCTAGACATCCATTAGACCAAAACCTTTATAGACATTGTGCCTATACTGCTTATCCCAATGTTGAGATTTATACAATAGATTCTACAGATGCATCTAGAACATTAATAACTACAATCCCAAAGCTTCATATTAAGGGTAGAGAATTTCAACCGATGTTTACAGTTTCAGATGGAACATCTAATTATGTTTATCTATTTGGGATTGTATTTGAGACGTTAGATTCTAAGACTTTTTTTGATAAAGATGCTGGAGATGATAATTTAGATAGAACTTTCTCAAATCAGAAGTATGCTAGGGGTGTTATTCTTAAATTATCATTATCTGCTAATGGTTTTTATAAGAAAACCATATCTAATTCTCCGGATAATAATAAACAAGTTGGTCATCCAGAATATGATAGTAAGCATTGGTTTTACTTTGCTAGCGATTTAGAATCCATAACAAGTAAAGATTTCTTTGTTGTAAAGAGTACAGATAATAATAGATATTTAATTAATCCATCTATAGTAGAAGATACAACAGACATAATAAGTGCAACAATATCTTTTGATTCTACAGACCAGAATAATGGACAATTTATAGCTATTCCAGGTACTTCTGATGTATCTCAAATTTTGAATTCTGAAGGGGATTCTGCTATTTATACCAGACCCACAACGAAGGTACTTACTTCATTGCCTATGATAACTGCGGTTGGTCAGAACGATGGATGGATAGAAACTGCTGGAGAAATAATTCCTGCAGACCCTAATTATGATGAATCTAATAGTAATTTTCTTAAGCCTCGTTTGTATTCATCTGTTCGAGATAATGATTATTATTCTATTAGAAATTATGATTCAGTTTCTAGAGCGGGTGCTACAGCTATTTTTCTTTTGAATTCTCCAGAGGGTGCTAAAGCAGGAGACGGTTCTGCAGAACTAAAATATAAATTTTCTACAGATTGCAATTTTGGACTTACTAAGATTAAAATATCTGTAGAAGAATATACAAAATCTGGGGACACTTTTTCTTGGGTTAATATTAGCACTAAGATATACGCTGTAGATTTTATGCTTGGTACGATAGAAGATACCTATTATATAGGCATAGCCGCATTTTCTTCAGATTTAAAGAGTTTAAGAATAAAGTTTGAGGCAGTTTATGATGGTATTACTGTCTGGCCTTGGTTCTACTGGAATTATGAAGTATCTTATCTAAATTTAGTAGTTCCATTAGAAACAAAAGAAAAAGAGACACTTAAACCTATTGGAGAATTTAAAATAAATGAAACTTATAATAATTCTATTGGAAGACCTAATGGTTATTATTTAAGACCTTATGATAGATCTGGTGGCTCGCTCGTACTTCGAGATGGAGTATCAGAATATACATTGGCTACTACAAATTTATATTCAAATATTTCAGATTTTGATAGTACAGCTTTAGATACCAGAGAACTTACAGTAATAGGTTGTTATGATTCTACTGGAGTTTATAAATTTAAGGTTAATGCTTCATCTCCAGGAATAGACCATGGCAAACCCTTTACATTTAAGATTTTATCTAGATTAATAATGTCTGGAGATATTCCACCACCTCAGAATGTTGTAATAAATTTAGTTATGTATTCTCCACCTGGAACAAGCGGGCCAGAATTTACTAAAACAGAACAGATAATCTATACTCCCTATATGCTGTCTTCAGCGTGTTTACAAGAACATTCAATTCTTATAACAAATCCTGATGAAGTCCCAATAGATAATATAATTTTTGAGCTATCTTATGGAGACTTGGAAGTTGAATCCTATGAAGTAGCCTCTATTAGAGTTCTATGTGGAAAAATTGATGATATTCCAAGCATACTAAATTCAGAAGTAGGTTGGAATCCTGATTCTATTAGGTGTCCAATAAATACTACTGGGGACTATCAAGAAACTGTTCTTAAACTTTGTCTTGGGAGTGCGGATTTAACCAGTCCTTATTATATAGATATAACAGCTCTGGATGCTGAAAGAATTTATATATCAATAGATTGTGCTACAAATTCTGCAAAGTATGGTATTCCAACACTTCTAGTAGAAATTTTGCATGATACTACGATATTATGTTCTGCTACAATTGAACCGGAAATTCAAAGAAAAGTTCATCAAATATCTTTACCTATAACATTAACAAGTACAGAAAACCTATATCTAAGACTTACATCTCAGATAATGTGGCTTAATCAATATATAGCAATTTATTCTTCTAGAATATTATTTAAGATGCCAACAGGTATTGCGGCTACCCCGCCTGTATCAGATATTAGATTTCATTGTGCGAATGTTGTTGTAGGAAATAAGATAGATGTATCACTAAAAGTAGGTGCTGTAATTAATAATGGAGTAGCAGAATATCCTAGAATTGGAGTATATCTTTATGAGAAAACAGATTCTACTACTTATACTGAATTGGCTTTATGTAGCTTCATAATAAATGCTAAAAATTGGAGGAGTTATTCAGCTGTAGGAATTCCATTAGAACAAGCTATATCTAATGTTAATAACATCTATGCTAGAATCTGGTGTTATAGTGAAATCTATCAAAATTATGCCAAACTTCATTCTGTTAAGATTCGTATATATTCTGCTGGAACATATAAGAAATTTCATTTTAATTCTTATGGAATGAAGAATACCGAAGATAACGATATAGCATTGGTATCTAAAAATTTTCTCCCAACGGGGGACTTTAGAAATACAGAAGCTATTAGAAGCTTAAAATGGTTGGGTGATTATAAAGATATCGCTTTTCTAGATGGTGTAATATATGGTGGAAATCTATATGCTTCTGTTTTACTTGTAGAAAATATAACGAATTCAGCAGTAGACTCTGACCATCCAGAATGTAATTTGAAATATGCTATTTGGAAGATAGATTCTACTTCCTTAGAAACAGATTCTACGACTTATTCAAATATTAAGGTTTTTGAGAATCAGCCTAAGAACTTTGTTTTAAAGGGTTCAAAGTTATTCTTTACATTAGAGGATAGTGGTTATATAGCGACTATGGATTTAGCTTCTGGAGTTCCAGCAACAATAGCAAATACTTATATTGCTTATGATTCTTCAAATCCATTTTTAAGTGATGAATTAACAACACAATCTAATCTTCTTGTTGTAGACCCTGCCACTAATCCATTGTGCTACTTAATATCTGCGCCTTCAGGAAAAGATAGATACAATTTTAAAATACCTACTGGAAAATACTATTTATGCCAATTAGGTTTAAATTATATACCACTAATAGAACTGGCAGACTTTGAAGGACTTAGCTGTGAAGATGTTCTACAGAACTTTTGCGAATCTATAAATTGGATAAAAGGATTTGATAAGTTTGGTAATTTCTTTATGGTGAATAGGCAACCATCTTATACTACTCCAGATTTAATACTTCTCGAAGATATAGATACAAAGTATATAGATATAACAGAAATGGAGAATACCTCTGATGAATTAATAAACAAGATGACTATAACGCCTTATAGAAATGTTTTACAAATGCCAAAGTATAATATTGTCTATAAGGCGCGACAATACGAAGAAGAAAATGTTAATCTTGTAATGGATATTGAACAGAGAGATTTAAGTAAGAAAACTATAGATTTAATTTGCGTTAGAGATGGAGAGGTTGGTATTGATTCTTTAAATCTTAATAGCTGTCCGCTATTCAAATGGAAGATAATAGACTTAGAGACAGAAATAAGAGTTGCTGTTAATTTACCAATTCCAACAGTTATACCTGTAGATTTATATCTTACGAGTGTCTATGGTGGAAAATATTCAGATGGTGGTATTAAACCTGGAGATATGCTTAAATTTCTTAATGAAACTACGAATGAATATGAATTTAAGCTAATTTTGGCTGTCTATGAAGAAGAAAATAGAATAACAATAGAGTCTGGATTTAGTTTTGATCTTAAGAAAGATACAGTAGGGTTTGTTCTTAACTCTAGAAATAAATATTATAGTAATGAGCAAGTAGCAGTTTGTACTGTGATTCCTGATGAAAATTCTGGTGTGTTCCAAGTTGACTCTATTGATAATATTGGTATTAATACAGTTTTGCAAAATTCACAAGGTGGTTATGGTAGAGTGACTTCAAAGTACATTGGAATTAGTAATACTTATAATATTCAAGTAAGTGATTCAGAAGGAAATGCTATATTAGATTTCTGTGATAAAGATGAAGTTTTGAAAGGTTATTGGTCTCCTTTGTTATCTAATGTAGCTTATGAAGTTGGTGGTTCATCTATATTTATTAAGCTTTCTGCTAAAGAAGATGAAGCAATTTCAAAGCCTAAGTTACGAACATTTATTTATTCTGATTATATTCAGGTAATTTGTGATGGGTTGAAATTGGAATCAGATGAGGCTTCTAAGCAGACTTTTGTAGATATTAATTCGGTTGCTCAATATGGTACTTTAGAAGGTAATGCACCCAATAATAAGTTCTTGAATAGATTATTAGCTAAGAATCTAGCAAAACAAATAGTTAAGAAAAATGCCATTCCTAGATATAAAGGTTCTGTATCATCTATATTTCTTCCTGGATTAGAAATTGTTAATAAAGCGGCAAGAAGGTTATTCGTGGTAAGGATTCAAAATTCCAAGTTGTTTCCAGTAATTCAAGATAATAGTATAGACTTCTATGTAACTTCAATAAAACATTCCTTGAGAAATAGAAGTACATCATTTTCAATCAGAGGAGTAAGGGGTATAGGAGAAGTTTAAGACTCCGAATCTTTACCTAGCTCTGCCTTCATGAAATCTGTGAGTTCGTTATTCTGATAGTAAAAGATTTGATCGTTAAACAGTTCTAAGATTTTTGTACCGCCAATTAATATTCTAATACAGAGTTCATTTTCCCTTTTTGAGATATTCACATTTGAGAATTTATCAGGATTTCTTTTAATCATATTCATAGCTTTCTGATAATTCTCGTGGAATACTCTTATCTTTATTTCTGTGTAGGTTTCTTTTTTCTCTTCAGTTGTTCTAGAAATAGCTATTTTTGGTGTAGATTTTTGAATGGATATCATATAGTCTCCTGATTAAATAATGCTTGTTTGGGCATATCACTTAAAAAACTTTCTAATTCGAATATATAAAATTGACCATAAGGGTTGTGGACTATTAAGCAATCATCTGGAAGATTCTCACTGGCAAATCTGGGCATACTATCAATATTTAGCATTATAAGATACTCATCGTAATTCTTGGTGAAGATTAAGCAAGGATACTTTGTGTACTTGCAATTTGGATTATTATTATAATCAGCAGTAGCTTTAAGAACCTGTTGCCAGAATTTCCAAAATGCTGAATCTGCTCCACGTCTTCCAACAATGCAGATTAATTGTGATGTGTTCCAGCTTTCATCATTTTTAGCTTCTACAACAAGTAAAAACCCTGGAGGGGTGGCTATATCTCCAGCTTGTCCAAAGCGTTTTCCAGCTCCAGAAGAAAAACTTGGGCAGAATGATTCAAATTCTTCATACCAAGAACTAAATATCTCACAAATTCCATTTACTCCTCTGTGACCTTTACTTCTCGATCTTCTAGCCCTTTTTGTTAGCTTCTCTTCTTTAGATACTGCAAGTTTTATATTAATCATGTATCTTCTCACTTTCTAGAATTGTAGAGACTCCTTGTTTCATTTGAATATATAAGACATTAGAGAATAAAGGTTTTAAATCATCAGAATGAGATATAATAAGTTTTTGTCCAGGTATTGACTTCATCAATCTATAAAATTCTGAAATGCCTACTTCATCTAAACCATCTACTAATTCGTCAATCATTAAGAAATCAAATGGTAGGGAGTTTCTAGACTTTGCAATATCACGAAGGGCCAAACCAATACAGATTGAAATTCTTCGCATTTCACCCTCTGAAAAGGTTTCATAAAGTCTTTCAATTCTATAGGCATCAGTTATGAATATCTGAAATTCTTGTTTTATTCCACTTATTTTTGTGGCTCTTTCTGTTGTTAATCTTACTGAGAAACCACTATTGATTAAATTAAGATAATAATTTATTCTATCTTCGAAGAGTGGAAGATAATTTTCTATAATGACTTGCTTTATTTGAGGAAAAGTTCTCATCCAGAAGTCATAATCAGATATATTAGACCTAGATTTTTCACTGGAATGTGCAAGATTTAATTGTTGTACTATACTATCCGCAATCTTTTTTCTTGTTTCTTTATATGCTCCAATTTGTTCATTTAAAGAATTTAATTCATTTTCATATTGTTCTATAGAGGATTCTAGAGTTTTATATTCCTCTTCTTCTAATCCACTTTTGAGATTTACTATTTCATCTTCGGCTTGCGCAATTAGTGTCTTTGTATCATCTTCATTTATATTTTTATCTGCTCTTTCTTCTTTTAACTCTAATAATCGTTTTGTATTGTTATCTTGATTCATCTTTATAACAGCTAAATTCTTTTGCAATTTATAAATTTTATCTTTTGTTTCTCCAATATTCTTTTGTTTCTCTAATAATTCTTTATAAGAACATTCTAAAGCATTTAATTCCATTTCTTGACTTGCTATTTTTTCTTCTATCGTTTTCTTTAATTGTATATCTGCTAGTTTTAGCTCAGAGTCTTTAAAGATAAGTGGAGCTTTACATTTTGGACAATGTAAAGGTTTTATGACTTGATTTTTTAGAATCTTTAGATTTCCATATAATTTAGTTTTTGTTTCTAATCGCTTTTTTATTTCATCATCTACTGATTTATATAATCTTTCTAATTCATCCTCACTTGCACACGAGAAGGCAGTTGTAACCTTTCGAATTTCTACTTTTGTAGAAAATGTTTGATTACTAAAAAGTGCTAATTCTTTTTCTTTTTCTACTATTTTTTGTTTTAATCTAAGAAATTCTTCTAATGAATCTGTTAGATTAGAAAGATGTAGCTGTTGATTTTCTATTTTTTGAGCAACAAGGCTTATCTCATTAAATCTTAACTTTAATTCTGTTAAGTCTTTAGAAATTTGTGTTTTCTCTTCATTAATTTGAGTAACAGATTTTAACAAAGCATCGGAATATTCTTCAAAAGTTTCATATTTTTCTGGTATAATAGATTGTAGCTGTTCTATTTTTGCATCTATTAATTCTAAACTTTTTGCTTCAGAATCTCTCATCTCTTTAAATTTCTTTGTAGCTAAATCAAAACGTCCAAGAGATAAAAATCTCGTAAGGAGTGCCATTCTATCGGCATTTGTTATTTTCTTACTGGCAAACCCTTCAGTAGTAGATGAAGAAGAAAAGTAGGTTGTATTTAAGAAATCGACATAATATTTCTTGGGGTTAAGATTAAAGTTTTCTAATATCCTTGCTTGAATTGTAGTTGCTGAAAGCGACTTTGGAAAAGACATTTCTTTAATGCCTTTTCCTTTTACTTCATAAGATAATATTTCTTTTCCAGCTCTTGTTCTTTCTATTGTATGAGTTTCGTTTATTGTAGAATTAGATTTTTCTAATTGTAATTTTACTGTTGCTTCATTAGCTCCTGGGCGTACTATTTGGTCTACAGATATATCTTTAAGAATCTCACCCGTAAGTCCCCAACAGATAGCATTTAAAAACATGGATTTGCCACTTCCATTACTATTTGCTCCAGCGGAATCTTGGTTTATTCCAAGTATTAGAATATCATCGTCAGGAAACTTATATTTTTGTGGAACACTAGAAAATCTACCAAAGTTTTTTATTTCAATTTCTTTTAATTTGTAACCCATAGATTCCTCATTTATTTAAAATAACAGCATCAAACAGAAGCACGACCGCAAGCATCCAAAGGAGTATATCTAAAATAACTCCCCAAGAATACCAATGTCCAGTTTTTGGTTCGTGCCAAAGATAATCTGCACCTAAGTGGAATAGATACCAGAAACTGCAAACAAAAATCACTCTCATAAAATCTATATTCAGTATTGAAGAAAAAAGAATAACACTTAATAGAATAATAGTACAGACTCCAGCTGCTATTATAGAGTGAATTGCTCTATACCAATTCCAAACATCCCATCTTTCCTTAAACCATTTTTCTGCAATACCAACCAAATCTGGAAAAGCTCCAGCAAGTCCAGCTATTATAGCTAAGAATTTAGATTGGGTCACTTTATAAGTTACAACAGCAGAACTAAAAGCATGTAATGCTATATCCATTTGTTACTCCATTTTCTATTATCTTTTTATTTCTTTTTATCTATAATTTTATAGATATCTTTTAAATTTCTATATTTTTGTGCTAAATCTAGACCATACCCAATAACAAAATTGTTACATATTTTAAATCCAAAGTAGTCTGCATTGAGATCCATATCTACAAAAAAATATTCGTCATTATCTTTAATCAATAGAAATACCACTTTTATAGACTTGGGTTCAAATAATTTAAGATACCTAAGAAGAAAATTAATTGTATGTCCTGTATCTATTATGTCTTCAATAATTATTATATCTTTATTTTTTATATCACAAGATAATTCAGATTTTACTTCTATTCTTCCAGAACTTTGTGTATTATTTTTGTAACTGGATAGTTTTATAAAATCTATATCATAAGGAATTTTTATGAATTTTAATAGGTCACCCATAAAATAAAAAGCACCATTAAGAACACAGATAAAGGTGGGATGTTTTCCTTTATAATCTACATTTAGACGATGAGCTATTGTTCTTACTTTATCTATGATTTTCTTATGTGAAATTAAAATCTTTGCCTCTTTATTACTTGGGAGGTTAATCATAGAGATTCCATTATTTTGTCTATTGGATATTTATTATCTTTAAGAGTTAAAACTTCCATTCTAATGGGGTCACAACAAGGTGTTGAGTCCCAATTGTACTTGGGATTTTCTAATAACTTTGGTTCTTTTAAAATTTCGCCCATCTGCTTTCTTTGTGATTCCCATTTATAAGCATTTTTTTGGTTGTCTCCATATAATAATAACAATTTGGGGTGGCGACAAGCACCAGCAAAATGCGAAGTTCCAGTATCTCCGCCAATATAAATTTTACTCTTTTGAATATTAATGAATGTTTCGTGAATGTTAGACGAAACCGTTATTGGAAGTTTAAGATAATTCATTGGAAAAAGTGACAGTTTCATTCTATCAATAATCATAGTAGAGTTAGGAAATTTTTTATAGATTTCAAACATTAAGTCGTAACAGAACTTGACATCGAAGTTTCTAATTATATTGTAATCTACGCCTACTAATGGAACAAAAACTACATCTAAATCTTTCTTTTCATCTTGTTTGTACATCCATTCTTTTCTTAATTCTGTATATATTCCTAAATCTCTTAGGAATGGAGTAAAAATCCAAATATTGTGTTCATGTAGCCAAGTAAATTGTTCTGGTTCTTTATCTACAAATTCTACGAGACCTTCTGGAAAAAAGGATTTAGCTTGTATAAATTTGTTGTTATCTAAATATAGAATTTTTTCACCAAGTTTTTCTTTATAATACTTTAAGATTGCTGTCATTCCAATCTCATCACCTATTCTTCTATTTATTCCTTTTTGAAAATAAGGTAGACTCATAGTATCTCCATTTTAGACATTAATACTTGACCCGTTTCTAAGCAAGAAAAAAGCTTTTTATATCCACAATATTCTAAAAATTTAATAGATAATTCTGCTTTTCCACTACCGTCAGGTTTTACATCGTCAATTAATACAAGTAAGCCATTGTTATCTGGAAATCTTTTTTCTACAAGGATTGCTTCTTCAAGCTGATGGATGCAAGCTTTTCTAACTATTGGGTCTTGAGGGTTGGGTGAAGAATCCATAGAGTCTAGATAGATTAAGCATGGAGTTCCAACTACCGTAGTGTTTCTTAAAAAATCCAGGGAGTTTGATTCTATATAGGTTATTCTATCTTCTTGTTTTTTTGTTAATCTTCTACATTCTGAAAGTGAATCTTTAGAAATATCTACTGTTATGGTGGTTATATTGAAGTAATAAGAATAAAGACCCCAGAGGTAGGTAAGTTGTCCATCACCAGAAGCACCGCCCCCATATTTTCCCCTAGATGTTCCAAGTTCTATTATTAAATCTCCAGGTTTCCAAAATTTTCTTTTAATCATTTCCATGATAGTCCAAACTGATGAGGGTTTTCTACCAAATCCATGTACACCTTCACGTTCTAACAGTTTCCAAAAGTTTTGGAATGGTAGATGTAATGGACTTGTCGAAGTTGCTAAAGTTTCTATTATATCCATTTGAAACCTTTCATATTTGATACTTTAATATACAAAAATTTGACTTTAGAACAAAGAATATTTGAATTTGGTTCTAAATAAAATTTTTATTATATTGTATTCGGTAGAGTGAAAACTAATTTTTCTAAAAACGTATGAAACTAAACAAAGTATCTACTTTTAAAGACTCTCCATTAATGCCTACTAAAAAGGAAATGGAAGAAGCTAACTGGGAGTTTCCAGATAAACCAATTAATGGCAATTCTAAAGAAATAAAAATTCCAATAAAGATTACAAAGATAAAACAACCCATACAGATAACGAAAAGAATAGATGTACAAGTTGAAGAAGTAGAAAAGAAAGAAGTAATTCTTACAACAGAGCAAAAACTTTGGGATGGGACTTTGCTTCCTACAAGCTCTTTAGATAATTTATCTTATCCTTTTGAATTTTTAAATCCACCACAGTCTGAGTTTTATGTCAATAGATACTTGGATGCTAACTTTATAATTCAAGCCGCTACAAGTGCAGGAAAGACAGTTATTGCAGAATTAGCAAGAAATGGAAAGTTTTTGTATCTTTCTCCATTAAAAGCAATCTCTCAAGAGAAGTGGGATGATTGGTCAAATGAAAAGCATGCTTGGTCTAAACTAAAAGTATCAATATCTACTGGGGATTATATGTTAACTCCAGATAGAGTTAAAGAGATGCGACAAGCCAATGTAATAGTAATGACATCTGAAATGCTTGACAGCCGCTCTAGAAATATGAGAAGTGAGAGGAATGATTGGCTTAAAGATATTAAGACACTTGTTATAGATGAATTTCACCTCCTCGGGTATGAGGGTAGGGGTGACAAATTAGAATCAGCTGTAATAAGATTTACTGAGCAGAATCCAAATTGTAGAATTGTATGTTTGTCAGCAACGATGCCTAATGTAGAACAAATAGCTGAATGGCTTACAAAGTTGAATGGAAAAAAGACTGTTATTGTTAAATCTGATTATAGACCTGTTACTCTTCATAGGCATTATGTTCCATATTTTCAGTCAAGAGATTATAGAGAAACAGAGTCTATAAAAATAACAGAAACTGTTAGAGTTGTTAAAAGCAATCCAGATGCTAAATTTATACTATTTGTTCATACTAAAAATGCTGGTAGATTTTTGCTTAGTGTTCTTAGAGAACAAGGAATGAAGGCGGAGTTCCATAATGCGGATTTAGATAAAACTGAGAGAATAAGACTTCAACATGAATTTAATAGTAAAGATAAATTTTCTTTAAGAATATTGATAGCTACTTCTACTTTAGCTTGGGGTGTAAACACTCCAGCTGATAGTGTTGTTGTTATAGGTCTTCATAGGGGTATAAATCTTGTTAGTAATCAAGATGTTCATCAGATGTGTGGAAGAGCTGGCAGAGTTGGAAAAACAACCAAAGCTGAGGGTCATGCTTATGTTCTTATCCCAAATAAAGATTTTGATAGTTATGTTAAATGGTGCGATACTATTCAAGATATAAGAAGTAGAATGAATTTAAGATATGAGGGTGGAGAAGATGTTCTTTGCTTTCATATTATTGCTGAGATAATGGGTGGCTATGTAACCAATAAAGAAACTTTAATTAAATGGTATGAAAGGACTTTAGCAAGATTTCAAGGAGTAGAATTAACTCTTGATGATGCTCAGTTAATTCTAAACAAACTTGAAGAAATAAAAATGGTTAAAAAGAATGAAGCTGAAATTTATTATGCTACAGGTCTTGGTAAAGTTCCAGCATATTTATATTATTCGCCATTTGATATTTATTCTTGGTATAGAAACTTTTTACACCTTGTAATAAATAAAGTACCTTTTAATGCTGTTACTCTTGGTTGGGCTTTAGGTCATACAGATAGTTGCAATATTGATTATCTACCACAGCATCAAGCAGATGAGGCCAGATATTGGGTTAGAAAAGCAGAAAAATGGAATCTTCCAGATGTTAGAAATGCGGCACCCTTTTGTGCTACTTATACATATCTCCTATCTACAATAGAAGAGTTTCCAGCTTGTTTAACACCCACTAAGAGACAGTTACAAATGGATTTTGATAGGGTCTCTCAAGCATTGCAAATGATAGATTCTCTATATTCTAGATGGAGTTTAAAAGAACTTTGGAATCAATTATCATACCAGATAAGATATGGAATTGGAGAAGAGCTTGTAGATTTAGTAAAGCTTCCAAGCATTGGTGCGAAGAGAGCTAAATCATTGTACGATAATGGTATCCATAATAGAAAAGAATTTGTAGAACATTCTGGATTAGCACGTGGAATTCTTGGGGAAGAGCTTTATGGCAAAGTTGTAAAAAACATGGAGCCCCTAAAGGATGACGCACTCTTTTAAACCCACTCCAAGTAATAACAAGTAATAATATATATATTATATAAGTTTTAAAAGATTAAAAAGATAATAATTAGAAAGATAATAGAATTAGATACTTGATATATTAGTAGCGAAGAATTAGTGCGCTTTGCGTTTGTCTAAAAATGTCTAAAAAGTCTTTGTTCCACAAATTAAATTTTGTATATTAGATATACTGGAATAGCAAAAGAATTGTCTACTTATTAAAGGTGATGAAAAATGGAAATAGATGAGTTAAAGAATTTAAAACCTAATACGATTGTAAAGATTAATGAGAAAGCATCAATCGAATTCTCTGGAATGCCAGCAGTCTTTCTTAAAAGTATATTAGGGTTGAATGGTCAAGTCGTTGCAGAGGTTTCACTTCTTGGTGATGGTAGAGTCTTTCACGTATCTCAAATAGATTCATTTAGTATTCAAGATCTTCACCTTTATGAAATTTTAGATAATTTGAGTAATTCAAATCGAGAAATAGTTTTCAGTAATGTTATGAGCTGGCATACGCAGATAATGATGCAGTTTGTTTTAGATGTTATGAAAGCAACAAGAGAAAACTTAATGAATGCTGAAAAGAATTTAATTCCACTTGCAAGAAAATTTGGGGTAGAGTTAACAAAATAAGGAAGTAAAATGAGATTTAGAATTGGTAAATTTCCACAAACTAATGATTTTCGTGAAGGTTGTTCTCCATTTAGGTTGTGGCTTATTAGATACTGGACATTAATTGGGTTTAAATATTGGATTCAACGTCTTCGTGGTTTATATTGCCTAAAGTTTCATAAAGACACTACTTACGGACTCCCAGCCGCTGGATATTTTATTAAGACCCCGTATCATTGTTATAAATGTGATTATCGTTGGGAAATTTGGAAAAGAAATCGTACAATAGCTATGCTTACAAAAGAGGAGAATGAAAATGCCTGATTTAATGGACGCTCTTTTACAAGAGCTCAATCGCAATCGCGAGCTTTTATCAATATATGAAAATTTTCCGGAAGGCACTTACGGTGCAATGATGATTAAGCAAGATATTAAAGATGGAGAAAAAGCAATTGCTGATAATGATGCAGTTGCTATGCTTCGTGTTTATAAACGACTAAAGGAGAACAAAGCATGAAAAGGCATTTATGAGAGTATATCTACAAAAAAGAGGAACAGGAAAGACTACTAAATTAATAAAAGATTGCAGTATTTTTGGTGGTTATATTGTGTGTCCTAATAGACAAAGGGCTGGTGAAATATTTAAGATGAGCAAAAAAATAGGATGGGAAATACTTTTCCCACTTACATTTGATGAGTTTCTAGATAAAGGATATATGGGACTCGACATCAAGCATTTTTACATTGATGATGTAGATTTATTATTAGCAAGGCTTTCTTTAGTACCCATTTTATCAATAACTCTTACAGATAACTTATGAATCTTAAAGATGTTCTTATTAGGGTTGATGAAGAGAAGAAAGACTTTGAAGAGTTACAGTTCTCTAGAAGAGTAACAAATTATTTTATGAAGCGTCGCTCTTCTGTATTTTCTACAATGGTAACAAACCAAGAGAGAGCTAAGAATGCTTATCTCTGTAAGCATAAATTCAGAGCAATAAAAAATAAGAACTTTGAAAAGATTGTTGAAGGGTTTGAATTTCCTGATAATTTGGACTCTGATAAAGAATATGAAAAGATGAGAAATCCAGAATTCTGGATTGGTATAATAGATTTCATGTTTAGGTATTCAGAAGATAAACAATTATACTATTATACGCAGACAATAAATGGTGTATTTCTATACTACTTCAAACATTATGGAAGAACTAAGTCTTTAATTGAATCAAAGTCTTTATCTGGAGAAGAGCGATTAATTTTATCTTCAATAAGACATTGGAAGAATGAAGATGTAATTAATTGTTTCTATTGTTATATAATTAGATTGTATTATAAACTCAATCCATTGTTTAGAAATATAAAGAAAAAAGAGTATTATAGATATGTTATCTATACAGCAGAAAAAGATGAAATACCAAGATTGACAGATGTTGTGTTGCAAAACAATCATCTTATTAGGGGATTATTATTATCTTTTGAGCCAGCATTTAAAGCTTGGGCAGACTCTTGGGAGTTTGATTTAGCTACTGTTTTTAATTATGAAGATTTTAAAAAATTGTGTGAAGATAAAGGTGTAGTGTTTGACGATAGTGTAACTGATAAAGATATTGATTCTATAATTGAATCAGCAATGATTAAGTTCGTTATTTTATAAATATTCTATAATTGGGGATAACATGGATACTAATACAGGTACAATATTAAAATTTCAGAATGAAGAAGAAGAGAAAAAGCATAAAGAAATTCTGAAAAAGTTTGCAGAGTTAACGGGTAAAGAACCACCACTCTTTTTACAACTGGGTAATTTTCCTAAGGACGGTTGCCGATTCTGTGGTGGTGATGGTGCGGTACAAAGTAAGAGAACTATGAAGTGGATACCGTGCGTTTGTACTAATCCAGTTTATTAGATTTTTAGAAGGAGATTGGAAGAATTGGACTTTGATAGAAAGGTGGTGTATCATTTACTTAGTCTTCCGCATGTTCAAATAATCGAGATAGTTACTAATCTTGGTTTATTGATGGATGAGGACAAAGAATTGGATATTGAGGGTTTAGAACTATATCGGCGTTTTATTAAGAGAGCTAAAGAGCGAGGACTTATGATTCAACTTTGGGATATGATAAAAGATAAGGAAAAATAAGATGGATATACCAAATTGCTCATATTGTAATGTACAAATGATAGAGAAATATGCGTCATTATTTGTTTGTCCTTATTGTAAACATGGGATAACGGTGTATTCAACCCCACCAATCTATAGAGAAGATTATTATGATTTAGATATTGCAGAAAAGGTAGAACGTGATTTCCGGAAGTATCATCAGAAAGATTTACAAAAAGTTCTTAGTTATAATAAAGGAAAAAGTTTTTTGTTGGATATTGGATGTAGTGTAGGAATGTTTGTTAAGACTGCAGAAGATGGTGGTTTATCGGCAGTTGGTGTGGATATTGGAAAAGTGGCTATAGAATTTGGTAAAAAGATGTGGTCTATTGATTTATTCTGTAGTCTAATTCAGGATTATAGATCTCCAAGATTATTTAATATAGTAACAATATGGAATACACTTGAACATTTCAAAAGACCCAAAGAGGTGCTTAGGGTAGCATACAAATTTTTGTATAGTGATGGAATAATTGCAATAAGAGTTCCAAACTTTGGTTCAATCGAAAGAAAGATATTTGGAAAAAGGTGGGGCAGTTTATCCATTCCTTATCATTATCAGCATTTTACTCGTAAGTCATTGGTTGATATGCTTGTAAGTGAGAAATTTAAGATTTTGCATATAGATTATTATACATTTCAACATAACTGGGTTGGACTTCTTGGTAGCGTTATGGAAATGAGTCCTCCGATGGAATCTTTTATTCACAAAGTAATCCGTAAACTCATTGGAACACCTCTCGCTAAAATTATTTCAAGATTCACGCGTGGAACAATTTGTATAATAGCAAAGAAAGTAGAATGAAATGTTAAAATATATTTTAAGATTATACTTTAGATTAAAATATAAACTTCCAAAGACTTGGAAGAATATTTGGTTTGCTGGATATTATGTTGGTGGTGAGAAATATCCACCATATAGAGATTCTAATGGAAGGTATATATATTATAAAATAGATGATTCTGTACCTGTTAAACTGTTGCCTAATGGAAAATTGGCTATCTATAAGATTACCGGAATTCAAAGAGCAAGATTTGGGGATGACTCTGCAGGTTGGGATGATAATAGACATTATGATTTAGAATTTGTGAAAATTATTAAGCAGAAAGGTAGATAAAATGGAAAAACTAAGTGATAAACAGTTAGCAGAAATAGATGGTCGTATAGCGGTAGCCAAAGAAGTGCTTGCTAAGAATGTTTCTGACTTTGGAGAAGAAATTACTTCTAATTTGGGTGACCTATTAGATTTAATACTCGTTTTGAAAAACCAGATTCTTTATGAAAGAAATAATAAAAAGTTATTAATAGAAAATGATGAACGGATAGAAGAAAAAATAGCAGAAATTCTTGCAAGGCAATTTTGGAATGGTACAAGAGAGCCGGCTACGACAACTTTTAGTGCTCATAGATACAAAGTTTTTGAGTATTATTGGCATGAAAGTAGAGCTGGTTGGCTTGAAGCGGCTAGAGGTGTTATAGCCTTAGCGAGGGGAAAAGATAATAGACCAGAATTTTTAAGAAAAATTATGGATTAAAATGATTAAATTAGAACAAAAAGAATTTGATATGATGAATAAGTCTTGGAACTTTTCAAATCTTCATTTGAGGTATGATTGGGAAGATTTAATAGATGTTCCAAGTATCGTTATAAGTTCTTTGAAGCAGTACATCGAAGATTTTACTTTAAATAAAGATAAGATATTTGAAAGATTAAAGCAAGGTATTCCTCCAGGTTTGTTGTTATATTCAAATGCTACAGGAACTGCAAAGACTGCTTTAATTCATATTATAGCAAAAGAATTATTGAAGGGACGTAAGGGAATTGTTAGAATGAAGTACCTTCAAAGTGTAGAGATGTTTAGTGAAATAAAGCGACAATTTAATCCACAAGGTGGTTTAAATGATTCAGATATTATAACAGACATCTTTAAGAGTGATGTATTTTTCTTAGATGATTTTGACAAGTTGATTCGTTGGTCTGCATGGGAGAAAGAACAGGGAATTTTTATAATAGATTCTTGTTATACTGATATGCGTCCTATAATAATGACAGGAAACTCCAGTTTAGCTGAAATGAAATCCAGGCACGGTTTAGAACAGGCATTATATTCTAGATTATTACAAATGTGTACAGAGGTGAGAATAGAGATAGAGGATTATAGAGAAAAAGAAAAGAAAGGAAAGAAAAACTCTATGCAGAGGAAGTTCGTATGAATATATTGAAAGCTATTAAGGATTCTATACCAATAGTAGATTACCTTCGTCAAAAAGGATATTCAGTACGACAAATTGGAAGTAATTTAGAATTAAAAGAGTGTCCATTCTGTGGTGGGCATGATTGCTTTAGGATTTATGAAAGTGGACAACGATGGAGTTGTTTTCAATGTCCAGATAAGAGAATAAGTAAAGATATAATAGACTTAGAATCTTATTTTAATAATGTACCATTAAAAACTGCTGTTAAGAATCTTGCAGACTTTATTGGGGTAAGGCACGATGCAGAAGATTTATCTATTGTTGCACAAGAGGTTAAAGAGAAAGCGTTAGAGTATTTCGAGTGGGTTCTCCACGATAGTATCGGAAAAGAAAAACAGTTTCCAATTATTTTTAAAGGCGAAAGTTATAATGGAACTATTTTTGATTATCTAAGAGAACTTAGACAGCACACTGTGGATTCTTTAAAGAAATTTAGGGTTGGTATGTCTGATGGTCTTCTTATAGATTACTTAAAATCTTCTTTTAAGATTAGGGAGATAAGAGCAAGTGGTCTATCTAAAAACGATAAAGATTTATTTTCTGAAGGTTTAATAATATATCCACATTTTGTTAATGGTAGAGTAGTACATTTTACTGCTAAAGACCCAACAGGAAAAAAGAAACCACATCAAACAGAAGCTAGGTTTAGAGATGAAGATTGGTGGGCATATAATCAAGATTGCCTTTTAGATGTTTCTAAACCGGATGAAACAGGGTTGGCTCTTCTATTAGTAGAGGGTGAGAATGATTTAATCAGTTCCGTGGAAAAAGGTGGATATTCAATTTGTGTAGCAATGATAGGTAATATAAGTGATGCTCAGCAAAAGAAATTGATTGAGCTGACTAAAAATGGTTGGACACTAATCATGGGTTTTGATGGTGATACTCAAGGTGTTGCTTATAGAAATTTACTTCTCAATAGCGTTGGTGGAAGAATATTTGATATTCCTTACGAACTTCTTAAAGATTCAGATATTGATGCTATTTTATCTTTGGCTAAGAATCCATCAGATAAAATGCAAGAGTTGTTGGACAACTTAGATTACGACCCGAAGATAAAGAAAATTGTTGAAGATGTTTCTCATAAGAAAAAAGATGCAATTAAAGATGAGATAATACCGAGGTCTTTGCCTCATGAGAGGTTTATTTTAAGGAAATTAATAGAGAGTGAAGATTTAAATTTGATTTTTGACTTGATGGCTTCAGAAATATTCTTTAAGCAAGAACATTTAGAGATGTTTGAGAGTATCCAGCGACTTTATTTAGATAATAAGACAATTAATGAGCTTGTTTGTTTTACAATGTTTAAAGAATTAAATATAATTAAAGATGAACAAGACTTTGATGATATACTTAATGAGCATCTTCAATCAGATATAGAATCTGCCGTTGAGATTCTTATTAAGAAACATAGAAGGAGAAAATATATTTCATTTGCTAATGAATTAATATCTTTGGCAAAAGATGATAAAAAGACCATTGAAGAAATAGATATAAAAACAGATACAGATTTTTTAAAGTTATCTATTGGCTCTTCTAAAAAGTCTGTAGAAGTTTCATCTGCAAATATTTGTGCAACTTCGGAAGCTCTTAGACATTCTGATAGTTTTATTCCTGTAGATACGCCTTTTGAAGATATCAATAGTAGATTGATTTTTGGATTTTCAGCTCCACATATTGCTATAATAGCTGGAAGACCTGGAATGGGTAAATCAATTCTTAAGAAAAATTTACAGAAATATTGGTGTGAAAAAGGGTTTGGTGTTTTAGATTTTTCACCAGAGAATAGAGTTAAGATGGAGATTGATAGGTTATTAAGTTTAACAACAGGCATTCCATTTAAGCGTGTTGCTCTTAGACTTATAAATGACGAAGTAGATGTAGAATGTTCAGTAGTTCTTAAGAATATTGAAGAGCAAAATTGGGCTTTTTGGCAATTTGAAGAGTTGGCAAATCTAAATGTGGCCTATATAGCGAGGAAAGTTAAACAAGCGCAAAGGGATAGAAAAGATATTAAGTCATGGATTGTAGCAGTAGATACAGCTTCTAAAATATCCGATTTTAGAGGTAGGGATGATTATAAAGCTATAGAAGTTGGTTTGGGTAAAATGAGAGAACTCTGTGTAGATTTGAATTTCTGTTTTGTTCCAATAGTGCATATTGGTAGGGGAAGAGAAGCGGAAAAGAAATTAATTCATAAGAAACCTACTTTAGCAGAATTAAGGGGTAGTGGTGGTTGGGAAAATGAAGCAGATATTGTTTGGCTTTTATTTAGAGAAGCTTATTATGATTCTAGTGTAGCTTTAGATTTAATGGAAATAAATATGGCGAAACAGCGATCTGGTGGAACATTTACAGCCATAAAGTTATTTTTAGGAGAGAATTGTAAATTAGAAGATTATGAAGAAGGTAGTTCAGAAACTTTACCACCCATGGAGTAATTATGTTTATCGATGAATCTTTGCAGAATGTACAAATTGGAACTATTCCAAAGTCTTGGGGTTATATGTTGCATGGAGATGAAGAAATCTTTATAAAAGCTATACAGAAAGCTATAAACGATACTGAAGGTTGGATTTTTAACTATGTAGAAATTGGTATAGCTGATTCGCAAACATTAAAGGGTATAACAGATTATTTATTAAGTCTTTCATTAACATATAAATGCTGGGCAACTATAGGTATTGATATTCCAGAGGGTTGGGAGCATCTCCATCTTAGATACTCTGAAATAAATTTAGGAAATTTATTGTATAAAATTTGGAAACCTGTTGATTCTGAAGTTACCATGTATTCTAAGGAGATAATACAATGGGGTAAAGCATCAATATTACTTCGTCCTTGTCAAGACTTACTCAATAATTATTGGAATATACCAATTTTCTCAGCTTTTATTGATGCGTGTCATGGTAAAGCCTGTGGAATGGGTGACTTTCTTGCTATTGAACAGCATATAGTAAACAAAGGAATTGTTATCTTTCACGATTCTGATGAAATAGCACAAGGGGTACATATGCAAGCTCATTGTAAAACGGGTATAGCAATTAGAGCGGCTTTAATAGAACTTGGACTTTTACAAAATGAGCGTCCTGGGTGGAGAATGCTTGCAGATATATCAGCACTTCCAGATAATCATGGTATAGCGGTATTTCAACATACTGAAGAATAATGTATAAATTCTATTATAACCCTTTAGAAACTAAAATAGAGCCATTTCTACCAGACCCTATTATAGAAAAGGCTTTGAAATTTAAATCCTATTCAATAACTTTCTTTGATGAAATTAGAAGAAGAAAAACAAGATACCCTATAAGAAAAGAAATAAATTGGTGTTTCTACAATTATAGGGATAATAGTTTTCCAAGTGGTTTTTTATCTAGGGTAATTCAAAATTTAGATTCTGAATATTCTATAGAGTGTATAGTTCAGCCACCCGAAACCAAAGTTTATGATTTTGAAACGCCTTTTAGAAAATGGTTAATAGAAAATAAAAAAGAATTAAGATATTTTCAGACGGAAGCTACAGACCTTCTTATAGCATACGGTAACGGGGTTTGGGAAATAGGCACAGGTGGTGGAAAAACATTGGCTTATGCAAATTTGATAGCTAAGTTGGGTGTTAAGACATTATTAATAACAATAGATTTGCAATCAAGAAACGATACTTATGAAGATTTAAAAGATGGTGGTGGTTTTTTAAATTTCTTTGGTGGGGAAAACGTAGGTAGAATAGATTTTGATAATTATAGAGATTATCCAATAGTGGTAGCAAATATCCAGAATTGTTGGGCTAAATTTAGAAAACAAAATAGTAATTTTCTTAAATATCTTGAAGATGTTTCACTTGTTATATTTAATGAGTGCCACCATATTAACGAATCAAAGATAAAGAATGATTTGGCTAATACTTGGTATAGCTTAGCTATGAATATACCGGCTTGGTATCGGTTGGGTGGAACGGGTACTCTTGGTGAAGATAATACGCTAAAAAGAGCGTTACTTACGGGTGCTTTAGGTGAAGCTATTTATCAAAAGCCAACAAAAGATTTGATGGATGAAGGGTTTGCTACTCCTATAGATATTCATATCTACGATATGCCTTTTGAAAATAATGAGCATGTAATGGCTATAAAAGCATTTGAGACGATGATTGAAGATTTAGAGTTCAAAAGAAATTTGTGTGCTTTAGCTTTATTTTATGCTCTTCAAGATTTGAAGATTATTTTGTTCTGTGAATGGAGAGAAAAACAAGCTAAAGTTCTAGCAGACTTAATTGGTTCTAAATATTGTGGACTAATTCATGGACAGACAAAGAAAGAGGATAGAGATAAAGTCTTAAAAGAATTTGCTGATGATAGATTTCCAATACTTGTAAGCACCATTCTTAGTGAAGATTTTAATCTTCCAGATTTAGATGTTGGTATAATTGTAGGTAAGCGTGGAAATCCTGTGGCGCTGAAGCAAAGACTTGGTAGAGTGGCAAGGCTCTCTAAAGGAAAAGAGAAAGGTTATATTGTGATGATTAGACCAATGGATGTTAAGATTAACAGTAATGGTGAAGAACATCCAGGGTTACTACAGAAACAAACAAATAAAGGAATTAAGATTTTAAAAGATGAGGGATATTTAATAGAGTTTAAAGACTTTAAAGATGTATTCCAGTTTATTAGTGAACAGGGTTTTATAATTTGAGTCTTTGTTCTTTTGTTTGTTTTGATTAAATTAATATATTGACAAATAATTATAGGGTTCTAGATTATGAATATAATGACGGACTTTAGACCTCAGAGTTGGGATGAAATTGTTGGACAAGACCATGTGATTTCTATATTGAAATCTTCAGTATTGAATGGAACTGTTCATAATGCTTATCTTTTTCATGGCATAAGAGGTACAGGTAAAACAACAACTGCTAGAATACTTGCTAAAGCCTTAAATTGTTCTAATAGGGAAGATGAAAATCCCTGCTTACAATGTAACTCTTGTATTGCTATTGCAAGTGGTTCATCTTTGGATGTTAAAGAAATTGATATGGCAAGTAATAGGGGAATTGATAATGTTAGAGAAATACAAGAGGTTATAAAGTACGCACCACTTGGGGGTAAGAAAAAAGTTTTGATTCTTGATGAAGCTCACCAGATGACAGGGCCAGCCGCTTCAGCACTCTTAAAGAGTTTAGAAGAACCACCAGAGGGTGTTATTTGGGTTCTATGTACGACTGAACCAGATAAGATAATAGCTACAATACGTTCTAGATGTCAATCACATGCTTTTAGACGCGTACCTGTAGAGATAATAAGTGATAGATTGAGAACTATCGTTGGAAGTGTGATAGCTTTAGATGCTCTTGAAGAAGAACAGGTTGAAGAAATTTCTGAATTGTGTGATGCAATATCTTTAGACTCTGATGGTTCTGTTAGAGATGCTGAAAATCGTTTATCTAATTTAGTTTCTGCTAATGATTTGACTCTTGAAAGATATCATCAGATTTTTGGGGCTTTAGGTAATAAAACATTAGAAGAAATCTGGAATCTTTGTATATCTGGTGATGTTTTGGAAGCTTCAAAGAGAATTAAAATATTAGAAGAAAAGATAACTGACGCTCCACGTTGGGTTCTTGGTTTGGCAAATTTTGTTTTTAATCAGATGCTCAATGATGAAAAGAATTATGAAGCTTATGAACCCTATTTGGATGTTTTAGATTCTTATATGAGAGCAATATATACTAATCAACCTGTATATTATTTGAATATTCTTATATTCAAATTAGCTATGATTGGAAAGGGTCAATAATTGTTATATCTATTAGAAGGTAATGATTTTCTAATAAGACAGAAAATTGAAGAGATAATAAGTGCAAGACTTCCAGGTCTCTTTGAAGAAGAAAAGAAGAGATGTGTTATACGGAATCCCATATCCGTTTCAGCAATACTTGATGAAAGTCTCTTCTCAACATCTGGTAAAGTTATTATTTGGGATTATGATGAATTTATAAAGCTTCCAGATTTTAAGCCCTATGTTATTCCTAATGATGTAGATGTAATTCTTTATGGAGCATCAATAGATAAACGAAAAGTTATAATAAAGCAATTCTTAGCCTTCAATCCAGAAGTATTAAATCTAAAAGATTTATATACAAATCAAGTAGAATCATGGATAATATCAGAGTGCAACTCTCTGAAGATAAAGTATCTTGTTGATGGAGTTAGGCTTCTAACTTTATATTATGGTAATAATCTTGGAGAAATTGCTGATGTTTTGAAGAGATTCAGCTCAGAATTTTTAGAACTTAATGTAGATAATGTAAATAAATATTGCGTTCAGGTAAATAAATTTTCTATATTTGATCTTCAAGATTCTGTATTTTCAAAAAATGCTCGTAAGTCTGTATATATCATTAGAAGAATGTTGAAGACTGGTGAGCAAAACTTACCCCTAATTAGATACTTGATGTCCATTTTTTATAAGAAATTTGTTGTTAGCTTAGGTGATAATGAATTAATAGATACTTTGAAACTGCATCCTTATGTTCTTAAAAAATTAAATGGAAGTCCCTATTCTATTGGTGAATGCGTTAAAGCATTGATGTTGTTAGCTGACTTGGAAAAGGGTTTATTCTTTGGATTTAGTCAAGATTATAAATTAGATAGAACCATTTTTAAAATCTGTAAACTACATAATTAAGGAGATACTATGTTCAAAATTCGTAAAGAGACATTGAAGTTTGCTTTGGGTCTTTGCTCAAAGGTTTTAGCTCCAAGACAAGCTGAAGAGATTGTTTATCGCTCTTTGAGATTGAAATCTTTTATATATGAGAATAATGCCTACTTAGCTTTTTCCGCTAATGGTGGATATAATGCAGTATCTATTCCAGGTATGCCATTAGAAGAGATGGGAGACCCGATAGATATTCTTGTAGAAGCCGAAAAGCTTGTATCCATAATTGATAAAGCTTCTGTTGATTTTATCTTAGTAGAAGTTATAGATGGCGAAATTGTTTTAATTTCCGCTAATGGGGAAAATAAACTTCGTTATCTTAATGGTGAAGCTATACCGCTATTGCCTATTTATTCTAATGAAGAATCTAATAAAGTTGGTTCTTTATTGTTAAAGGATTTTAATTCTTATTGTAAATTGGCAGTTCCTTTTGTTACTGTAGATGTTCATAATGAGCTTGTAATGGG
>Ga0315294_10000588_pt1 | contig 39201 bp, 51 predicted proteins | sample YL17G13_40_MG_FD_203626 | JGI IMG/M metagenome (GOLD analysis project Ga0315294, IMG submission 203626) | Sediment microbial communities from Yellowstone Lake, YNP, Wyoming, USA - YL17G13_40 | ecosystem: Environmental > Aquatic > Freshwater > Lake > Sediment | place: USA: Wyoming | collected...
CCGCGAGGCCCAGGGCAGCAGGATCGCGCCCTCGGTCCAGAAGTCGGCCGTGGGGGCGGTGGTCGGGTAGGCGACGATGTCGGTGGATTCACCGTCGCCGACCATGGAGTGGCGGTGCACGCGGTAACTCGCACCGGCCGCGGTGAGGACGACGCCACCCGAGAGACCGGGCAGCGTGCCGGTGACGATCTTGATGATGCTCAGTTGGGCGTTCAGCGAGGGCGTGTTCTCGGCCGAGACTTCCTCCTCGCTGGCGAGGCGGATCGAGCCATACGTGCTCACGGCCCCCAGGGTCACGAGGACCCCGGAGTCGGTCAGCAGGTGCAGCAGGTCCGCCCGCCGCGAGGAGATGGTCATCGTCTAGCCCCGTTTCTTCCCGGCGCGGCTTACAGCGTGGCGCCCTGACGCACGATGCCGATCACCGTCACGCAGGCGACGTGTGCCGGCGTGGTGCCGGTGGGTGTCAGCTTGACCTTGCCGAACTGCAGGCAGGCCGAGGCGTCGACGTCGATCTGGACCACCTTGCCGGTGGCCGCCTCGTTGGTGCCACCCAGGATGGTGGCACCGGTGGCGGTGAGCGTGGCGTAGGTGCCGGTGACGGCGCCGCAGTAGAGCGTCGGCGTGAGCACCTCGTCGTTGTCGGTGCCGCGGGTCGAGTTGATGACGATCTTGACGTTGCCGATGTACTTGGTGAAGTCGATCTCGGCGCTCAACTGTTCGGTCGCACACGAGGTCGGCATCAGTTTCAGGGTCGCGGTGGCCTCTTTGAGGGCATTCAGGTATTCGGGCATGCCTATCTCCTCCGGTCGCGCGGGCGCGCGAGCGTGGGCGTAGGGGGTACGTCGCGAGGCGCCGGCCCGGCGGGGTCGTGTCCCGCCGGCGGCGACTGGTCCTGCATCTGATCTGTGGGCTCGAGGTCCTGTGTGCCCTCGAGGTCGAAGTCGCGTCCTGCGGGCGGCACCTGATCGCGCGGGGCGCCGTGCGGGGTGGGGCTGGCCACCAGGGGGAAAGCCGGAGCCTCCACTTCCCGCACGTACCCACGCGCGATCCAGCGCCGCGCCCAGAAGCGGTCGAGTTCGAGGACATCACCCTCGAACCCGTCCAACGTCGGGGTCAGCCGCACTGACCGCAGGACGCGGATCTTCATCGGACTACGCGGAGATGTGGGCGCCGGTGAGCCTGACGATCAGCTCGGGGATCCCGGTGCCACCGTCGTACATCATGAACAGGTGCAACAGGAACTGCTGCTGCAGTGCCGCCGAGTACGGATCGCCGAAGATCTCCATCCCATCGCCGAACAGGGCGACGTAGTACATGGACCAGTCCGGGCTGTAGACGCAGGCGTGCTCGTGGGCGCTGCCGCCGAGAGTCTTCTCCAGCACGTTCGAGGCGAAGGCAGGCTCGCCCGCGACCTCGCCCCGCCAGCGGCTGCCGGTCCAGATCGGCTTCCAGACCGCGGCGGCCTCCGAGGTCTTCCGCAGGAGGCCGGAGAGCCCGGTGGTCATCGCGTAGCCGCTGGCCGACCCATCGCTGCCGGCGTCGAGGTCCTCGATCGCGGTCTGCATGTCGATGAAGTCGCCGAACACGGGGATGGCCGTGCTCGCCTTCGGCGTGGTGCCGGGGAGCGTCCACATCCCCATCGGCTGATACTGACTGCCGGTGCCGTGGAAACACTTCCGGTTGATCATGACCGCAGCCGCCGCGGCGATCGACGCGCGAGCCTTGAGCTCGAGCGCGATCTGCGAGTTCTGCATCAACTGCTTGGGCAGCGGCAATGCGCCGGCCAGCGACTTGCGCTTGAGCCAGGCGACGTCCGTCCCCAGCGTGGTGCTGGTGACGTCCACGCCCGGGTTCTCGTCGACGTGGTGGAGCACCGCGTCGCTGGTGAAGCGCGGCAGCGGCAGGTCGCCCTTGAGCCCCGGCAGGAACGTGCAGCCGAGGTTGTTGAGCAGGAGCCGCGGCCGCAGGGCGTCGAGGATGTCCATCGGGGGCTGGTCGTAGACCAGTTCGGCGCCGGCACCCACGACCGTGGTCCCCATCGCGCGCTGGCCCATCTGCTGGCCCATCTGCTGGCCCATCTGCTGGCGCAGCCGCGCGCGGTCGAACTCGCGCTCCTCCGCCTCCTCGTCGGTGTAGGTGCGGTAGGGGACCAGCAGGTATCCCGGGTTTTCCTGCTTGTCACCCTGGGCCGCCAGCAGCCGGTGGTGCCACTCCCCCTCGATGCCGTCCACCTTCCCATTGCGCTGCAGGATCGCGGACTGCTCGATCGCCCGCATCAGCGAGTGGCGCTTCCGCAACTCGCGCCGGTCGTTCTTGTCGGCCCCCTCGAGTGCGCTGCGCGTCGGCGCCGGCTTCGGGGGCGTGGCGCTGCGCTCGAGGATCTCGACCGCCGCCGCCTCGCGCGTCGGGTTCTTCTCCAGCAGTCCTTCGACCTCCACGTCGGACCAGTTGGCATTCCGTGCCATGGTCCGGATCTGCGTGTCGGTGGCGCGCCGGTTCTTCAGGGCCTGGTCGATCGCGTTCTGCCGATCGGCCGCCTGAGCCGCCTCCTGGGCCTTCCGCTCTTCCTCGGTCATCGCGTCTCTCTCCTCGTCCCTGGTGGGTGACTCGGGAACATCGACTTCGATCAACTCACGGTTCTGCTCGGCGGCCTTCTGCTCCTCGCTGCGGCCGCCACCGACGGTGGGATCCGCCGCGTCGGCCTCGTGGGAGATGTGGATGGGCATCCAGCGGTAGGTCCGGGTCTCCATCCCGCTCTTCTCGTCGCGGCCGATCCGCGGCTTACCGACCGTCAGGTAGCGCATGCTGACGTTCTTGCGAATCAGGCGGCGCAGGCCGAGTTCAAACTTCTGAGAGAGCTCGTCCTTGTCGTACCGCAGGTCGACGCCCAGCTTCCGCTGCGGTTCGACCTCGGCGTCCTCGGTGATGCCGACCTGTTCGCCCAGGTGCGTGTCACGGATGGCGGCGCCAGCCTTGAGGCGCCGCAGGTCGACATCCTTCGGCTCGTGAGAGAGGATTTCGAGGTAGGTCTGCCCCGTGCTCCAGTCGCGCCGCTCGACCGGGAACTCGCTCGAGCAGGTGATGTGGTAGACGTTGAACTCCTCGCCGTTGATCGTGACCGTTCGGACCACCAGGTCCGCGGGCGCTCGCTCGCCGGACGCCGCTCGCTCGAGTTCGAACTCGAAGGTGCGGGACCGCTCGCGCTCCTCGCCGATCGTGCGGGTCTTCTTGGGCGTCGCCATGGCCGGCCTCAATCCCTGAGTTCGATGCGGGTCGCCACGGTCGCGCCCTGCGGGTTCGTGACAGTCGCGCCACTGCCGGTCTCGTAGATCCGATCGATCCTCTTCGAATTGGCGCCCGGGAAGATCAGGATTTCCTTGTTCTCCTGCTCCTCGGTGTCGACCATGAGCGTGCCGTAGCCGTTCGCATCGAAGGCCCGGCAGCGGAACGCGAGGTTCGTGTCGTCGTCGAAGGCGGCGGCCTCGACGATCACCGACCGCTTGGTCGGGAAGATCATTGCCCCGGAGGCCGGGCTGGTGTGGCCCGGATACCGATCGGGTAGGTCATGGTGCTCGTCAGCCATCGTGCCTCCTGCAGAGCCTCAGGGCGGCGGGCCGCTGCGAAAGGGTCGGGGCGGGTGCGGCGCAGTGGGCGTTAGGAGCCACCTTTGCCGCCTCCGCTCGCGGTCGCAGCGGCGGCCGCCGCCGCGTCTTCCAGTGCCGCCTGGTTCGCCACCTGCTGCGCCAGGCCCGGGGTCATATCCAGCGAGAAGCCCTTCTGCTGCGCCAGCTTCATGTCGTCGGCGATCCTCTGGGCCACGTCAGCCCAGCGCTTGCCGAAGCGGCGGCTCACCTCGGTGTGGCTGGTGAGCTTCTTATCGAGCTGCATGGCGATGGCCTGGATGTCCTTGAGTGGATCGATCCACTCGCCGGGTTCGAAGTCGAAGGCGGTGCGGACGTAGAGATTCCAGTCCGCCTCGGGCAGCAGGATTCCCTCGCGGCCACCGGTGGCGAACCCCTTCAGCATGGAGTTCTTGAGCCAGCGCAGACGGACGGGGATCAGGAGCTCGAAGGCCTCGTCGGCCTGCAATTGGCGCACGAAGCGCTGGTCCATCTGCATGCCGCCGCGCAGGGAGCCGTAGTTCACGCTCTCGCGGTCGTTGAAGATCGCCTCGTAGGTGAAACCGAGGCCCGAGGCGTACTCGCGCGCCACCGACTTGATGAAGGGCGGGTAGTTCGCGGTCGGATGCTCGCTGGGCGGAGCGTTCAGCTCCCAGCCGGCCGGGATCGCCTTGACCTCGTCCTTCTCCAGCATGATGCGCGGCGAGTAGTAGGCCGCGCGACGCTCGGCCATCGCCGGTGTCTCATCCTCCTGGGCCGGCGGGGGTGCGGGCTGCTGGAGGTGGTCGTAGACCTCGGGTCTCGCCTGCAGGACCCAGGGAGAGACCGCGCTGCGCAGGGCTGCGGTCAGGACGGCATCGGAGTAGTCGAGCCGGTTCTTCGCCGTCTCGAGCAGGCAGCCGAAGGCGGAGAGGCCGCGCAGCTGGTTCGCGTCGTCCTCGAGCCCGGCGTGGAGCAGCTCGCCCTCGCCCGTGCGGTAGTCGTAGGCACGCACGGGGTACGGCTCGCCGCGCCGGCGGCCGTAGCCGAACCCGTAGCCGGTCGGATAGTCGCGCAGCCAGTAGATCGCCGGGGCGCCCCAGGCGTCGAGCTCGATGCCCATGCGGATCTCGCCGTGGCTGCCGTAGGCGTCGCGGTTCAACTCGGAGTCAACCTGGTCGGCGTTGACGAACTGCAGGGCCAGCGCGTGGCGGTTCGGGTAGTTGTCGAACAGCCGGATCATTGCCTCGCCGTTCTTGAACTTGTCCCAGTTCCAGAAGCGCTCCACGCGGGGGCCGCAGTGACGCCGGTTCGTGGTCACGGGATGGGACCAGAAATCCTCCCAGCCCGCGTCGATCACGCGGTTGACCTCGAGGTCGAGCTCGGGCGCGCCATCGGCACCCGGCCGCTGGACCTCGGCGGAGACCGTGGTTCCGTTGGGCCCGGCGACGTAGAGGTCGAGCAGGCGCTTGAACTGCTTCGCGAACGGATCGGTGGCCGCCAGCTCGCGGCCGCCGCCCCGCAGGGTCCGGCTGCGCATCCGCACTTCGGTGTCCGGGTGGCGCAGGCGACCGAGGAAGCTCATGCCGCCGCCCGAGATCGCCTCGATGAAGGCGGGGTTGTCCAGGCCGGCCGGGGCGCCGGAGAAGGCGCGCTGGGCCTGGTAGCAGCGCAGCAGGAACGGCACTTTACGCGGGGCCTCCGCGCGGGCGCGGCTCATGCCATCCTCGAGTGGCGCGCCACCGGCATTGTCACGCTCTGGAAGATCCCGCCGCGCTGGTAGGCAGCCTCTTCGGCCTCGAGCCGGCGCAACTCCTGCTCGATCTCTTTGTCCGATCGGCGGGTCACTGCGGTGTCGCCCGCGCCGGCCTGGTAGCTCTCGATGCTGCCGCCGGCCGCGCGCGCCTGCAGGAGGGCCTTGTAGAACGCGATCATCTTCGTGCGGTGGCTCTGCAGATCTCCAGCGGCCGCCGTCACGGGGTTCGGGGAGATCACCAGGTCGGTCTCGCTGACCTGGTAGCGCTCGAGTGCGGCGCCCTCGCCGCACTGGACCTGCTCGAAGGCCCGGTAGGCTCCGGCCGCCAGGGCGGCGCTCGCGGTCGCGGTGATGGTGACGACGTGATCCGTGCCGTCAGCGACCGCCACCACATCGAGAACTTCGATGCCCCGCAGCAGCAGCGTGAGCGTCCACGTGCCGGCGGGGTAATCGTCGAGGATGCGCCGGTAGACGTAGGTCGTGCCGGCGACCAGTTGGGTGGGCGGTGCGGTCCGTTCGTCCATTTGGAGGCGTACTACATTTTTCTAAACCGATGTCAAATCGGAAAAGAGCGCCTCAGCAAACCCGCATGGCTCTAGTGCGAAAGTGGGCAGCCTTTCCGAGCGCGGGAATTGCGGTCGGATCGGGCCTCAACGCAGAAACCCCGCGCCTGGCGCGGGGTTTCGTGGACGGGCCGGGGTCAAATCAGTCTCTTACCGGCGCTCTCCTACCCCCGTCGCGTGACTGCGGACCACAATTCCGGCGCCGAGCCGGAATTGTGGTCCGCCGGGCAGCACGGCGGTCGGATCTCCGGCCGCGCGGTCGGCCCGGCGCCAGCGGTTTGAGAGTGTGCGGCGCTGCCGCGCGGTGAGCTCGACGAAGCGCGCATAGACGCTGACCACACGGGCGCGCGGCACCTTCCAGGATGGGAACCGGTCCTCGGTGGAGGGCCGCAGATCGCCCTCCGGCTCGACCACGTAGAGATCGCCACGCATGTACTTCGAAGCGTAGAAGCGCGCGTACTCGAGATCGGTGGTGACATGGACGCGATCGGGGGACAGGTTCGGCTGCTCGAAAGGCGTGAACTCTCCGCGCTTGACCGCCTGGCAGATCGGGCAGTCGTCGAGCAGATGGGGCGGGGCCGGAACGATCCAGTCGCCCATCGCGAGTCCCGGCACCCCGCCGTGGAAGTAGCGTGGGGTGCTCATCGGTCGCTGCTGCCGCGCGACGCGATCTTCTCCTCGATCTGCGCCTCGGTCCAGATGGCGGGCCAGAGCGTGGGGGTCCTGCCCACGTGGTGGAGCTGCACGTCCGGAACCTTGCCTGCCATGACCCAGGAGCGGAGGCTCTGGCGTGCCGAGGCGTCGCTCGAGTAGTGGTGATTCTTGATCTCCGCGATCGCCTGGTGCACCGAAATCCCGGGCGTCGTGTGGACCACCTGCGTCACGCTGTGGCAGAACGAGCGGAAGTCCGTCCATCGTTCGCTCCGATTGTTCCCGGCAGCCGCCGGCCAGAGCCGCCTCTCCTCCGTTAGAAACTCGCGGAAGGCGAAAGACCAGCGGTTCTTGCCGCGACGCTCGCGGGAGTATGGGCCGCGGACGTCGGTCACCGAGGCCGAGTGGACCCAGAGCACGCCGAGGCCGACGCTCCGCGCGAAGCTCTCGTAGAGGTGCTGGGTCCTCCGGAGCGGGACCGCGACCGAGACGTAATTCGCGCGATCGATCCAGCGGATCGCCTGATCGAGCACTTCGAGGGACGCGGAGGCCTTACACTCGATCGCCCAGATCACGGGCCCGCGCCGAGCCACGATGTCGCAGACAGCCTGCTGGGCTCCGGGCGTTACCTCCTGCCAGACGACCCATTGTTCTACCTGTAGCCACTCGATCACGCGGCGCGCGAGATCTTCTTCGCCGATCCTCCCCCGCACGCTCATCGGTCGCTCGTGCCGTGCGGCCGCGGTAGCTCGTGATAGGTGACGCCGTCGATCTCGTGCGCGCGTGGGTCCCACGAGGGTAGGTGACCCCAGCGTTTGAAGAAGAACGGCAAGCGGGCGGCTGCGCACTGATCACGCACCAGGCGGGGCCATTCCGGATCCATCGGGCGGCGGCCCGGGCCGGTCTCGCCCCCAACGATCACCCAGTCCAGGAGGTTCCTGCGTCCTCTGCGAAGCCACGGACGGAGATCTACCGGGCCGAGAAGAGGCTCGAGGGAGACGAAGAGCACGCGCGCCGCGCACTCACAGAGTGAACTGAGCCGAGCTCGATGAGCGCTCAATTCGACGCTGGTTCCGAGCCACAGATTCTGTGGCCAGGGGAGCGCCGGGGCGAGGCGCGCGGCGCGTTCTGGCCGCTTGGTGAGGATCTGGAAGGTGTGCTGCTCCGCCCCGACGATGACGTCGAAGACCTGGCGGATGAAGTAGTCGCTCACCCGTTCGTGGAAGAGGTCGCCCATGCTGCAGACGAAGACCATTCTCGGCTGGCGCCAGGAGAACGGAACCTCGAGCGCCCTGGGATGCTCGGCGACCTCGAAGCCTCGCGCGTAGGCCGGCTTGCCCATGGCCTGCAGGCGCCGCGCCATCCGCAGCGCGTAACAGTTCCGGCAGCCGGCGCTGACCGGCGAGCAGCCGGTGACCGGATTCCAAGTCGCGTCGGTCCACTCGATGCGGGACTGGTCACTCATGCATCGGTCACCGGCTGAACAGCGCTCCCACCCAGTAGTAACTCTCGGGCTGGACGATGTTGTTCCCGCAGTTCATCGACGTAGCGCGAGGCCGCCGATCCAATCGGATCGGCGAAGATGATGCCTTCCGGATCGTCTCGGCAGTCCCACACTCCGCCGAAGGCCTCCGCAGGAAGCTCGAAGTCGTGCGCGGCGAAGGCGATCTGGGCATCTCTAGAGATCTTGTGGTGGATCTCGGATCCCTTCGGCTGTCCACACCTGCAGGTGTCACCATCCGGCCCTATCACCTCAAGGGCGAGCCCGAGTGGGTGGAGGAATTGCCGGTTCAACTCCTGCAGCAGCCCGAGCCGCCTGAACTCGGAGACTTCCATCATCTTCAGGTGTTCCATTTCGTTCCTCCCACTTCCTCTTGTCGTCGTTAAGCGGCGGGTAGTCCAGGTTGCTGGCCTGCGGGAGTGTGCGGCGGCGATCTCCGTGCAAGGCCACCGTGGCGTGGCACCTGGCGCACGTCCAGGTTCCCACCCAACATTGTGGACCGTGTTGCAGGCAGCGATGCCCCTCGATGCGCCTCATGCGACCGGTACAGTTGGCGCAGTCGCGTTCGAACTTGGCCATGTCCCTCCTCCCGTTCTGGAACTGCGACCGGTGGCCGTCCCTGGCGGCGCGGTTCCTTCCGCGCCCCGGCCGCAGTTTCGCGTGTGTGCCCCTCCGACCCGCAGTGTGGGGTCCTACCCTCCGCGCGGCGGGCTCGCCCGTGCAGCGGCCGCCTGCGTCGTCCTGGCCACGATCCCGGATACCACCGGACCGACTGGCTCCAGCTCGCGCCTGCGCGGCGGGCCCGGGGCTGGGTGGCAGGGCTCTTGCGCTTCCCTCCTGTCAGGAGCCTTTGCGGCGCTGGTCTGTATCAGCGGGATCGAATCGAGGGATGCTGGCCAGCGCTGGTCTGGGCAGCGGCGGCGCAGATCCTCACCGACGCTGCGGGGTGGGTTGGGGTGGCTCGAATTGAGCGGCGCAGCCGCGTCCGCCTGTCCCTCGCGCGCGCGCGCGCATGATGGTTCTGGTTCACCTGATGGTTGTCGCACCGCCGCCGGAGCGATCGCGGCCGCAGAAGGGCCACCCGCATACGGTTGCGCCGGAACCCCGGCCATAGGCGGGCGGACGGTTTCCGTGGCCTGGGCGGACGGTATCAGGCAAACCCTCCCGATTTCCGCACCGTTTGTATCGTGGTGAATACCCTCCCGATTTCCGCACCGTTTGCGCTCCTGATTCCCTCCCGATTTCCGCACCGTTTGCGCCGCCACCATCTTCCTCGGCACCGGCTTCTTGGGCAGCTCGAGGTTCGCCTTGCACCTCGGGCAGGGCGCCGCGCAGTACTCCATCTCGGGCAGCACCCGGACCACGGTCGAGCAGCCACGCCCACCCTGGCCGTAGGCGATCTCCTCCACCAGGCCCAGCCGCTTCAGCTCCCTGAGCGCCTCATGGAGCGCGGTGCGCCCGAGACCGGTCATCTCAGAGAGCCGGGCGTTGCCCGGCCAGGCGAGCCCGCAGTGCTCGCAGGCGTGCTCGGAGAACGCCAGGAGCGTGATCTTCTCCCGTCCGGGCAGTGGCATCAGCCAGGCCTCCTTGCTCTGGCGCAGGGACATCTAGGCCTCCCCGGCGAGAGGCTCAAGGCTGGCCTGGCAGCGCGTGCAGGGGGCCCGGTGCAACTCGAGCTGTAGCTCGGGCAGGACGATGTAGCCCACCAGCTCGCGGTTCTGCCCTGTGAGCCTCGCCGCGCGCAGGAACTCGGTCCTCAGCAGTTTGAGGATCTCTGAGTGCAGCAGCGCCGGACGAAACCCGGTGATCGCGGTCAGGACATCATTGTCGGGGCTGGCGAAACCGCACAGGTCGCAGGCGTAGGCGGCGAGCACCCGCAACAGCAGCCGCTCCCGGCTCGGCAGTTCGATCGTGCGAAGCCGTTCGATGTGGCGCGCGGACATGGTTCCCCCTGGTTCAGAACTTCAGACAACTGCGCAACTTGATCTCCAACTCGAGTGCACTACGCACGCTCAGACTGCGAGCGCCATGACTCATCCAGTGGGCCTGCCGATGGAAATGCGACCGGGTCGGGCGCGCTCCAGCGGCGCGCACGCTGACGAAGAAGGTGTAGGTGAAGGCCTGCACGATGATCTCCCCCACGTTGGCGCCGGCGTCGGTCGGTGCTAAGTCAGCCGCGACGAAGCCCTGGTGCCTGAGCCAGACGAGGCAGTCGCGCACCATGTCGGCAAGGTCCTGCCCGGGGGCGGCTGTGCCGTTCATCGACCATTCCTCATCCACTCGAGGATTTGCCGCTCGGCCTCGACATAGTCGCCCGGTGACTCGGGGGGCGCCTCCAGATCCGCATACGGGTTCTGCTCGAACACTTTCGTCATGCGGTACGGGTGCCGGGATTGCCAGCAGACCACGCAGATGTCGATCAGGGGATCGGAGGCGGACCGCCGCGCCACCAGGTGCTGGTCGACAATCACTCGATCTCCGACATGGTCCACATCTCGGCAGATGAACTGGCCGCGCAGGTCCGCCTGGCGCAGGCAGTCATCGCAGGCCCGGACCGTGGTACAGGGGAGTTTCTTCTTGCCCTTCTTGCGCTTCCTAGGCGGCGGCGCCACCTTGACCTCAGCCCCGCAGCAGGCACAGTGGGCCAACTCGATCTTCTTCGGCTTCTTCCGGCGGGTCGCTGGCGTCGGGTTCATCGCACCTCCATGTGCAGGAAGACCATCCGCCGGCTCACCTCACCCGCCGCCCTGCGATACACCGCGAACAAGAACCTCTCGTCTCTGACCTCGAGCGTCGGCAGCCCGAGGGCCCAGGCAATGAAATCGACGGGCAACATCGGTGTGGCATACTCATCGGTCCACGGCGTGACGTTCGCCCGTTGGCCGGCGAGCGGACCTCCCACCAGATTGACCATCATTGGCGGCTCCCCGTGATGTAGCCGACCACCGCGATCGCGGCGGCCACGAAGAGGCCAACTACCATGACCGCCCAGCATCCGATGAAGACGTGCATGATGCCTTCGAAGACGCGGAACTTCGTGTCCGCGCCGGCCTCCGTGGGCCCGCTGATGCGCCGGCCGATCCGCATCAGCAGGTAGAGCCCGAGCGGAATCGCGATCGCGCCGGCGAGGAGGTCGAGTTCGATCATGGGCTCCTCCGAACTCGCCGCATCAGAGCGGCGGGGATCTGGCCGCGCTTGCGACGCGCCGGCTTCCAGGGGTTGCCCTGGCCGTCGAGGACGGAGAGGCGGATCTCGGGATAAAGGGCGCGGAAGAGGTTCAATCGCAACGCCAGATCGCGCGAGGCGCGACCCTTCACCTCGATCGCCTCCAGTGTGCCGTCCAGGTGTTCGACGATGAAGTCGGGGGTATACCAGCCGACGTCGATCTTGCCGACTCTGAAATCGAAGCGCGGCGCGCGCCACCAGGAGCTGATCTTCCCGGCGCGCATGAGCAAGTCGAGCGTCTCAGCACGCCGCGCTTCGGCCCTGCTGTCGTAGAGCGCGCCGGCGTACTCCGTCGGGCGCGCCGCGCTCCAACTTGAGGCGCGGGTGGGCTTAGGCGCGGAGCCGGCCATGGACGTCCCTGTCGGTCTTGGAGCCTTCCTTGGCTAGGTAGCCGGCCCGCGCCAGTAGATCGCGGCATTCGCGGATCCGCCGCGGGCCGTCATCGGGGCAGGGCTCCTCATCCCCCGGCGCCACTGGCCACTCGAAGACCTCGATCGGATAGAGATCGTCGAGCCAGTCGCGGGTCCAGATCGCGATTGCATGCAGTTCGTTCAGGTGTATCAGGCGGGGCGTGGGGCTGGAATAGGATGCCAAGAGCTCGCCGATCGCCTCCGGTGTGAGGGCGACATGGTGCCTGTCCATCCAGACCTGCAGCCGTTTCCGATCCATGCCCATCAGTTGCTCCGCAGGTGGCGATTGTGGAAGAGGCCGCGCAGATCGGGCTCCCGTTCTTCGATGAGCCGTGCGTAGCGCGAGGTGAAGTGGTCGTTCAGTTTGAAGAGTTCCCGGCCCCTGGTCTTCAGGAACATCCGCCACCTGACGACGTGGTATAGGTAATCGATCGAGAGTCGCTTGACCCCGGCGCGCAGGTGTTGACGCGCCAGCCAGACCAGGTGGCGGTAGACGTGCGGGTTGGCCCGGTGAAAGGCCTCGAACCGGCTCTGGATGCCAGGCGCGAGCGAGAGCTCGCACTGGAGGGCGGATCCTCCCGCCACCTGGCGATAGGCCGGCAGGCCCTCCACCGCTAGCTCCTCGCTCCGTTCATCGCGCGCTCCTGGTAGGTTGAGGCGGCGGCAGGCGTAATTGGGCGCCTTGCCGGGGTATTGGGGGGAGATGGAGCCCACCCCGTGACCGCCGCCTCGTCTGATCCCGTGCTACTCGTGAACCGGAACGCCGGCGCTCAGGTTCAGCGCACTGGGCTCCCCGGTGCAGACGGTGATGGCCATGGTCTCGACCAACTCGCCGTGGCTGACCTTCACGATCGCAGCCCCGGGGGCGCCACTGACCGCCCAGGCGCTGAGTTTGTCCTCAGCCACCTGGAGCGTGACCACCAGTTCGTTGTCGGAGGACCAGGAGATCTCCGGGTCCACCACGGCGCGGCCGTCCTCGTCCTTGGGGCTGATGCTGAGCAGCACCTTCTCGACATCGACGATCTCGATTGGGGGCCTCTCAATGGGCGGCATCTCTGCTCTCCTTCCTTGAACGAACCTCACGCCGAGGTTCAGGGCCGCGACGCGGTGATGCGGCGCGTGGTGTTCGTGTGATTCCAGGAGGCGCTCGAGGGAGTGGAGGAAGTCGAATACGAGCCGCAGCGGGGATCCGTGATCGCCTCGTTCGTGCATGGCTCACTTCCCTTTCGTGCTGGAGGCCCTGCGGTGCGCCGGCCTCGTCTTCGCCCTGGATTTCGCCTTGTCCGCGGATGGCGTCTTCCCCTTCACCGGCACCGTGGTGGGGCCCGCCGCGCGCTCGAGCAGCCGCTTGCGCGCCGCCTCGTGGATCGACTTCGCGTCGACCCCCAGAGCCGCACAGAACTCGTCCTCATCACAGGGGCTGTCGAGGGCTAGGATGGCCTGACAGGTGGCTGCGGGGAGATCCCTCGTCTTCTCCTTGCCTGTCATGCCGAAGCTCTTCAGACAGTCGGCGATCACGTGGGCGGGAACGCTTACCTCAATCCACAACCGCAGGAACGCGAGCGGGGCCAGTTTCATGGCGGCCGCGGCGATCGCGTTCTCGATCTCCGCCTTGGCCTCCTGACGCACCCTCCACTCCTCCGGCCCAGCGGGCTTCTTCACAGACTTCTTGGGGACCGTGGGCTCCGCCGGCGCCTTCGGAAGAGCCGCCCTGGCCTTCTCGCTCGCCGGGAGCAGTTCGGCCAGGTCCTCGACCCGCCAGAGCAGCACCGGCCTGTCGGTCAGTGGGTCGCGGACCGCCAGCGTCAGCGGCTTGGCCTTCGCGGCCTTCGCCACCTGCAGCCACTGGCGGGAGTCACCATCGCGACCGACCTTCTTCGCGGGCCCGACGAACCCCGAGTCCGAGCGGATCACGCTCGCACCCCGTCCGTCGGATCCCGGTCGAAGAATCTTCTTCGCCCGCTTATCCGGCAGGACCTGGTAACCCTTCGCCTCGGCCAGGGCCTTGTGCTTCTCCCAGCCGATGTCGCGCTTCTGCGCGAAACAGGCGGGATCGGTGCAGACGTCGGTATCCTCGAGGTCGCCAAAGAGATCCGGAGCGTTGCCGCTGCGCTTGGGGCACTGATCGCAGGGCAACATGCCGGCCAGCGCCCCTGGTAGGCGGAAATCGGCCTTGACGTCGAAAGTGGCGTGCTTCAGTCGCAGCATGGTCCGGCTGAACGCCTTCCGTGCCTCACCGAGGGTCAGCGGGATCATCGTGGGCTGGTCGGAGAGATGGAAGGAGTCGTAGACCGCCCGCCCGTCCTCCACCTCCGCGGCGACCTCATCGCGCATCGCCTCGTCCGGGATGCGCGCGATCATCAGTGCCACGGACAGGCTCAGGGTCCCGGCCTCGAGTGCCAGGCGCGCGCCCTGGGGCAGGCGGATCAGGAGCCTCCGGCTTGCCAGGTATGCGCGGCTCTTGCCGATCCGGATCGCGGCCTCCTCAAGTGGGACCAGCTGGAGCAGCTTCTCGATCGCCTCGGCCTCCTCCAGCGGGGAGAGGTCCACTCGCTGGAGGTTCTCGGTCAACTGCATCTCGGCCGCCTGCTCGTCCGTGAGCACCCGCTCGATCACAGGTACATCCATCATGCCAGCGCGCCGGGCCGCCTCGAGGCGCCTGTGGCCGCAGACCACCTCGAGATGGGCCGCTCCCGTGTTGCCGGGCTCCGCGTAGACCGTCCGCACGATGAGGGGATGGATGACGCCCTGGTGCCCGACTGATGCAATGAGCTCGGCCATCGCGGCCTGATCGCAGTGGCTGCGGCCGTTTCTTTCGCAGGCGACGAGGGTGACAATGGGGACCAACTTGATCTCAGAATCCTTCCTGACGGTGCGACTCAACGGTCACCTCCCTGGTGGCGGGTGGGGTTCTGTGTTGACGGCGTGACGGGTTCGCCTGCGCCGTGTTGCAGGGCGGACTGCTCCTGTTCGGCGAGCTCGCAGCGGACCACCCGGGCGAGCTCCTCCAGTACTGCGGCGTGTGCGGAGCTGGGGAGAAGCAGACTGTGGGGATTGAGTTGCAACGCCAATACGATCGTGGCCCCCTCGGGGCCAATCGAGGCCTCGCGGTACACCGCGCGCTCGGTTGCGTTGGTCGGTGAGATCGTCTGGCGTTTGATGGTCACGCTGGCGCGGTTCATGGAATCCCCGCACCAGATTGCGCGAAGAGGAGCAGCCAGAACCCCGCGGCCAGGGCCGCCATGAATAGGAGGCCCCCGAGGATCTCTGCGACCGAGGGGAGATCTTCATAATCCCGGTCGCGGTAGGCGTCGATGGGCTCACCGGCCCTGAGCCTCCGCTCATGCAGGTACTGCCCGCGGCCGCTCATGTGGCCATCCGCGACAGGCGCAGGGCCTGCGCGAGAGCGTGGCCGCGCGGCGTGATCTCGCAGCGGATCAATCCCTGCCAGTATGCGACCTGGGCCAGTTTCGAACGGCGGAAGCGCTCGAACATGACCGCGGCTGGGCGCGCGATACTCCGCTTCTGCCCATATAGTTCACGGCCGAAAGTCCGGGCGCTGATTGCCAGGACCTCTTCCGGCGGCTCCCGCCAACTCAAGAGGTCGAGCGTCAGGAGCGCCTCCGCCATCGCCAAAGTGATTCCCTGACTGGTGGTCATGGCGCGTCCTGCAGATGCATACGGGCCCGGAGAATGAGGTCGATCGATTCGAGGATGGCGAGGCGACGCTTTCCGGAGACGACCCCCTCAATCGCCGCCTGTCCGCGAAGCAACTCCACCCGTCGGCGCAGGATCTCCACCTGGTGATAGAGGATCTCGAGTTCGGGCTTGTTGGTCGGCCTCGAGTGGCCCCAGATGCGGCAGCGGGTCTGCGCGGCCACCAGCTCGGCCGGATCGTCGCCCATCAGGTGTGCAATCAACTGCTGCCAGTGATGACAGCAGACGGGAGGACCACCGCGCAGGCGATGATGCGGAGCGAACCGATCGCAGAGACAGCGACAGGGGATCATTCCCGGGCCCAGGCGGGGCGGGGCGCTTAGATGGGCGCCCAGAGCCGTGGGCGGCTCGAGCGGATCCATCTCGAGGACGGCGCGGGCCCGGGCGGCGAGATCGAGGACGACGTCGTTCACTGGAGGCCCGGCGGGGATTCCCTCGGGCAAGCGGTCCTGGCCGCCTGCGCCGAGCCCCGCCGGGGAACCGACTGCCGCACTGACCGCAGGACGCGCGACGGGTGTGGGCCGATCGCGCAGGCCCGAGGAATCGTCGTTGAGCTCGCGAATCTCGCCACAGAGGTCGCAATACTCGACGACATCGGGGGCATCGTCCGGGCCGCGACTGATGAGGGTGAACTGGTGCTGGCAGGGGGGTGGGGGCCCATCGTGAATCTCGCCACAGACGTCGCAGCGCGCGACGAGATCAGAGGGCTCATCGTCGGGGCCGCGACGGATCAGGCTGAAGTGGTGATGGCAGGGGGGCGAGACGGGCGTCTCGGGCGCGGCGGGTGTGGGCCCATCGTGCAGGCCCGAGGAATCGTCGTTGGGTTCACGAATCTCGCCGCACCGGAAGCAGTAGTCGACCAACTCGCCGGCGGCGCCAGCGGGATCGTCGACCTCGCAGCGGATGAGGTTGAACTGGTGCTGGCAGGGGGGCGAGACGGGCGGGTGGGGCGCGGGCGGGTGGGGCCCGGTGAGGCTGGTCATGGTGACCTCCAGGACGGTCTGGGTCACCAGGTCAACGGTTTAGGAAACCGCTGCTCTATCCGTCTGAGCTACGGGGCCACGGGCTGGGGCATCATACCCACAACGCGCAGTCTCGCAAGCCGACGGAAGAGCTGCTTCCTCTCCCGATCCCTGGTGGCCTGGTGAGCTACGGCAACGGGACTCGAAAATGCGCTCGCACTCGCGCCGGACCATGTCCGAATTGAGCCGCCCGTATCGCTGGGTCGTCTTAATTGAACGATGGCCGAGTAGCTCCTGCAGAGCGGCAAGGGAGCCGCCGGACTCGAGCCAGCGGCAGGCGAAGGTGTGCCTCATCTGGTGAGCGTGGAACCGCGGGATCCCGGTCTCGTGCCGGCTGCGGCGTGCGTAGTACCCCGGGGCCCGAATCGGCGTGACTGGATCCGGACGATGTGCGTATTCCTCGCGCAGCTCGGGCGGCAACGGGACCCAGCGGACCCGCCGCCCCTTGGTGTGTGAGATTACGACACAACCGTTCTGCAGGTCGGCGTGCTTGGCGCGTACCAGTTCACCCCATCGCATGCCGGTTCCAAATCCGAGGCGCGCGATCCAGCCGTAGGGCTCCCGCATATGCGTCAGAAGATCGACGTCCTGGTCGGTGAGTCGGTCTGGCGCCCGCTCCTGCGGCTGCGGCATCACGCGCCGCGGGAACGGCGTCTCCTGCAGGAGGCTGGAATCTGTACACCAGTACAGCAGGCAGCGTAGGTCGCTCAGTAGATGTGAAACCGAGACGACGGACAGGTTGGTGTCGCGCTCGAGGTGGAGCCGGTAGGCCCGGACGTCATCGCGACGCAGGTCCGCCAGCGGCATGCTCCCCAGCGCGGGGCTGAGGTAGTCCCGTACGCGCTGCTCCGCGAGGCGTCGTCCCTGTCCTGCTCGCTGAAGTTCCACGTAACTCCTCAACCAGCGTCCTGCCGCCTCAGCCACCGTGATGCCTGGTCCGGTCGCGACCAAAAGTGCGGCTCCGAGCGCAACCATCATCACCCTGATGGCCGACGCCACGGCATCATAGACTATTTGTGATAAGGTGCAAGTCCCTTTTTCGAGAGGCGGTGAATCTCGATTTGTGCCCACTTTAGGCGACTTTTGGCATGTTGGCACACAGCCTGCAGGTAACCCAGCCGAACCAGGCGTTCCTCGGTTCCTAGCGCCCGCGCGTAGCGCGCAATGAATCTCTCCGAGGCCTCGACCTTGCCGATTTCGAATACGCTGAGCATCGGGACGCTCGTGCGCATCTTCGCCGCGAGCGCCGCGAGCGTCATCGGGCGTAGCCCCGGACCGGCCTGCGATCGGAGGTAGCGCAGAAATGCGGTGCCTTCCATGGCCGGGAAGGTCGCTCCGATGCGGGTGTCGAGTCAAGCGTGGAATCTACAGCCCCCAGCGCGACCGGAATCCGCCCCGGCCCCGGGAGACGAACCCGGGGCGCATCGGCCGGGGCGGCACGAGTGGGCGGGCCGGGGCGCGCGGTGGCCGCCCGGGGGCCGATGGCGTAACCGGAGCGGGGGGCCCGTCCGGGGCCGGGCCTGGAACGATAGCGGTGGATCCTCCCTCGGCAGACGGCGGCCGCTTTGGCGGAGTTGCGAACGCGGCCGCGCGCTCCTTGAGCCCGAGTTTGACCGCGTCGCCCAGGACGTCGAGACCGGCGAGGGCGTAGACGGTGAGGTCCCAGGGTTCGTTGCGCTCGCGGATCGAGGTCCACTTGCGGGTCCAGCCAATGCCGCACACATGCACCCGCTCGCGGACCTCGGAGGCCATTCCGGCGCAATACTCCTCATCGCACCAGTCGATCCTCGGGAGGTGGACGTAGCCGGGGCAGCGCGACGTCTCGGTCGGCGCGGAGACCAGGAGGCGCGAACGCAGGGTGTCTTTGCCGGTGTTCACGCACAGGGTGTAGAGCCGCGCGCGGAACTTGTTCTTGTAGGTCGGCTTGGGAACGAGAGGCCCGATCGCGTCGCGGCCGCCGTGGATGGCGTAGACGCGGTACCCCTGGCGCGGCTTGCAGTAGGCCAGGACCTCGTCCCAGTGGTGCCCGCCAGCGTCCACCAGCGTCACCTCGAGCGGGATCATGCGGCCGCTCTCATGGCGGTAGCGCCGCTCGCGGATCCGATCGAGGTCGCGCCAGACGTCGAGCATGCCCGGGTCGCCCGGGATCTGGCCATAGTCGATGATCCACATTTCCCCGCGGTCGCCGAAGCCGGTCACCTGCCACACCAGGCAGTCGTCCTGGGTATCCACGGTGAGCGTCAGCACGCCGACGCCGGTCGGGACGGCCGCCGGATACTCCTCGCGGCGCGCATAGAGTGCAGTGGGCTGCACGTCAGCGGGTCGCTCGTCGAAGGTCTCGCCAAGGATCGTGTTGACCCAGGTCTTCAGCTGGGGTGGGTCGTCTTTCACCGCCAGCAACTTGGCGACGCAGGTCTCCCAGGAGAGCCAGCCGAGCGGGGAGTAGAGCCCTGAGATGTGGAAGCCGGCCGCCTTGCCGGGCCCGGGCGACTGAGCCACCCATTCACCACCCTCGAGCATGCGGGTCTTCGAACCCTCCTCGATCACGCAGCCGTTCTTCGCGCACACGAGGTAGACGCTCGCGGGATCGCCGGGCGTCCACTTCAGATTGTCGAATCGGATCCAGTCCATGTTCCCGCACTGCGGACAGGGCACCAGGTAGCGGCGCTGGTCGCTCGCGAGGTAAGCCTTCTCGATCCGGCTCTCGCCCTTGTTCGTCGGGGTCGAGATCCCGAGCAACTTGTAGCGTTTGCCAAACGTCGCGGCGCGCATGCGCAGCAGACTGATCGGGTCGCCCTCTCCCCCGACGTCGCCCGGCCAGCCGTCCAGATCGTCGGCGGCGATCTTGTCGGCTGATATCTGGCGGAATGATTTCGGCGAGTTCGCGCCCGCGAGCCGCAGCGCGCCGCCCAGGAAACTCTTGTAGAGCGCCCGGTAGGAGCTGCTGCGCGACCGTACCTTCGCCACGATCGCGTCGATCTCGGGCGTCATAGCGATCATCGGCTCGATGCGATCCTGGTTGAACCCGCGCGCCATCTCAAGCGACGGTTGATAGACCAGGAACTGGCCGCCGACGTAGAGCATCGCGTAGAGGGCCCAGTTGACGATGACCTCGGTGCCACCGAGCTGGGCGCCCTTCATCACGTAGATCTCCTGGGTCGGGTCCTCCGGGGAGAGCACATCCATGATCGAGCGCAGGTATGGCGTCTTGTTGGTCCGCCAGCGCCCGCCCTTCGACGAGGCGGTCGGCGGGAGGTAGCGGTGTCGGTCCGCGCACTCGGAGACGGTCAGTTTGGGCGGCAGCGCGAAGCCGCGCGCGAACGCCTCGGCCGCGACCTGAAAGCCGTCAGCCACGGGAGACCCGCATGATTCGGGATCGGGAATTGCGCGGCCTGGGCAGAGGTCCTCGGGCCGCTCGGTAGCGCGCGGCCGCCTCCGTCATCGCCTGGGCGTCAGCCTCGACGGCGATCCGCGGGCCGTAGCCGAGCGCCTTCTCCCGGCAGCGCTTCGAGATCCGATAGCACGGCACCGGGCCCGCGATCAGCCAGTGGCCGGGGAGGTTGAGCAGGTAGGCCACACTCCGCAGTTCGGCTTCGTGCTCGTCGGAGATCATCCGGGCAGAGAAGTCCCAGCCCCAGGGGGCGCGACGGCGCTCGAGTGCTCCGACGAAGATCATGGCTGCCGCTCGACCGGGGCCTGCATCTCCTCGCAGAACTTGATCGCCCAGTCGTCAAGGATCGCGTAGAGCTCATCCCGACTCTTCATCACGCCCTCGCTGGCGAGCTGCTCGGGCATCGCGAGTGCGGCGCCCTGGAGTTTCTTCGCCATGGCGAAGTTGGCCTGGCGGACGTCCTCCAATTTCACATTCTCGCCGGTCTGCGTCTCGTATCGGAGCTTCATCAGCAGCGCGGCGTAGCCCTCGCGCGCGGTGCGGTTTTTCTGCCAGCCGCCGGCCTGGTGAGGTTCGCCGGTCCCCTCGGGAGAGGACGATGTCTCCGCAGCGGACTTCGCGCCGCGGCGGGCCGTCCGCCCGGACACCGAGTTGTCCGGCTTACTCTCGTCGGTGTTCACAGCCCACGCGCGGTCGGCGGCTGCCCGGTCGATCGAGCCATCAGGGAAGGTCGGGATCCGCTCAGTGCGCACAGCCTGCTGGACGGCGGTGTGGCTCACGCCGCGGTGCTCGGCGTAGGCGCGCTGGCTCAGCCCCTGGCGCTTCTTCGCAGGCATGGCCTATCCCCCGAACTCGACCTCGAAGCGGCGGAACCCGCGCTTGCGCAGGGAGGTCTTCAGGTAGGTGGCGATCGCCTCGGCGTCGGCGGAACGGCAGCGGATCCGCACGGTGGCGCGGTCCTTGGACTGCTCGGGCGAGTCGGATCCGGCCGTCCTCGAGAGGAACATGACCAGTTCCTTCTCATCGAAACCGGTCAGGTTGATGTCGAAGTCCACGGCCTTGAGCTCGCCCAATTCGCCGGCGAGGATCTCGGCGTCCCAGCCCGCCTCGAGGGCGAGGCGGTTGTCGGCCAGGATGTAGGCGCGTTTCTGGTCCTCGCTCAGGTGGGTCAGTTCGATGACCGGGACCTGGGCGAGTCCGAGCTGGCGCGCGGCGGCGAGACGGGCGTGCCCAGCGATGATTCCCGAGTCGCCGTCCACCAGGATCGGGTTCGTGAAGCCGAACTCGTGGATGGACTTGGCGATCTTGGCGATCTGGGCCGGGCTGTGGGTGCGCGCGTTGCGGGCGTAGGGCACCAGGCGATCGAGCGGCCAGAACTGGATGCGGCGAGCCATCTCCGTGACTGTCACCGGCGCCTCCCCCGCGGCGGCGGGCCTGGGCGGGGCGCGCCGCCCAGCGGAGCCATGGGCAACGAGCCTCCCAGCGAGGCCAAGGCGACGAGGGCGACGAGGGCCGCCCGGGTCCCCGACCTGGCAACGTGGCAACTGGCAACCTCAGATGGCAACGTGGGGCAGGTTGCCACGTCAGTTGCCACCCGTTCGGCAGCCGGGGAAAGCCGCATTGCGGCCGCCTTCAGCGCGGCTCGGGAGGCGTAGCCCACTCAGCGCCCCCCGCCCGATGTGGCAACGTGAATAAATGCCTGTGTGCTAGCGAAACCGACCGGCCGCCGGCACCCGCACACAACTCGGCAGGAAGTACCTTTCGAGGGGGGGGGTGGGTGGGGGTGTGGGTATGCTCGTGCCCTGGTCCGCATCGCCCTCGGTGGCATCCGCTACACAGCCACACGACGTCTAAGGGGCGTCTGTAGTCATGATGGTGAGCGTGTAACAGTCTGCGTTCCACAGGCCGCCCACAGTTCGAGCAAACCTCAGGCTTCGCGAGTTTGCCGTGTCGCACGGCTGCGGTCACGATCTTCCGGGCTTTCACCTGTGGGGTGTGCTTGCGATTGCGTTCATACTCTCTACGCTCCTGGGTATAGAGCCTCCTTTTCGGCGTCAGCCTAGCGATACATCGCTGCTCCAACCTCTCCTGCCGCCGCCGCTCCAGGGCCTCCCTGTGAGCCGTGGCGCGCGCACGGATGGCCGCCATCGGCCCTCTTGTGACGCAACCCGACCTAGCCCTGGATCGCCTGCGGTACTCGGCATAACTACAGCCATGCCGGGCTTCGATCTGAGCACGACGGGCGCCGAAGTCGACGTTCCTGTTCTCTCTCTTAGATGAGCAGGCTCCGCAGCGTAGACGGTCACGACGCGCCGGCCGCGCCTCGCAGTCAATGCACAGCCCCGCGCTCATGCAACCGCCTTCAGCAGGTCGTGCACCAGGACGTCATTGAGTTGGTTCTCCATCTCCTCGGCGAAATAGCCCTGGCCGACCGTCTCGGCGATCTTCAGGAACTCGAGCACGTCGCGCAGTTGCTGCTCGGCCACGAAACTGTAGATCATGCGGATGTCGTCGCGCCCGGGGCCGATGCGCTGGTACACGCCACCGAGCGGCGCCTTGACCGTGGAGGTCAGGATGAAGGCGCGGCGCTGCCCCTTCCACTGACGTTGTCCCGCGGCCGTGATGTGCAGGCGGAAGCGGGTGTCCGCCTTACCCCAGATCGCGGCCTTGCGGCGGCGCTTGCGTTTTCTGCCGAGCCTGTCGAGTACGGTGACGAAGCGCCCCACATCCTGCTTTGTCGGCCGCTCGATGAACCCCAGGCGCTTGAACGTCAACTCGGGTGCGACGCTGCTCTCCCAGGTCGGACGGGCAGCGCCGATGATGGGCGCCGCGGCGTGCTTGCCCACCACGGGCTTGCGTGGGCCTCCCGCCTCAAACTGAGGCAGGAGCAATCCCGGCTTCTGACCGACCGAGATCTCGGCGAATGGCCGCCCATCCCTCACGCTCGCGCGTGGCTTGAGGATGGCCGCCTCGCGCAGCATGAACTCCCGCGTCTTCGGGCGCAGGGTAAAGCTGCGCGCGGTGTGCGCGCGGATGTCGTTCTGGATCCGCAGGGCTGTGGCGTTGATCGCGTTGGCACACGCATAGGCCAGCTTCTTCGGGGCCAACCCGACGAACTTGTCCAGGGTCGTGGTGTCGATCGTGAGTTGAATGTCCATCTCTCCTGCCCCTATGAGCCGACATCGATCCGAGCCTCTGCGGCGGCCAGGCGCTGCCCATGTTCCGTCGTCGTCACCTCAAGGTCGCAGATCCGATCGCCAACCTCGGCCTCGCGCGTCTCCCACTCGTGGCGAGGCACGAAGGCGGTCTTGATTTCGCCACCGGAAAGCTCGAGCCCCAGCGACTCTTTGACTGAGCGCATGTCAGCGCACAGGCGATCGAGCTTGCCGCGCATCAATCCATAGATTGCACCGCCCGTCGCGGCAGCGGTCGCTAATCCCACAGCGCCCGAGACCACTCCGATCATTAGGTCGGCGGTCACTTCCTGCCCTCGGCGATCCGCCCGATGACATCCCGGGCCGCCGCACTGCCGCTGCTCGAGCCGAAATAGTAGTTCAGCACCTGGGTGATCGCGCCGGCGAGCACACCCAGGAGGATGTTGAACGCCTGTTGATTCGGTGCCGGCACCGCGTGGCGAACCATCAGGAAGAGCAGCACGAAGAAGGCGGCGAAGGTCGCGCAGGCCAGGGCCTGCGGCGTCCAGTCCTTCAGGCTCTTCTCCCGCTCGCGGGCGCTGGCGCGGTCCTGGGCGTCGATCGCCTGGGCCGCGTTCACCCGCTCGAGCAACGTGAGCGCGAACGTCTGCTCCAGCTCCTTCAACCTCAGCTCGTCCTCAGGCTTCCAGCCGGCAGTGAACCTCGCCTCGAGCTCGGCAGCAGTGCCGTCCTTCCTGCCCAGGAACTTCTCCGACAGCACGCCGAGCGCCGCCCCGGCCTGCGGACCCAGCAGGGCGGTGCCGAGGGCTGGTGCGACACCGCGGATCACATCTTTCCAGTTGGGCATGTCGTCTCCTTCCGTCAGGCCGCGGCCTTGAAGGTCGCGACGATCGCGGTCCAGAGGTTGCTCTGCACCGTGGCCTCCGCCTTCTGCGCGGCGGCAACCGTCGTCACGTCGTACCCCTCGTTCAACTCGATCAGGTCGCCGAGCGGCTCGTCCAAGATCCCCTGGACCTGGGAATATCCAGCACTGAGCCCGCTGGCCTCGGTCCAGGCGATCGCGGCGCTGGTGTGCACGACCGTGGCCAGACCCACCACGTACTCGTGGGCCTGCGAGGTCTCCGCGGTCAGGCCGCTGGAGATCGTGGTGCCACTGCCGGCGTCGTCGGCGGTCTTATCCACCGCGTCCTCGGCCAGGCCCGAGACCTGGATCGCCACCATCGCGCGGGCCGCGGGGCCATCGCTCGACTCATTGTGCTGCGCCGTCACCGTCCCGCTCGCGGCGGCGGCGAAGTGCTTCCCATAAAGATGGAGCTCCTCGCCCGCGCCGCCCGCCTGGCTCTCGATCAGGCTGAGCGCGGTGGTGCCGAGTTTGATGCTCGCGAGATCCGCGCCATCCGGATTGCTGAACGCATAGGCCACCAGGAGCCAGCAGCCCGCATCCACCGACACACCCGGCAATGTCTGCACGAGAGCGAAGCCCTCGGTCGAGCCGACCGAGCCGCGCGGTGTGCGGGTCACGGTCCCGGCGGGCACTGAGGAACCTGTCGCGAGATTCGGCAATACTGGACTGACACCCAGACCGATCATCATGAGACTCCCTCCTTGAGCTCGAGTATCGCCCAGAGCGTGCCCCTCCAGAGCTCAACTCCCGCCGCGCCGCAGACGGCACAGCGAATCCGCTCCAGCTCAGCCTCCTCGCACGGGCGCTCGAAACTGCTCCAGCGACCGCAGACCTCGCAGACCGCGATCCCGCTGACGGTAATGACCCGGACGTGGACCGGGTGCGCGCTCATGCCGCCCTCCTCTGGGCTGCCCGAGCCCGCAGGATGCCGCCCAGGCGCCTGCTCCAGCCCCAGGCGTTCTCGGCGTTATCCGGAATTCCGTCCCGGTCCTCATCCCGCAGGTCCTTGGTGACGAGCCGGCCGAGGAACTCCATGCGCTCGGCCAGCAGACGGTCGAAGAGCGCATCCGGATCGGCGGCCTCGACGGCCGCGCGGGTGCGGGGCCCGAAGGCTCCGTCGGCGACGATGCCGAGCGCCCGCTGGAGCATCTTCGTGGCGTTCTTCTGGCCGGAATGCACGCCGGTATCGACCACCAGGGCGCGCAGGACGTCGTCGCCGATCGCCTCGTAGCCGGGGTCGTGCACGTAGAGTTTCCGGTAGATCGCCCGGGCGCCCTGCTCCGTGAGACCGCGCAGCTCTGCCGCGGTCGCGCCTGCGCCGAACGCGGATCGGTAGGTGGCCAGCGTGATGCCGCGCATGGTCGGGCCGCCGTGGTCGTCATCCCGATCGACCCAGCCGCCCTCGCGCTCGAGGATCTCGCTGATGATGTCCTCGTCGGTCATGGGGCCACCACCAGGTGCGGGTACATGTTCTGCCCCGGCACGATCTCGATCCCGCGGTCGCCCCAGAGCCGCTCGCCGGCCGCAGAGAAGCGCTGCGCGCGGACGATGTTCGTATCCGGGACCGGGTACTCGTTCTCCGCCCACTCGAGCCATATCGCGATGACACCGCCGGCGCCGTCGGCGGCGAGCTGGACGAAATACTGGAAACGGAAGCCTTCGCCAACTCCGACCGCTGCGGGGTCAACCTCGAGGGACCAATCGAGCCAGCCATTGGGCTGCACGTGATAGAGCCAGGCGTAGCTGCTATCCGAGGTGCCGGGGACCATCGCGGTCTTGGTGACGTAGACCCCGCCGGCCCCATCGGAAACCATGTCCCAGACGCACCAGTCAGTGGTCCCCAGATCGGTGCGGAAAGGGCCGTTCCCCAGGTAACCGTCGATGCGCATGATGACCGGGACGCCACCACCCCAGTGCGCGGCACCACGAGGATCGTAGGCCGCGAGCCAGCAGCCGCCCTTACCGTCCTCCAGGACGAACTCCGCGCTCATCTGCTGCGCGGTCGGCCCGGGGATGATCGCGACTCCCGTATCGCCCCAGAGGCGGAAACTCGAGCCGAGCGTCGCCTGCACGATGGCCCCCGCATTCCAATCAATCATGACGATGGCGCCGGATTCGCGCGGCACTTGGAACTCGGGGTGTGTGGTGACCATCATGACCTGATCGTGGCCTATCGAGGCGGTCGAGAGCGCCAGCGGCGAGAAGCCTGTGCGCCCGCCCTCGCGGTCCAGGTGGACGAGCGAGGGAGTCGCACTGGCGGTGGTCCCCATCGTCACAAGGGCCCCGCCGGTCGCGCCGCCGTCCCCGATCGCGTCGTAGATCACGGAACCGCTGCCGCTCGACTGCCAGAAGATGAGTCCATTCGGCTCGAGTTGGATAGCGCCGTCGAGGGCCACACGCTGGACGTAGAGATCGTCGTGGGTCGGGTCGCGCCGGCTATCGCCCCAGACGACCATCAGGCCGTATTCTCCGAGCGCGACCGCCTTGATCGAGTCGTTCCTGAGGCTGCTACCGAAACCGGGTCCGACGCCTTCGCCGTCGAAGATCTCGAGGCCGTCTCCCCAGAGCCGCGCACCGCTAGCCGAGATCCGCTGGGCCCAGACCCGGTTATCCTCCGTCGCGCAGACGAAGCAGAAACCGCCCGCGCCGTCTGCCACCAGCTGGTGCCGCGCGCCCGTAAGCGGCTCCTCGCTCAGCACCAGAGTCGGGTCGAAGTCGCCGGCGAAGAGCGCGGCCCCGTCGCCCCAGAGCCGCTCCCCGTTGATGCCCAGCGCCTGAGCGATTGGGTAGGAATCGCCGAGCAGCTCGTCGGGATCCGCCCAGCCGACCACGAACGCCTTGACCTCGTCGGCCTCGAACGGATCGGGCGCATCGCCGAAGCCGGTGGCCTGGAGCCCGAAGACATCCTCGGCGGCCTGAATCTGCAGCCTGCCATCCTCGAGCGTGCCGCCCTCGAGCGAGGTGACGCGCATCGGCATCCGGCTGATGCCGAGCCGGGCCGAGGTGAATGCGAACAGGCCGCCCGGGACCTGGGCCCAGAGCGTGCGATCACAACTCGCCTCGAGCAGCGCGAACGGGTAGGTGATGGGCGCCAGCTGTTCCCAGGCCGCGCGCTCGGCCATCTCGCCCGACGTGAGCCCCGGGACGTCGATCTGGGCCACCTCGACGCGGCCCAGTGCGGCGATCGCGGCGTCATTGTGGACGGTGCGCGAGTCCTCGACGTAGCCGCGGGCGCGATCGGTGAAGCGGGCGCGTACCGAGGTCCGCGTCCTACCCCAGGAGGGTCGCGAGAACTTGACGCCGGAGAGCTGCGCCTCGTCGATCTCGGGCAGCTCGTCCGGGTCAACCGCGCGCACCAGGCGGAACGAGAAGAGGCCAGTCGCCGGGTCGATCACCGGCATGGCGTTCACCTGGCGGCAGACCGCGGCCAGGAGGTCCGCGGCCGGACTCTGCCGATCGAAAATCCAGGTGCCGCCCCGGCCCTCGTCATAGCACTGGTTGGCGAGTGCGACGAACTGGGGCCGGTCGAGCAGCTCGGGCGCGATCGCCGGGCCCCAGATCTCGTCCGTGCACAGCTCCCAGAGCAACGCCCCGGGGTTGTAATCGAGCCCAAGCCGGTGCTTCCCATCCGCGAGCTCGAGTGGATTCGGCAGAGACGTCACAACCAGGGCGGGTGCCGCGAGAACGGTCTGGGTACCCCACACGAACCAGTGGCAGACCATGTGCGCGATGCCCGGATAGGCCGAGAGCGGGGACTGGAACTGGGCGAGGTAGTCCGAGACGGGCTGAGTCTCGGTGCCCTTGTAGAGACGCATCTCGCCCCAGACGCCGCCGGCACCGCCGCCCCTGATGCCGCCGAATAGCTCGGGGGCGTTGACCGCGAGAGTGATGTACTCGCCGTGGTCCGTGAACGTCACGCCGGTCCCGCTGGCGCGCCGGTCCTGATCGCAGGCCGAAGAAGCGGTCCAGTCGGGTGCCGCGGCCGCCATGCCGAAGAGCTCGCGCGCGGCGGCGGAGTCGGGCCAGTGGATGGTGACGCCGGCGGCCAGGTCGAAGAAGTAGCGCCGCGCATAGGTCGGATGCTCGGCCACGTGGGTGGCGGGGAACGAGACCGTCTCGAAGACGTCGCTGCCACCGTGATCGATGCCGAGGAACGGCAGGACGGTCGAATCGGGATCGATCGTGAACCGGCTGACGTCCCAGCCGGCCTTGACCTCGAGAGCGAGCGTGAAGCGGCGCGAGCCCAGGGGGAAGGTCCACTTGGCACTCAAGCGGGCGCCGAGGCCCATGGCATCGATCATGGCCCGGGTGAGCGCGGCCGCCAGGTCGGTGCCCTCGCGGTAGCTCCCGGCCACCAGCTCGGCGCTGTAGTCGTAGGTCGTGCCGCCCCGCGTGACCGCGAACTCGAGTGTGGTGTCGGCCGGGATCTCGTAGCCGTAGACGATGCGGCCGAATCCGGGAACCTCGGAGCCGATCGCGCTGCTGGCCGCGGAGGCCAGGAGGCCCAGGCGGGCGTAGGTCCCGCGCGGCAGCGTGACGTCGTGCGCGCCGCCACCGTCCTCGACGCGGAGCACGCAATCCTCGCCGATCGCGTTCCCCGGGGGGGCCAGGACCTTCTCGCCGAAACGGATCTCGTGGATCTCATCGATCGGACCGTGGCAGTAGATCAGGTCCAGGCCGAGGTGGTAGTGATGCCCGATCACGACGTCGTGATCGGCGAACGGCTCGGCGTAGAAATCGCCTTTCCAGCCGATTATGGGGGCCTTGAGCAGTCCGGTCCCGCGCAGGACGGGAATCGGCGTGCCTTCCTCGGCGGTCGGCAGCTGGAAGTCGGAGAGCGCGCCGGCGCGGGCGGGCTCCGGCTTCGGCCGGGGCGTCAGGAGCTGGACGGCATAGGTCATGGCCGCCAGCTTCACCAGCCCCCAGAGCGCGGCCCAGAACACTCAGACCCCCACCGTGAACGGGTTGGACTCGGCGAGCCCCGGCCAGCCCATGAAGCGGGCGGCATTGCCGAACTTGGCCTGGCAGGTCGCTATCGACCGGTCGCAGCCGGCGACCGCGACCACCTCGGCGCCGGCGACGAGGTCAGGGCTGGGCGGGGTGAGCAGGGTCAGCACGTCGCCCACATGGGCCACGACCATCAGGCGGCGGCCCGTGGGCGTATCGAGGCTGCCGCAGGCGTACCAACCGTCCACGCGAGGTGTGGTCATCGTGAGCTGCACCTCGAGCCCGTCCACTGCGGCGACCGTGCAGGGATCGCTGTAGGCGGCGCGATTGACCCGGCAGCCGGGGCCATAGAGCGCCCAGGTGGGAGCGCAATGACGGGTCACGCAGAGTGTCGGGATCTCGCGCTCCAGCAGCTGCGGCACCGCAGCGCAGGAGAGCCTCACTGTCCCCGTCGCGTCGTCGTAGTCCCAGCTGCCCACGGTGGCGGGCGGCAGGGCCATCACGTCGTCCGGGGCATCGCGGTGGAAGCGGAAGACGGTCACCATCACGGGCTCAGTCGGCATGCCCGCGACGAATAGCTGGGCCACCGGATTGGTGCGCGGCAGGCGAATCACGGGGCCGTCCACCGCACCGTCGCGGCCGTACTCGAGGGCCTCGCGGCCGATGCCCGGCTCGGGCAGGTACTGGTGGCCCTGGTAGGTCCACGGCTGGTCGCCCTGGACGTAGCGCCAGAGCAGTCCGCCCACGGCGAAGCGGTAGAGTTCGACCGGGCTGCCGGCGTCGCGCGAGCGCTCGAGCGAGTCGTAGGTCATGCCGGACACTCCTGCGGTATCTCGATGATGGGCAGGTCGCATTCACTGACGCCCGTCGGATGGAAGAGGATTCGCGCCTCGTCGACGTCTTGCCGGCACCAGCGCAGGAAGCTGATCCGGGCCCCGAGCGGCAGGCCCTCGGCGAGCGAGTCGTCGAGGGCGAGTGCGGCGGCGCCGCCACTATGGTCCTCGATGGCCGTGACCCGGCAGTAGATCGGATCGATGCCGGCGGCGAGAATCAGCAGGTGCCGCCGGCTCGGGCCCGCCGGGAACTCCAGCGCGTGGTAGCCCAGGTCCTCGGGGCTATAGACGGTGATGATGCCGGATTCCGGTTCGGCGGGCTCCCAGAGGGTCAGATCGGCATCCCAACTCGGGAGCCAGAATGGGAGTGCGCGGCCGCGGCGCGCGTCGAGCCAGCCGATGAGGTCGGCCAGGTCGTCCGGGCCCTGATTCCAGATCCGCAGGGTCCGCCGGTACCGAGGCACGGCTTCGTGGGCGTCCACCCAGGGCGCCCCGGGACCCGGTCCGATCACGGTGATGCGCCGCGCCGGGGTATCGAGGACGAGACCGGCGGAATCGAACGGGCCGTCGAGGACGTCCACGCCCAGGTAGGTCCTGCTGGTCAGCGGCCTCACGGGATCACCCCCAGGCTGCGCAGGGCGACGCGCCCCCTCTTGGCCGCCGGGGTCAACCGCTCCCTCGGTGTCTCGCCCAGCAGGTAGCCCAGCGTGGCCGGCAGGACGACGGTGCCGGCCGGCCAGCCCGCGGCCAGGCCCGCGGCGAGGGTCACGTATTCGCCTCCTCCGTCGCTCCCGTGGCCCGTATAGCGCTGCGCCTCGCAGGTCCAGGGATCACGCCACAGGACCACGTAGAGGGCGCCAGCGGCCGCCTCCAGCGCCCAGAGGGCCCACAGGCTCGTGGCCCAGAAGCCGGTCGGGATGTAGACCTTGGTCGCGGTCGCGGGCGCCACCTGGGTGGCCCGGGTGAGGCCGGGCCAGAACGGCACGGTCCACTGCAGCTCCTGGCGGTAGAGCAGGGAGGCCAGGAGCTGGGATTCCCGGCCACCGTCCGCCCACTCGAACTCCATCCCGTGGACCGGCACGCGGCGCAGCTGGACCCGCTGCTCATGCCCATCCTCGGCCGGGCCGATCACGTCGGTCAGGTAGCCGTGTGTCAGGATCCGCTCGCCCGCTGGCGGGATCGGGAAGACGGGCGGGATCTCCTCCCCGGCGCCGAGATCGGGCCGCCACTGGTCGCTCAGGCTGATCGAGTCGGCCAGGGCCAGGTAGAGCGCGATCTCCTGGAGGTCGGGCGTGGCCTGCTCCGAGAGCGCGATCGCGTCGTCGAGCGCCAGATGGTGCCCGATCGCTGAGGCGAGGCCGTCGGAGAGCGCGATCGTGTCGTCGAGTGCCAGGTAGAGCGGAACCGGTTCTCCGGCATTGTCGTCCTCGAGCGTGATCGTGTCGGCCAGCACCAGCGTGAGAGGCGCATCGGCGTAGAGGTAGAAACAAACGTCATCGAAAGGTTGCGCGGTCCAGCTCACCAGGTCGTGTGAATGGGCCGCGTTCCCGCCGTGGGTCGGGCTAGAGCCATCAGCGTAGACGTTGACGCGGTGGGCGTCCCCGCTCGTGTATACCAGCACCACGAAATAGTGAGTCGCGGCGGTCAGCGTGACCCGCTCGGCGCCCGAGAACGTGAAAGTGATCAGCGAGGGACCGGTGGGGATGGTCGCCGCGTCGTAGGCGTCGGACGTGGCGAGCAGGACATCGGGCGTCCCGCTGCTGCCCCAGGTCCCGGTGTGGGAGTAGACCTTGGCATAGCAGGACCCGGTCGGCGTGGTCGAGGGTGCCAGGTAGAACTTGGCGCTGTCGAGAATCACGTCGGAGGCGCCGACGGTGAAGCCCTGCCCGAAACTCTTTGTAGTGCCACCGATAGCCACGACGTAGCTCTGGTTACTCTCAGAGTAACTATCGATCAGAGTCGGCACGGATCGCCTCTCGCGGTCTGCTCTGGTGGGGCTACACGCCCGAGAAGGTGAGCGTCCAGGTCACCTGGAGGGACTGCTCGGCCGTCTTCTCTTTCGCCGTGAATGTCGCGCTCAGCCACATGTTCACGGTGTTGTCGGTCACGACGTCGAATAGCCCAGCCTCGGTGATCGTGCCGGTGCCGTGGCCCGCGGCGAAATCCGCGATCATGGTCACGATGGCCCCGCTGCGCTCCTTGCTCGTGAGCGCGTGGCGGTGGATCTCGGCACCGAGCAGCGTGGCGCCCGGGGTGCTCGTGCCGATCGCGATCCAGCCGGGCTTGGGCAGCGTCGGCGAGGCCAGGATCTGGTCGGCCGCGCCTTCCTTCCCGGCCGTCTTGACCGTGTTGTGGAGCGACCAGCGGTCGACCTCGCGACCCAGACGATCGCGCAGGACGAAAAGGACATTGGCGCGGACCTGCATTCCGTCTCTCATCTACCCCTCCTTAGGCGCCGAACTGGCGCAGGGTGCGCCGGTTGTTGATGACGATTCCCAGGACCCATTCGCGCCCGGCACGGTCGCGGTAGATCGCATTCGAGTCGGGCCCGAGCGTGACCCCGGGCGGTAGGTTCAGGGTCAGCGCGCCGGTGAACTCGCCGCCGCCCGCGCCGGAGGCCCCGCGCACCTGGCCACCCGCGGCCAGCCGCTGGAGCTGCTCGCCGGTGCCCCACTCACGCAGGCGCACGACGCGCCCGCCCGTGGCCAGCCGGTGCCCGGCAGTGAAGAGCTGGGCGTGATGCACGGCCGCGGGCTCGCCGGCGTTCAATAGCTCGAGATAGGGCCGCACGCCGAACAAGCTGGCGATCGCGGCACGGGTCATCTGCTCGTCGCGCGAGGCCAGGATCGGCACGCTGTCGCTGGTCCAGGTGCCGCCGCCATAGATGCGGCCCCCGCCGGCGCGCTTCTCGATCCGGCCGCCGGCCGCCTTGCCGGGGACTTTGAAGAAGAGCTTCATCAACCGCTGGGCCGCGATCTGCTGGGCAATTTGGGCCAGCACCAGAAGGAAGCCGAGCGCGGCCTCGCGGACACTTCGAAAGCCATTGATGGTCGATCCGAAGAAACTCGTGAAACCACCGCGCAGAGCGTCGAGCCACTCGCTGGTCTCGCCCGTCAGTCCCGAGATCACATCGGCGGTCTGCTTCAACTCGTCTCGCTGCTTGGGCCCGAGACTCGCTGCCATCTCCCGCAGGTTCATCACCAGGGCGGCGAGCTCGGCGCGCTCCGCCGGTGTCACGTAGCCCTTCCGCGAGAACTCGTCCTTGAGCTCGTTCAGTTCGCGCAGGCGCTGCTCGAAGTTTTCCAGCGCGCCGAGTCCCAGTTCGAAAGCCTCACCGCGCGCCGTGACGGCGGCGGCCGTAGCCGGGAACCCGGGCAATCCCACGCCCCTGGAGAGGACCTTCTCGTATTCGCGCCGCTGCTCGCGGATCTCGTCGAGGCGCTGCGCGTGCTGGCCCTTCTGGATGTTGGCGAGCTGGCGCTCGAAGTCCAAGCGCTTCTTCTGTAGGTCCTGCTCTTCCGCGACCTCATCGCCGTGCAGTGCCTCGCGATCGCGCGCCGCCCGTCGGCGGGCCTCGGTGATCCGCTCATCGAGTTCAGCGAGGCGATCCGACCGCTTCTCCGGAGAGATGGTCTCCTGCCGGGCAAGCAACTCGCGTTCCCGCAACAGGGCGGAGCTCGCATCCGCAAGGCGCTTCTCCTCGGCCGCGCGCTGCCGATCGGTGAGGTCCTTCCGGCGGACGAGGGCGTCGGCCTCGGCGTTTAGGGCGTCGTAGCGGTCCTGGAATCCACGCTCGCGCGCGGCCGCGACCTCGGGCGTGACCACGGGCAGGCTCTTGATCCGCTCCTGTTCCGCACGGATGGCCTCGAGCTCGTCGAAGAGTCCGAGGTCGATGATCTCGGAGCGGCTGCGGAAATACTCCCGCAGGCTGAGCAGACCCTGCTCGTAGAGAGCCTTGTCCTTCTTCTCCCATGTCTCGAGCAGGAGTTTGTAGGCCTGCTGCTGGCGACCCATCGCCCCGGCGGCCGCCGCAGCGCCCGCGCGCGTCGTGATCTCAGGAAGGTCCAGCGTGGCCGGTCCGAGCGAACGCGGCTGGACGGTGGGCGATTCCGGTCCGAGCGGGTTCGCCCAGATCTCCCTGATCCGCCTCTCGTGCTCCCGGTCTTCCTCCTCCCGCCTGTCGCTGGAAACCTTTTGGGTGGCACTAATGAGATCAAGCTCCCCTCGCTTGATCATGGTCCCGACAGCGAGTACCTCCTCGATGTCCAGTCGCGTGGTTTTAGCCAGATGCCGTAGTCCTTCGAGAGCGAGGCGGAAGGTGCCAACCGAGATCTTTCCGAAGGCGGAGAAGGCCCAACTCAGCAATGGCATGGCCTGGTTCACTTCATTGGCCGCCTGCGCCAGCTCGACCATCGCGACGGCGATGCCGCGGACCTGCGCGTCGAGCCCGGTGAGGAGTTGGGCGGGCAGGCCAATCGCAATGGCCTTCGCGGCCACGTCGAGCAGCGAGAGTTGATCCTCCAGGTTTCTGAGTCCCGCGACCTGACGTTCGTCGAAGAGATCGGCGATCTTCTGCTTGAGCGGGCCGATTCCGTTCCGGGCGAGGTTGTTCGCCATCTGGGTCAGCTCCTCGCCGCCCCGGCCGAAGATGGCCTGCATCAGCACGGTCTTGCGATAGCCGTCCTCGAGCCCACCGAGCGCCCGCATGACCTTCTCGAAGTGCTGGGCGAGGTCCTGGCCCTTGAAGTCGCGGGCCGAGAGCCTCAGCTTCGCGAAGAGCGCCTCGGCCTCCGGGCTCTTCTGCTTCAGTTCCACCAAGCGACCGGCGAGCTTGCCCATGCGGGACTGGAGGGTCTCTAGCTCGATCCCGGCCGCCTTCGCCTCGAGCGCGAGCGGCACGAGCGTGCGCAGTTTGGTGCCCTCCCGCTCGGCCGCCACTCCCAGCTTCTCCAGGAGCTTGGCGCCGTCCCGGATGGTCTGCATCGCCTGCTGCACCACCGCGACCGCGGTGGTCGCCAGGCCGAGCGCGCCGGCGAGGCCGACGATACCCCGCATCACGTTCGGAATCCGGCCGAAGCCCGCCTGCATGGCCTGGGTCGCCTGGGCGGTCTTGCCCGCGGCCTCCTGGACGGCGCGGAACGCCGCAAGCGCCTCGGGGGTGCCCTCGACTGAGAGCTTGACCTTTACTTCAGGCGGCATCGCGGCTCCTGTATGGTCCGATGGTGGCATTCCATCCGGCTGGCAAATGGTCTAGACTCGCCGTATGGCGCTGACGCAGGAATCGAAGGCAACCGCCTGGCGCGCCGCCGGCCTTATCTACGGCTTGGCTGTTCTCTTCTTCGTCTGGGGTGGACTTCAGACAGGAGTCCGTGGCTGGCCGCTGGTCGCACAAGGTCTGCTCAGCGGGATTTGGGTTCTTCTCGCGCTGGTTTTTTCTGGCGGCCTCCTCTGGTTGTACTTCCTGCCGGCGGTGCTGGCTCATCGACGCGCGCACCAGCACGAGCCTGCCATCCTCCTGCTGAACCTGTTCTTCGGACTCACCGTAATTGGATGGTTCATCGCACTCATCTGGGCGAGCACAGCACCGGTCACCCTGACGGCCCCGGACCAGCGACAGAGCGCGTCTGGCGCGTTCTGTTCCCGGTGTGGCGCGGCCAACCTTGTCGGGGCCGCCTTCTGTGCCCGATGCGGGTCCCCAACCGCCTAGTCTCATCACCACACCTCCAGTATCGCGGGCCTGCGGGGCGCCTCGCCCTCTCCGCTCCAGCTCATCATCGCCAGGCGGTACTCGTCCCGCGCGCGCTCACGCATCAGGGCCTCGAAGGACCGCAGCGCCTCGGCCAGCGGCCAGGCGCCGATCTCGTCGTAGCGGCTGACGTCTCCGCGCGCGAGCACACGGATCAGATCCGACCAGCAGCCGCCGCGGCTGCCTGGGATGTCGCGAGCGGGACGGGGCCCGGCTCCTGAGTCGTCGTCGGGCCGCTCGGTCCAGAGGTACGCGAACGCAGCCAGGACGGCAGCCCGCGCACGCAGAAAGGGCGCAGCAGGTCCCCCAGGAGCGCGTAGTAGATGCGCTGGTCCCGCTCCTCCTCAAGCGTGCCGAGGAACTGCGCCACCTCGGCGGCCACCTCGGGATTCCACCGGGGCGCCTCGACGGGCACGATCGCGGCCGCGACCAGCGGGCGGTCCATCTTGGCCCCGTGCATGGCGGTGAAGATCCGCTCCACATAGTCCTGCGGCCCCTCGCCCGGTAGCAGTTCGGGTTCCGCGATCCCGGCCGCGAGCAGGACGTCGTGGACGTATTCGTGCTGCGCGATGGAGCCGGTGGCCAGGCGCCTGAAGCGGCGGCCACCGAGCGCGAAGCTCTCGCCAGGGGCCGGCGGCGGCAGGGGCGCCGAGCGATTGCGCCGGAAGCGGCCGGCGCCGAGGACGGCGAAGATGACGAGCCCGCCGATGCCGCCGAGGAGCAGGACCGCGCCGAGGAGCAGCAAGGCTGGGGTCACGGGGCCACCGCGCTCTCAATGATCGCTTCGACGATGCGGTCGAACAACCCGCGCACGATCTCCAGTTCGTCTGGGCCGGTCAGCCGACTGATGAACTCGGCCGTGGTCTCGTCCGACGATTCGGCCGTCAGCCCAGCCTTCTCGGGCGTCCAGCCTTCTTGGAGAGGCACGATCCGCGTGGCCATCAACCGATATGCGACATTGCTCTCGAGCACTCGATCCGCTACGCGAGCCCGAAAAACCTTCGCTGTTTCCCCCGGCCCGGGCGCCAGCGCTCCGAGCCCTCCCTTGCGAAGGCAGCGCGCCCAGTGCTGACGTCCCTCGATCGTCGGACCCGGGAGTACGGTGAACATGCGACCCGCCAGCGTCACAGTCTCCGGCGCGGGCTTCGCGTCAATCTTCCCGACCACCCTCAGGGACCTGGGCTTATCAGCTTCTTCCATGGTTCCCTCCACTGGAACCCGGCCCCCAAACGAGCCGGCCGATGTCCTGGCCGGCCCGGTGGAGTGGGGGACCGGAAATGAGTGAACTACGCAGGTGTCGGTGCGGTGATCTGGATGTCCTCGAAGGCGTCCGCGCGGAGATAAGCACGAGCGCGCCGACCGAGAACAGGACGGCGGCGGTGACGGCGAGGGCCTCGGGGGTCACGGGGCCACCTTTTCCTCAGCGAGCGCTAACACCAGCCGATCGAAGACACCCCGCAGGGCGGATAAGTCTTCAGGGGCCGTGAGCAGGCCGAGGAACTCGGCTGTGGTGTCTGTGAGTCGCTCGGCCATGGTCCCCGCCGTTTCGGCGGTCCACGGTTCACCGAGGCGCACGAGTCGAGTCGCCATGAGCCGATAGACGACGCCGCTGTCACGCAAGCGGGCCTCAACGCGCGCGAGGAAGTTCCCGACCCCCTCGCCGGGCCGGCGCCCCAGCATCCCCAGTCCGCCCTTCTGGAGACACTGCGCCCAGTACGACTCTCCCTCGAGGGTGCACTTCGGTAGGAGTTCAAAGTCTCGCCCACCGAGAGTGATGATCTCCGCCTGCCTGGAGATCCGTCGGCAATTCCCACGGTTGAACAGCTCGTCGAGGATTGGGGTGTATTCCCGCGGGCGCTGATGGGGCGCTGGGGTTGGTGTCGGTGTTGGCGTCGGTGTTGGCTTCTTCTTCATGGTTCCCTCCGGTGGAACCCCGCTCCCGACGGGCCGGGCCGATGTCCTGGCCGGCCCGCCGGGCCGGAGTGCGGGGTTACTAGGCAGGCGTCGGTGCGGTGATCTGGATGTCCTCGAAGGCGTCCGCGTGGACGTCGTCCTGCAGCACGGTGATCTCGAGCGTGTAGGTCGGCGCCTCGCTGGTGACGTAGCCGAAGGCGCCGCTCAGGGCGACGCGCACACGCCACAGGGTGATCGCGTGCACGGCCCCATTGGTGTCGGTGCCCTTCGCCTGGAGCCGGCCCTCGACGAAGTTCCGGTTGCCCGCCTTGACGCGCCGCAGGCCAGCGCCCGTGATGATCGCGGTCGGCGTGTAGCTGCAGTCGAGGTAGACGTCGTCGGGATCCACGCCATCGGGCAGGGCGACGATCTCGATGGTTCCCGCGACCAGGTCCACGATGTAGTGGCCGGACTCGTCGTCCGGGTCGTAGGCATCGAACTCGATCGGCACCGTCTCGCGGGTCTGCAGCGCCTGGATCGAGGTGATCTTGCGCGCCGGCGTGTCCAGGCCGAGCTGGTAGATCGAGCCCACCGAGACCTTGCCGCGCAGCTGCTCGAGTACGACGGCAGTCGCCGCCTGGGTGTATTCGTCGGTGTCGCTCGAGAAGATCAGCGCCTTGTTCTCCTGGTTCACGGCCATCAGATCGCAGCTGAACTTCGGCACGATCTTCTTCACGATCTCCATGTACGGGAGACCGCTCGTACTGCGGCCGTCCTCGATGATCTGCGTGTCCTCGCCCATGCTCGTGAACTCGAACTTGGGCACCATCCCCAGGGAGCGGAAGGCGCCGAGCGCGGTCCCGACCTTCTTCGCGAAGATCAGTTCAGCCTTGTGGATACAGATTTCCTCTTTGTGGTCGACGAACATCTCGGCTCTCCTTGTCCGCCTCAGTACCAGCGGGTGGGGTCGGTGGCGTTCTGCTGGAAATCGAACAGCAGGTTCAGGGCGGCGCAGGCGTGGCCCGAGGGTTCGGTCCAGCGCTTGATGCCGCCCATGGCGATCCGGTGGGCGAGGCGCGTGAAGGAGCTCGCCGGTGTGACGAACCCGCAGACCTGCTGGCAGACCGCGGCCGCGAGCGTGTCGGCCCGCTCGCGCGTGGTCGCCCAGCAGGCGATGCCGTAGACGCCCTTGCGCTGCTGGACCGGGGCGTCCGGATCGTGCCTCTGGCCCGGTGCTACGGGCAGGGGCTCGTCCAGCAGCGGACCCTCGACCAGGCAGCCGGTTTCCCCGACCTGCTCGGGATCGACGTCCCAGGACTGCCCGGTCGTGAGCCCGGGGAAGCCGGCGGCTGGGACCAGCTGCTCAGCCAATGCGGCCGCGAGTTGCTGCGCGATCGAGCGGGCCTCGGGCTCGGTCATGGGTTACCTCGGCACCGCGACGTCGAGCACGCCGGCGCCGCACCAGAACTCCGGATCGTCGGTGCCGGTGACGACGGGGACGAGCCTGACGTAGCGCTCGACCTCGGCGCGATCGAACGCCAGGGCGCGCAGCCCGCCTTCTTCGCTGATCTCGTCGAAGGCGTAGCCGCAGTCGACGAAAGTTCCGCCGGCGGTGGTGCAGTCCTGAACCTTGACGTTGAGCCTGGGATCGGTGCCTTCGGCCGCGACCTCGGCTTCGAGGACCAGGACCGGAGCGCCGAGCATGGTATCGAGATCGAAGGCGGCGCCCGGGGCGGCGCCGGCGATACGCGAGGCCCAGGGGAGCAGGATCGCGCCCTCGGTCCAGAAGTCGGCCGTGGGGGCGGTGGTCGGGTAGGCGACGATGTCGGTGGATTCACCGTCGCCGACCATGGAGTGGCGGTGCACGCGGTAACTCGCACCGGCCGCG
>Ga0315294_10000589_pt1 | contig 39193 bp, 33 predicted proteins | sample YL17G13_40_MG_FD_203626 | JGI IMG/M metagenome (GOLD analysis project Ga0315294, IMG submission 203626) | Sediment microbial communities from Yellowstone Lake, YNP, Wyoming, USA - YL17G13_40 | ecosystem: Environmental > Aquatic > Freshwater > Lake > Sediment | place: USA: Wyoming | collected...
AAATCTATTCCTCGGCTTCCTTCTTCTTCACCACTTCAAGCTGGCCCTCAACGACAACATCGGTGTGAAGCCTGATTATGTACTTGTGCATCCCGAGGATTTTGATCGGCTCGGGGATGCTGATCCTGCGCTTGTCCACCTCGGTGCCCAGATGCTGCGCGATTGCGTTCGCCAGAGCCTGGGTCGTGACCGAACCGTACAGTTTGGCCCCGCGAGCTCCCGTCTTCCCTTCGATCCTGACAATATGCCCCTCGAGCCTCGAGGCGATGCTCCTGGCTTCCGCCAGCTCACGTTCCGCGCGCCTGACCGCAACGCGCTTGATGTCCTCGATCTCCGCGAGGGCCTTCTTAGTGAGGGCCTCCGCCAAGCCCCTGGGAAGAAGATAGTTCCTGCCGTATCCCGGCTTTACATCCACCACATCGCCCGCGTCGCCCAGTTTGGGCACGTTCTGAATCAGTACGACCTTCATAGATGATGCTCCTTCCGGCGGAGGGGGTTTCAGCGATCCGAACGGCGCATAAGCCGCCCGAAAGGCATCGTCCTCACCGCCCCCAAGACTTCAGACTTGCCGGTTCAGTCAATGCAATAGGGTAAGAGCGCGATCTCGCGCGCCTTCTTGATATGCCTGGCCAGCTCCCGTTGATGCTTCGGGCACGTCCCGGTACGGCGACGGGGCATGATCTTGCCGCGATCGCTGACAAACTTGCGCATGAAATCGATGTCCTTGTAGTCGATCCTGCTGCCGAGCGTCGTGCAAAAATAGCACACCTTGCGCCTTCGCGGCCTGAACGGCCGTCGCTTTCCTTGGGAGCGGGACGAGTCGCTTCTTCGGCGTCCCATGGTCTAATCGTCTCCTTTCAGGTGTATGAACCTCATCCCGGACGCATCGGCGCGTCCCAGGGAGAGAAAATCGGTCATGGCTTGAACTCCAGCGGAGTCCCGTCGGTCTCGTCGCTGAACCACGGAGCATCCGCGTCATCGTAGTCGTTGGACCCGACTGCGTCGGGCGATTCCGGCACAACGCTTTCTTCCACCGGCGCCGGTCGCGCAGCCACCTCGACAGGTTTCTCGGCCCTCTCCATCGCCTCATGTTCCTCTTCGACCGCATCCGCCCGAGGCTTCGCGCCCTCCAGGAACCGCACGTCGTCCGCGTGTATCTCCACCAGCACCCGCCTGTCGCCGTTCGGCGACTGTAGAATCCGATTCTGAAGCTTCCCGTCGACCGCTATCATCCGGCCCTTCTCGAGGAACCGGCAGCACGTCTCCGCCAGCTTCCGCCACGTCACTACCCGGAATACGTCCCTCTCATACCGACCCTGTCCGTTAGGAATGCTCCTTCGGACGGAGAGAGAGAAGTTCGCTACTGGTATTCCGGTGGATGTATGTCTGAGATCCGGCGTAGATTCCAAACGTCCAACCAAAACTATCCTGTTCATGACCTCACCAACCTGTCGAATCCCTCCGCTTGTCGCCAACCATTATGTTCTGACCGTTCAGTTCGGTTTCTTGTTTTCCTTGACAGTCATCAGGTACCTGATGATGCGCTCGTCGATCTTCAGCTGATCGTTCAGCTTGCCGGAGCTCTCGGGAGGCAGATTCACGTCGAACATCGTGTAGATGCCCTCGGTGCAGTCCTTTATCTCGAAGGCAAGCTGCCTTCTCCCCCACGGATCCTCTTTCTCGACCGTGCCGTTGAGACCTGCAATCTGGTTCCGGACATCGGACCGTATCGTCCCCACCTCTCCGTCGGTCAGTTCCGGCCTCACTACGAAAATAAGCTCGTAACTTCTCACGTCATGACCTCCACGTAACCCAAAGGGGGTATGCTACCACAACCCAACCGCACTGACAACCGCTTGTCAGGTGAATTCCCCCCTCTCGACCCGCGCACGGTGCCCTTGCCGTGCCCGAATCCCCCGAAAATCGGCCAGGAATACCAGTGCCAAGTCTATCCAAGTAGAGACATGAAATGTTACAATGTCCCCCAGGAGGACTGCGTCATGTATACTCATCGGTACCCAAAGAATGGATTTGGTTTCAGTTTCCTTGCGTTATTCATGGGAATTTTATTCCTGATGGGCTGCGGAGGCTCTTCCGGACCTTCGTCCCCGGGATTGCTCACGGCACAAAACGATCCGGGGGGCCCAAACGCTCGCAGCCTTTGGGGCATCTGGCATGTCTCACTGGACCCATCGACCCTGACAGCCGATGTCACGCCCCTGAGAGGCGCCCAGTTCACATGCAATGTCACTCGATTCATGCAGCCGCCCCTGAGCCCGGTGCATATGATTCAAATCTATGTGGACCCCAGCAGCACCCCGCTGACGGGTTATTTCGCGGTCGATGTCACCCTCAGGCATCCGTTTCCGGGACTCAATCAATACCGGGGATTCGATGTCAGGGGAATCCTGATGGCCGACGGCTCGGTTACGGGTCTGCACGACTCCACTGTCTTTCGCGCAGGTGTCGCCGATACTCACCTTTTGAACCCGGATGGCTACACGCGATGGTGGAACTACCAGGAATTCATCACCTACAACACCATCTTCGGCTTCACCCACGGCAAACTGGCTCCGCCGAACCACCCGACCTGCACAGTCAACCCCTACAAAATGTTCGCCGACGAGCTTGAGGCGCTCGATCCAATCTCGGCGTTGAACCCCGACTCGCGGGTGGGTTTCTCGCCCCTGCAGGGCGCCAACAAGCGAAGATACGAAATCCAGTTCAGGATGAACGGCCCCAAGCCGGTGTTCGATTTCGAGTACGCGGTCGACGCGAGCTGGTCGGAGCCCGACCCCGCCTACAAGCCTGACTATCCCGAGGAGGCTTTCGACCTCTCCGCCAACTGCAATGAGGCCTTCGCCGTCAGCGTCTCCGATGCCGGCTCCACCGCTTATTACGTGAATGAGACGGACAACGGCGGGGAGATCAAACTGGACATCGAGGTATTCGACCACCATGCGGTCGCTTCACCCAACGGTCTGGCCGATGAGGTGGGGGCGATATGGGTCGAGGGAGAAGTCCTGGATGCGTCCGTGGATGTTCTTCCCACGGCCACGGTTCTTCCCGGCTCCGGCACACAGTCGAGCGTTTATGAGGTCACCCTGGGAAACCTGAATCTTTATGGCGCCGGTGAGACCGAGCTGTTTCTGACCGTCGAAAGCAAAGACGTCACCACTTACGAGCCCCAGGTGCCGGGAGGAAGCAATTTCAGCTACTCCGACGCTCCTCTGGCCGCCTATCAGACTTTCAACGTCGAAATCAGCGATCAGAGCTCTCTTCCGGCGCCGATCGTCACAAGTGTCGTCCCGGACACCGGAGGCGCTAACACGGTAATCGACGATGTCGAAGTACACGGCTCGAATTTCGTAAATGGCGCGACTGTCGAATTCGAACACACCACATCCGCTTTCGTCATTGGACCTCTCGCCACCCAGTATGTATCGTCCTCGCTCCTCACTCTCGACCTTGACCTTGGCTCGGCCCCGACTGGCCTGTATGACGTCACGGTCACCAATCCCGATACACAGTTCGGGACTCTCGAGGACGGCTTCGAGGTGACCGGGACGATCTGGTGGCAAAGCCACATGTACAACGTGGAGAACATCGGATGGAACCCGACGGCCAACATGCCCGACCCGACGGCCCTTCAGCAACAGTGGAAGTCCAGTATTAACGCGTTCAAATTCACCACCCCTGTTGTGGCGGACGGAAAAGTCTTTTTCACAGGCAACAGCACGTACTGGGAAAGACCCGACATGGCCGTGTACTGCTATAACCTGGCGACAGGATCCCCGGTCTGGTCCAAGCCCATCAACCTCTCAAGCGCGTCCACAGGCTGGCGCTCGTTCTCGTGCCCCGTGTGGTGGAGCGGCCCCGACGGCGTCGACAGGCTCGCCGTCGGAGGCGACAAGGTCTACTGCTTCAATGCCGATGACGGTACCCAGCTCTGGTCCTACGATGCAAACGAGGGCGGCACCGATATCGGGTGGTGGTCCAACCAGATGAAGGAGTACAACGGCCTGGTTATCGCCCATTCGCGGTTCTCCTACGTCTATGTGCTCGATTTCGTCACCGGAAGCCTGGTCAAAAAAATCGTCACTGCCGCAATATCCGAAGGAGGCTGTGCGGTTGTGGACGACAAGGTTTATATCAACGCCTCCACCTATGTGCAATGTGCGGACCTTAATACGGGCGCGATCCTCTGGTCGACCCAACTGCCCGCCACGGCGGGCAACATGGATCACTGGATCAACCCCACTGTCGCGGGTGACAGGCTCTATATGACGAGCTACTACTCTTACGTATTCTGCTTTGCCATGACGGATGAGGGCGGCTACACGCCCGGACAGATAATCTGGAGCTGGAACGATCCGATAAAACCATACGGCTCAACGACCATGTATGCCGGCGCCGGCTCGCGCCAGGTGGGCGGCGTCACCAGGCTCTACGTCTCCTCCTCGTCCGGCGGCAGCACCGCCAACGTTTACTGCCTTGAGGATCAGGGAACGAGCGCCGCCCTCATCTGGAGAAGCGCTCACACGGGCTCATTCGAGGGCAATGCTGTCTGGGCGAACGCACCGAGCTATCCCGCGGGCGTTGTCTACTGCCCTGACGTATATAACGGCAACCTGTACGCGTTCAACGCCGTGGACGGCAGCACCATCTTGACTTACCCAATCGGCACCGTCACGGCGAAATCAGGTCCCTCGATAGTGAATGACACGCTCGTCCTCTGCACAAACACGGACGTCCGGGCCCTGAAAGCCCCGTAAACCCCGTGCCGAATGCGTCTCGCATTTCGGGACTCGGAGCAGAACGCGTCCCGCGTTTGTCAGGCGCCACTCGGGACCAGTCGGGTCCGGGGTCCGAAGCACGGGACGTGCTCGGCACAGTCCCGGGTGCCCGACACAAGCTGAGCGAGTCTTCGAGCGTGCTTGTGTCGGTCTTCTCCCGATCCTATACTCGTCCTCATGGACCCTCCGGACCGCAGATCCCATGCACCGAAGCCCGTCAAGTTCAACATCCCCGGTCACGCGCACGAACTCACGTTTTCCTGCTTCAAACGTATGCCCCTCCTACGAAGTCGCCTGGCAAACGAATTCCTGGCCGACGCGATAAACGCCGCTCGAATGGTTCACAACTTCGAAGTGTGGGCTTATGTTTTCATGCCGGACCATGTGCATCTGATGATTTATCCGATAAGTGAAACTTACTCGATCGCGGGTATTCTGAAGGCGATCAAGCAGTCGGCGTCGCGAAGAGTGATCAATGACTGGCGCGAGCAGAGACCTCATTTGTTGGCGCATCTCGAGACCGGTTTGAAGAGACCGCGATACAGGTTCTGGCAGGATGGAACAGGATATGATCGCAACTACTACAGTCCCGGACAGATAGTGAAGCGGATAGATTATATTCACAATAATCCTGTGAAAAGGGGGCTCGTGGAGAATCCCGCGGAATGGAAGTGGTCGAGCGCGGCCTTTTGGATCGAGAATGGGTACACACCCGTCGTGATAAAGCGAGATCATTTTCCGATGTGATCAAGACCGACACAAGCACGCTCGAAGACTCGCTCAGCTTGTGTCGGGCACCCGGCATCAGCCTGAGCCCGGCACCCGGGCAAATGGATTGCGGGCTACGTGACTTCCTGATTCTCCCTGTTGGCAGGGGGGGATTGAATGATCAAAGAGGATAATGATCGCTGCAGGTCCTGATAGATGCCCGGTTGCTTTTTGCCAAGCGGTTCCGCCATCTCCATTACCGCAGCGGCTATTTCCCTGCGTCTAACCCTCTTTGTAATGCAAAACAACATCACATCATAGCTTAGAAAAGTAGTAGTGGGGTCTGTCGCGGATGGGACGCGGTACTCCAAACCGCGCAACCAGTACGCCCCGAGCCGACGGTAGAATTTGATTCTTCGTGTTTCCCAGTTGTGCTGGTCTGAGCTAGGCGTCGGTGACCTGCATTCAAGAAGGGCATAGCGTATTGGTGTGGGCCAGTTCTCGAGCTCCGTCAGCAGAATATGAACCGTCTTTTCTCCGATTCCTTGGCTCCGCCAACGCTTGTCGATCGCGAAATACCAGAGAAAGGCCAGCCTCGAGGAGATACGCACCTCGAAGAACAAATATCCAATGATTGCTCCGTCCAACCGGACGGCGCGGAGAAAACAGTTGCTGGACCCAACGTCTTCTAGCATCGAATTAATGCTCATTTTCTGCTCTTCTGGTGGAAACGCTTCGTTATGAATCCTTTTCAGGGCTTCCACCGAGTGACCATCAAGCTCCATTTGCTGGTCCACCGTGATCATCTCTATCCTTTCTGACGCAGGCGGATAATCCTCGTAGTGAAACCGGAAATTTATTATAGGCTCCACAATGCCTTCAGCCACTATAATCATCGAAACTGAGACGAAACCAACGATAAGAACTGCTCCGAATGAACCAGTCGAGGTAAAATACCACGAGAAACTCGCCCCCAGAATGACCACCGCCAGGCAAGCACTGGATATCGTCTGGCGTCGTTTGAAGTAGTTTTCCACCGGACAGGCTTCCGCTTGCGAATCAGGTCGGTCCACGGATTCGTCGTACAGTGCAACCGCCTTCAAGGTAAGCCATCCGTACCCTATCCAAACGAGATAAAATGCCACCAATGAAATGATAAAGAATTGATAAGCCACAGAAAAGAAGGGTAAGAGAAAAACAAGAAAAAGGTACGGCACCACTAGAATCAGATCCATCACTTTCAAAAGCTGGGGCAGATAATCGCAAATCATCTCAGAGGCTTCCGAGCTTTCGTGTTCCTCCACGGACATCTTCCAAACGAGCATAAAAGCGCAATAGAAGCAGACTATAGTAAGGTAAGGATCAAGCACCAGCCATTTAGCATTCGGCAGCGATTCAGTAGAAAGCCAGTAAGTTATAGGAACACCTATCGCAGATAAAAGCACCTGCTCGAATAGGTTGAGTTCCACAAACGCTGACCAGTCCAACGGCTTCCATGGGAGGTGTTTGTTGCTTTGTGACGTCATTCCAACTGACCTGCCCCCGTTGCTCGTTGAAAAGTGCCCGGTGCCCGTCACAGCCGGAGCACAAGCACAGGCTGTGGGTGCTCACAAGCGATTATGTCAGAATTTGCGGCTTTGTCAAGGCGGGGGTTCACCAGGAATCAGTTCCTGGCATCCCGACGCGGCCTTGGCGAAGTTCATTGGGGCGCCACAATCCGCCACAAGCTCGAAGACTCGCTTGTGACGGGCACCCGGCATGCCGGGCTACTTGCACGCGTAGACGTCGTCGTACGTGGTCCAGTAGGCTGTCGACCGTCGCGAAATAGCCGGACGTGCTGCACCAGCCCTGGGTCACCGCAAAGAGCATGTCCACGGTGAAGTCAACAACCGGCTGGACGTCGCCGCCGACATTCGCCGCCCACCACGTGTCCCAGTCGGCCTGCGACTTGATGACGCGTGTTGTTCCATTCAGGAGAATCCGTCTGAACGACGATCGTCCTCAGCCTATGCTGAGGCCGAAGACGGCGGTGTAGATCGGTCCGCCGGGCTGAGTGCTGAACCAGACGTGTATCCGGTAGTGTTCAGGGTCCACATCGATACAGGCAGGGAAGCCGATGATATCGTGCATAGAGGGCCAGTACGCGCCCGTCTGATCGAAGGTCTCGATGCTCCATGTGCCGGCGCCCTGCTCCAGGACAACCACCCAGTTGTACGCGCCGTAACCGCCCTTGCTGGTCGGCATGACGGCGATGTCTCTGGGGGTCCCGTAGAAACTGTTGATGGTCGTGAGAGGCACGTTCAGCAGTCCCGAGCTGTCCGATGACACGACGCCGAAGGATTCCAGCGCGGGAGGATCGGTTTCCATGAACCAGCAGACCAGGTCCATGGAGCCGGAAACGCCCTGAGGGTCGCCATCCAGCGCGAACCTGTCGAGATGCTCGACATCCACCTTGCCGTCGCCCGTTCCCGCCGGCACAAGGGACCCGCTGATATAGTCGACATCGCTGCTGAACGGGTTGCCCGTGAAGGCATATTGGTAAACTCCCAGGATCACCGTGATCTCGGGATCGGGCTCCACGCCGGCGTCGGGATCGTTCACCTGGACCCAGTAGATCTTGGCGTCCTTGACATCGTCGGCCCAGTTCGCCGCCGTGTCGACGAACCGGAAATACCCCAATGCCGGATCCGGCATCCCTATCTGCATCGGCAACTGGCCGCCTGGGCTGTGAACCTCATTGAAGAAGAAGGCGTAGTCGCGCTTCAGACCGCCGAGGAATGTCGGCGACTTCGTTGCAGAGATGGTGGATGCGACGAACTGTCCAAACGGGCATAGCTCGAATCTGCCTAAAGTTTCGGGCGCCCCGTACAGGTCCAACTCCGTGTACCCGAAGAAACCTCCCAGCGTCGTCGCATGAACGGCACTCTGGTAGTCAAGATCGTACTTGTACAGCATGTAATCGTCGGCAAAGAAATACACTCCCTCCATCGAGCCTCCTCCCACGACCGACATCTCCTTCAACACAGTCTCAGGCTGCGTCGGCAGGATTTTGGCGGTCACGAGATCCCATTTCAGAGGAGGCACCCAGCTCACCAGCGTCTGGAAGCGATGGTAAGCGCTGACCACAGCGCCGGACGGACCGAAGAACATGGAGTAACCGCCCTGCGTGTATTTCTCTTCCGTCTCGACCGTGATCAGGCATTCCTTGACGCCGTCCGACTGCAGAGCGTCCGGCACGACCTCGATCGCATAGGTCGAGTAGACCGGATCGTCCGGTCCGCCGCCGCTTCCATTCACAACCGTCGCCGCGAGGGGCGAACCGATTATGCCCGGCGCGTCCAGCACCACTCGCTTGACTGCATCAGGACGCCACGTGTACACGTTGATGTCGAGGTCGAGCTTCCCGCCCGTTCCGAGACCTTCCAGCCAGTACAGAGTGTTCTCCTTCTCAATGACCTGGATAGCGTAGCCCTCGGGCGCGTTGGCGGCCATGGGGAAGTCGTCAGGCACGGTCGGGTTGTCCATGGTGCTCGGGGGCGCCCAACAGGCATCGACGGCATATTGAAACCGAAGCCAGTCAGCCGGATCGTCGCCGAAGCTGATCTCGTAGTGGCGGCGATTCGAGGAACCCGCCAAGAAGGCTCCCCTTCCCCCATTCGGCACGGTTGACACGGGATCGTTCAGGCCCAGGCCGTCCGCGAAATACTTGTACCCGTTCACCGTGGAAGTGAAAACCCCCGCTCCGCCCGTCGAGCCGATGAGACCCTGCTTGAAGCCGAAAATCCCCGTGCCGGGGAACTCCTTCGGGTTCCACCATCGCGTCCACCCGTCCGGATTCAGAAGCCTCGGCTCGCTGTAGGAGGGGAAGATGAGCGAGATATCGCCGAACGGCAGGTCCGATCCCGGCGTCAGGACAATTCCGCGAACATCGAAACCTGAATACTGATTCATGCCCGGAAACGGATGGTTGAGAATGACATCGACTCCGACGTAGTTCTGGGATTGGTTGATGACGAGCGTCCCTGAATCGAAGGTAAGTCCGGACAGGGCCGGGGGCTCCAGAAACGCCAGGGCATTGAGATGGAAATCCGCCCCCCTGACCGGAAGGACCTCGACCTTGCCGACGCTTTTCTGTATCGCGATGTCCCAGAGTCCCCAAAGGCATCGATTCGAGGGTGACGCGACCGACGCAGCGGCATCGGGCGAGTGCAGGCCGATGCTGTCCGGACTGACCGCGTCGCCGGACCCGCATCCCAGCAGGTATGCGCTGAGAGTAACGGCTGCAACCCATATTGAGTGTCCAGGCTTTATCGACATAGTCATTTTCGGCTACCCCCGGGACCGCGTTATCCGCCCGAGTATATAGATACGCTTGCCCCGCCTCTGCTTAGATTTCCCGGGAACCGTCCCTCCGATTGATGTCAAAGAGACTACCCGGTCAGTACGCCTGCGTCAACCATCCGGGCGGTTCCCGGGGGACGGACCGTACCCAACGCCCTGTCCTTAATCGAGTTAAAAGACATTATATCAAGTTTAATTGGACGGCAGCAGTCACGGAAACGGCTCCACAGCTATAATTATCTATCAATGCCTATCGATTGATAGTTTACATGCGAAACTTGAATGTATAAGCCTTTTTTGGCGCGAAATTCGACGGAAAAAACGTGCGACGTTACATCGTTCCAGCCCGCTCTCGATGAGCTGTATGCTCGGTTCCGGATACGTATGCCTCCTGTCCCGGCGGGAAGGGCCCTTGACTGCGCCGCAGCGACATAGTAAATGATTACTGACCGCTCGGATTGCCTGCACTAACAGTCTACTCTTCAAAGACTGGGAAGGGGAGAGAAATGAAGGGGCAACGTGTCACCGTCACCGAGGTGGATGAGTTTTCATCCGCCCGCGACTCCAGCCGCTCCCGCTCCGGGACCGAACCGCGTAAATCATGGCGCGGTTTTTTAGTCGACTCGGAAAGCCCGGAGCCGACCGAGGAGGACGAGGTCATCTGGAACATGCCGCCCACATACCCCTTTGACGGCGAAGACCCGAAGGAGAATTCCGGCTTCATTTCATAGCCGGGAAACTCTGAAATTCGACGGACCTGTCACAAGGGGGGCCTCCCGCCTCGAACTGCTGATCGGAGAAGTCCCAAGTCTCCAGCTCGTATCCGGATCGGGGACCGGCGAACCCGTCAAGAGCATCTCGCCCAGGATATTTTAATTAATATCAGTACTGTGTTAATTGCATTTAATCTGATTAAGTCCAGAGGTAAATGCAATGATTAAAGTCCGATTGACTCCGAATGGAGCATCGGTCCTGATACTTATTATGTAGATGTCTGAAGACGCCGGGGCATACTTGGGGTTGCGACTGAAAGGCCGTTACCTCATTGAGGATCACATCGGCAGTGGTCTGTCCGCGCACGCATTCCGCGCATATGACACCCTGCTGCAGGGACGCGTCGTGGTCAAGATAATCAAGAGCTCCATCGCGGACGTCGCCATCGATCTCGGGGAGAGATGGAAGGAGGAGAGCCGCAAGGCCATGCAGGTCCGCGGACACCCTCATATCGCCAGCATCCTCGATCTCGGCGAAGAGACGATGGTCGTGAGCGACAAGTCCGAGAACGTTCACTTCATCGTCACCGAATTCATAGAAGGCAAGACTTTAAGAGACCTCGCGGGCGATCGCACCCCTCTCGATCCTGCGACCGTCTTCGCAATCTCGCACCAGCTTCTGAGCACTCTCGCCTTCCTGCAGGCCAGGAAACTCTCGCACGGCGACCTCCACGCCGGAAACATCATGGTCTCCCAGACCGTCGGCAACCGGCCGTTCATCAAGATCATCGATTTCGGCCTGGCCTCCAACACGCTTGTCCCGAGAAACCGGGAAAAGGACATACACTTCGCGCTCGGCCAGCTCGAGCATCTGTGCAAGAAGGCTCTTGCGGTCGAGAAAGAGGAGCACACCCGCGCGGTCCTGGAGAGCTTCGCCGCGCAGCTCAAGAAAGCGCAGAACTTCATCCCGGGCGGACGCATGCGGATCGCGGACCTGGTCGCGGAGGTCGAGACCCTGCAGCAGGAGCTGGCGAAGGGAGCGGCGCCCGGTGCGAAGGCCGTAACCCGCGGCGAGGGGCAGCGTCGACGAATCGACGTCATGAGGCGTACGCCTTTCGTGGGACGGAGGAACGAGGTAGACCGCCTGTACCAGGTGACCTCGAACGCCTTCCTCGCGAAGCAGGGGGCGCTCATGTTTCTCTCGGGAGAGGCCGGCGTAGGCAAGACCCGCCTGGTGGATGAAGTGCTCGGACGGATAGCAACCGAGAGAACGCGTCACCTGCTCCTCTACAACCGATGCAAGCAGGCTCCCAATCTGCCCCACGCCGCTCTGTTCGAAGCGGTGACCGATTTTCTGGACGAGATCCCGGGCGGAACCGACGAGGAGAAATTGTCGGTCGTTCTCGGGTCGAGCCATAATATCGTGAGGCCTTTCGCGAGTCTGATAGCCGACTACCGGGCGATCAGCGGCATGAATCCGTCCAGAGACCCCGAAATCTCCTCATCCGGCAACGCCGCGCACCTGTTCAGCGGATTTCTCACACAGGCCGCCCTGAACACGCCGGTGGTTCTCTTCCTTGACGATCTCCACTGGGCCGATGCCGCCACGCTCGAATTCCTTGATTTTTTCGCTGCACGCATCCACGATTCGCCCATCGTCGTGTTCGCCACTCATCGACCCGAGGAGCTCGCGGGGGTCCGCGACGGGAAACCTCATCCGCTCGACATCCTGCTGGCCAAGCTTGACAGCAATGTCTCCACCAGGACAATCGATCTCGGAGGGTTGGAGCGGGAGGAAGTGGACGAGATTCTCAGCAATCTTTACACGTTTGTGCGTCCGGACGATTTCACCGCACTGTCGGAGTCCGCGCGGAAAATGGCAGGCGGCAATCCCTTCTATCTCTTCGAGATCACCGGCCTGATGGAGGACGAGAAGATCCTGGTCGAGCGCGGCGAGGACAACTGGATTCTGAACGGGGACCTTGCGGAATTCGCGGTTCCGGACTCGATCAACGGCCTCATCCACCGCAGGGTCGACAGGCTCAGCCTGAACGAGATTCTGCTTCTGCGCGCCGCCGCCCTGCAGGGCGACAGTTTCGATATCAACCTTCTTGAGCGCATGTTCACCCCGCCGGACGAAAACCTGTCGGACATCATTGAAAACCTCCTCAAGCGTCATGGGCTCATCCAGCAGAGAGAGCCCGGCCATTTTGCATTCAGTCACCACCAGGTCAGAAGGGCCATCCTGAGAGGCATTCCGCAGGACGATGTGGCTCGCGGACATCGCGACATCGCACGCCTTCTCCAGCAGATGGCCGAAGAGAACCAAACGGCGGTCCCCAACTACCTGATCGCGCACCACCTCTCGCTCGCGGGCGAGAATACGGCGGCCGCCGAAAACTTCCATGCCGCCGGGAAGCGCGCGCTCAAGGCTCAGCAGTTCCACCTTGCGCTCGATCACCTGCGTCACGCCGCCGATCTTCTGGGCCCCTCCGATATGGAGACCGTCCTTGGCATCAATGTCACCCTGGACCTGCTCGAAGCGGTCAAGCCCCTGGGCGAGCGCAAGCTCCACGAGATGGCCGTCCACCAGCTACAGGCGATCGCCGGCCACACCGAACGTCCCGACCTTCAGCTCAGGTCCATGCTCGAAGAGTGCATCTACCTCAGGATGATCAGCGAGAACGAGAAATCGCTGCAGGTGGCGCTGAGTCTCCTCGAACTGGCCAGGAAAAGAGAGGACGAGCAGACCGAGGCGGTGGCCCTTAAGGAAGCAGGCACCACGAGCTACCTGATGGGCAACATGGAGACCGCCGAGGAATACTTCCACCTGGCCGCCGGCATCCTTGCCAGCACCGGCGACCGCGCTCAGCTCGCGCGCGTCTACAACAACCTCGGACTCGTCTGCAGAAACACCATGCGGCAGAGCGAGATGATACGCTACTTCCGCCGTGCCCTCGACATCTTCCGCGAGATCGACGACAGCATCGGTCAGCGTTTCCCCCTGGGCAACCTCGGGATCGTCTACTTCGAGCGCGGCGAGTACGAGCGCGCATTCGAGTGCTTCTCGGCGCTCAAGGCGTCCATGGGCGACCGCGCGGACCTGATGATGGAGGCCAAGGTCGATTTTTCCATCGGGGAGATCTACCTCGAGGTCGGCCTGCTCGACAAGGCTCGCGAGTCCTGCGAGCGCGCGCTCGAGACCTTCATGACCATCGGCAATCGACAGGGAGAGAGCGAAGTTCTCGGCACCCTCGGCGGCATCCATCTCGCCAAGGGCGACATCCAGATCGCCAGGGAGTATTTCGAGCGATCCATGGAAGTCAAGAAAGTCATCGGGAACATGGTGGGGATGCTGCACTCGCAGATTACGCTGGCCCGGATCGCGAACATGGAGGGCCGTCACGACGAGGGTCTGAAGCTGGCGGAAGAGGTCCTGGAAAACGCGCGCAAGCGAAACCAGAGATCGATCGAGCTCGAGTGCCTCACGGAGATCATGGTTGCGAAGGCCCAGATCGACAATCCCGCCAAAGCTCTGGATGTCCTCAGCACAAACGAGGATCCCGCAAACCTTAACGCCGGCGTATCCTCAGCCCTCATATCGTTCGCCTACAAGGTCGGCGAGCTGGCATTCCAGGCCGGCGACGAGAGCCGCGCTCTCAAATACATCGGCTTGTCCGGCAAGATCGTCGAGGGCATCCTGGAGAGCATCACCGAGCCCGAGTGGCGTTCCGCCTACGAAAAGAAGCGGGAGCGCATCCTGGAGACATATCGGCGTCTCAAGCCCGCCATCGCGAAAACATAGCCGCCTGAAAAAATCCTGCCCTTTCTTGCGAATCACGTCCGGTTTCTGGTAACACTGCACCGGTGCTAAACCTGGAAGCTCAGCCGGACCAGTCTGTTTTCAGCTCCGTCGTTCGATCGCCGCGCCTGATCCTTCGACCATACTCCGAAGTGCGCGATCTCGAAGACATCGCCTCGATGCTCTCCGATCCCGGAATCGCGGACGCCATCGGGGTGTCGGCCGGCGCGTTTTCGGTCGAGAACGTTCGACGATCCAAGCAGGCTCGCGTGGACTCCGGTGTCGCCGGAGACTGGACCATTTTCTTTTCGGCGGACGATGCGGAGCGTTTCGTCGGGGAAGCCGGAATCGCGGACTGGGACTCGCTGAATCACATCGTGGAGATCTTCGCCTCGATCCACCCCGCGTGCGGCGGCAAGGGCTTCGGAGTCGAGGCCGTCTCGGCTCTCATGAAGCACATTTTCCGTTCGGACCCGATCGCCACGGTCAGGGTCCAGACCCTTCAGCGCAATCTGAAAGCACTGAGACTGGCGGGGAAGCTCGGTTTCAGAGAATCCGGCAGACGAGTTGCGCTTCCCGATCCCGTGCGCGGCTTCAAGGGCGGAACGGCTGTCTTCCTCGAGTGCCGATCTCACCAGTTCAGACTTCCAACCGAAGGCACAGAAAAAACCCGGCTTTGAAACCGGGTTCAGTTGAACTCTTTACCGAATCGGCAATCGAACGATCTCAACGGATCATCTGAACTTCGCCAGCATGATCAGGAGGTCGTTGGAGCCGGTATTCCCGTCACCGGCGACCTTGCCGGCTATCGAGTCGGCCGTCTCCTTGCTCGCGATATCCTCGCCAAGCAGGAACTGCGCCAGGCTCTTGGCGGCGATCAGGTCGACCTCATTGATGGTGTCGTGGATCTGGCTCGAATCGTAGTAGCCGGGCTCCGCGATGACCTTGTCCAGCAGGTCGAGCGCCGTCTGCGCATCGCCGTTGCCCAGCGCGATTCCCGCAAGCCCCACGCAGGCGTCATAGTTGTTATACCCGCCGAAAAGGCTCTGGTCGAAATGGACCTTTCCTTCCTGGATATTGCCCTTGCCTCTCGAGAAACACCATCCGAGCCCGTTTTCAGCCGACAGAACGCCCTGCGTGAGAAGCGTGTTCTGATTCTCCTCGCCCTCGATGTATCGCATGTAGGGGAGCCAGACCTGTCCCGACCTGGCATCGTTCGCCTGCGTAGTGAACACGCGGATGGCCGAGTCGTAGTCACCGCTCTGATACTCGGTCCAGGCAACCATGTTCTGAACATTGAGGAGAGTGAATGTTCCGAGCTGTCTCGAGCCGTGGATGACCGCCACCTGCTCATCGAGCCTGTAGCGGTAGCCTGCCGCGGGGTTCGCGAACGAGATTCGCATCGTGTAGTCGCCGGTCGGAGCATGGATGATGAAATTGCCCCACCGGTCGGGATAGTTGACCGCCGGGTTCCCCGCAAGCGTCACCATCACAGCCTCGCCGCCGAGCGGATTGCCGAAACCGTCCACCACCCGACCCATCAACGTGCCGCTCGATCCTCCCTCGCACGCGACAAGCCCGAGAAGCATGGCTATGAGTCCGGCTAGAATTATATTTCGCATTTTCGAGTCCTTTCGATTACGAGTCGAATATCTCCCGAGCTTCACTTGACGCCCCCGGCGCCATCCCCCAGCACGTAGAGAGCGGTGACGGGCGTAACCGGCGCGCCGCCGGACATCCCCATGACAGTCACGCTCACATTGCCCTTCGCCCCGGGCGTGAATCGACCCATATAGAAACCGGGACGGCTCTCGACTTCCTCGAATACTATCGTCCCGTCAAGCGATGAATCTCGCATCGACCACGTCGCAGTCGGGGGGCTATCGAGGGGCACAAACGACTTGACCATCACGAGGACCTCACCCGCGAATATCGGGCTTGCGGTCACTCCCACCTGGAGATAGGAATTCGCAGATGTGCCGGACTGACTGAGCGCGCCTGCCGCGTTCAGTATGCCGTATCCATAGAAGTCGTTCATTCCGTCCTGGTCATCATCGGGACCCGCCATCGGTATCGCAGTTACCTCAAGTCTCGCTCGCACATCGTCCGGGCTCAAATAGGGATAGTGACTAAGAATAAGCGCAGCCACGCCGGCAACCATCGGTGTGGCGAAGCTGGTGCCGCTCGCAAGCCCGTATGGGGGACCTTCGCCGGTGTACAGATAGACTTCTTCCTCCGGCACGGTCGTCACTATGTCCACACCGGGAGCCATGATGCTCAGGATATCCTCACCATAGTTTGAGAACACGGCTTTCAAACCGTTGTTGGCGACAGCGCCGACCCCGATAACTTCCGGAAGGGCGGCGGGATAATAAAGGCTTTGACGGTCGATGGCAGGGTCCCCGGTTTTCTTGTAATACTGTCCGGGATTCGCGTTGCCCGCGGCGGCCACGATCACAATGCCCGCATTGTGGGCATCGGTCACAGCCTCCTCCTCGATAGTCATAGTACCGACACCGCCGATGGAGAGGTTAATGACGTTGCAGCCCGCATTTCGAGCTTCGTCGATCCCCTCCACCTCATCGAAAATATCGCAGTCCAGAAGCGGGCCCCCGCAAGCCCGGATCGGAAGCATCCTGATGTCCCAGTTTATCCCGGCGACCCCCACACCGTTGTTCCCGACCCCGCCGATAACTCCGCACACGGCGGTGCCGTGACCGCTGTCATCCTTGACAATGTCGGGCCACTCGGGTCCTTCCCTGACATTGATCCCGGGGAGGACAAGGTTGGGGATGAGATCGGGATGCGTGGTGTCGACGCCGGTGTCGATCACACCTACGAGAACGTTCGCCGATCCAGTCTCGACATCCCACGCTCCGGGCACCTGCGCGACCAGCAGCTCTTCCTTCTGCAGCGAGTAGTACGGATCGTTGGGAACCCGCGACGCGCTCCGGCGATAGTTCGGATAGACCTCCGCGATGTTGGAAAAACCTCTCAGGCGCGTGATGGCCTCGAAAGGCGTGCTACCGTCGGTGATCTTGTACCTCGCCACCGGACGGCTCGACATCGCTTTATCGAAAACGACACCGGGAAGGATATCCGCCGACTGTGCCACTCTCGCATCGGCGTACGATTTGAACTCGACTATGACTTCGTTGGAGACCATCCCGTTGATGGAATAGAGAACGGGAAGGTCCGCATCGAGAGGCACGTTTGGCGTCACCGCCTCCAGCGCCCCGGCACCGGTCCCGATCATCGTCAGGCCCAGCGCAGCCGCCACAATCGCGATCAAAAGATGGGGACGTAATGTCATGTATGCCCACCTCAAAGGTGATAGTTCCGTCGAACATAGAATAGACTACAGAAACTAGCTGAATCTAACACCAAGACTACTACACGGCGAAACTTAACTCAAGTGTCCGCACGCCCGTATGATTAATGTTCCACCTTACGACCCAAAAATGAACCGTGTTTTAGTTCCCGGCCTGCAGACCGAATGACAGAGCGAGTCCGGCGCTCAGGGCGCAGACCAAATAAGCTTCCCATTCTCGTCGTACAGGCACAGTCCCGGCTCACCATCGAGCAAGCCCAGCATAGCGCGGAGCGCTCTATTGTCGTAGAGGACCAGCGACGGCGCTTCCTCGAATCCGGTCAGGGCGGCGCGGGGCTTCCCATTCTCGTCGAGCAGAGTCAGCACCGGCCCGGATTCGGTCACCCTCAGTCCGGCGCGGATCGTCTCATCCTCGTCGTACAGGCACAGTCCCGGCTCATCCTCGGACACGCCCAGACCGACGCGGCCCTTCCCATTCTCGTCGAGCAGAGTCAGCACCGGCCCGGATTCGGTCACGGTCAGTCCGGCGCGGAGGCTCTCATTCTCGTCGTACAGTCTCAGTATCGGCCCGGATTCGTTGAGCGTACTCAGGTCGACCCGGAACTTCCCATTCTCGTCGAACAGTTCCAGCCCCGGCCCAGTATCGGACGCGGACAGGAGAGCGCGGATCATCGTCCCATTCTCGTTGTACAGGGCCAGCCCCGGCCCACTTTCGGCCACGGCCAGACCGGCGCGGGGCTTCCCATTCTCGTCGTACAGGATCAGCCCCGGCCCGAATTCGGCAGCGCCCAGGACGGCGAGGACATTCCCCAGCGAATCAACTAACTCAAACTTTTCAGCCCGAACCGTATTCTCACTTGTCTGAGCCTGAACGGTTCCCGTGGTGCTCGTGAATAACCAGCCGACAGCCAACACCACCAGCCCGATCAGCAGGTACTTGTTACGTCGCTTAGCGGCGGATAGCCCCCGCTCAAGTGTTTCAAGGCGTTCTTCTGTAGTCATGATTTCATCTCCTGTGTAGGTTTTCAAATCGTGCCAGGCACTCCGATGGCTGACACTTTGGTGCCTGGCACCGAATAAACAGAGGAGGAATGGTCAAGGCCAGCAGGCATCGGTCCAAACCTAAACTCCCAGCAGAGTCCTGAACTCATTCTCTATGTCTGCACGTATATGAGGGATTTCCTCAGTAGCCAATTTGGATGCTTTGATCCAAGCTTTGCTGTCAGGAATCGAGGGTCCTAAGACACCTTCTTCGAATTCCACATGCGATTCAACAAAAGCTAGAATGACAGTATCGAGCCCTTCGCATACTTTCGGTGATAAATAGACCCGGTGTCGCCGAAAGTACGTTCTGAACTTTTCGAAAGCGTGTAGATATTCGGCGAATCGATCTTCCTTGCTAGGCATTCCGGAAGAGGTTATGGTGAAAGTCAAGTTCTTCAATTTTTGTTCTGAATCAGCTAGTAAGCCAGCGAGTATGCTAAGGACCGTTCCGCGTCTAGTGTGTAAAGCAGTGAGCTTCACTTCCCTTTGAAAAGCAGCTGCTCTCAGATCCGCCTTGAATGATTCTATGTCCTTGTCGAGTTTCGCTTTATAGGACTGATTATCGCGCCAATTAGCGGCATTCCATATCACAACGGAAACATTCAACGAGCCGATAAGAAAGTTGGCGATCACACCTGCTAGGTTCCAGTCCATCGTTTCTCCTCCATACTGGCCGGTGCCCACCGTAAGCTAAGCCTGATGCGGATTGCGTTCGGTATTATACACCCACAAGCACGCTCGAAGACTCACTCAGCTTGTGGGCGGCACCCGGCCGGCTATGACTATATGCGTTCAAGGCGCAAACCAGACAGGACATCCTTTCTCGTCGGCCAAGACCAGGACCGATGCACCCAGGCCAGCGCGGAACGTCCCATTCTCGTCGAACAGGTCCAGCATCGGCCCATCGTCGGACACCTTCAGATCGGCGCAGCCCTTCCCATTCTTGTCGTACAGGCACAGTCCCGGCCCGAATTCGGTCACGGTCAGACCGGCGCGGGGCGTCTCATTCTCGTCGCACAGGGCCAGCGCCGGCCCATTGTCGGACACGATCAGACTGGCGCGGAACCTCCCATTCTCGTCGAACAGGCGCAGCGCCGGCCCGAATTCGGTCATGCCCAGGGTAATGCGGACATTCCCTCGGGAATCGACTAACTCAAGGCCTTCAGCCCGAATGATCTTGTCCCTTGCCCGTGTCTGAACGATTCCCGCGATGCTCGTGAATGCCCAGGCAACAGCCAATAGCACCAGACCGATCAGCAGATACTTGTTACGTCGCTTAGCGGCGGACAGCCCCCGCTCAAGTGCTTCGAGGCGTTCTTGAGTAGTCATGATTTCATCTCCTGTGTGGGAAAGGTTATCATAACGTTAGGATCAAAGCCCGCCGCGGCGGGCAAAGCCGGGTGCCCGTCCCCTCACGCGAAGCATATTCATTTCTCACCAGAGGATGCGCCGTTCGTGTCTGTCCCCAGTCCCGACGCCGACCGTGGTACAATCCCTCCGTGACTTCGGACAAGGCAAAGCAACCGGGGATACCGATCGCCGTTATCTCGGACGGCAAGCCCGGGCACGAGAACCAGAGCCTCGGAACGGCTGAACGCGTTCCGAACAGCAATGTCATTCTCCTCAGACACAAGCTCAGGGAAGGACTCAAGGAAGGCCTTCTGCGCGCGCAAGTGGGTCTGTCCGGCGGGAGAATCGTCCATCCCCGGGCATTGCTCAGGTACGCTTTTCAGGAGAGCGAGATCAATCGGCTTGTTGCGCACTCGCCCAGGGCTGTCATCGCCGCGGGGACTCCTTCCGCATCCCTCTGCATCCTCGCAGGCCGACTCACCGGCGCGAAAACCTGCATCTGCATGAAACCCAGCATGCTGCCACTCTCGATGTTCGATCTCGCGATAGTCCCGGCGCATGACAACCCACCGGACGAACCGAATATTCTCCGCACCCTGGCCGCTCCGAACCGGGTTTCGCCCGAGAACCTTGCCAAGGAGGCGGACAGATGGTGGGATGAGCTGCCTGCAGGCGACCGGATCGTTTCCTGGATCATCGGAGGGCCCTCCGCGAGCGCGAGATTCGACGAAACCCATGTTCTGGGCGGATTATTGGAGACGCTGGTGTGGGCCAGGCAGCACGGATGGCAGGTGTGGTTATCCACGGCACGACGCACGCCGGTGTCGCTGGAAGAGGGTATCGCGAAAATCGCCAGGGGATACCCGGCACTCACCTGGATGCTTTTGTGGCACCGCGACCAGAGAAATCCCCTCTATGCAATGTTCGCACGATCGCGCCTCGCGATTGTCACGTCCGACTCGGTCAGCATGATCGCCGAGGCCGCAAGCGCGGGCAAGGGTCCGCTCGTCTACCAGGCCGGCGCATCCACCGATCCGTCCGCGAAACCCTCCAAACATGATCGAATGCTGGAAAACCTGATAGAAGCGGGCTACGGAGCCCAGGCTTCGACCTCAAACGATCTCCTGGAAAAAATGCAGCGTCTGATTACCGGCAAAGAAGAGTTCCCGGTGCTGAACGACACCGACAAGGCTGCCGAGAGGCTTTTCGAATTATTGCGGGACTAGTCAGCGGACAGGGAGAGACCCGTCAATCGATGCAGGCGGGCGACCTTCGCCGAATTCAAGGAGTATGCGCGCGACCTCCCCTGGATCATCGCATCTCACGATCCGGTTTCTGACAAGCGACGCCTGCGCGAACCCCCGAAGATATCGGACGACGTGTTTTCTGAACTCCAGGATCCCCCTCTTGTCTTGAAACTGCGCCAAGAGCCGCCTTTGGTGTTCGAGCATCACCTCGACCATTGCCGACCTGGTCCTTTTCGGTCGGGGAGCGCCTTCGGTCATGAATCTCTCACAGTCGCCCACAAGCCAGGGGTCGCCCATTATCGCTCGCCCGATCATCACGCCCGCGCAGCCCGTGGTTTCGAACATGCGCTTTGAATCATCGGGTGTACCGATGCCACCGTTGCCGATAACAGGGATGGAGAGCTCGGTTACAAGGCCCGCAATGGCGTCCCAGTCCGGCTCTCCGCCGAATCCCATCTTCGCTGTCCGACAATGAAGCGTAACCCAGGCGCAGCCGAGGTCCTGCGCGCGTCTGCAGGCTTCGATCCCCGATCGATCATCCGGGCTCGTGTAATAGCCGATCCGTGTCTTCAGGCTGACCGGTATGCTGACCGCGCCGATGATCGCTTTCAGATTTGCCGACAGGAGGTCGAGATCCCTGAGAAGCGCGCTGCCTCCCCCGCCCTTGTGGACCTTCCGCACGCTGCATCCGCAGTTGAAATCGATCGTCTTCGCGCCGGCATCCTCAAGGATTTTCGCAGCGGTCGCGCAGATGTCGGGAACGCTTCCGAAAATCTGCACGTGGCATCTCTCTTTCGCCACGTCCCTGACATAGGCGTCCCTGTCGGGCGATTTCCTTGAAGCGACAGCATGTGTGGAGACGAAGGGGACCCAGACGTGACGCGCACCGCGGTCTAGAAGGATCGGTCGATAGGATGCATCGGTCCATCCCGCGAGCGGCGCCGCGCATACGGGCTTCTCGGTCGGATCGAGAAGTCGTTCCAGGAGATTATCGTCGCGCTTGTCTGCCACTGGGGATATTGTAGCATGCGCCTCCGGCGCATGGTTCTTGGGGATCCACGCGGCACAGCTGATGCGCCTTACCTGCTCCGATTTAAATTGTGGATTATCTTCAGCCCTTTCAGGGTGAGGTCGGGATCGACATGCTGGATTACATCGGTCGCGTCCGCGACAAGCTCCACCATTCCGCCGGTCCCGATAACGGTCGCGTCATCGCCCAGCTCCCTTCGGAACCTGGAAACCATCCCCTCCACTACGGACGCGTAACCGTTTATCGCTCCCGACATGAGGCTCTCTTCAGTGGAATGACCTATCGCGCCCGACGGCTTGCGAAAATCGATCATGGACAAGAGCGCCGCTTTATCCGCGAGCGCTGCGAACGATGTCCGCATGCCGGGGAAAATGGCGCCTCCGATGTACTCCCTGTTGCGGGTTATGGCGCAGAATGTCACGGCCGTGCCGAAATCGATAATGATTAGAGGAGGTGTGTATAAATGAATTCCTGCGACCGCGTTGACGATCCTGTCCGCACCCACCTTCCTCGGATCGTCGTACTTGACCGCAAGCTCCGTGCGTATCCCGGGTCCGACAACCAGAGGGTCGATGTCGAAATAAGTCTTGCCCACCGAGCGGAAAGTGCTTGTCATAGAAGGCACCACCGACGAAAGCACGATTCCGTCGATACGATGAAAGGCGTCGCCTTTGTCCGACTCGGTCCTGAGGGTGAGGATATTGGCCAGGAGCGCTCCGTACTCGTCGGCCGTTTTCTGAGGATCGGTGGCGATTCGGGCCTTTGCGGCGATCCTGTCTCCGTCGAAGACCCCGCAGACAATGTTGGTGTTCCCTATGTCGATCGCGAGCAACATATGCCGGGACCGAAGGCCTCACTGCTCAGCCTGGAGACCGCGATAATAGACGCGCTCCTTCTCAAGCTTCTCCACGATCGGCCTGATCTTCTCGAACTCGGCTCTGATCTCCTTCAGCTCAGCCTGCAGCTCCGATATCCGTCCCGAGAACTCGCTGTCGGCACGCTTCAGCACGTCTATGCGATATTCAAGGGACCGTATCATCTTCTCCACGTCCCTTCCGCCGGTGAGCTCGTCGATCTTCTCGGTCAGTTCCCTGATGTAATTCTCAAGAAACTCGATATGTTCCTGCCGATTTCTGATGTCGCTGGTCACTTGGTACTTCCTTTCCGAAACGTCTTGCCCGCAGGTGCCTCACTCATCACACGATCTCGGGGCACAAGCCGGGCTGAATGCTTCCAATATTAATATCGGTTAAGACAGGTGTTTTTCTTTCATCGGGCCCGGCGAACTGAACTCCAGCGACAGGTCGGCGCTCGGAGCGGAATGGGTTATGAGTCCGACGGAGATGATTGTCACTCCGCTCTCAGCCCAGTCGCGGACGTTCTCGAGGGTGACACCGCCGGAAGCTTCCACGATCACGGTATCGCCGACGAGCTGGACGGCTTCCCGGCCGTCATCGGGAGTCATGTTGTCGAGCATCACGATATCCGCCCCGGCCGCGGCCGCCCGCTCGACCTGGTCGATGTCGTCAACTTCGACCTCGATCTTCACTGTGTGACCACTCTTGCTGCGCAGGAGCGCTATCGCCTGCTCAAGCTCATGGCCGACCAGCACAATGTGATTGTCCTTCAGCATCACGCTGGCGGAAAGATCGAACCGATGGTTCGACCCGCCCCCGCAACGCACGGCATATTTCTCCAGCGCACGAAGGCCGGGCGTGGTCTTGCGGGTATCGACGATTTTCGCCCGAGTACCGGCGATACGCTTCACAAACGCTGATGTCAGGCCGGCGATCCCCGACAGGTGATTGAGCAGGTTCAAAGCCGTCCTCTCGGCGTGAAGCAACTTCCTCGCGTCGCCCGTGACCCGTATCAGCACATCCCCCCGCTGATACGGAGTGCCGTCCGCAACGGCCTTCTCCACGACCAGGTCGGGATCGGACCTTCTCAACACCCGCAGAAATCCACTCACTCCGCAAGCCACTCCGCCTATGGACTTGGCGAGCACCTCCGCGGTTACTTTCATCCCATCCAGGGGAAGATAATCGCTTGTGACATCGCCGCGTCCGATATCTTCGGCGAGCCAGCGCTCTATGTCGCTGTCCAGGGTCTCCCACGGAAAATCAGGGATGCCTTCTTCCAGGTTGGAATCCATAAGTCTGCCTCAGGTGCCTACAATCACCGGACGGGTGAGCCCGCGCACGGTGGCAAGAATGGAGTAGGCGGCCAGCCGGCTTGTGGCCGGATTTCGCTCGAATGGCACGTTCGAGATGTCCATTATCAGCATTCCGTGGCCGCTTTCAACCCTGATGGTGTGGCGGTTACGATCTCCGAGGGGCTCGGCCCACATCTCGACCCGCGTTCGGTCCAGTCCGATCGTCGCGTGCGCCAGCGCCGCAGCCACGTTAATGCTTCTCGGAAACGCCTTCGCGGCCTCGCGTGCGGTCCCGGAGAAAATCATGGTCGGCTCGGTCAGCTTCAGAAGGTCCATGCCCTTCTCGCGCACATATTCCGCGTCTGCAAGCGTCTTCGCGGGTTTGGTTGTCATGAGTGTTACGCTCGCGATACTCTGGGGGGGGATCGCCTTGAGAGCGTCGAGTCCCGCGATCGCTCCCGACGGCAGGATGAGACGTCCGCCGGTTTTCTCCGCTATCGCCCGATACTCATCCAGATCCCCGAGTCCCCCGATGCTGGCGATGATCGCGATCTTCCCCTTCTGAAGCGCCCACTTCGCCACTGTCCCGGCAACCGCCCCGGAAGCGGCCTCAACATAAACGTCGGTTTTCGCAGGGAACTTTTCGAGAGGCATCAACAGCGATTCGGGATATCCGCTCTCCTTCAGGACCGTTCGGCCTCGCTCCATGTCGATTTCCGCCAAAGCGACAAGAGTGAACGAGGGATCATCCTTCAGTCCCTTGATCAGAAACTCCCCGATGGTGCCCGCTCCCACGATGCCCACGTTCATATTCTTTTGACCCTTCGAGACAGCGCGTCCTAGCCCACCAACATGTGTTCGAGCGACTTCACAGCGCGCCTGGCTATCTCCTCCGGCACGGTCACCTCGACCGTCTCCGTCTCCAGCGAGTGCAGCAATTTCGCGATGGTCGTTTTCTTCATGTTCGGACAGATGTTCAGCTCGGACGGCGTGTGGAACTTCTTGCCGGGGAACTCGTTCTGCAGTTTGTGGAGCATGCCCTGCTCGGTGGCGATTATGAACTCGGTCGCGTCGCTCTCACGGCAGAATCTCAGCATGCCCGACGTGCTGGCGATATGGTCCGACAGCTCGAGCACGTCCGGGTTGCACTCCGGATGAGACACGACGACCGCGTTCGGCCATTTTTCTCTGGCAAGGACGATATCTTCCTTCAATATTCGGTTGTGAGTCGGGCAGAAGCCCTCGTAGATTTCGACATTCTTGCCGGTCTCATGGCGGACGAATTTTCCGAGGTTCTTGTCGGGAAGAAACACGACTTGTGTTCCCTGCGGAAGCCCGGCCACGACCCTCACCGCGTTCGCGCTGGTGACGCAGAGGTCGACCTCCGCCTTCACGTCGGCGGTGGTGTTGACATACGCGACAAGAACTGCGCCGGGATACTCCGCCCTGAGCTCCCGAACCGTCTCTGCGTCGATCATCTGGGCCATCGGGCAAATCGCCGAATAGTCCGGCATGATCACTTTCTTCCGGGGCGACAGGATTTTCGCGGTCTCCGCCATGAATCTCACACCGCAGAAAACGATAAGCTGCGCGTCGACCCGGGCCGCGATGCGCGACAGTTCCAGCGAATCGCCGACATGGTCGGCCACATCCTGGATCTCCGGCGGCTGGTAGTTGTGGGCCAGGATAACGGCGTTCTTCTCTCGCTTCAGCTCATGTATGCGTTCCTGAACCGTCATTGCTGCTCCCTTGTCGATCTCTCATTCATTCAGGCGCGCCGCAAAGCGCCGACGACACTATTCCATTCCGATCTCTTCCAGGGAAGCGACCGGCACCGGGATTTCATCCTCGATTACGGCCTCGATCTCGTTCCCCGGCCCGAGAACAACGGTTCTGGGACGGGCTGTCTCGCCCCCCTTGACATAGGCAAAAGCCATGATCAGGCAGACATCGCCCGGCTTGGCGAGATGAGCCGCGCCGCCGTTCATGCCTATCACTCTCGATCCCGACGGCGCCTCGATCGCATAGCTTTCGAAACGCGAGGGTTTCGTAAGGTTCACGATGAGAACCTTTTCGTACGGCAGTATCCCGGCGGCGTCAAGAAGGTCGCGCGCGATCGAGACGGACCCGATGTACTCCACATCGGATCGGGTTACTGTCGCGTGATGCAATTTTCCCAGAAGAAACTGTCTGAACATCTTCACCCCTCCTTGTCGGGGGTCATAACGGTGTTGTCGATCAGTCGTGTATTTCCGATGAACACCGCAAGCGCGAGAACGGCCGGCTTCTCGATCGCATCGATTTCAGCCAGGTTCTCCGCATCGCGGCATTCCACATAGTCTATCCGTGCGCTCTTGACCGGCTCGATGACCTCGCGGGCGACTCGCTCCATCTCCCTCGGGTCGCGCTCTTGGGCCTTGAACGCCTTCTCCGCAGCGTCAAGAGCCTTCCTCAGGCACCCAGCGGAGGAATGCTCTTCGGTGCTCAGGTACGCGTTCCTGGAGCTCATCGCAAGCCCGCTCGGTTCGCGCACGATCGGGCAGCCGACGATCTCCACGGGAAAATCAAGGTCCCTTACCATCCTCTTGATAACGAGCATCTGCTGGAAATCCTTCCAGCCGAAATACGCTTTGTCCGGAAGACAGGCGTTGAGAAGCTTCGCCACCACCGTCGCGACACCTCGAAAGTGCGACGGCCTGCTCCTTCCGCACAAGACCTTCGATATCGTCTCCTCGATCACGTACGTGCTCTGATCGTCGCGATACATTCCCTCGACCGTCGGGCAGTACGCTGCGGTCGCCCCGGCATCTCTTGAGAGGCTGAGGTCCCGGTCCTCATTTCTCGGGTACCCGTTCAGGTCCTCGTCGGGCCCGAACTGGAGAGGGTTGACGAAAATCGTCACGATCGTCTCGTCACATTCCTTCGCGCTCGCACGTATGAGCCCCAGATGTCCCTCATGGAGCGCGCCCAGGGTTGGGACGCAGCCTATCGACTTTCCTTCGGCGCGACGTTCCCGCGCCCAATTCTGCATCTCGACCGGGCTGCGGAAAACGGGGATCGGCGAATTTCCCTTCGCGTTCTTCACACCGACTCCTTGCCGCCGGTCTGATCACCGATACCTTCGGCCGGCTTCCGGAAAACCTCATCGTCGATTGAGAACGATTCATCGTGGGACGGATACTCGCCGGAGTGAACGTCGTTGATGAAATGTCTCACCGCTTCCGTGACCGTGTCCCCGAGGTGCGCGTATTTCCGCACGAACCTCGGCTGATATCCGGGAAGCAGGTCCATGATGTCGTGAAATACCAGAATCTGGCCATCAACGTCCGGACCGGCTCCGATTCCGATGGTGGGGATTGACAATTCGGCCGTCACCATTTTCGCCACTTCCTGGGGCACACATTCGAGCACGAGCGAGAACGCGCCTGCGGCCTCGACCCTCTTCGCTTCGGCCAGAAGCTCCTCGGCCGCTTTCCGCTTCTTCGCCTGGACCCGAAAACCGCCGATCGCGTTGATGGACTGAGGAAGAAGTCCCAGGTGCGCCATCACAGGCACACCGGATGAAACCAGCCTCTCCATGAGACCCAGAAGGCGTCCGGCGCCCTCGAATTTCACCGCCTCGCATCCGCCCTCCTTGACCAGGCGGATGGCGTTTTCCATGGCCTTGTTTTCGTCGGCCTGGAAGCTCCCGAACGGCATGTCGCCCACCAGGAGCGCACGCTTGAGCCCCCTGGCGACCATCCGCGTGTGGTAGATCACTTCATCAAGGGTGACGGGAAGGGTGGTCTCGTGGCCCTGCACAACCATGCCCAGCGAATCGCCGACGAGTATGCCGTCGATCCCGGCCCGGTCGAGAAGCACTGCCGTGGGGTAGTCGTAGGCCGTCAGCCAGACAGACTTCTCGCCCCGTTTTTTCATCGTCCGGATGGTCCGGACTGTCACTTTCTCGGTCGTCATCCTATCCTCCTTTCCCAGGTAGAATGGATGCCCCCTTAGCCGTCGACTCCTGGACCCGCGCCGTGAAAAGAAAAACGCCCTTGCGATCCGGGCGGAAACGGTACAGACAATCCAGCTTCTGTGACTCCCCGTCTCGGTCGCGATGGATCCAAGCGGTCAACGGACCTAATTTAACACACTATTCCAAAGTCGGCAAGACTCCGGGGGAAAATCCCGGGAATTTGTGACATTTTGCACAAGCCGCCCCTGATGCGGCGTGAGCTTGTCTATCACGTCGAGAAGCGGTATCACGACAAACGCCCGATTCTCCCACATCCGATGCGGTATCGTCAGAACAGCTCTCTCACCGCCGGTTTCACTGACGACGAGCTCGATCTCATCATCGCCTAGATAAATAATGTCGCAATCGAGTGTCCTGTTACCTCTCCCCGTCCTCGCCTCCTCAGATCTGTCCCTGCCGCACTTCTCCTCGATCTCATGACACGCCCTGAGAAGCTGTTCGGGATCGAGAATGGTCTGAATGACGATGACCGCGTTTAGAAAATCGCCGTCGAAATTTCCCCCGACCGGCTCCGATTCGTAGACGCGGCTCCAGGCCGGCACGTCAACCCCGTCGACCAGCCTCCATTGGTCAAGCCCACGCTGAAGATGTGTCAGGCGGTCGGCGATATTCGATCCGAGGCCGATAACGGCACGCTTCCCCCTTGAGCATCGAGCAGAATCGACGGGCATCCGAGACAGGATAGTACATATGCAGCGTCAAGACGAGTCCCATCCGGGTCCGCCGCCTTTCAAGGCGGCTTCTTATCGATGAACAAGAGCCGACTGGAAAGTCGGCGCACCCGGAATGAAAAATCAACTGCCGGATGCACCCTCCGCATTCATGGGTTTGCCGGAAATACTGGATAAGTGGTAGAATAAATTTTTTCGCGGGTTGCGCCCAGGGCAACCAGGGGATCAAGATTTATGAGCAGTCGTATCGGCATCCGCAGAGAAGACAAAAATGAGTGGGAGCGTCGCGTTCCCCTTATCCCTACCGACATCGCTACGCTTCAGAGCGAGCATGGGCTTCAGTTCTCCCTCCAGCCGTTCGGCACTCGCGCCTACCATGACGGGGAGTATATGGCGGTCGGAGCGAAGATCGACGAGGAGCTTGAGGGCTGCCCGATCGTTCTGGGCATCAAGGAAATGCCGATCGATTTCTTCCTCGGGGGCCTGACGTACATTTTTTTCGCCCATGTCATCAAGGGCCAGACCTACAACATGCCGATGCTGCGCAGGATTCTCGAGCTCGAGTGCAATCTCATCGATTATGAGAAGATAGTGGACGATACAGGCAGACGTCTCGTTTTCTTCGGGAACGAAGCCGGGCTTGCCGGGATGATCGATACCCTGTGGGCGCTGGGGCTGCGGCTGAAGGCGCAGGGGATCTCAAGCCCGTTCCTCGGCGTCAGACAGGCGCTCGAGTATCCGCGACTGTCCGTGGCCGAGACGGCCCTCGAGAGCGTGGGTCGCGAGATCGCGGAAACCGGGGTTCCGGAGGAAATCCATCCCCTCGTCCTCGGGTTCGCGGGCTACGGAAACGTCTCAAACGGCGCGCAGACGATCCTCAACCATTTGCCCGTAATCGAAATCTCTCCTGAGGAGCTTCTGGATCCCCCTGTGGGCCTTTTCGATTCCCGCAACTCCGTCTATAAGGTCGTCTTCAAAGAGCAGCACATGGTTGTCCCGAGGGACCCAGCCCAACCTTTCGAGCTTCAGGACTACTACAAGAATCCCGACAAATACTCGCCGGCCTTCGAGAGATATATCCCGCACCTCACGGTCCTCATGAACTGTATCTACTGGACAAAGCGATATCCACGCCTTCTGACAAAGGGCTTCGCGGAGGATCTGTACCGTCAGGGCGTTCCCAAGCTGAAGGTCATCGGAGACATCTCGTGCGACGTCGAGGGTGCGATCGAGGTCACGCTCAGAAACACTAACTCCGGGAACCCGATCTTTGTCTATGATGTCGATTCGAAACGAGCGATCGACGGCGTGTCAGGCAACGGTCCGGTCGTGCTGGCCGTCGACAACCTGCCCTGCGAGCTTCCCAGGGAGGCAAGCGCACGGTTTTCGAACACGCTCAGGGACTTCATCCCCAGCCTCGCCAACGCGGATTTCTCGGCACGCTTCGACTCTCTTGACCTGATCGCCCCTCTCAAACGCGCGCTGATCTGCTATCATGGCGGGCTCACGCCCGACTTCAAGTACATTTCCGATTTTCTTGCTCAGTGATTATCGAATTTGTCCCCCAAGGAGAGAGAAGATGGCTCCCAAAGGTAATGAGACCAAACGAATACTATTGCTCGGCGCAGGGCTGGTCACTCGTCCGCTGGTCGAGTACCTGCTTGCAATACCCGAGTTCCGGCTGACGATAGCCACTCGCACGGCTTCCAAAGCTGACGCGCTTATCGGAGAAAATCCCCGCGGCTCCTCCGAGCATTTCGATATCGAGAGGAATCCGGAGGCGATTGACGATCTGGTCGCGCGTCACGACCTGGTTATCAGCCTGCTTCCCGCCATGCACCATCCGACCGTGGCGAAGGCGGCTATCAGGCACAGGAAAACGATGGTCACCACCAGTTACGTCAGCCCCGCAATGAAAGAGCTCGACTCCGCCGCCAGGGACGCAGGCATCCTTATCCTGAACGAGATCGGTCTCGATCCCGGCATCGACCACATGTCGGCAATGAAGATAATCAATGCGGTCGCCGACGCCGGGGGCAAGGTGACTTCGTTCCGATCGTACTGCGGCGGACTTCCCGCTCCCGAGGCCAACACCAATCCCTGGGGATACAAGTTCTCGTGGAGTCCGCGAGGTGTCGTGCTCGCTGCGAGAAACGCGGCGAAATATCTGGAGGACGGAAAAGTTGTGCAGATCCCTGGGGAGGATCTCTTCGACCATTTCCACATCGTCAAGCTGGACGATCTCGACAACCCGTTTGAGGCCTACGCCAACCGCGACAGCATGCCTTACCTGGAACTGTACGGCCTGAAGGACGCAAAGACGATGTATCGCGGCACTTTCCGCTACATCGGACACTGCGTCACGTGGAAGAAGCTGGCGGACCTGGGGCTTTTCAGTATCGACATAATGAAGGGTCTCGGCGGCCTGACCTATCGCGGCTTCATCGCCAGACTAGCCGGCCTTCCTGACGACGCGAATCTCGAAAAAGCGCTCACCCGGAAGCTGGGTCTCCCGGACGATCCTCCCGTCCTGGAGAAATGGCGATGGCTGGGTCTTCTTGACAAGACCCCGGTCCCTGCCGACGAATCGAGCCCCCTGGACATCCTCGTTGCGGCTTTCCTCGAGAAGCTTCAGTATGAGCCTGGCGAGCGAGATATGGTCGTCCTCCATCACATTTTCATCGCCGAATACCCGGGCAAGAGAGAGAGAATCACGTCGACCCTCATCGACTTCGGCATCCCCAACGGCGACACGTCCATGGCTCGGACAGTGGGGCTCCCCGCAGCGGTCGCGACAAAGCTGGTGCTTCAGGGCAAGATCAATCTGACCGGCGTACACATCCCGGTGATCCCCGAGATATACGATCCGGTCCTCGACGAGTTGGAGGAGCTTGGCATCGAATTCACTGAGCGAACCACGCAAGAGAGCGGTCAGCGATGACGAAGAAATCCTCAAAAAAAACCGGACGCCTCAATCTGCTCCTTGTCAACGGTCCGTTGCTGGGGGTCCTGGGGAAGCGCTCGCCCGAGATCTACGGGACCGACACGCTCAAAGATATCGAATCCTGGATCATCGCGAGGGCTGCGGAATCCGGCGCGGACGTGAAGTGCTTTCAGTCCGAGTCCGAGGGCGACATTCTGAAGTTCCTGCTGGACAACGCCGATGAGGTCGACGGGGTGATCATCAATCCGGGCGCGTACGCGCACTATTCCATCGCTCTGAGAGATTGCCTGGAATACCTGCCTTGCCCGGTCATCGAGGTGCATCTGACCAATCTGTTCCAGCGTGAGCAATTCAGGCACGAGTCGGTGACCGGGGCGGTATGCGACGGCGTGATAATGGGTCTGGGAAAACAAGGCTATCTTGCCGCGCTGATGTATCTATTGAACAAGCTCGAAGAGAGCTGAAAGACACGCGAAAAATGTCTCCCGGACTGCTCAGTCAGGAATCCAGGTCAGGGGATCGGGACCACCATACGCACCCATGTCCGAGCCGTCATGACCCGTCCCCTTGCAGGGCGAATCGGGCTGCAGGCGATAGTCATCCGCCGCCGGATTATTGAACTCAGGGTTTTCGTAGGTGAAACCCGTGCCCTCGACGACCTCGTGGACCCCATCATAGAACGCATGGCCGACATTGTAGGCGCACGAGTAATCGACCGGCAGCGCCGAAGCCCACATGCCCAGGTACGCCCATCGCCAACCCATCATTCCGGCAGTAAGGTCGGTCACGATATGGTCGCGGTAAATCACGCCGGACGGGTCGGTATTGAAATCGGTTGCCTCGAATGCGTAAATCCACGCCGGCCCTTTGATTCCGCTGACCGTGTTGTGTTCAAGCGTCATGTTTTCGGCGTCATTGATGTCGATGCCCCAAGTCCAGCCGGTATCGCCCAGGTTGTTGTTGATGTCGAAAACAAGGTTGTTCCTGACGGTCGCGCCCTGGCAGTAGGATATTTCCACTGCAGACGTCCACTGGGTCTGGACAAAAGGTTCCGAGTATGTGATATGGCCTATGACATTCTTCGCCACCAGACCTGTGGCCCCCGCGTCTGCAACCGATAGGACATACATCCCGCCCGGGGAGCCGTACGTGATGTTAAGCAGCACACAGTTCGTCACTGTTGCCCCCGTTCCGCTCACGTTGATGAAGCCATTGGCCACCTTGTGATAGCCGTTGACCCGAATATCGTTGACCACCACTCCATCGCCTCCCCATTGCCCCCCGACCGCATACTCGCAAGTGTTTCCGCCCGGATTGTCGATGAATTCGATGTCGTCCACTCGAAGGTCGTGGCCCATTCCGACTTGAATCCCGTCCGGCGCGATGCCGTTTGACGGATCGTACAGGCACCTGGGCTGAGCTCTGAAATGCCTGATCGCGGCGTTCTCGACTGCGCTGATGAGCACCATGTCCTCAGTCGAGCCCTCAGCGGTGGTCAGCAGCGGAGCCGGATCGGACCAGCCTTCCACAACGATGTCCGAGAACGATATCACTACGTTCTCCTCGTACACGCCGTCCTTCACAAGGACCCATCTCTGACCGCATTCGTTGTTGGAGTTGTCGATGCCCTGTTGAATCGTGGGCCAGGGATGGTCGAAGCTGCCGTCGGCGGTCAGAGGATCCGCATCGTCGTCAACCCACGTCGGTCCGCCTATCGAAAGGGTCAGCGGATCGTCCAGAGTATCCGTCAAGGCCTCATCATCGGTGACGCGGAGGTCCACTGTGTACGATCCAGAGTCTGCGAAAGCCTTTGACGGATTCACATCGGTACCCGAATCGTACGCGTCGCCGTACACACCGTCGCCATCGAAATCCCATTCATATTTCACGATTGTGCCGCCCGCCGGATCGTAGGACCCCGATGCGTCAAACTCGATCAGGTCGCCCGGGCAATACGGCGGCGGCGTGACAATCTCGGCCACAGCGATGGGCGCATCCCCCTGTACTCCAGGACCCACGCTCACGGACGCGGCAAGATACGACGCGAGATTTCCGTCAGGAAACGCGAATCCGGGAATTCCGGAGTCGTAGGTCGACGGAAACGCGCTCTCGACAACCATCAGCACCGGAACCTCCCCCTGCCCCGTCGGATCCACCTGGGGAACCTCCAGCAGGAATGTCGCCGACTTCTCGTCCTGGCTCACCATAGCCGATTGAAGGGCCATGGGATCGAAGCTGGCAAGACCGCCGGTCGTGATAAGGCCGTCCGGCGTCTCGAGATGGATCGCGGCTATCTCCGCAAGCACTCCCGCGGGCTGCTGCGGACCCTGATGATCGAACACCCTCACCAGCAGCCTCATCGTGCCCCCCTTGTTCGACGGGTCCTCGTAATACATGTCGGACTGATCCGCGGCGCTGAAGGCGTACGCCTCCGCGCAGTTGGCCGACAATGGGAAATCATCGGGCACATTCACGGGCGGATCCGGATTCGACAGGTCCCAACTCGCCATTACAGCGTACTGGAAGCGGTACTTGGGCGAGCCGCCGATCACGGGGAACTGAAGCTCGAAACGTCTAGCCAGCGTATCGGTGCATCTGAACATCCCGCGCGGATTCGGGCACGCTGGATCGCTGAAGAACCCGACCATATCATCTTGAGCGCCAAGACCCTCGCAGTAATACTTGTATGGATTCAGGGTCGCCGAAAAATCCGTACCGGGGTACCCCAATGCACCGTTGGTGAAGCCGAAAATTTTCCCGTACGACGTGAACTCCGTCGGATTGAACCATCTTGTCATGCCGTCGGCGTTCAGAAGCCGGATCGATTCGTCACCACCATACAGGATGTTTCCGTCGGCGATTCCCGATATCGATCCGTTCCCGATCACCGCAGCCCGGACATCGAAACCCGTGAACCTGTCGAGACCGGGAAACGGATGGCCGATCGTGACGTCAACGACCACGTAGCCGGTCGCCCAGTCCGTCGACGAATCGATCGCTATCGAGATGAGGTTATTCGGCGTCGCAGGCGGCTGGAGAAATCTCACCACATTGCATGTGAAATCGGCGCTCCGCAGCTGCGCGATCTCGGCCGTGCCCGAGACCGGATCGAGGAAGACGTCCCACACACCCCACAGGCCTGTCTTTCCCGACGCAGACGCTCGATCCGTCCCCGCGGTCGTCTGAGGCGAAATCGGATCGCCCCCGCTCGCGCAACCGAGCGCAACTGCAACCAGCAAAGCCAGTCCCAGCCAAAAAACGATTCTCTTCATGGCAGTAACTCCAATGACCCTGGATGCTTGACATCGCGCAATGATGGCGCACGTCGGCAAAAAAACAAAGTGAGCGGATCGGACCTCACTGGTACGCGCGAAGGTAGCTCGATCCGGCCAGCACGACATAGTTCCCCGCCAGCGCAGCGCCGCCTCGCTGAGTCTCGCCAGTGGAAATCGACCTGATGATGCTCCCGTTGGACGCGTTCAGGAAATAGATCGTCCCGCCAAGCTCGGGGGCGATCACGACGCCGTTGGGGTAGCTCGGTGTGACTGCGACTACAATCATCGCGTCGAAGTATCCGGACACGGGCGAATCCCATTTGAGGCTCGCATGGTCGCCGTTGTCCGTAATGCAGTGGACCGGCCCGGCGAACGCAGCCGCGAAATACAGATCGTCCCCCAGCTTCGATGCCCCGCCGTTGATGGGGTTGGCCGGGGTCGCCTGGTACTTCCAGATAAGGTCGCCCGCAGAATAGGTGTCCTGATCCTCGACAGCGACGCAGTACACCTCGCCCGCATAGCTCGCGAAATATGCCCTGCCGTTGTCGATCAGCGGATTGTTGTAGTGGTCAACAATGTACGTTGTATACCCGGAATGCCAGGACCAATCGACGGTTCCGGTATCGATGTCGACACAATCAAGGTAGTTCTCGTGCGTGCCCCAGTTGTAGCCCACAGCGTAGGCCTTGCCGTCCTTCGCCGACACTCCGGCCTCGAACGCAGCCATTATCGGCACCTCGTGGATCAGAGCTCCCGTCTGGGCATTGAGGATGTACATGGCGGCTTCCAGACGACCCTTGGCAATGACCTTGTCCTCGTAGACCGTCAACTGCGTGCCCAGCCAGTTCTGATCGCTCGGATTCGTATCGTCGTACGTCCAGAGCGGCGTTGGATTGTAGCCGCTCGAATTCGCATCGAAGCAATAAATCTTGTCGCCTCCGACAATGAGACGCTCGGTCCCGTCGCCCGCATCGTAAAACGCGAATCCCGGCTGACACCTTTGATAATAGCCCGACGGGTCTATCTGCGCGGTCCAGAGCTGGGCGCCGGTCGTCAGACTGTACGCAAGCACAAGAGTACTCGTTCCGGCGTAGAACGCCGTATTGCTGGTGAAGAAGACCTTGTTCTCGGCCACCACCGGCGTGCAGTATTTGTAGGCTCCGGATGCCGCCGATGCGTAGACCTGGTTCAGACCGAGCGGATCCGCCGTTGTGGCCGACGGATTGCGCCCAAGATGGGACGGGTTGTACATGATGCATTCCCACCAGTACGGCCACGTTGCCTCGGTCACCTCGAACCCGTCCGGAAGCTCACCGTAAAGAGTTGTCGGATTGGTCACGCGAACATCATAGACCCCCACTTCGGCGCCGGCCGACGCGTTCAGGTCGAGATCGCACGTGATGAGCGTCCCGCCGGACGCCACCTCGCCCGCAGCTTCTATGACGACTGAGGGATCATCGTTCTTGATCAGAGTCACCTGTGCGCCGTCCAGAAAATAGTTCCCCGTCACCTCGACCCCCGTCAGCACCTTCCCGATATCGCCGCTGTCGGGATCGATGGCCGTGACTATCGGGGCAACGTCGGTCGTTACCGAAACATCCGTTAGAAAATAAGAGGCCAGAGCCCCTTCGGGGAACGCGAACCCGGGAAACCCCGAATCGTAACTGTTCGGATCCTTGCTCTCAATGACGACCAACACCGGGTAGCCGCCGGTGCCGTACGGATCGACGTCCTCCACGCTGAGAAGCCAGGTGGCGCTGATGTCGTCCTGAGCGTACAACGCTGCGGACAGCTCCGCTCCCTCGAATGTCGCTATGCCGCCCGTAGTGATGAGTCCGTCAGGAGTCTCGATATGGATTGCGCCGATCTCGTCGGCGACGCCGGTCGACGTGCCAGCTCCCTGGTGATCAAACACGCGCAGCATGAGACTCAGCGTTCCGCCCGACGTGTCCTCGTCGACGTAGTACATATCGGACTGGTCCGCAGCCGAGAAGCAGTAAGCCTCCCGGCAATTCGCCGAGAGCGGGAAATCGTCCGGAATTTCAAAGGGTGGATCTCCCGCAGGCTGGTCCCAGCTCGCGACCACTGCGTACTGGAATCGATACTGCGGCACCCCTCCGACCATCGGAAACTGAAGGTCATACCTTCGCCTCAGGGTGTTCCCGGCGGAGAAGAGCCCCCTTGCGTTGCTGCAGGAAGGGTCGGCGAAGAACTGCGCGACATCATCCTGGCTTTCGAGGCCGTCGCAGAAATACTTGTAGCCGTTCAGAGTGGCGCTGAAATCGTATTTCGGCGTGCCCATTTTCCCGAGAGTGAAACCGAAGATGGTGCCGTACTTGGTGAACTCGGACGGGTTGAACCAGCGCGTGAGGCCGTCCGCGTTTAGCACCCTCAGGTCCTCCTCGCCCGCGTACAGAATGTAGCTGTCCGCTATCCCCTGGATCGTGCCGTTGCCGATGCAGACGCCGCGCACATCGAACCCCGTGTACACGTCCAGTCCCGGAAACGGGTGCGTGAAGATCACGTCCACCAGCACGTGTCCGGTGATGAAATCGCTCAGCGGATCGATATCGATCCCCATCAGGTTCTTGGGAGCAATCGGGGCTTGAAGGAACTGAGTCACGTTGCACGTGAACTGGGCCCCACGAACCGGCACTATTTCAGCCGTCCACGTAGCGGGGTTCAATGCAACATCCCAGATTCCCCAGAGACAGGTCGAGCCGCCGATCTCCGCTGCCGGCGGTCTTTCAACCGTAAGGTCGGGGACGGTGGGGGCATGAGAGGAGCTTGAGCACCCGAGCGCAATCACTGACGCCAGTGCGAGAATCAAGGAAACCAACCTGCCAGACATGATGGACCTCCGGAACTTGAACAGTCATTCACTTAGATGTGTCGTGCATAAGAAATAATAGAATAACACAGCCGGGAAAACAAGAAAGCGGCGCGTTGAGAGTCGCGCCGCCGGGGGAGAGCTGGTTTGTGCAAAACGCTATCGTTTCCGGCCATCCGGCTCGCGGTCCAGAAGAATCCACTCCAGTTTCGACATGACGACAATCTGTGCGGGTATGGGCTCCAGCCCGGAGACGCGCATTTCGATTCCCTCGCGGGCAAGCTCGCGATGCCACTCGAGAAGCGCGCGCATTCCGCTGATGCTGAGATACGTGCACTTGCTCATGTCGAGAACGACCTCTTTCGCGCCGGCTCCGGCCACGGCCCTGGACATTCTCGCGAACGCACTTGCCATCCGATCGGTGCATTCCTCGTAGTCCCATACGAGCGTGATGCAGCCGTCCCGACCCGGTCCGGACGGTTGCGGAGGCTTCGACTCGATTTGCCGCACACGATCGACCATGCTCAATATATCGGACGGACAGCAAATTACTTTAGATATGTATCCATTAAGTCGGTTTAATACCGATAAAAGCCGGGTAAGAGTCGAGCGATCGCTGCTTTGAAGCCGAGGCGTCCGCTCCTTGACCGCCAAATGTCGAAATGGTAGATTTACATGCCGCGGCGGTGTAGCTCAGATGGTTAGAGCATGCGGCTCATACCCGCAGTGTCACTGGTTCGAGTCCAGTCACCGCCACCAGAGGCACTCGAGGCCCTGCGACTGCAAGTCGAAGGGCCTTTTCCATCTGTAGTGCGGCTTTCCGGCCGTCAGGATGGAGTCCAAATGCTCCAGGTCGAACATATCCCTGCGGACTGCCTGGTCGCCTTCGACAAACGTCTTCTCCGACCGGTGGCGCCTACAAGCGAGTCCCCGAGCTTGTA
>Ga0315294_10000590_pt1 | contig 39191 bp, 34 predicted proteins | sample YL17G13_40_MG_FD_203626 | JGI IMG/M metagenome (GOLD analysis project Ga0315294, IMG submission 203626) | Sediment microbial communities from Yellowstone Lake, YNP, Wyoming, USA - YL17G13_40 | ecosystem: Environmental > Aquatic > Freshwater > Lake > Sediment | place: USA: Wyoming | collected...
CGCATCAAATCCTTTCTTTTGAAGTGCCGCGACTTCATTTCCTCCCAAACCGGAGGCAATGGCGATAATTTTGCTGTCTTTGAGGTCGTTGTTTTGTCGAATTTGGGCGCAAAGCTGATGCGCGTCGATGTTCGACGCCATCAGATTAATCAAAATAATGTTAGGCAGGAATTTTTGTGCCAACAGTCCCGCGTCAAAGCTATTGTGAACACAGCGAATGTCAAAGGCGCCTTTCGAGGTGAGCATTGTTTCGAGGGCGGCGCACATTGTTTCATCGTTGTCAATCAGCAGTATCCGAATATGGCCTTTTTCGAGGACTTCGGTCGGGATGTTGTGGGCCTTCATAAAGCGAATGAGCTCACTGACCGGGATTCTTCGATCCCGGGAGCCGGGGATGCGATAACCCCTGAGCCGACCTGAATCGAACCATTTGGTAACAGTTCGAGGCGCAACATTGCATATCTGAGCGACCTGCCCGGTCGTAAGCACATCTTTTCGTTTTGACATCATTTTAACCCTGTAGCGAAGGCTACACTTTTTACGGGGATGAATGGTCCCACAATTCAAACGTCGGCATGGCGAGAAGGGAGTTTAATCAAATCCGCCGTATTCAGGGAATATCGAGGTTTTCCGCCGGAAGAAGTCCTATAAAATGTTTCTATTCCCCAAAGAGCGATAAATTTCGAGATATATGGGGCAAAAAATATTCTTGTCCCCCCAATTTGTGTTTTTGGGAGTGTTTTTTGCTTGACCTGAAGCGGCAATTGGTTAGGATTAAAAGAGATCCTTGTGTAGAGGGTCGGAATAAAAGGCGTTTCGCGGCCTGCGGAGGTATGATTTTTGGGTCAATGGCCGGGAAACCCGCACAGCAACCCGCATGGGCGGGTTGGTGGCAGAGCTTCATAAACACCGGTTTCAGACAGATGGGCGAAAGGCAGAGGCAAAGAGTGGCCCTGTCAAGTCCGAAATCTTTTCTGTGCCGGCGGATGTGGTCCGAGGTGGAAATCGCCGTATTTTTAAGGTTCTTCGGCGCCGGGAGTTGCCGAGGTATGAACATCAGCAGCCGTAAGGAAGATGTCCTGACAGCCGGTCAGACCGCAAAATGGGTATCTGTGTCGGCTCAGAAAAAAAGGGTCTTTGGCTTCAAATATCGCTGACGGTTTATTTCTGCGCTTTTTGGATTTCATCGTCATTTCTGCTGCCCCCAAACCGCGAGGTTTCTGTCAATGATAGTGTGATTCTATAGAAGGATAGTGTGATTCTATAGAAAGGAAAGGTGCAGCATGGAAATGATAGCACAATTACAGGGGGGTAGTATTATTCTGGGGGTTGTTCTTGGGGGTCTGGCGTTCGGTCTTGCGACCTTTGCCCTGATGCAAATGCTGGCCAAAATCCGCGCTTCCAAAGTAGATATGGAAATTCGAAACCGTATTGAAACCGCCCGTCGAGAGGCCGAAACCATTGTGAAAGAAGCCCGTCTGGACGTCGCCGCCAAACAAATCAGAAAGCGTGAAGAATTCGCCGCTGAAATCGCAGGGAAAGAAAACGAACTACGGGTGCAGGAGTCGCGTCTGAATAAACGGGAAGACGTCCTTGAACGACAAAGCGAACAACTCGCCCAGCGGGAAAAACAGGTTAAACAGTCCGAGCAGGAAGTCCAGCGGCAAACCCAGAGCTACAACGCCAAGCACCGGGAATTAACCGCCGTTCTGGCGCAACAGAAAAGTCAGCTTTTGAAAATTACCGGGATGGACGTTGAACAGGCCAAACAGCTTCTTCTGACCAACCTCGAAGAGGAATGCGAAAAAGAAATGAGCCAGCTCATCACCCGCAAAGTGGCCCAGATGGAGGAACAGGCGGAGGAAAAATCCAAGGAAATCATCAACCTGGCGATTCAGCGGTACGCTGCCGAGCAGACCTGCGAGGTGAGCGTTTCAATGGTGGATATTCCCAACGACGAGATGAAAGGACGGATCATTGGTCGGGAGGGCCGCAATATCCGGGCCTTTGAAAAGGCTACCGGCGTGGATGTGATTGTGGACGATACGCCGGGGGTGATTGTGGTCAGCGGCTTTAACCCGATTCGGCGGGAAGTGGCGCGGCTGAGTATGGAACGGCTTATCCAGGATGGCAGAATCCATCCGAGCCGAATTGAGGAAATCGTCGCGCAGACTAAAAAAGACGTTCATGCCCGCGTGATTCAAATCGGCAAGGAAGCGGCTGAGGAAGTGGATGTCCGCGGCCTGAATAATAAGATTATTGGAATGCTCGGCGCACTGCATTACCGTACCAGCTACGGTCAGAATGTGCTGCGGCACAGCGTGGAAGTGGCGTTTCTGGCGCAGGTGATGGCCGATGAACTGGGTCTGGACGGCGCGATGGCCAAACGGGCCGGACTGCTGCACGACATCGGTAAGGCGATGGACCGTGAAATCGAAGGCGGCCATCCGTCCATCGGCGCCAATTATCTGCGACGGTTCAAGGAGCCGCAGATTGTTATTAATGCCGCCGAAGCACATCATGGCGATTGTCCGCCGGATAACGCCTATACGCCGCTGATTGCCGCCGCCGACGCCATCAGTGCGTCGCGCCCCGGCGCCCGACGCGAGACGCTCGAACGCTATATCAAGAGGCTGGAAAAGCTCGAGGAAATCGCCGGCAGCTTCAAGGGTGTGGAAGGATGTTTTGCCATCCAGGCCGGCCGTGAGGTGCGAGTGATAGTTGACGCCAACCAGATAGATGACGAGTCCGCAATGAAAATCGCCCGCGATATCGCCAAAAAAATCGAGGAAGAAATGACCTATCCGGGCGAAATCAAGGTGACGCTGCTGCGCGAGGTCCGCTGCATCGAATACGCACGATAAAAAAGTCGGGAGCCAGAAACCGGAAGTCAGAAGAACTTTTCGGTTTCTGGTATGTTTCTGGATTGTCAGAGATGGTCAAATGAAAGTGAATGTTCTTTGCATTGGCGATATTGTAGGCCGTCCCGGTCGGCGGGCGCTGGCACAAAAACTGGCCGGGCTGGTGCGGGAAATGCAGATTGACTGCGTCATCGCCAACGCCGAGAACTCCGCCGGCGGGTCAGGCCTGACGCCGCAGATTTATGACAAACTGCTCAAATACGGCGTGCATCTGATTACGCTGGGCGACCACGCCTATCGCAAAAAAGAAATTATTCCCACCCTCGAAAGCAGTACCAACATCGCCCGTCCGGCGAATCTCTCACCCGCGGCGGCGGGGAAAGAATTTGCCCTCTATCGAACATCGAAGGGACCGACTGTGGCGGTCATTCCTTTGATTGGGCGCATTTTTATGAAACCGGCGGATTGCCCATATGCCAAAATCGACGCGATTTTGCCGCGGATTTGTCAGCAGGCCGAGATTGTGCTGGTGGAAATGCACGCCGAGGCAACCAGCGAAAAGGTCGCGATGGGCCATTATCTGGACGGCAAGGTCGGCTGTGTCTATGGCACGCATACGCACGTGATGACCGCCGACGAGCGGATTCTGCCCAGAGGCGCGGCGTATATTACCGATGTCGGGATGACCGGGGCGCACGATTCGGTGCTGGGCCGTAAAACCGATTGCGTGATTCGGGCGTTTCGCACGCAGATGCCGTATCCATTTGAAATCGCCACCGGCGATGTGCGCCTCAGCGCAATTATGGTAACCCTTGACAGCCACACCAGGACCGCTGAGCGGATTGAACGCATCCAAGTGAATCTCGATGAAGCCGATACCACCGAATACGACAGCGATGACGGCAAACCCGACTACAACACCGGCTTCTGATGAATCGTAATATCATTTTGCCCACCCCTGTTCTTCTGAACACAGACGATGCATATCATCTTCTTGGCCGCGGTTTCCAGCCCAATCTTTTCTGTTGACAAGTTATTATGTTGGTATAAAACTATGCGGTCTTATTTTTGTGAAAGACCGAATCCTATAACAAAAACGAACGATGGAGATTATACGTGGCTTATCACTGTGTAGCACTCGTCAAGCAGGTGCCTGATACCAAGCGGATTACCGGCCAGGCGATGAATGAAGACGGCACGGTCAACCGCGCCGCGCTGCCGGCGATTTTCAACCCGGAAGACCTCAACGCACTGGAGTTGGCTTTGCAAATCAAAGACCGGTTCGGCGGTACGGTGACCATAATGACGATGGGGCTTCCGGCCGCGGCGGATGTTCTGCGTCAGGGACTGTTTCGCGGCGCCGACCGGGCGATTCTGATTACCGACCGCCGATGTGCCGCCAGCGATACATTGGCCACCAGCTACATTCTCAGTTGCGGCGTAAGAAAACTCAACCCCGATATCGTGCTGTGCGGTCGTCAGGCCATTGACGGCGATACCGCCCAGGTCGGCCCGCAATGCGCCGAGAAACTCGGCATTCCGCAAATGACCTATGTGGAACAATTGCTCAAGCTGGACGGTAAGACCATTGTTGTCAAGCGCAACCTCGGCAACGGCTGGCAGGAAGTCAAAGGCAAACTGCCGATATTACTGACGATTATCGATTCGGCCAATGAGCCGCGAGTGCCTTGCGCCAAACGGCTGATGAAGTACAAGACCGCCGCCTGTGCAGTCGAGATCGAACAGCAGATTCGAGCCGCTGACCCGACGGCTTCCGATGAGCAGATTAAGGCGACGGCCAAAGAAAAATGCAGACAGCTTCAGAGCAAAGGGCTTCTCATTGAACAATGGGATTTGGATATGCTCGATGCCGACTTGCAATGGTGCGGACGTGACGGCTCGCCGACCAAGGTACACCGCATTCAAAGTGTCGTTTTGACGGCCAAGGAAAGCAAATCCGTGGAACCAATCCAGACGGGTATTGACGCGATGATTCACGAACTGATTGTGGACCGCACATTGGGGTAAAATAAAAAATCAAATACCCAAAATCAAAATTCCGGAAGCCCTTCGGGCAAAAAAAGGGATAAGCGATGATCGAGGTGAATAAGCGGGGAGAAGTTTGGGTATTTGCCGAGCAGCACCATGGCAGGCTCGAAGATACGCCGCTGGAACTGATGAGCAAGGCCCGCGAATTGGCTGATACGCTGAAGGTCAAAATGGCCGCGGTATTGCTGGGCGACGGTGTGAAAGAGCTGGCCGACAAGCTGGGCCATTTCGGCGCCGACAAGGTCTATCTGGCTGAGCATCCGCTTTTGGCTCATTACCAGGCCGGCACCTACGGCAAAGTCATTGACGAGCTGATTCATAAACACAAACCGCAAATCGTTTTGTACGGCGCGACGCCGACGGGACGCGACCTGGCCCCGCGGATTGCCAGCTCCATCAAGGCGGGCCTGACCGCCGACTGTACGGATTTGCAGATCGGCACGCACGAGATTAAAAAAACCGGCGAAGTCTATAACAACCTGCTGTTTCAGATTCGCCCGGCCTTTGGCGGCAACATCATCGCCACGATTATCAACTATGACCGCTGGCCGCAAATGGCGACGGTTCGCGAAGGCGTGATGCCGATGCCCATCGCTGACGGCAACCGCAAGGCACAAATCATCGTCGAAAAGGTTCATCTGACCCAGGTGGAGTTGGCGGTTGAAATTCTCTCCGAGCATGTTCAGCAAAAAAAGGTCAACCTCAAGACCTCGCGAGTCATTGTCTCTGGCGGCGCCGGCGTCGGCAGCAAGGAAAACTTCAAGCTTATCTGGGATTTGGCGCACTGCTTAGGCGGCGCTCCCGGAGCGACCCGTGCGGCGGTGGACCTCGGATTTATCGACCGCGACCACCAGGTGGGGCAGACCGGCACAACCGTTCGGCCCAGTTTATATGTCGCCGTCGGCATCAGCGGCGCCATTCAGCACCAGGCAGGGATGAGCGGAAGTCAGAAAATCATCGCCGTCAACAACGACCCCGACGCCCCGATTTTCAATATCGCCCATTACAAAATCGTCGGCGACCTCAATCAGGTGGTGCCGATGATGATCAAATCTCTCAAAGAGAAAACCATAAGGGAAAAGAATTAACACGCGACAGTAAATAAGGAAAAAACGATGGGAAATTTCTTTCGCGATAACGAGGATATACAGTTTTTGTTCAGGCATTTAGACCTTGAGACTATCGCCGGATATACGGAAGAAGGTTTTAAATATGCCGGGCAGTTTGATACCGCCCCGGCCGACGGCGCAGAAGCCCGAAAGAATTATGAATTAGTGCTCGATGCCCTGGGCCAGCTCGGCGCGGACTTTATCGCTCCGCGAAGCGAAAGCGTTGACCGCGAAGGTAATACGTTGAACCCCGACGGCTCTGTCAGCTACGCCAGAGGCATTGCCGAGTCGCTGGATGCGCTGGCGAAGATGGATGTGATGGGTTTTACGCTGCCACACCGTTTCGGCGGATTGAATTTTCCCAACACCATTTACTCCATTGCGATTGAGATTGTCTCCCGCGCCGACGCCTCGCTGATGAATATCTTCGGCCTGCAGGGCATCGCCGACACAATCAATTTTTTTGCCGATGAGGATATTAAGAAGCGTTATCTGCCCGATTTTGCCGCTGGCAAAGTGACGGGGGCGATGGTCTTGACCGAGCCGGACGCCGGTTCGGATTTGCAGGCCGTTAAACTCCGCGCGTATCAGGACGACAGCGGCCAATGGTATCTGCACGGTGTCAAACGATTCATCACCAACGGCTGCGGCGAAGTGCTTCTGGTGCTGGCCCGCAGCGAACCCGACCGCAGCGGCGGCCTGGGGTTGAGTCTGTTTGTCTGCGACCGCGGGCCGATGGTTCACGTGCGGCGACTGGAAGAGAAACTCGGTATTCACGGCTCGCCGACGTGCGAATTGTTTTTTGATAATACGCCGTGCCAATTGATTGGCGAACGGCAGCGCGGGCTGGTGACGTATGTGATGAGCCTGATGAACGGCGCGCGTATCGGCATTGCGGGACAATCGATGGGGATTGCCGAGGCGGCGTATCGTGTCGCCCGCGATTACGCCCACAGCCGCCGGCAGTTCGGCGTCCCGATTGAAAAACTGCCGGCCGTGCGCGATATGGTGATTAAAATGAAAATGGAAGTCGAAGCCGGACGCGCCTTGCTGTATGAGACCAGCCGTGTGGTGGATATGGAACTGAGCCTGAGCAAAATCGCCGAAGGCTCGGAGGCGGAGAAGAATAAAGATGCGGCCAAAGAGGCCAAACAGCAGCTCAAGAAAATTAAACGCCTGGCGGCGATGCTGACGCCGATGAGCAAGTATTACTGCTCCGAGATGTGCAACCGCGTGACGTATGATTCGATTCAGGCGCTCGGCGGCAGCGGTTATATGCGGGATTACGCCTGCGAGAGACTTGCCCGCGACGCCCGCATCACGACGATTTACGAAGGCACCAGCCAGTTGCAGATTGTCGCGGCGGTGCGCGGCGTCTGCGGCGGCACGGCGGAAAAATATCTCGAAGACCTGGCGGCGATGAATTATGCCGATGCGGTGAAGGATTTGGTTGCGATTCTCGATGAGGGACGAAAGAGATTGGCCGAGTGTATCGCATTTGTTAAAGAGCAGGGCGTGGATTATATGGACCTGTACGGCAGGCAGTTAGTCGATATGGCTGTCGCCCTGATTATTGGTTATCTGTTCTGCGACCAGGCCTCGAGCAAAGTGCAGATGAACGCAACCGTGGCCGACAATGGCCAGGCCGACGCGGTCAAGTCGATTCCGATGACCGAGCGTAAGCAGATGATGGCACGTCGCTGGGTCAGCCGCAACGCGGCCTTGATTAAGGCCTGGGCCGAGGAAATCAAAGCCGGCGACAAGTCGAGTTTTCGCCAGTACGAAATTCTCGCCGGCCCCGTCCCGGAACTGGGATAAAATCATTGTAAATTGTCGATTGTCGATTGTATAATAAGCCCCGGCAATAAAACCGGGGTTTTTTCTTTGCCCGAATTAAACTTGCGAGAGGATATATAATGGGTTTCGAAGAAGTTCGACAGCGGATATTGAATAACCGCCAGACAATCCGAAAATACGGCGTGAACAAAATCGGATTTTTTGGTTCCTTTGTGCGGGGACAGCAACGCAAAGATTCCGATATTGATCTGCTAGTGTTTTTCGATGAGGGTCAATTATCTTTTGACAATTACATGGACTTGAATTTTTATCTGGAAGATTTGCTGCATACTAAAGTTGACCTCTTGACGCCCGAGCAAATCAGTCCGCATATTATGCCCTACATCCAAAAGGAGATTCGGTATGAAAGCCTGTAGGCCGTACCTGATACATATCTTACAGGAAATTGAATACCTGACCACGGAATCTTCCAAGGTGAGTTTCGAGCAGTTTGCCGCGGATGAAACGCGCAAACGGGCGTTTGTCCGGAGTCTGGAAATTATTGGTGAAGCGGTCAAAAATATCCCGGATTCGGTCAGGCAAAAATATCCGGATATTGCCTGGCGCAAGATTGCCGGAATGCGGGACAAACTGATTCATTTTTATTTTGGGGTCAATTATCAACTCATCTGGTCGTTAGTCAATAACGACTTGCCGATATTAAGAGGGCAGATTCAACAAATCCTTTCTGAATGTGAGTAGAGGGATAATGAGTGCCTTGAAAATCTATGCTATAATTGCACTTTGTCTGGGCGGTTATATTTCATTGATAAATTGGGTGAGTTTTTTTCTGAACATAATGCATAAAGGCAAAGGTTTTCATTCTCCGGTTCCTGTAGTGGGAGCATTATTTCTTGGTCTGGGTTTGGCGTGCTTTGAAACGACCAGGAAATATGCGTTTTTAAGTATTATAGTGGACCATGGGACACTCGTGTTTATAATTGCTATTCCGTACTTGGTAAAAGAAGCATGGAGAACAAGTCGATTTTGTCGGCTCAAGACATTTAGAGCAAAGACTGATATTGCCGGATATGAACTTAATTTATATAAGCATAATAATTTTGTATTAAAAATAAATTACGCCCCGCCTCAAATAGCGAATGAACATGGTGCCAAAATAATTACTTCTGGCATATCTGGTACTTGGCAGGAACTTGATGGAGTTATCGCTTTTGCTGAAACTTACGGTAAGTCTTTCAAACTTGTATTTAACAATGGTAAATATCGTATGGAAGAACCAGATTATCCTGAGAATAAAAAGTTCAGATATGATTGTCTCGATGGTATTGAGTTTGTTTTAAAGTAGAACTGTCTTGAAAATTGAGTTAAAAACAGAAGGAAGCTGGCGAACTTAAATAGATTTTTTATACTGCCGATATATTAAAAACAGATAGGTGTCCAGACTAATTATGCTTAAGGCGGTGATATTTGATTTTGACGGCGTGGTGGCGGATTCGGAACTACTGCATTTTAAGGCGCTGAATCAGGCCTTTGCCACTCGCGGCCTGGAAGTGTCCAAAGACCTCCACTGGCAAAAATACCTCGGCCTTACCGACCTCGAAAATATTCTGGCCGTTAACGAAGATTACAAAATGAACTGGACGCAGGATGATGTTCGGCGGCTTGCCGAGTTAAAGGCCGTCAATTTCCGCGCCCTGGCCCGCACGGAAGCGCCAATTCTCGATGGCGTAAAGGAATTTATTGATCGGCTCAAAAAGGCGGGTCTGTTGCTGGGCATTTGTTCCGGCGCCATCCGGGAAGATATCCGCATTATGCTCGAACACAGCGGTTTTGCCGATGCGTTTGATGTGATGGTTACCGCCGAAGATATCCAGAAGGGCAAACCCGACCCGCAGGGGTATCTTTTGGCCCTTGAAAAACTCAATGAGAAAACCGGTCGAGAAATCCAGGCCGACGATTGTATTGTGATAGAAGATTCGCACTGGGGGCTTCAGGCCGCCGCCGCGGCAGGGATGCATCGCGTTGCGGTGACCAATACCTATCCGAAAGACCATCTTCAACCGTGGGCCGATCTGGTCGTTGAGCGGCTTGACAAAATCACAGTTCCAGACCTGCAAAGAATTTGTGATTCTATTTGAAGGAACGATAAGCTGATTTCTTCTTTCCCTATAAACGAACATTGATTTTGTTAAGTTGGCCAAATGTCTATTTGCATTAAAAAATGCATTTTTTAGTATTAAAACAGCATTTTTTGCGGGATGATTTGACTTTTTGACTTTTCCGTCTATACTTTAGTATCTGTCCTTCTTTTTATTCACCTGCCGACCTTCAGGGGTGGTTTTTTTGTTATGTGGATAAAAAGAGACAATATGCTATGAATGGGCTTGTTTGAAAGAATCGGCCCCGGAAGGTACTAAGGACGGCCATTAAAATAGATTGGAGCGGGTTTGCCGATACAATTTGACGCCAGTCTGATCAGCCGAATTCAACAGGCCAACGATATCGTCGATGTCGTTGCGGAGCATCTGAGCCTGGCCAAAAAGGGCAAGGAACTGGTCGGACTGTGTCCGTTTCACACAGACCACAGGCCCAGCCTGTATGTCAATCCCGCCAAGCAGATATTCAAGTGCTTTGCCTGCGGCGCCGGCGGAGACGTCCTGAAGTTTGTCCAGATGAAGGAAAATCTTTCCTTCACTGGGGCGGTGGAACGCCTGGCCCAGCGAGCGGGCATTCGCCTGGAAAAGAGAAAAGCCGAAACGAGTCAGACTGGTTCCATCGACGCCAATCGCTTAGCCAAACTGAATGAATGGGCCCAAAAGCACTGGGTTGACAATCTTTGGAACGAACAAAAAGGGGCCGCGGCCAGAAGTTATCTGGAGCAGCGGAAAATCAGTGTCGCGATGGCTAAACAATGGCGGCTGGGGTTTGCGCCGGACAGTTGGGACGACCTGACGCAAAAAGCGATGGCACTGAAAATCAGCGAACAGGTTTTGATTGACGCCGGACTTAGTGTGCGAAAGGAAGACACCGGCTGCTACGATAAATTTCGCAATCGTCTGATGTTTCCAATACACGACGTTACGGGGCGGGTCACCGGTTTTGGCGGACGCACGCTGGCCGACGACCCGGCCAAGTATATGAATTCGCCGGCGACGGTTTTGTTCGATAAAAGTTATTCGCTCTATGGTCTGGACAAGGCCCGTCAGGCGATTTCAGAATCCGGCGCCGCCGTCATTGTCGAAGGTTATACCGATGTGATGATGGCCCATCAGTATGGCATCTGTAATGTGGTCGCGGCGCTGGGCACGAGTCTTACCACCGGCCACGCCCGCATCTTGCGGCGGTATGGCAAACGGGTCATTCTGGTTTTTGACAGCGATGTCGCCGGGATGGCTGCGTCGGAACGGGCACTGGAAGTATGTCTGGCCGAGAAACTGGATTTACGGCTGGCTTTTGTCCCGCAAGGCAAAGACCCCTGTGATTTTTTACTGGCCGCGGGCGCCGACGCCTTTCGCGCCGTGCTGAATAACGCCGTCGATGTGATGGAATATGCCTGGAAGGGCTTATCGGGTGATTTGACCGGTAGTACGGCTCTTGCTGAAAAGACCCGGTTGGTGGAGAAATTTCTGGCCACAGTCGCCTCGGCGCTGGTTGCCGGCAATGTTGACGGCCTGAGTCGAGCGGTTTTATCCGCCCGGCTGGGTGAGTTGATTGGGATTTCACAAAGCCGTATTGATGCCGAGTTGACAAAGCTGGTTCGGCGGAAACAAAAATCGCAGGAATCCCCCGCCCCGCAGCCGAGCAGCCGGCCGCAGAGCGATATGTTTTATGCGGCACAGCGCGAGGTTATTGAAGTGCTTTTGCGGCAGCCCGATATGTTCGGCAAAGTCGAAGGGCAAATTGACCCCGCGATGTTTGGGGACGATTTGCGGGCGGTGGCCGAGCCGCTGTTTGAGATGCTTCGCGAAGGTCGGGAGCCGACGATAGCGTTACTACTGGGCCGGATTGAACAGCCCAAAGCGGCGCAGATACTGCTGGAACTGGACGAACGGGCCGGTCAAAAAGGCGATTTCAGCCGTCGGCTCAGCGATGCGATGGAAACGGTTCGATTATGTTTGTGGAGGCAGCAGACGCAAACGCTCGGCGGTGCATTGGCCGACGACGATACCGAATCGCTGCGAAAGATTAACGAGTTGCTTCTGCAGAGAAAAGACAATCTCAGAAGCCCCGGAATCAGTCGATAAAGTTGTCACGATACAGAGGATGAATTCGCGGCGTAGATAAAAATCAGGATGAAACAGGATATGTCGGAAAAGAAGAAAAAGAGTGAAAACCCGCAGGATAGGTGCGATGTGAACCTTCCCGATGGGGCGGATTTTGATCCGGCCGAGGAACAGGATTTTCCCGCTTCTGCGGAAAAAGGTGTAATCAATCCGATAGGACTCGATGCCGTGGATGCGTTCGAGAGCGACGATACCGCCAAACAGAGAGTCGATCAGGCCCTTCAGGTAATCATCGAAAAGGGCAAAAAGAAGGGCTACCTGACATACGAGGAGCTGAATGACGATTTGCCCGATGAGGTCATCAGTCCCAATCAGTTAGATAGTCTATTGATGACCCTCGACGAGATTGGGGTTCAACTTCTGGATGAGGCGAATGTTAAAAAGCCGCCGGAAGACGAAGAATTTGAAGAAGCCGTCCCGATGGAAACGGAGGAGGAAATCTCCGCAGAAGACCTCACGCTCGAAAAGGAGCTGGCCGAGACGGAAGGCCGCAAGATTGACGATCCTGTCCGAATGTATCTGACGCAAATGGGCGAAATTCCGCTGTTGACCCGCGAACAGGAAATCAGCCTGGCCAAGAAAATTGAGCTGACGCGAATGGCCTTTCGGCGAAAAGTGCTGGAATGCGACTATTGCGCCCGCACCGCCGTGGAGATTTTGCAGCAGGTGGACGATGGTTCTTTGCCCTTTGACCGCACGATGAAAATGGGCAGCAGCGAACTGCCGGTGCGTTCGACGCTGAAAGATCGTATGCCGCTCAACCTGGCTACGGTCACGCGTCTGCTGGACAAGACCGCCGAGTATTTTGCGCAGTCGCTGGCGGCCATAACGATCGAGGAAGCCCGGTTACCGTTAAAATTTATGCACCGTAACCGGCGTAAAATCGCCACGCTGCTGGAAGAGCTGGGTCTGCGGACCAGCCGCATTCAGCCGATGATGAAGAAATTGCAGAGTATTCAGCAGAAGATGCGCCAGTTGGAACAGGTCATCCAGGCCGGTACGGGAAGAGAATACACGACCGAGGATATCGAGGCGATGAAGCAGGAACTAATGGGTTTGCAGGAACTGGTTCTGGAAACGCCTCGGCTGCTGGACAAGCGACTTCGCGCCATTGAAGCGGTATTCAGTCAGTATGAGCAGGCCAAGCGGGAGCTGTCCGGCGGCAACCTGCGGCTGGTCGTTTCGATTGCCAAGAAATACCGCAACCGCGGCCTGAGTTTCCTGGACATTATTCAGGAAGGCAACACCGGCCTGATGCGCGCGGTGGATAAATATGAATATCGCCGCGGCTATAAATTCAGCACCTACGCAACGTGGTGGATCCGCCAGGCCATCACCCGCGCCATCGCCGATCACGCCCGCACCATTCGTATCCCGGTGCATATGATTGAGACGATGAGCAAGCTTCGTATGGTCAGCAAAAACCTGATGCAGGAGCTTGGCCGCGAAGCGACAATGGAGGAAATCGCCGAGGTCGCCGGGATGAGCCTTGCCGAAACTCGCCGCGTGATGAAAATCAGCAAGCACCCGTTTAGCCTCGACCGGCCCATCGGCGAAAGCGAAGACAGCTATTTCGGCGATTTCATTGAGGACGAACGCGCTGAATCGCCGGTACAATCGGCGGCGCAGGAAATGCTGCGGGACCGAATCGACCAGGTGCTCAAAACCCTCACCTACCGCGAACGCGAAATCATCAAACTGCGTTACGGCATCGGCGACGGCTATACCTATACGCTCGAGGAAGTCGGACGCATTTTCAAGGTCACCCGCGAACGTGTCCGGCAGGTCGAGGCAAAGGCCATCCGAAAACTCCAGCACCCCGTGCGTGCCCGCAAGCTCGAAGGCTTCCTCGACCACAACCAGCCGCTGATAGAGGAAGAGCAAAAAGAGTCTGAGTCTTAAACGGGTTTTGACTCCTGTGGAACAATCGCTTTCGGAATTGATTTCAATCTCCCACGCGTTCGGCTCGGATATCCGTCTGGTCTGGTCCGGCGGCGGCAACGTCTCCGTCAAAACCGGCGACGGCTCGATGCTCATCAAGGCCAGCGGAACTGAATTGGGACAAATGACTTCATCCAAAGGCTGGCGAAAGGTCAATGTCGAAAAGGTTTGCCGACTGCTGGACGATTTGCTCAAGAGCGACCCCTGCCCTGAGCGAATTAAAAAAGGCCTGTTGAAGGTTTGCTGTGACAAATTTGCCATCGCGCCAATGCCGTCTATCGAGACGTTTTTTCACGCCTTACTGGGGCGCTGTGTAATTCATCTGCACCCGATGATTCTGCTGCCGTATCTGTGTTCCAAAACCGGTCAAAGACGCCTGCGGGAAATCCTGTCGCCGGAGTTCGACTTTCACTGGATTGCCTTTCGCGGCCTGGGCGTCGTCACTGCCGAACAAATTCGAGAACGCATCAACAAAAAGAAACTGAATCTGAGCCGGGCGAATATCTTTTTCCTTTCTAACCACGGCTTGATTGTAAGCTGCGATTCTGTCAAGGAGGCAAAAAAGGTCGTCCGCAGGATTTTAAATATCTGTCGTAGAAATCTGCCGCCGGTAAAACTGCTGCACCTGTCTATTAAAAATAGAACAACAGAAATCGCCTCGCGGATTCAGTCTGTTTATGAACAGTGTTATGATTCCAATACCAACCGAATAACAATTCCAGCAAGACCTCTTTATACTGTGCAGGGCGTTTCACCTGCAAAGGAATGGTTTGACGGCGTCATCACGCCGGAGGAGTTGACTTATTTGGGAGCCGGCATCGTCTGGCTGGAAAATCCCGAATCTGGCACGATACAAAAAGCGATACTGACTCATTTCCGCAAAACCAATCTTTGGCCCAAGGCCTTTTTCGTTCCCAGACAGGGCTTATTTGTTTCCGAAAAAAAGCAAAACCTGCCGCTCTATCGGAAAGTGTTTGCATATTACCTGCAAATCCGCAGCCAGGCTGTACACTTGGGTGGATTAAAGCCGCTTTCCCGTAAGTATATGCTCGGCGAAGGGCTGTAGTTTTGGGGAACAAAGGTTTAAATTTAGGCGTATAATATCCTGCTGGAACGGTATGATATTGAAGGGAAGTCGATGTTACACTATCTGCAAATGCTGGTTGTTAAATTCTGGGCGACGATGACGGAGATGTCGCCTTATTTGTTATTTGGTTTTTTTGTTGCCGGCATATTGAGTGTCTTTATTTCCGCAAAGACGGTGGAACGACATCTCGGCTCCGGCGGTTTTTGGGCGGTTCTCAAGGCATCGCTGTTTGGGATTCCTCTGCCTTTGTGTTCCTGCGGCGTCATTCCCGTCTCGATGTCGTTGTATAAACACGGCGCAAGCAGAGGGGCGGTCGTATCTTTTCTGCTGTCAACGCCCCAGACCGGTGTGGACAGTATTTTTGTCACCTACAGTCTTCTGGGGCCCGTGTTTGCGATATTTCGTCCCATTGCGGCACTGGTGACCGGACTTTTTGGCGGGACATTAGTCAGCGTGTTTGATAAACGGGATTCCGAACAAAACCAGCCCTGCACGGACGAATGCTGCAATAATACGAAGAGGGAAAATCGTTTCTGGAAGGCCTTGCGATATGGTTTTTTTGTCCTGCCCGCCGACATCGGCAAGGCAATGCTGGCGGGATTGATTATCGCCGCGGTGATTTCCGCTACGATTCCCGATGATTTCTTTTCGGTTTATCTGACCGCCGGCGGCGGATTGCTGGCAATGGTGGTGATGATGGCCGTCGGTATTCCTATGTATGTCTGTGCCACCGCCTCGGTTCCCATCGCAGCGGCCCTGATTCAAAAAGGTCTCGACCCCGGCGCAGCAATGGTGTTTTTAATGACCGGCCCCGCGACCAACGCCGCGGCCTTTACGACGTTATGGTCAATGCTGGGCAAAAAGACGGCGTTGTTGTATTTGCTGTCGGTGATTATTTCCGCCTTTGCCGCAGGGTTCGTGTTGGATATGATTTTTCGCGGCACACCCAAAGAAGGCATCTGTACTCACGGCTGGATGCTGCCCGGATGGTTCGGCAATCTGTGTGCGATAGTCCTGCTGGCCGTTCTGGGCTGGGCCATTTTCAAAAACCCTCACAAAAGACAGGAAAGCGACGCGGACACAGCGGCGGCGTAAGCGGTAGTCAAAAACTTGTTTTCACATCATACCAGGACGCAATAAGCTGCTTGAACAGAAGGGGGTCTTTGACCTTCATAAAATCCGGCAGGGCTTTTTTACGCTGCGGATGACGGCGGAGATAGCCAATCATAAACTTGCGGAAGAACGACACGCCGCGACGGCCCGGACGCTGCTTTTGAATCATTTCAAAATGCTCCAGCATAATTTGAGCCTGTTGCGCCAGACTTGGCGGCTCCGGCAGCGGTTGACTCTGCCAAAGGGCGATACATTCACTGAAAATCCAGGGGTTGCCGACGGCCCCGCGGGCGATTAAGACGCCGTCCACTCCGCTTTCGCGCAGCCGCTGCATAACGGTATTCGCGTCCATTAAATCGCCGCTGCCGAAAATCGTCAGGTGCGGGAATTTTTTCTTCACCTCGGTCAAAACAGACCAGTCCGCTTTGCCTTTGTATTTTTGCTCGACGGTACGTCCGTGGATACCGAGGGCATCTACGCCGTCGGCGGAGGCGTTTTCGATGATTTGCCAAAAGTCTTCTTTGGCTGCGTCGCCGTTGTCAAAACCGATTCGCAGCTTCATCATCACCGGGCAATCCACCGCGTCGCGCGTTCGCTGGAAGGCCTCACGAATGAGGTCGGGTTTTCGCAGCAGCCAGCCGCCGCGTTCCCGACGCAATACCTTCGGCACTGGACACGCGAAATTCAGGTCGATGATGTCATAACCGAGTTGGCGAAAGGCAACCGCGGATTGAGCAATGACTTTCGGGTCGTCGCCGAAGATTTGCGCTGCGATGGGGTGTTCGTCGTCGCGGCAGTGAAATTTGCTCTGCTTGATGGCCTTGGGGTGCAGAGAGATTCTGTCGAGCATCACGCCGGTAAAGGTCAGCGGACATCCGAACCGCCGGGCGAGAATCCGCATCGGGTAGTCCGTATAGCCGCTCAGCGCCGCCTGCAAAAACGGGTTTTCAAGTTGTATGGAACCAATTTTCAGCATTTTTTTTGTCTTACACAAGAGGGTGGGATTGTAGGTTCATCGCGAAACAAAGTCAAGCTGTCCGGGAATGTTTGCGTTCTTCAAATAATTCTCGATGAGATAACTCTACGATTTTTTTTAGGGGTGTTTTTAAAATTTCAAGAGACAGATCGGTCCTGGGTCTTGTGATGGAAAAGGCTTGGCCTTAAAATGGCGTTAGTCATTTTTGTATAATGGGTTGCGAGAAATCAGGTGCGGCGGAGGGGAAAACGTGAAAAATTCGAATCTTCGTTTTTGGGTTAAAAACGAAGGCGAGAATGCTCAAAAACACAGCAAAACGCGCGCAAAAGCGCTACGAAACGACGACAAACGTGGACAAAGTGAGACAAAACGATGCGAAGTGAGTAAGAAGTTGGGGCAATCGGAGCAAAAGTTGATGAAAGAATGAGCAAAGAAGGCAACAAAAGACCAGAGAAAAGAGACCAGAGACCAGAGAGAGTTTCCGGTTACCAGCCGCCAGCGGCCAGCAGGGGGATTTGAAATTGAGAAAAACCCTCTTTTTTTGAGGTGTTTTTTTATTCCCCCATTGTTTTTCGGACATTTTATAGGTACTATAGCCGACAAAGTCAGGAGTCGGTTACGATGACTGCACCGTTTATCACAAATCAGGACAGATTCGAAGCCGCAAGGGGATAATATGGCCGTCAATAACAATAAGCCGGAGAATTTTGAAAAGACACTTTTTAAGGCGGCAGATAGGAAGTATCGAAAAAAATAAAGTGTAATTCGAGTAAGATTTTGATATTATTGTGAAATTGAAAGGCTTGGTTGCGTAGTCAAGCGTTTTATCCGCCTCTGGCGGATTAATACGGGAAATGTCAGAGAAAAGAACAATTTTTTAGGAGGATAGAAAATGAAAAAAGAAATTTTTGTGAAGTTAGCTATTGTTTCAATATTTCTTTTTAATACCACTACTATTTTTTCAATTGCTTTAGGTGTGGATAATCAAACAAACTCAAGTCAAAATACTCTGCCGGAAAATGCACTGAATATCTCTCCAGAAGTAAGAGAAGTGATAACTGGGCCTTGGAAGCAGGATTCTTTTGATAAAAGCATGAGATTGATGGCTGACTCTAAGCAATCAGTTGATTCCCGTCAATCGTTGATGGCGAAATTGGCAAACAAAAGGAGGCAATTAAATACTGCTGAGCGAACACAATTTTTGTATGAAACTTCGAAAATAGCCAAAGACACCAATGAATCTCCAAAATTGAGAGGGATGGCAATTCGAGAAATGGCACGCACTTCTCTGTTCATGTATGAAACAGGAGAAATTACAAAAGAGCAAGCAAGGAGCGAAAAACAGTTTCTTATTGAAACTATTAGAGACAAACAACTTGAGGTACAGCAAAGATGTTCTGCAATAAATGCCATTAAAACATTAAATATCACTGAGGCAAATGAGACCCTTGAAAACTTGCTTGTCGATCCCAATGATCTTAAAAACGCAGAGATTGTAAAAAGTGCGTGTCTTGCACTGGTTCGAATTGCAGGCAATGAATCATTCATCGCTATTTGTCGAATACATGCTGAAACAGATGACCCAAATGTTTTCAATACCTCTGCTTATTGTCTTGGACAGATCAAAACGCCAAAGTCTGTTGCGACACTAATCAGTAACGACAAAAGATTTCCTGATGTCGGAACAGCAACTTTTACTATCGTTGATATGGAAGAAGTAATTTATGATACACTTTCAAATCCGAACAATACTGATTTAATATCTGCTATTGATGCGACGGAACACCTGTGGCGACCCGGGCAAAAAGAGCAATATATGCCACTGTTATATGACTTACTTCAAAGTGCAACTCTTGATATAAGAAAAAGTGCTGTGGAACGACTACTTAATGAATCACAGAAATTATCATTCGATGATGAAAAGTTGGAACTATCTAAGATATTGAACATAATTGAGGAACAACTGGATCTTGTCGATTATGCTGATTATATCAAACAGAAATTGTCGGCAAAAAAGATTGTTCCTCAGATATCCAATATGCCAGTTCCAAATATTTAAAAAGCAGGAAATAGCTATTTTTTATCAGGAGAAATGGAAATGAGTTTATTAAAAAAAATACAAATAATATTTTTAATTGCCTTTTTTTTTATTAATGGATTTGCAGTTGCAGTAACCAATGATTATGGGAACACTTCTAATCAAGAATATGGTGATGTTGTTTATAATGATCTTACTATATTGTGGGCATGGAATTATAATCATACAGGAATTTATGCAGGTATTAATTCGAGTGATAGCAAAAGAGTTATCGAGGCGGTGAATGCAACTTCCAATGCCGTTCGAGACAACAGTTTCTATGACTTTACAAATGATCCTGGTGGATATTATGGTGCCTATACTCTTTCCAGTTCTTCCACTTCTTCTGTACCTATGTCGCTAACTTTCACTCAAAGGAAAGCTATTATTCAAACGGGGAGAGACCTTGTTGCAGATTCAACAATAGGATACCCTAGCTCTTTTGGTCTCCCATATGATGCTCTCGATTACGCAGGTACTTCTTTTGATGGAAGTGTTTCTGATATAGACTATATTCGTTGCGATGGAGTGACTGAATATTGTTATGAAAAAAATGGGCATGAAGTCTGGTGGAACACGACGGATTCTTCTGCTTGGAATATTTCCAATAACACAGGAGTTGAACTTCACAATGATATGCCAGATTTGAGTGTGGACCCACATCGAGAATTGTCACCTTGGGCACAAAGAGGTTCTCCTCCAAATACAGGACCGAGTTCTTCTGCTCATCAAGATAACTCATATTTAATTTCTGACGCTGTAATTGATTTGCCAACTTATGAAGTTTCCACTTGGCTTAGTAACGACCATATGGTTGTACAAATACAAGCAAAAGATGTCAAATCGGGTATTCATCTAATAGGCTATATGAAACCAGGCGAATCTTCTTGGAGTTACAGTAGGAATGTACAGCATCCCAGCACTGACACATATACAAAAACCTACGATGTCTATAGTGAAGGTTGGTTCTATTATTATGCGCAAGATAATGGAGGCAATTATCCATCAACTGCAGAAGCTGTTTATGTTGAATTTCCTGCGACTGCAGAATCTGATCTAACTATTGTTGAGCCAGTAGTGGTATCCCCAGCGAGCGTAGCTCCTGGAGGTACGATTCGGGTGGATTGGACAGAGAAGAACCAGGGCACGGCTGCCAGCAGCCCCGCGCATAATACAAAGATATTTCTATCTACTAGTGCCTATGGAACAACCTATCAAGTTGGCTACTATGGTCCGATGAACACTTTGGGAGTTGGCGCAACGCAATCTTATTACGATCCCGCCATCGTGGTGCCTACTTCGGTTCCGGCTGGAGATTATTATGTCACGGTATATATCGACTGCGATTCACAGGTTTCAGAAGAAAACGAGAATAATAATATCGGCAGTTCAAGCCCCAATAGGGTTACCGTGACGGTCACCCCACAACCGCCCAATGACATGTTTGCTAATGCAACTGCGATATCGGGTACAAGCGGGCAGACGACAGGCAGCAATGTTGGAGCGACAAAAGAGTCGGGCGAACCGAGTCATGCGGGTAATGCTGGCGGCGCTTCGGTGTGGTGGTGTTGGACAGCACCAGCCAGCGGTCAGGCTACGATTAATACCAATGGCAGCAGTTTTGATACATTGCTGGGAGTTTATACAGGAAGTTCTGTAGGAAGCTTAACACTTGTGGCTTCCGATGATGATGGAGGCGATGGAACCCAGAGCCTTGTGACATTTAACGCAGTGTCAGGAACTACTTATAGGATTGCGGTAGATGGGTATGGCGGAGTAACGGGCAATATCACTCTAAACTGGAGTCTGATTCCGTCAGCACCGCCTAACGACATGTTTGCTAATGCAGCTGTGATATCAGGTACGAGCGGGCAGACGACAGGCAGCAATGTTGGAGCGACAAAAGAGCCGGGTGAACCGAGTCATGCTGGTAATTCCGGCGGAGCTTCTGTTTGGTGGTATTGGACGGCACCGACCAGCAGCGAAACAACCATAGATACATTTGGAAGCAGTTTTGATACATTGCTGGCTGTATATACGGGCAGTTCCGTGGGAAGCTTGACACCGATTGCGTCCAATGATGATTCGGGCAGTCTGCAAAGCCAGGTTACGTTTACTGCTGTTTCTGGTACTACCTATCGGATCGCTGTGGATGGATACAATGGTGCCACAGGAAATATTATTTTGAATTGGGGCCTCATAGCTGATTTAGATGGAGACTGTGTTGTGGATTTTGCCGATTTCGCCCTTTTTGCCAGCAACTGGCTTAAAACGGATTGCGAAGAGTCAAATAACTGGTGTGAGGGAACTGATTTTGACCATAGCGGCAGCGTTGACATGCTCGACTTGACGACCTTCGCCAGATATTGGCTTGAGGGTATATGAGGAATGAAGCTTTATATCATGGCATTGAAAAGCGAAGGAATAGCGGGGGGAAAGGCTAACCTCTTGCCGCATTTATTTTTTGATAAACGTTTTTCGAGAGATGGGGCTGAGGAGTTTGCCGTCGGGGGCGATTTTGCGGCAGGAAATGGCTGTGCTGTTTCGCAATGTGAACGGCTCTTCGTAATATAAACTGCCGGTATTCGGGTCGGAGCCATCGAGCGTATAATAAATCCGGTACGAATCATCGACCACAAAATCGCTGAAAGACACGTCAATAGGGCGGGTAAATACCGTCTGTTGGGGGAAAATTTCCGGCCCGCAGGTAATTTCCGGCGTCCCCTCAAATTCCAGTTCAATTACCGTCGCTATGGGGTCGATGGCCGTATCCGGTACGGCCAGAATGATATCCGTCGGTTCACGAGTAATTCCAACCGGGCAATTCGGTTCGCTCAGAAATTGCGCCGAGACCGGATTGCTCATCAGTCCCGGTAAAACAATTCTGCCGTCCTTTGGCCAGTCAAAGATGTGCAGGTAAATTCGATTGCCTTTTGTCGTGCTGCGTCCGAACGGCAGAGCCCGAAAACGACTTGCGGTCGTGCCATAAATACTTTGGCCGTTGGTCTGCATCCACAGGTCGAGCTCTTTGAGCCGGGGGCTTTCTTCGGCGGGGAAAATCACTTTAGCGGCTGGGCCGACACCCGGCAGATGGGTTTTGCCTTTGCTTGCCGCGTCAATCAGGTGTCGGACGTAGGCCTGGATGGACGGATAGTTTTCGTCGGCCTGGTTCGGGTCGGTCTGCACGACTGCCATGTTCGGAAAACCGCATAGTCCAATTCCCCACAGCAGAAAGATTGTCCATTTGACCATAAGATTATTTCAAATATCGGCCTTGAAAATCACAGGGGGCGCATCCCTGCGCCCCGTGCTACAACATCCTGTTTTGATACAACTCGCATCATTCCTTAACGCGGGTGACATACTCGCCGTTGCGGGTATCGACCCGGATTAGTTCTCCAACTTTGACAAAGGAAGGTACCGACACGATCAGCCCGGTTTCGAGTGTGGCCGGTTTATATTGATTGGTGGCCGTTGCGCCTTTGATTTCCGGCGTCGTATCGGTCACCTTCAAATCCACCGTGGTGGGAAGCGAAATCTGCACGGGTTTGTCCTGATATATACTCACCTGAAGCTGGGTATTGGGCTTGAGATACTTGGAGCCTTCGCCGAAGACATCGTCGTCCAGTGAAATCTGGTCGTAATTTTCCAAATCCATCAGGATATGTTCACTGCCGCTGGAATACAGGTATTCAAAATTCCGCTTGTCCAGATATGCCTCTTCGAGGATTTCCTCCGCCCGAACCCGAATGTCCCGAATGGAACCGTCGGCCAGACTTTTGAGTTTGGTCTGATAGACGGCGCCGCCTTTGCCCAGTTTGACATGTTGATAATCCACAATGACGTAAAGGACGTTATCGACCTTGAGGGTCTGTCCTTTCTTCATTTCCGATGCCTTCATTCGACACCCCGCCTTGGTTCAAGGCTTCTTTATTTTTGATATAAGGTTTTGTTTTTGCCGGCCCCGCGCCGGCATAAATAGTGAAGCTGATTGAGGGCGACAGTATCGCACAGGCCGATGAAAAAGTCAAGTTCGAGATAGCGATAAAGGGTGGAAATTTATTCAAATAAAAAAGGCCGTCGGGGAAACCGCTACGGCCTTTTGGGTTGGTATGAGGGAAAGCAGAAGTTTATACGGAGAGCAATTTGATTTCGACGGCCATTTCGTTGTCGAGTTTTTCCGTGTCGGCCGGCTTAAACGGCAGAGGCTCGGCAAACTGCACCGCCACCCTGCGAACATAGGGGCTGATTTCGTCCACCCGGCAGATTTTGCCGTGACGGACAAAATTGGTCATATCGAACGTGTGCGGGCCGGTGTATTTTGGCACGCTGAACCGGGTCGTAATTTTGTCGCCAGGCCAGGGGCACCGGTCGGCAAAGCAACTGAACGCCGCTCCGCCGCTCGATACGTCAATCATTTGTCCCTGGGTCAGTTCGTCTGCAAAATCCTCCGCGAACCAAATCGGCCAATTATACCGAAGTCTCGCCTCGGTCCTGCGCTCCTGTCCTGTCTGCATCGTACTCTCCTTGAGTCGCTGTCTATTGGTGTCTTTTTTAGCAAGTTGTTTATGGTTTACCGTTTACTGGAAGAAAAGTTCGGCCTTTACGGGGGTTTTGTTAACCTGCCGCAAACAAGAAAAATCATCAGAGAAAATCTCTATGCGGCGAAGAAAAAGACAAAGGCCAAAAGGTATCGGCTTGGCCGTTTTCTCGGACTTTTAAGGAGAGGGTGGTAGGAAGGAAAACTTTAAAAGTGAAATTTTTTACAGCCCGTCCGATAACCGTGTATGGTATCGAATAGAAAAGACCGGTAGAAAGAGTATGTGAGAATGCGGGTTATGTTTAGCCGTTTAAGACACTTTCGGTGAAAATGTGTGCCCGCTGCTGGTAATTTTCGAACATATCCCAACTGGCGCAGGCCGGGCTCATCAGCACCACGTCGCCGGGGACGGCCAGTTGGCGGCAGATTTTGACCGCCTGCGGCATCGAGTCGGCCCGGCGGATGATGACATTGCCGCTGCCGGCGTCCTGAATGGCTTTTTGAATCTTCTCGGCGGTTTGCCCGATAAGAACGACGGCTTTAACCCGGCGAACGATGACTTTGCCCAGTTCGTCGAAGGGGATGTGCTTGTCGTAGCCGCCGGCGATGAGGATTTTCGGCTCCTCGATGCCCGTCAGTGCGGCAATGGTGCTGACGGGAGTAGTGGCTTTCGAATCATTGTACCAGCGGATGCGGTTAATCTCGGCCGCCAGTTGCAGCCGGTCGGGCAGCGACTGAAATCCGGCCACCGCGGCAATCTGCCGTTGGGCGGCGACGCCGAAGTGTTCGGCAACCTTCAGCGCCGCGGAAAGATTGGCCCGGTTGGCCCGGCCAATCAGCGTAAAGACCTTCAGAATATCAGCGGGTACATCGTCCGGATGAAACAAAACGGATTTTCGACCTGCCTGTGTCCTGTATTTTTCATACCAGCCGCGGGTGATGGGATCCTCGGCATTAAAAACCGACAGGCAGAGGTTCTGTGCGGCTTGTTTTTGATTGCTGAAGATGAATTCCTTGGCGGCGCAATAGGCCTCAAATGTGCCGTGACGGTCTAAATGATTGGGCGTAAGGTTGGTAATTACGGACGCATACGGGGCGGCCCCGATACGGGCGAGCTGCTCCAGTTGAAAACTGCTCAGTTCCAGAACCACCACATCCCGCGGCTGGATTTGTTCAAGCGTCCCCAGAAACGGACGGTTGCCGATATTGCCGGAAAGCCACGCCTTATGATAAGAAATGGTTTGTTTTTGCCCTTCACCTGCGGCCAATAAATGATAAATCAGCGAGGCTGTTGTGCTTTTGCCGTTGGAGCCGGTGATGCCGACGATGGGAGCCGGACACAGTTGAAAAAACAGTTCCACCTGCGAGGTAAGAAGTACGCCGGCCTGCTTTGCAGCGACCAGAAATTTATTCCCCGGCGGCACGGCGGGGTTGACGATAATCACATCGGCGGTGGTGAAATCCTCCATCCGGTGTTCGCCCAGACGGTATTCAATGGAAAGTTCTTCGAGCTGTTTGAGCGTTCTGCTCAGCTCTTCGGGTTTGGCCAGGTCGGTGACGAGAACGTTTGCTCCGGATTTAACGGCGAAGATAGCGCTGTCCTGACCGCCGCCAAAACGACCCAGGCCCATCACAACCACACGCTTGCCGCCAAGAGGATTTGTTTTCATACTATCCTGAAAAATCCGAATATCGAAATCCGAAATCCGAAACAAATCCAAAATCTAAATGACTAAAATTTAAAACAAACTGGATTCCCGCCTGCGCGGGAATGACAAAACGGCAGCGTTTTGGTATTCGGATTTCGGATTTTTTACATTGCTTTTGACAATTCGATTTTTGCGTCGATGGTCGCCTGCTCGATGCACTTTTCCCAGTTGTCGCCGAACTGCTGGGCGTACTGCGGATTCTCGTAAGCATAAATAATGGAACGCGACGCGTTGATTAAAGCGCCCAGGCCGTTGGGATTGCGGAACCGCAGGCAATCAGCGGCGGTGGCTCCCTGAGAACCATAGCCGGGGACGAGAATCCAGCATTTCGGATATTTTTTTCGTAAGGATTCGGTTTCCTGCGGACTGGTGCCGCCGATGACCATTCCGACGTTGCTGTAGCCGAATTTTCCGATGCGGTCGGGCTGATTGGCGATTTGGCCGACGACCTCGGCCAGCTTTTCGTACATTTTTACGCCGCTGGCGTCCGCAAAGTCCTGAATGACGCCGGCGGAAGGGTTGCTGGCCCGCACCCAGACGAATATGCCTTTGCCGTTTTCCAGGGCCTTGTCGGCAAACGGGAGAATGCCGTCGGCGCCGGCAAAACCATTGACGGTAATCGCATCGGGGGCGATAACGGAATCCATCCCCTCAAATTCCGGGTTGACTAAGTGCGCGTCGGCATAACAATCGGCGGTGTGGCCGATATCGCCGCGTTTGACGTCGCCGATGACCTCAATCCCCAGCGCCTCGGCCTCACTCAGCAGCGAATGATAGACTTCCAGACCTTCCCAGAGATATTTTTCAAAATAGGCGATATTGATTTTCACCGCCCCGACGATGGGAGCGACGATTTTCAGCGTCCGTGTGCAGAACTCGAAGATGGAGTCTATCGCCGCGGCCAGGTCGGTCTCGCCGTCGCCGCGACCATCCCGCAGCGTCTGTGGAAGACGCGAATAAACCGGGTCCAGTCCCACAATCAAAGGCGTGCTTTTTTTCTTTACCGCTTCCGCGATTCTGTCGCTAAAATGACTTGACACAAGTACATCCTTTCTTTTTCTATCAATATTATTTACAATTCCGTTTTTCCTGAAGTGAAGTACTATAATCGGCAACGCCGAATCGTGCAAGAAAGAACCGTAATAAATAATGAATAATGACAAATGATAACTGATAAATAATTAAGAACTTATGGCAACCCAGAGAGAAACCTATAAAGTGGTCCTGTTTTTTGCCGCAATGGTCTTACTGGCTGTGACGGCGGTGCTGATGATTCTGCTGGGGCATACGCCGCAGATTTATCAGCCGCCGGTCGTGCCGCCGTCGGGACAGGTCAGTCCGTATCTGACGCATAAGCTGGGGCCGGATTTTTTTGCCAGTCTCCAGCTTGAACAGCCGTTTGAACTGGTTCTTGAGCAGCAGGGGGTCAATGAGATTTTCGCTTCGACGGCGGGCGTTTTGTCACTTGGGGAAATAACATTATCCCGGCCGGTGGCGGTGTTTTATCCGGATTCGGTTGTGCTGATGGCTGCGGTGGGATTGGGGGGCGCGTCGAGCGTACTGTCGATTACGGCACAGCCGGCAATAGACGAAAATGGACGATTGAATTTGAATATCCGTTCGGTGACACTGGGAGCGATTCCGGTGATGAGTTTTGCGCGAAAAATCGCTCAGCAGTACGCCGATCAGTATTTATCCGCCGATGACGGTCAGGAAATTGTTGCAATAGTCAACGGTATTTTGGATAATCGGCCGTTTGAGCCGGTGCTGACGATTTCCAAATATACCATACGGCTCAGGAAACTGACGCTGGAGGCGGGGAGGCTGACGTTGTTGATTGAGCCGGTCAAAAAAACAGGGGATATTCGCGGGACGCATGTGCCGTAATTTTGCGAAAGGGAGTTTTTATGGCGGAGCTGGCGGTATTCATAGCGATTGTCGGGGTCGCATTGGCCTTGTCCGGGCCGGTCGCGGTTATCCTGGCAATGGTGTGCCTGAACAAAATCAATCAATTGGAACGTCGTCTGGGCGCAGGCTTGACTGAAAAGGAAAGTCAATTGCCGAGGACGGCAAAACCGACACTGCCTTGTGTAGAAATACCCGTGGGGCCTGTCGTCGAACCAGAAACTTCAGCCGTTGAAGGGACGATTCCATCCAAAAAAAGCATACCCGTGGAGGCTGCGGCTGTTTCCAAGACAGAGGGCTTGTCCAAAACGTCCAAGCCGACCTTTGCGGAAGTTTCGGATATGGATGCGATTCTCAGGAGATATTACGAAAGCAAACCTGCTGCGACACCGGATACAGAACAAACGGCATCGCTGGAACAGACGATTGGGACACGCTGGATTCTGATTGCCGGAATCGTCAGCGTTATCGCGGGGGTGGGGTTTTTCCTGAAATACGCGTATGACAACGCCTGGCTGATGCCGTGGGCGCGGGTTGGTGTCGCGGCGGCAGGCGGGCTGGCGGCGCTGATTATCGGGGAAATTACACGTCGGCGCGGGTATGAGATTGTCGCCAAAGGCGTAGCCGCGCTGGGGTTTGCGATCTTGTACGCGGCGGCGTTCTCGGCGTATCGGGTGTATGATTTAGTTGGAGCCGTCCCCGCTTTTTCCGCAGCGATTGTGATTACGATTGCTGCGATGGCCTATGCGATGGCATTAGATGAGGTGTTGATTGCGTTTTTGTCGCTGTTGGGCGGGTTTGCGACGCCCTTAATTGTCTCGACGGGTAAGAATATGCCGCATCCGCTGTTTGGATATGTGCTGGTATTGAGTTGCGGCGCGATGTTGTGCGGTTTTTTCCGGCGATGGCGTGCGGTCAACGTGATGGCGTTTATCGGCACATTTCTTCTTTATACACTGTGGTTTGAGAAGTTCCTGCGGCCGATTCTGCCGTATGTACAGGCTCATCGGGATAAAATCCTGGTTGCGGAATGCTGGCTGGGCGTATTTTTTGCCGTCTATCTGGTACTGCCGCTGTTGTATGGGTTTGTCAAAAGAGTACGGACTTATGAGGAAGATATTTTTCTGCCCGGTATGGCGGGGATTGTCAGTTTCTATTATTTGTGGACGATGCTGGAAGAGTTTTTCCGCACGGAACTGGCGGTCTGTACGGCGTTGATGGGCGTAATGTATCTGATAACCGCCGCCGTTGCGACGGTTCGTTGTAAGGAAGACCAAAATTTGCGGACGGTACTGACGGTGGCGGGGATTGCATTCCTCACCGCGGCGATGCCGTTGTATTTTAAGACGTATGCCCTGGTCATCGGCTGGACGATTGAGGCGGTCGTGCTGATTGCCGCGGGAGTGATTTATACCAGTTTCTGTGCGCAGATGATGGGATTTCTGGTTGCCGCCCTGAGCATTGCGGGGCTGGTGTACTGGATTCCGTCGCAGAGCGGCGTCTTTACGCCCGTTTTTAACGGGATATTCGGCACGTGGATATTTGCCGCGGCAGGCGTGTTTGTCAGCCATTTGTTTTATCGGCGTAAAAAAGAGATTTCCTTCTATTGTATGATGAGCGAGATTTTATTCATTGTCGCCGCGGCGGTGATTTTGGCTGCCTGTAGTATCGAGTGGCGGGCTTACTGTCAAATGGCATTTGCCGGGGAAGGATGGCTGGAAGTATTCGGGAGAGGAATGCCTTGTATTCTGACTGTTTTCGGAATTCTTTTTACCGTCGTGGGTTTATTCTATGCCAGCACGCTGATTCGGGCCGCCGGGATTCTGACTATAGCGATCAGCATCCTCGGCCTGTTCGATGTCATTTCTCATACCGGTCTGTATCGGCCTATTTGGAATTCTTTGTTTGGGGTATGGCTGATTGTCGGGGCCGGGGCGGGCGTCAACCATCTGCTGTACCGCTTCTGGAAGAAATCACGTTTTGAAGATTACGATTTTTTTAGCGAGTGGTTGTTCATCGCCGCCGCGGCGGTGATTACGGCGGCCTGCTGCCTCGAATGGCATCGGTACTGGAGCCATCAGGTGCTGCCTTCAGATTCTGTGATTTATTCCATGACCATCCGTGGGATGTTGTGTTCGATGGGTGTGTTTATCCTTGCGCTGGTGATTCGTCCTTTCAGTCCGGGCGGGAAATTCTGCCGGACGGTTGCGGCAATTGCCGGCGGCGTTGCCGGGCTGATGGCTGTCGGCGCCGCGGAGGAATTGTACTGTTGTGAATTTCGTTTCCTGTTCAACGGCATATTCCCGGCCCATTTGGCGCCCGCGGCGGCACTGTTTATCGCGGCAATTCTGTTGAGGAAACAGATGCAGGCCGACCCTGTCAATCCGAAATGGTATCAGGGGTTTGCATTGGCCGGCATCATTCTGCTTTGGGTAATTCTCAGTCAGCAGGTGTATCTGTACTGGTATTGTCAGGACAAATATGGGCCGGGACTGATTGATTGGCGTTTCAGGGCGAACCTGTGCCTTTCGCTGCTGTGGGCCGGTTATGGGGCGGCGCTGTTAATTGTGGGCTTCTGGAAACAGATAGCCGTGATACGTTATCTGGCTTTGGGATTGTTCGGCCTGCTGCTGGTCAAGGTTTTTCTTGTGGATATGAGTACGGTAAAAAGTATCTATCGCATCTCGGCGTTTCTGGCTACGGGTCTGACCCTTGTCGGCGTGTCGTATCTGTATCAGTTCCTCAAAAAGAAAGGATTCTTTGAAACGATACAATCCAAACGGGATTGAGGGGCGCGTCGAGCGTGCTGTCGATTACGGCACAGCCGGCAATGGATGAAAACGGACAATTGAATCCGAATGTCCGTTCGATGACGCTTGGGGCGATTCCGGTGATGAGTTTTGCGCGAAAAATCGCTCAGCAATGCGCCGATCAGTGTCTGTCTGCCGATGACGACCAGGAAATCGTTGCAATTGTCAATGGTATTGTGGGTAATCGGCCGTTTGAGCCGGCGCTGACGATTTCCAAATACACGGTGCTGTTGAAGAAATTTACCCTCGAACCGGGGAAACTGATTTTGCTGATTGAGCCGGTCAAAGAGGTGCGGAAAACCACCGGGCCGCGGGTTTCGTCGGAGAGTTAACGAGAGGGACAAAGGTGAAAATCAAAACCGCCCGGCGAGGCGGAAAAAGAGGGAAGCCATGGTACATCGTCCCCCCTTAGAGCATATTCTTTCTTCGTGATATAATCGGGTCCGAGCCAGTCTAACATGAGGGGCTGGAGTTTGGCAAGTTCAATCGTCATTTTCGGCCATTCGGCATGCACGATCTGCCAAGGGGATTGATACTGTTTATTCATGTTCGCCCTGACGAGGTTATAGTAAGCCTGATAGGAAGCAACCCGTTGATGGAAGTCTTTGAGGCCGGTAAAGTTTTCGAGATCAAAGAACTCCCGTTCAATGGTACTGTGGACGGTTTCAACGTCGCTGTTATAGCTCCAGGCCCGATTGGGAATCCGTTTGTGGCGACAGCCGAAAGCCTGTACGGTTTTCTCGAAGCCATCCCGCGAGCCGTCCTGACGATAGCAGCCGATGAATTCCGAGCCGTTGTCGGTCTGGCATTTCAAGCCGGCCATTTCAATGCCGCACGTTTTCAGATACTTGACGCCTCTCTCGAAGTCCTGTATTTGTAATGCGAATAAAGCGACGGTGGAAGGTTTAAATATGAAATCGGGCTTATTTGCAGGAAAAGAAATTGCGTCGGGGAAGATGCGGACATTCGCTTTTCTTCCGGTTCGATTTAACTATAACCTAAAGAAAGGAGATCGTTCGCATGGTAGAACAACTTGAGAAAATAAATAAAAAGATAGGCTATTTCCGTTGGACTATTTGCGGACTTCTGTTTCTTGCCGCCACTATCAACTACATTGACCGGAATGTGGTCAGCATCCTTAAGCAGGATGTGATTTTAACCTGGCCGGGATGGTCGGAGGAGTACTATGGATACATCATTGCCGCTTTTACGCTTGCCTATGCCCTGATGATGCTTGTTGCCGGAGCATTGATCGATAGAATAGGCATCCGCAAAGGACTTCTGATAGCCATCATTTGGTGGAGTTTCGCGGCAATGGGACACGCAATTTCGGGAACCGTTTTGTCTTTCGCAATCTGGCGTATCATGCTGGGAATCGGCGAAGCGGCCTACTTTCCCGCATCCATCAAGGCCGTTGCTGAATGGTTTCCCAAAAAAGAACGCGCTCTGGCAACTGGTATTTTCAACGCAGGAACGAACATAGGCGCGATGGTGACGCCTTATCTTGTTTTTTGGATTATGTCGGCGATGGGCAGTTGGCGCTGGGCTTTCATCATGACCGGCGTTTTGGGTTTCTTGTGGGCTGTCCTGTGGTTCCTTGTTTACAAACGTCCGGAAGAGCATCCGCGACTTTCGAAAACGGAATTGGCTTATATTCAGAGCGAACCTGAAGAGAAAATCGAAAAAACGCCGTGGATGCCTTTACTGAAACTCAAACAAACATGGGCTTTTACAATTGCGAAATTTATGACGGATCCTATCTGGTGGGTCTGGCTATTCTGGGTGCCTGGATTCTTATTTAAAAAATTTGGCGTGGACATAAAATCTGTGGGTGGAGCGCTTATTGTCATTTATATCATGGCGGACATTGGCTCCATTGGCGGCGGCTGGCTTTCCGCGATATTTATTAAAAAGGGATGGTCGGTCAATGCAGCCAGAAAAACAGCCATGTTGATTTGTGCCATAGCAGTCATACCGGTTATCTATGCGTCTATGACAGCGGATAAATGGACTGCGACACTATTAATCGGATTGGCGTGCGGTGCTCATCAGGGCTGGTCTGCCAACCTCTTTACTCTTGCGTCAGATATGTTTCCAAAACGCGCGGTTGGTTCGGTTGTTGGCATTGGTGGAGCAGCCGGAGGGTTGGGCGGATTTTTTATTGCCAATCTTGTGGGTTGGGTTTTAAATAAGAATCCGAACAATTATTTACCTATCTTTATTATTGCAGGTTCAATTTATTTGATAGCGTTATTAGTTATCCAATTTATAGTTCCCAGGCTGGAACCGGCAAAGATAGAATAAAATATTCCTGACGTATTAGTGCAGCCGTACGGTGGTCGCTACTGCGGGTGCCGCAAATATAGTCAATTGCAGGCCAGGAAAGGTTATGAATAGTCAGCCAACTTCCTTTCTTTATTGCAATAATCGTCGCTCTGATAGCGATTACCCCATGGTTTTCGCTGTGGCTGCCGGGGATTCTAAACCTGCTGGGAACATAATTCACTAAACGCATTTTAATTTCCGGAGTCTGCGCAAAACGAGAACGAAATGCAAAGGCGGGATTTCCTGAAACATTCCTTGGGAACCTCGCTCTGCCGCCGAAAAGCGACTGAATAAGAACGAAAATTCGTACAAGATTTACCGCAATAAGTGGCTCAAAAGGATTTTTAATCCGATGGCGATGAGAATCAGGCCGCCGAGGATTTCGATTTTGTTCTCGAAGAAATGTCCCACCCGCCTGCCGAGTTCCCAGCCGATATAACTGATTATAAACGTGATAGCCCCAATCATCAAAACCGCCTGAAAAATGGAGCCGGTTATCAGCGTCAGGGTGATTCCGACGACCAGTGCGTCAATACTGGTAGCGACACTCAGCGCCAGCAGCGCCGCCAGATTGGAGGGGTCCTGCGGTTTGCTTTCAACCTCTTCAATCTCGAACGCCTCATAGATCATTTTGCCGCCGATGACAGCCAGCAGAGCAAAGGCCACCCAGTGGTCGCAGGAAGAAATGAATCCGGACAGCTTTTCGCCTGCAAACCAGCCCAAGAGAGGCATTACCGCCTGGAAGCCGCCGAAAAACAACGCCATCCGCAGGGCGTGCCCGATGTGCAACCGCCGATAGACGCTGCCGGTTACAATCGAAATGGCGAAGGTATCCATCGCAAGGCCGACACCTATGCCGCAAACGGTAATAAATTCCGCTGTCGTCATAGCGATTTATCCGGGATGAAAAATGCTGCGGTTTACCATTGCGCCTCGACATACGGGCCGACGGGACCCTGTGGTTTGGGCTTTGGTCTGGATTCGAGAATCGCCTCGGCAATGGGCAGGTCGCTTTTGCGTGTGATTTTCAGGTTGGTGAAATCCGTTTCCACAATCGAAACTGAATGACCGAGGGTTTCGACCAGCATCGCATCGTCGGTAATTGCAGCCGGGTCGAGGTTTTTCAGATTCGCGTAGGCTTTTTTCAGCAGGGCCGCGTCAAAAACCTGCGGCGTCTGCGCTTCCCATAAATTCATTCTATCGACGGTCTGTTCAATTACGCCGTTCTGTACACGTTTGAGCGTTCCGTTGACGGGACAAGCCAGAATCGCCGCCCCGGTCTGAGCGGCCTTCTCAAAGACTTTGTCAATCCACTCCTCAGTGAGACAACACCGCACCGCATCGTGAACGGCGACCAGTTCGGCATCATCGCTGACTTTTTCCAGTGCGTTGGCGACCGTCTCAAAACGTTCTTCTCCGCCAAGGCATATTTTGACATTGTAAAAGCCCAGCGTCGGTCCCCACTTGATTCGCACCAGTTCGTCATCCTCCGGGGCAATCGATAAAAGAATCTGAGCGACATCCTTTCGTGTGGCAAAGGCCTCGATGCTGCGCAAGAAAGCCGCGCGTCCGCCCAGTTCCACAAACGGTTTTTTCTTATCTCCACTGAAACGAGCACTTGCCCCGGCGGCGCAAACGATTACGGAAACCTTTTTCATTTACTTTTTCCTTTTCACTCCATCACAAGCCCATCTGGCGTGCTTCTTCTTCCAGGCCGTAGCGTTTCATTTTTTTATACAACGTGGTGCGGTTGATTTTCAAGGCCATGGCGGTTTCCTGTCGATTCCAGTGATTGGCCTCCAGCGCCGTCCGCAGGATTGCCCGTTCGGGAGCTTCGAGGGCCTTTTTTAAACTGCCCGCACGATATCCGTTGACTTGTTCCTGGGAGCAGTATCGGATAACCGTCGTGGGCAGGTCGTCCACATCAATGTATGCATTTTTGCTGAGCAGCACCGCCCGCTCCATCACGTTTTCCAGTTCGCGCACATTGCCAGGCCAGGGATACCGCTGCAGACATTCCATCGCTTTTTCCGTAATGCCCAGTCTGGGCTTGTTATGACTTCGGCTGAAATACTTCAGGAAATGTTCGCACAGCAGTGGAATATCCACGGGTCGTTCAGCCAGCGGCGGGATATTAATCGTCACGACATTGATGCGATAATACAAATCCTCTCGAAACCGCCCGGCTTTGACTTCCGCGGCAAGGTCGGTATTGGTCGCCAAAATAACCCGCGTATCGATAGCCAGCGTGCGGTTGCTGCCCACCGGTTCGAACTGGCGTTCCTGTAAAACGCGCAGCAGTTTAACCTGCATCGCCGGCGATGCGCTGGAGATTTCGTCGAGAAAAATTGTTCCGCCGTCGGCGGCCAGAAATTTTCCCTCTTTGTCCCGAATGGCGCCGGTAAAGGAACCCTTCACATGGCCGAACAATTCGCTTTCCAGAAGCGTTTCCGGAAGGGCGCCGCAACTGACCTCAACGAAGGGTTTTTCCCGGCGACCCGAGCGGTAATGAATCGCACGGGCCAGCAGGCTTTTTCCCGTGCCACTGGGGCCGGTCATCAGAATCGTAGTTCGGCTGTCAGCCACGGCCTCAATCAATTCAAAGATGCGGGACATTTTGTAGTCCTGACTGATGATGTTTTCCAGACGATAGCGATTCTGCAATTGGTCGCGGAGCTGACGGTTTTCATCCATCAGGTTTTGCTGGCGGATAGCCCGTTCCACCGCCAGCCGCAGGTCATCATCGACAATCGGTTTGGTCAGATAGTCATACGCCCCGTTCTTGATTGCTTCGACGGCACTTTCGATGGTGCCGTAGCCGGTGATTAAAATCACGACTGTGCCGGGATAGCTTTGTCGAACGAGCGACAAAAGCTCAAAGCCGTCGCCGTCGGGCAGATTTACGTCGGAGATGACCAACGCGAAACTTTGCTCCTGCAATTTCTGCTTTGCCTGCGCCAGATTTCGACCCCCCGCAGCGAAATAGCCTTCGACTTTGAGAAATTCACAGAGTGAATCGAGAATAATCGCGTCGTCGTCAACGACCAGAATTGCGCCTTTGTGAAACATCATGGTCAAACCTTAACTTTGAATTTGCGGCTGTACCAAGCGAGGCGGGAAGTCGGACCGTAAAGAGACTTCCGCCTTCGGCGGGGCAGTGAACGGAAATCGTTCCCTTGTGTTTTTCGACGAGGTCTTTGCAAATGGCCAGTCCCAAGCCTACGCCTTTGCCCGCCGTTTTGGTGGTGAAGAATGGCTGAAAGATGGACTCTCTCAGTTCAGGCGGAATCCCCGAGCCGGCATCGAGAAAAGAAATCAGCCAGTCCGTGTCGGACTGTTCGATGGTAATGGTCAGTCTCCCTTTGCCCTGCATCGCGTCGCAGGCGTTTTTAATCAGGTTGCAGAAAACCTGGAACAGGCTGTCGTTTCGCATCTGAAGGGCCTGGCCTTCGTATTTTCGCAGAATCTGTACCTCGATTCCGCTCATAGCCGAGGTCATGGCCGATAAGGCGTCCTGAACGATTTTGTCCAGCGGCGCCGGCTCCATCGCCTGACTGGAGCTGCGTGAAAATTCCAGCAGTTCGCCCAGAATATGCACCATGCGCAGCAGGCCTGTACGGCTTTGGCGAAGATATTCCTGTGCTTTGTTGATATCCCCGTGTTCGAGGACACGCATCGCCAGGTTCAGGTACCGCAGAATGCCATCCATCGGGTTGTTCAGTTCGTGCGCAACTTTACCGGCGACTTTGCCCATTGCGATTAAGCGATCCGCCTGCAACGGTGTTGTTTTTTTTATCGCAGAATCTTCTTTTGTGAATGCCGTGTCCACCATAATAGAAATATAAACAACTTTAGAGTAAAATGTCAACATCAATGATGAAAAAACGCAACAAACGAATGAAAGGACTAAAAAAAGCTTTCTAAATGACTTATAAGTCCTGTAAAATTAAGGGGTATAAATTTATTTTTATGACTGATTTTCTATATTATTGTGATGAAAACGAGCGATAATATCAACAGCAGGATGTTTATCGTTGTCATCGTGTTCTTGAAAAAAGCGTTGAGACTATTTTAGTGCGATTTTAGATGATTCCTAAGTCTTTTTGCTGGAATGAGTTAGACGGATTTACAGGAACCGGCAATTTCCTATTGAATATGGAATAAATTTTGCTAATATATTCCCGGTGGAGAATGTCAAATATTTCTTCGTTGCATGGAGGCAACAATTATGGAATCAGATAGAAGAAGTCATAAAAGGCTGCCGGTGAAGTTTTCTGTGCTTTGCCAGAAGGTTGGACTTAGCGACGGCCGGTTTTACTCCGGCAATACCGTCAATGTCAGTCCGGGCGGGATGCTGGTGGAGGTGGCCAACGCGCAACTCAAAGACGGCGAACTGGTGAGCGTGGAAATGACTGTTCCGCCGACGGAAGGCCTGCTGGAGTATGGCGGCAGTTTTTCCGGCTATGCCCGCGTGGTGCGTGTCCATCAGTCCCAAGCGGCGATGTCTTCCCGTTCTTCCCCGGCCAATGCCGTAGCGGTTGAGTTTTGCGAATCCCCCCGCCTGCGTGTGTAGTATCCGGGCGGATTTATTCCCCGCTGATGGCGTTGACATCGTCGAGGCGGCGGCTACAATTTGCTTCTATGCGAAAACTCAATTCATTTTGGGTGTGCCTGTTTTTGTCCTTTTGCGTCGGCTGTGGGAGACAGTCCGCGCAGACTTCGCCGCCGCAAGGTCAGAAATTGACGTTGCGGGACCTCAAGCCGACCAATGCTTACCAGTTTCAGCCGCAGATTGTTTTTGAAATTGTCACCTTTGAGCTGCCTACGGCCAGGGTGAAAGAAATTAAGCCGGCGTTGGCTCCATTTATTCCAACAGATGTGCAGTTTGGGAACGAGGAGCTTTTTTCGAAAAACGGCCTGTGTTTGTTTCGCGGCAAGGGCGAGAACGGGGACAAACTCACTTCGCAACTGCGGTTTCTGGAGGCCAAACGCACTATGCGAACCAGTCTGATTACGATGGACAAAACCGGCGAATTGTTCTCCACGGGTACTTTTTTTGTCGAGCGGTATGTGTTCGTTACTTCTTATGGGGGTCAGACAACTGGACAGGCGTTTTTGCCGGGGCAAATCGGATGGATGATTACGGCGGCGATGACGCTGCGAAGAGACGTTGTCCAGGTGAAAATGGCGCCGGTGTATGCTCCTCTCGAAGGGTCCAGTATTCGATTAGCCTCGGGGCGGAAGGAATATGGAGAAATGCCTTTTGAGCAGGGTCGGTTTGAACTGACGATACGGGAGGGGGATTTTCTGGTTTTGGCGCCGGGACGTGTGCCGACAGAGACGACCCTCGATAGGATGCTGTTTGGGTCCGACGGCAAAAAGGACAAAATGCGATTGTATGTGATTATTTTTGTCGGCGCGGGGCAGGGATGAGTTCGGTTGTGGGAAAGTCCGCCGTGGCTGTTTGCCGATGTGAGGATTATGAGCCTGTGCGGGTACGGCGGGAAATCGAACGGTGTTTTGCTCTGCTGGGTGGGGCGGGAAAATTCATTCGACCCGGACAAAAAATCCTAATCAAGCCCAATCTCATTGTGCCGGCACCGATGGAGCAGCCTGCGCAAACACATCCGGAAGTGATTCTGGCGGCGGTGCGTCTGGTCAAGGACTGCGGCGCAACGCCGATGGTAGGGGATTCGCCGGCCTGGGGCGACGTCAGAGTCTGTCTTAATGCAATGGGGGCAATCGAACCGCTGGAAAAACTGGGGGCCAGAATAGTACAATTAAACCGACCTGTTGTTTGCAACGTTAACGGCTCGCGGGTTCGTCTGAGCCGATACGCCCTCGAGGCGGACGCGATCATCAACCTGCCTAAATTTAAATCTCATCAGCAACTTGTGGCGACGTTCGCGGTCAAAAATATGTTCGGCTGTGTGGTCGGCAAGGAAAAACCCTATTGGCATTTCGCCCGCGGCAAGAGCGAAAGGCGTTTTTGCCGACTGCTGATTGAGATTTACAGGACGCTGTCGCCGGCGTTGAGCCTTATCGACGGCATTGTCGCGATGCAGGGACAGGGGCCGATCCGTGGAACGCCATATCCGTTGGGGTTTCTAATTGCGGGGGTGGAGCCGATAGCATGTGAAAGGGTGTGCGGGAGGATGATTGGGATGGAGGCGGGGGAACTGCCGATTGTGCGAACGGCGGAAAAAATGGGGTTTGGCAGGAGCCGGTGGGAGGAAATAGAGGTTGTGGGGGATGATTTTGGGCCGTTTATCGGCAGAGATTTTCAGCGGGCACAATTGACGCCGATACGGTTTACTCTGCCGCGGATTCTCAAAAGCATCGCCAAACAAATTTTGCTGCTGGGCAAAAACACACTCGGAAAATATACGAAAGGCTCGTAGTTCCCTCCTTCGCCAAGGCTTCCTTCTTTGCTAAAGCCACGAAGGACAAGACGGAGGGCAGGCTGTTGTTCTTAGAACTACTACTCTGTCCGGCTAAATGTGCATAGATTTAGGTTTCTTTGTCGATATTGCTAAAAACAGCATTTATCTGGCAAGGAGACCGAATATGAAGCAGTATAGAGTAGAATTGACAAGTGAAGAACGTTCC
>Ga0315294_10000592_pt1 | contig 38997 bp, 61 predicted proteins | sample YL17G13_40_MG_FD_203626 | JGI IMG/M metagenome (GOLD analysis project Ga0315294, IMG submission 203626) | Sediment microbial communities from Yellowstone Lake, YNP, Wyoming, USA - YL17G13_40 | ecosystem: Environmental > Aquatic > Freshwater > Lake > Sediment | place: USA: Wyoming | collected...
CAGTCTCGGGCCGAACCGGTCAACTCAGCCAGCGTATCATTCAAATCCTCGCTCTTCTCGTTGGCCGGGTCCAAGAACTGGACAAACTGCAACAGAGGCTGAGTGGCCCTGTTAGCTCTGATCCCCAGCTTCTCCATCGCCGCCGCCATCCCCAGCACTACCGGAACGCCCCCCTCTACGTCTTGAACCATCGGGCCGACTTGTTGCATCAGCATCTGCATACTGCCATACGACACACCGAATTCCCGGTTCATGGCGACCATTGCCGAAGACAGGTTGAATGCCTCTTGGGTCGTCAACGACATGGAGGACATCAGGGTGGTCATCCCCTTCGCCGCCGCCTCCGTGCTTTGCCCGGAGACCTTGCCGAAAATGGATGCCTTGAGGGCAAAATCTTCCAGCCCCGCCGCCCCCACCCGCCCGGACTGCGCCGCCATCTCTGCGGCCCGGAGCAGGGGCTCGGGGGCCTTGCCCAGACCCATGAATTGATTGGCAAGACCGTCTACAGAACCGCCAACATTCTGAACTGCAAAATCAACCTGCACCATGGTGTCTTCAAGTTCAGACGCCGCCCAGATGGCGCTGGAGGCCACGGAAACGAACCCGGCCCCCACGAGCCCAAGACCAGCCCCGAGAGCGGCGGAATTCTCCTTCAGCGCATCTGCCACACTTCCAGTTCTGATCAGACTATCCGTGAACTTCTTGATCGAACCCAGAGCATCGGCGGCTTCGACCAAGAAAACGATCTGGAACAGTCTGGAAATGTCCGCCATGGGCTAGTGCCTCATCTTAGCTGACTGGATCTTCGACTCCATTTCCTCGTTGTGATCTAGGCACTTCTGGAGCCACCACGTCCGCTCCAGATCATCCATCTGCATCACGTCCCCGTAGGTAACCGCCCCCTCCGTGGACATGACGATGTACCAGACCTGATTCCTCAGATCGTCTCCCGCTGTTTGGGAAGCGGAAATAAAAAATCGGAGTTCCGGAAGGTGAACTGGATCTTCTTTCCGCACGAGGGGCAATCCGTCTCCTGCTTGAAATCAGGCCCCGGCTGGCGCTCCGTGAACGCCTCTGCGAAAGAGTCGATGGCCGGGAGGGACAATCCATCGAAGAAGTCCGGGGCGAACGGCCCGGCCTGCCCGTTCCACTCCAAAAGACAGGAGGTATACAGCTTGTAAGAAGCCGCGATGGCATTCTTCTCAAACATCGGGACCACGGCCTTCTGCTCCAACCCACGGGAGAACCGGCAAAGGGCCTTGACCCCCTTGTCCGTATTCATCCGGAAAGCCATCGCGCCCGCCCCATCCACCTCAATGATCTCGTACTCCTTGTCCTCCAGCCGCTTCACATTGATCTCGGAGAGGTCGAACGTCACTCCCAGCCGCTTGCGGCATCCCTCGCACTCCACCTCCGCCCGGACGGTGGATCCCATGGAGACCCGCCGGATCTCCATAAGCAGGAAGTCCCTGTCCCCAGACAGGAGTTCATCCAGAATCCGGCTGTTGATGCTGTAGGTTCCAACCCTGCGGAGGCATTGGGTGAAGATCATGTCGGTGACTTTGGTGGGGCTGGTGCGGACATCCTCGCGGGCAATGGACTTGCGGGTATAGCCGGTCATCGGGAGGATCTCCGCGTCCCGATGAACCTTCCCCTCCTTCAGCAGTCCGCCGGGAAGTTGAACTACGGTTCCCGGCTCTTGAGTTGCAGGGGATCCCTGTGTGACCTCGGCCATGGCTCCTCCTTGGGCACCGCCCAAACCCACGATTCTCATGCGCTACGGCCCTACACCGGACCGTGCGCCGTTCGGTTATGTGCCGACAATTCCCCTCAACTGCGTGGCAAGATTGCTCCCACCGCCGCTCTGGAAGATGCTGACATCCACCTGACCCTCATGGGCCAGAACCACGCTCTCGATGGCGACCTCGCTGGAGCCCGCATCCAAGTCCCCGATCTCAAGGGAAATCGGCCACGCCTGCCGGACCTTGATGGTCCGGGCCACGCTCGATCCATCGCAGTTCTTGACCGAGATGGTGAGGCCCTTCTTATACCCCAACGAACACGCAATGACCGCGTTGCGCCAGTTCATGAAGCTCTCCCGTATGCCGACTCCACGGGTAAGAGTGATGTCCTCGTACTTTCGGAGACCGGCGAACTTCCGCATGAAAGTCTTGTCCATCCCCTCCCGGTACTCGATGGGATCGGTGGCCTCCTTCAGGCCCCCAACCTTGGTGAATCCAGCCGCGACATCGAGGCCCTCGACGTTGACCTCAAACCGGAACGCAGTCGCTGGAGTGATAACCTGTGCCTCGGCCATGGAAATCCTCCTTACCTGCCAAAAACATTCTTGGTGCTGGAAACAAAGCCGGAAAACCTCGCCTTAACCGCCTCGACCATCTGGGCCGATTTTTGAGCGTCATCCGAGGATATCGGGATCATGAGATCGTAGGCAATCGTCAACCGTTCAATCTCGATCTCGCTTGCCTTGGAATCCAAGTCCCCCAACTCATAGGCGCAGGGCCACGCTCTTTGGAACTCGGCCCCCATGATTACAACCGGGGGATTCGCCTTTATCGCCCCCTCTTCTTCCAAAAATCCGCCAGACCACACCCGGATAGTCGCTCGGTAACCAGAATCATGAGCAACAGACTTAAACCACTTTGTAAGTTCCGTCCCCCCGTAGCAAATCCCCCGCTCCAGAACCAACCGACCCCCCTTCCTTGGACCGGGGATCAATCGGGGCATCGTGGGATCTCCTCCCGCACGTTTCTCCTCGACCGAAAATTCCTGCTTGAGCCCGCTGATCTTGGCGAATCCGCCGCTGATAGCACTCCCGCGTACCTCAAACAGGTACTTAAACCCGAAGTTAATCCGGGTCTTCGGGGGGCTAATCTCGCGGATATCCATTATCTACGCGCAAGCTCCTCTTCGATGGTCGTCCCACCGTCCCACAGACCGACCCGAACGATCACGAATTCGGCAGGGATCGGGGGGTTGATCCCGATCTCGACGTTCATGCGTCCCTCGCGGATCTCGCTCATCGGGTTGGTTTCCGAATCGCAACGGACGAAGTAGGCCCGGTCAACGGTCCCATCCTGAGAGAACAACTGCCCACGGAGGAACATGGACTGCAAGAACTCGGAGCAGGCGATCCGCACCGACTCCCACGTCCTCGGTTCGTTCAACTCGAAGACCGCGAACCGGAGACCGCGCCGCAGGGACTCCTTCACGTAGTTCAGGATGCGGCGGACGTTCACGTAGTGCCGACCATCGTGGTAGTTCGTCAGGGTCCGGGCACCCCAGATCCGGATTCCTTCGCCCATGAACGACCGGATGACGTTGATCCCGATGGGGTTCAGGAGATCCTGCTCACCATCGGAGGTGTTGTGGGTCAGATCCAGCACGTCGCGGAGGGCGACGTTGGCCGGGGCGAACTGGACGCCACGGGTCACGCCCGTTTCCGCGTACTTGCCCTGCACATGGCCCGAGGGCGGGACGACCAGCCGCTGGTTCCCAACCACCGGGTCGCGGACGATGAGCCACGGGTAGTACAGGGCCGCATAGGACGAGTCCACGTTCAGTTCGATGTTGCGGAAGTTGATGACCTCCATCGGATCATCATCGGCCACCGGGGCATCCAGAACCACCATGAGGTTGCCACGGCGCTCGGCCAGCCCCACCGCTTCCTTCTCCACCGTGACCAGCGTGATCCCGGGGACGGAGAAGAAGTTGAGTTCCGTCTGCTCATCCAACAGGAAGATCCCGCTCTTTGGAGCGACGGGAGAGCCGATATAGTCGGCATCCGTCAGCGCGGCACCCTCGGTCCCGCCGGTCAGCGGGAAATTGATGACCGGCTCGGGCAGGGCATTGAGGACATCCACCAGCGGCGGGAACAGATCGACCACCGACAGGAGCTTGGATTCGTTCCCTTCGCCGTACAGCCGGACTTGGAAGTAGTCCCGGGTGCTGGTCGGCTCGGTGGAAAGACCCTCAAACTGCTCGCTGAACCTCCCGTTCTCGTAGACGTAGAGGTTGAACTCCAAGGACGTGGCAATGGTCGTGTTGGCGGGGAGGGTCGCCGCGCCCGAGATGACGATGGGGGCGAAACGAATGATCAGCCCGTCAATCCTCTCCACCACCGCCGACCCGTAGTTCGCACCATCGTCAAAGTACATCCGGGCACCGATAGCCAGATTGCTGACCGAGCGCAGGGTGGCCTGCGCGTCACCATTCGCCAGCGGAAGAGCCAGCAGGGTGTTCAGCCGGTGAGCGGACGACGAATGGACCAAGGTGGATGCAGGCGGGAAGACGAACGCCGGGGGAAGGCCAAGGATGGGCCGGACCACCAGTTCCCGGGTCCCCACGATGATGTTGAAGACGAAATACTTGCCCTTGGTGGCGGACACCAAGTCCTCAAGGACAATGAGATCCCCGCGCTGGACGTTCCGCAGGGAGGAGACGGCGATCAGGGTGGATCCATTCTGGACCACGGCGGTCGGCTGAAGGATCGTCCTCCACCGCTCGACGTTGACCGACACGTCATTGCCCCACGCCCCGGCGGAGATGGCCGCCGCGTCGAGCATGGGAGCGGCTTCATGGTTTGCCAACTGGGCGGAGGCTGTCAAGGCCCCCAGCCCAAGAACGCGGACCACGAAGCACCGTGTGCCGCCCTCGTTGAAGAAGGCGCGGACAGAGGGCTCAAGGAACGATCCTTGATAATATCCGCCGAACTTGTCGTAGAACTGGCTGACCGAGGTCACCAGTTCCGCCCTGCTGGTCACGCCCTTCTTGGCGACACCAACGAACCCACCCGTGTTGACTCCGACCCCGATGATTCGCGGGACACCCGGCTCCTCGATGACATAAACATCGGGATGGAGGGTTTCGATTCCTGCGAGCGCCATGAGTTCACCCTTCCTTTTTCGGGGCCGCCCCAGTCAGGAGCCAGCACCCTCTCCACACCGAATGGAAATAAATGCCCGGACTGTCGCCTGTCCGGTGCGTTTGGGATTATCGCCTCGCCGCCATTGCCGTCCGGTCGATCAACAGCTTGGCACCGAGCAGTTTCTGCACCTCCCGGCTGTTGAACTGGGCGTCCGAGAGTTCGATCTCCTGCCGGGGGATCCAGATGGCGCTCTCCCGATCCCCGTTCGACCTCGTCGTGTCGAGGTTCGCCACCTGCTGGGTCAGGGAGACATTCATCAGTTTGTGAGCCATTGCCGTTCTCCTAGATCCGTTCCACGTAAATACGACGAAGGTACGATGGTATATTCAGGTTACAGGTGTTTTGCGCCGTAACCATGATGTTCACGTCCTTGATCAGCGGAATAACACCATTTTCTACCCTAAGATTCGGTTCGTCAAGGTCATCCAAGATGCCCTTGAGCCAGATCATGCCCATGATCTTCAGGTCGATCCCACAGACGAAAAGCCCTTGGGCCACCCGGTCTTCCGACACTTCCCTCTCTGCCGACATGATACAGTAAGTTTCGCCCGTGGCTACGGAGAAAAAGTGGTCGCTCTTGTCCAAGATGCGGGCACAGGCGTCGATCATTTGGAGGGCCTCCCGCTTCAGGGAGGACTGCACCCGGACGGTGGCGTAGGCATAATAGAACACCCGGAAAAACTGAAGCCGCCCAAGCCCCTTGGCCCGGTTCCTCTCCACCTCGGGCTTCCAACTCCGAAGATCCACGTACTGCTCAATGGAGGTAACCGTCACCACGATGGAGGGGATCTTGCTGATCTGGAAGAAATCCTCGGCCCCGATGAACACGTCCGGCACCCCGGTGAACCGTACCTCCATGTTCCCAATTTGGGGGCCAAGCATGGTGACAACCCGCCCGGACAGGGAGGAAAAAAGGTTGATCAGCCGCCCGGGGTCCGTCGTGGTGTTGTAGACCTGAATCGGCTCGGTGATGGTGACCTCAAGCCCCGGCTCCGTGGCAATCGTGATGGTGGAGGCCGCCGTAGCCAGTTCCGCGAAGTAGAACATCGGAACCTGCACGCTGGTGTCGATGTATCGCTTCAGGGAACGGGTGATGTCCTCGTAGAAATCCATCTTGTGATCGTTGTAGAAGGAAACCCCGCGAAGAATCGGGCGCTGTCTGCCATCCGTGCTGGGGGTCAACCGGGCCTTGATCCGAACCTGCTTGGGCGTGATCAAGGGGAGCAAGGGCGAGCGCAAATCAACAATGTTCCCGGGATTGTAGGTGTTCAGGTAGATTCCCGTCGCCGGAAGCCAAGCATCCGGGCCATCCACCCACACGTACCACGTCACCCCGTTGTCGTTGGACAACTGGTAATCGATCTTGGCCCGCAGGGCTTCATCCATCGTTGCAATCTCTGGGTCACGATCCCACGCCTCATCGAACCCGAACAGGCTCTCCAGCCCTTCCGCCGCCCAGTTCCTAAGAACCACGGTCGTCTGGTAGTATTTCCCATCCGGGGAGTAAGCGGATTTATCAATATCCAACCGACGAAGTGTCAGCCCGACCGGGGGCAACAGGACGCCCTTCTCCGCCAGATCCGGAAGGATCGCGGGCTCAAAGGACATGCCCCAATCAGTAATCAGTTGATCCAGATGCGTGGACATCAGCCCAAGTCCTTGATGATCTGATCAGCCAAGGAATTCAGGATTCCCTTCGCCATCTGGTCCACCTCCCGCATTGCCGGGGCGAACCATGGTCTCATCGGAATCCGGAGATACTGCGTGGACTCCCTAAGAGGGAACCCCTTATGGGCAAAGAACCTACGCAATTCATCAGAGACCGGAACGGTGGCTCCTCCCTCATGGACCGCCCCGACCAACTGAAGATCCTGCCCCTTCTCCCCCTTCGCTCCTGCGGGAATCCCCGCAAACCACCTCTTCGCCTTCTTCCAGATAGTGATGGAGTTCACAAAACTTCCCGAATCGATCAGGATCCGGGCATCGCCCTTGATGGCCTTGGTGATCTCGGTCAGGGACTCCCACCCCTCCCTGCCGCCATTGATCCCCTCGACCATCCGCTCCTGCGCCAGAATAGCCAACTCCTTTTGGGCCTTCATGGTCTTCTCACCGGTCAACACCTTGTCGGCCCGGTTCAACTTGGCAATGAGTTTCCGGTACGTCCCGTACTGGGCGAACCTCATCTCCACTTTGTCAGCCATCAGATCGACCCCAACTTCTTCCTCTGCTGTTCCGCCTGTACGTGGAGCAGGATGGGAAGAGCAAACGTCTTCTGCCGGTTGCCCCCGAATGGGGACGCCTTCACGGACTGGATGACGTTGAAGTCACAGGGCACCCCGTCGATCTCCACAATCCGGTCCCCCTTCTTTATGACGAACCCGGGGGAAATCAAATTCAATTCCCTGAACCGGAACACGAAGTGGACGGCGGAGGGCACCGAGTCGCCCGTCTGGGTCCTCTGCAACTGGAAGGTCTGCTTCAGCCCCACGGTCTGCCCGATGATCTCAACCGGCTCCGAATAGGTCCGGTTCTGCTTGGCCTCCCTGAAATCAGAATCCTTGACCGTCGTGGTCGTGTTCAGGATCCGAACCTTCACCTTGATCCGGTTGATCCCAACCGGCTGGTTGTACGGGAACGCAGGCGGCGGCATCCATCACCCCTCACGCAAGCCCAATGTACATGGCCGGGGTGCTGAACTGCTGGAGGATGTCGTCCACCTCCACGTTTCCAGTCGTCCAAGAGCCCCCCGCGTGCCCGTTCGTGGCGGGCATGGGACTCATCCCGTAGGAGTATCCTTCCACCGACTCGCTGTTGAGCCGGGTCCCGATCCCGAAGGGGGACTGGGCCGTGTCGATGTCCCCGATCTTCTGCCACCGGTCGCGCACCATGAGCAGGCACGCCCGCTGAATAAGGTCGGGCACCCGCCCGTATCTGACCGCAGGAGACCCCGAGGGGCAGGAGAAGTTCACGGCCTCGCAGGAAACCCGGGTGGGGGCATTCAAAAACCCCGTGATGATGACCGACCCGGATTTCGGGAACGGATCCCGCCCGACCAGAAGCGTATCGTTGACGTTGAGTCCGGAAATGCTGGAAACCGGGATACTGGTGTCCCCGACATCGATCTGTGCCGTGGTGATGGTCCGGACCGGGGCAAAATCGTCCACCAGCCAACCGAACACCCCATCCATGATCATGTACAGGGGGTAGTCTGGCAGGCGGGTATTCCGCGACACCATCATCACGTACCGGGGCTTCACCTGATACGCAACAGCGGGCATTTCAACGACAGCGAGGTCTTCGCGCCCCATTCGCAGGGCGAAGAAATCGAGGATCGGGACTTGATTGGGGAGACGGACGATGCTTCCGTCCGCCCCGTCTGCCCTGTGGACCAGCCGAACGGGCATGAACCATTGGTCGGTCAGACGATTGATCCAATGACTCATCGCCCCGATCAGGGCCGACAAAGAGGGGTCGTCAATGCTGAAGTCGCCAGTCGCGGGAATCCCAGCATACCGTGCCTGCGCGATAGTGACGTAGGCGAACGGGATGTGCAACCCGCTGGCGAAACCAGACCCAATGCCACAAAGTGCCATCCGACCCCCCTACGGAAACAGACGTTTCCGCACAAAGTAGTAGTACAGCCAAGGGTCGGCCATGTCCTCGGTTACATCCCGCCACTCCTTGACGCTGATAGCCATCTTATCGGATGGGAACCGTTTGGGATCGATCATGGACACCCGGTTGGCCGGATTCACCGGGGGAAACGGACCAACCGGGTTCAGGGATGCATCCACCTCCCTAAACAGGTACACCCCCGACTCGGGGGTGCCCATGAGCAGGAAGATGTTCGCGTCCCGTGGGTCATCAACCTGCGTGGCGGAAGTCTTGGAGAACGTATAAATCATACCGCTGGCGGGGCCGACAAATTGTCGGACCCCGCCGAAGCGGTATGAAAAGTACCTCGACATCCATCCCCCTTCCCCCCTCTATCGAGGGAAGTCGGATAACCGGTCTACATGACCAGCGTCCGGCGACGGATGTTCTTCGTCTTCACGATGGCGTCCACGTTCTCGACCTGCGCGTCCGCCTGATTGTACACGATGGTCTCGATCTGGTCCGTGTTCTTGTTGAACTCGGTGAAGATGCGGGTTCCGTCGAGGATCCCGAAGATGAAGTTCTTCGGGTTCGCCAACAGGAGGAACGACCCCTCGTACACCGTGTTCGACGTGCCAGCCGCCGCGCCCGTGTGGGTGACGCCGGGGACGGGCGGGAACGGGGTGACGACCGGATCGTTCGCCGGGAGCAGACCCAGCGTGCTGTACGCCTGAGAGGTCGCCGCGACCGGCGACAGAAGGATGGTCGAGGCTCCACCAGTCGTGGGGCTGACCAACAGGAGACGACCCTCGCGGTCATCGCGGGCCACGTCAACGAGGATCAGCGCGGGGAACGCCGTCTTGAGGGCGACGTTGATCTGCCGGGCAACCTCGGACGTGTTGAGCGTCCCATGAGACAGGGTCACGGTGACCAGCCCGATGGCGTCGATGTTGAGGATCAGCGTGTCGTTGGACGAGGTGACCTGGAACGGCCCGTACTCCGCCCCGAGGAACTCAGCCGCCGTCGCCGCCGTGATGGCGATGGGAGCGTCGTCGGGGATCAGGGGCACGCGGATCATCGGCGTCCCGAGGGGGGACATCTCGGCCCCCTGAAGGGCCGCGTCACCGAGGATCGTGCCACGGTCGGAGACCACGTCCGCCCAGTCGGTAGCGATAGCGTCACCAACCAGCCAGCGCAGACCCGGATCGTTCTTGTACTGCTTGGGGATCCGGCGCTTCATCTCGCTGAAGATGCCCTTCTGGATGGAGGCACCCTTCACGTCGAGAAGGTGGGCGCTCTCGGTCTGGGTGGCCCAGCCGTTCAGACGGCGGAGCAGGCGGTCACGCGGGGTCGTGCCGACCGTCGTGATATCGCCGTTGATGGCGAGATCCTCAAGGTCGGTGGAGATCCGCTCGACCATCGTGTTCATCACGGTCTGCTCGAACTCGTTCTGCTCGATGTTGCCCTGCAACACCTCGGTCGTGATGTTCCATGCGGAGCGGAGCTTCTGCGCCCGGAGGACGATCCTCTGGAACTTCGCCCGGGACAGATTGCCCGTGTCCGTCGCCTCGTCCACGGACTCGGTGACGGGCTCCCCGATCCACAGCTTGTCCACATCCATCAACGGACGGGGCATCCTGATGAACCGGCTGAGAGGCAGGAGGACGGAGAACTTCTTGACGAGGGTGATGAACTGCGTCTGCTGTAGCGGATTCAGCAGACCGCCAGAAAGCAGACTGCTCGTGGCGATGGTCTTCTCGATCATCTCCTCGTTGAGAGTGTTCTGCCCAGAACTGCCACGACTCGCAACTGCGGTATCCATGAAGCTATCTCCTTTCCCAAAGAGGGGTTTACAGACCCCACCAGAAATCAATACTTGGACAACGCCTCAGACGCGGCCTTGTTGAAGAGCCCCTGCCACATCCCGACCCGACCCTTGGGATGAGCCACCGTGGAATCATCGGATCCACGGGGGCCGCTGTGACTGACGCCCCCTGTCTTCTCGACTCGGTTCATACGAGCCTCCATCTCCGCGAGGCGGCGAATGGACTCGTTCACCATCGAACCGATCCCCTCCACCGACTTGTTCACCTGATCGAGGCCCTTGGACTGCTCCTCCATGACCTTCTCGACAGCCGCGAGGACCAGATCCTTCGTGACCTCGACGCTCTTGTGGAGAACGACCTCCAGCCCCTCATCCAAGGACTTCCCGAACTGGGAAACCTCAGAAGCCTGCGGGAGCCTGCTCGTCTCCGTCAGGTTCCGCATCGTGGCATCCATCGCATCCTTGGCCGTGGGTGCCGTGGTCTCGATCTCGCCGCCGGTCTGGATGTTGCGGCGATGGTCGGTCACACCGGAGGTCCCGACATCCGTGGAATCGCCCTTCGGGGCCTTGTCGGGAATGTACATCTTGCCCGGAGCCAGACCCTTTGCGCCAGACAGGGGGGCGTAAGGGCCTCCAGCCACGATCTGGGACGCAGGAGCCGTCTCATCCGAGCCGTGATCGGCCTGCGGATTCTGAGCGGCCTGCTTCGCCAGTTCGTACCGGGTCGTCCAGAGAAGGTTGAAGAGGTTCTTCTCGGGGGACTCGGTCTCGGTCTCATCCAGTTCCTCCTCCTCGGTGGAGGGGGTGGTGTAGCCCTTCTTCGACAGAAGAACGGCGATGTCGCGGGCCAGATCCTCGGCAGTCGCCTTGCCGCACTTCGCGGCGGCGGGCTTCAGACCCTCCTGCTCTGCCATCGTCTTCGGCGTCTTGGGGGTCTCGGTGTTCCGAGGGGTCGCCACGGCCTTCTCGGGGCACGCGCATTCAGCGGCCTTCTCGGGGCAGACGTGAACCGGATGCTCCTGATTCTTCGGCGCAGTCTCAGGGGCCGGAACCTTGGGTGCGGCGACAGTCTTTGCCTTTTCGGCGGCCTCTGTCGCGGGGGCCGACTCAGTCTCGGTCACCGGATTGGACTCCGGGGTCGTGACTGCCGTCTCAGGCGGCGTTTCCTTTTTCATCTCCCTCGCTCCTCCAAACATATCCTTGAAAGCCCTTCCCAATGAAGCAAGCACACCCATGCCTGCTTTCATGTCATCCGTAACCGGCTCGGGGGACGCGACCGGAGGAGGCTCGACCTCATGGGTCCAGCCTGCCTTCTCGGCATCGTCCAACGCCTTGGAAATCGCCTCCACGAAACTCGTCCGGGGGTTCGCGGCCTGCTTCTCCCGGGTCGAGGCGATGTGATCGAGGTCAAGATCGTTGATCGTGCGGGCCAGACCGTTCTGCGTCATCTCGATGGAGACCGCCTCGCGGTTCTTCAGGTTGAGCTTCCCACCAATGGAAAGTTGCCGCTTGCAGTTCCCGGCGGCAACCTCCTTGAAGAGCTTGCGAGCCTGCGGATAGTCGCCGTCGAGTTCCACATCCACGACGAGTTGCCGAACCTTCTTCCCATCCTGCTCCCGCTCAAGGATCTCCCCACCCACCGTCCGCCCGAACTCAAACACCGAGCGGTGGGTCTCAAGGAAGGGGACCCCGTCCTTTGCGGACTTCGCCATCTTCTCCAGCGCCTTCTGGCTCATGCGGTCACGCTGGAGGTCGATCCGGTCGTCGCTGGCGACGGCCCGGACATGCATCTTCCCCTTGTCGTCCTGCCACGCCTTCTCGCAGGTGGCATCAAAATCGATGCGAACGTCGGACAGGTTAATGGGATCCATTGTTCCCTCCGGACAAACTCAGGTCCAAACCCCTCCGCGACATCTCTCGCGCATCGGACATCAGTTCGATCAACATTTGCAGGGACTTCTCGGGCGGAACCCCGGTCATCAGCTTGGGGATGATCGCGGGCTTCTTCTGCGGCTCCTGCTGGGTCATCGTCCTGCCGGGAGGCGGAGTCTTGACATCGGCCTGCGGAATCTCGATCCCCCAGAGCAGATCGTCCGGCTTGCCCGCCTGCGCCTGCCCCCCGGCATCCGGCTGTACATCCGCCACCCCGGGAGAGACCTCCGCGCCGGGGGGAGGGGCTCCGGGTGCCGCAGGTGACGGGGGCTTCTGTTCGTCCTTGAGGGTGATGGCGAGGGCGAGCCCCGCCGAGAGTTCGGCCAAGGCCACCGCCAAGGGCTTGTCCCCGAAGAAGTAATCGTTGGGGTACGGAGGGCGGTTGAGCCTCTCGCGCAACTCATTCGGAGTGATGGCCCCCAGCGCGGCGTAGATGTGATCCATCCGCGCCTGATCAAGGGGGTCGGTCAGCGTCATGCGGGAGAACCGGAACTGGACCCGGATCTTCTTGCGAAGCGCCTGCATCTCATCCGCGTCATCCGGGGTCTTGGGATCGTTCCCCATCATGGAGCAGAGAAGATCCATCACGATGGTCTGATTGATCTGGTACTCTTTCTCCAGCCGATCCGGTTCAAACTCCTGCTCGTTGGTGATCTCTCGGGAGACCGCCGCCGAAGCCTTGTTGACGTTCTCGGTGGAGAAGAAGACCGGGGCCAGACCGAAGATTTCTCTCACTTCCTCGTCATTGGCGCTACGGTACGTCTGGAAGGAGGCGTCCTCGGTCACACCGACCGTCAGCGGGCGCAACTCCACCATGGTCTTGTTCTGCTGTTGGAACCCGACCTTGGTAGGCTCCACTTGGATGATCATCACCCGGTGGGCCTGATCGGGGCCACGGGCCTTCCCGCGCACGAAGTCCTCGATCTGCTGTTGGGACTCCTGCGTAAGCCTACCGCCAGACACCAGAAGGGCCATTCTGGGAACCGCATCGTTTTCAAAGAACGACACATTTCGGATGGCCGCCATGCGGTTTCCGGAGATGGCCGCCGAAGCGGGAACATACCGGGGTGATCCATAGAACGAAGACAGCGGATCGTAGACCTTGAAGTGGAGGATCTCGGAGGCGCGTTGATCCGGAGGCAGGGAGGAATTGCCGGAGTACCAGTCCCCGGATATCGCATCCATCACCCGCTTATCACCAAACTCCTTGAAGTAACGCTTCTGGTTTCCACGGATCTGGACGAAGCCATAGACCTGAGTGCGCCCCTCGACCTTCTTCATGGATCGGACGCGCATGGTCGTGGCCGGTACGTGGTACAGGCGGTTGATGTCGCCCCTGTTGTTGCGCACAATCTCGATATATCCGTTTCCCGTGGCTTCCTCATCGACCTTCATCAGATAGAAGATTTCGGAGAGGGGCATTTTCTCGTTGGGATAGCTGAACAGGGCGCGGAGCTTTTCTCCCTGCTCAACAACAATGCTCTTGTCCGTCTCCGGGGTCTGTTTCGTGATGGGGTGCATCGGCTCGATGTGCCATCCAAGCCCCACCGTGTTCCGGGCGAATGACCGGATGCACCGGGCGAGCCGCGTGTTCTGCTCCAGCGCCTGTGCCCACGTGTTGGGGTTGAACCGGGGAGGAATGAATTCCCCGGCGGCCATCTGGTTGAATGGATCTTCGGTGATCTGACGAGACTGGGACTTCCGGTCGCTTCCGCCATCCCCATCGGAGGCGTCAGCCTCCTCTAGCCCGCCGCTTTCCCGACCGACAAGAGTGACCTTGAGCAGATTCTCCATGTCCTCCTTGGCGATGGACCTTCGGAGGATCGTATCGGCCACTTCTTCCATGGGAAAATCCGGCATCATCAAACCCCAAGTTCCGCCCAGACTGCCAAAACAGACTGGACCTCACCGCCTGCCGCCCCGGTCACTCGGAACCGGTAGCGGGTAGCGGGAACCAACGCAATCGGACTGGGCGAGGCCGCGTTGGGCCAACGATACGACTTGACCGCCGTAGCCAGCAGGGAATCGATCAGATAAACCCGGTCCCCATCCATCACTTCAAGGTACAGGTTTACCAGAGTCGCGTTCGCCCGTTCCCACAAAACAGTCCTGAGAGTGAACGGGTGATATCTTCCACCGCCGACCAACAGCAGAGTCTCGGCATCCTTGGCATACGCACGTTCAGTCTGAAAAACGCCTTCGGATGCGCCCATGTCTCACCCACCCCATTGGATCCAGAGATTACCGGGTTTTGTGGCTTTTGTCCAGAACGAACTATTCTGGAAAAGGCCGAACCCTGTTGCCGGAACCTTCCGGCAACAGGGGCGAACCTCCCGGCCTACGCACTCAGGATTTCCAGCTTGGGTGTCGGAACCACGAAACCGGGAATCGCCGCCGCAACGAGAGCCGCCCTCAGTTCCGCGTTCTCTTCCATCAGGGCCACGACCACATCCCGCGTGTCCCAGATGTCCGTGTTGCCACGGCTGAATTCGGGCCGGATCTTGACGATCTGCCCATCACCGATCACCTTCGGATCGCCGCCGCCAGCAGGCATGGTAACCTCCCTAATTAGAAACCTTCGGCCCAGAGGTACGTCCCCTGAACCCCCATAAGAACAGACAGGAACTTACCACCGTCATCAGGAAAAACAAACCCCTCTTCCCCCGCCAAGCCTGCCATGATCTCTTGGATCGCCGGGTCGGATGTCCCGGTCTTCTCCACGGCTCGGCCATCCTCCAAGGCAAACAGGGCCATCTGCCTTGGATTCCCCTCCTCATCCATCGCCATGATCCGGACGTTCTTGGCAACCTCCGCCTCGATCACAGCACGCCGCCGGTCCAACTCCATGATGATCGCGGGCCAGTTCCCATCGAATGGGATCGCCTTGTCATCCACCGTCGCATGGAAGAATATTTTCCTCGACTTCTGCGCCCCGTCCGCCGGGGGATTCTCGTTAATATAGTCGAAGGGTATGCCGTTGGCCTTCAGCACCTTTTCAGCGTCAGCCTGCCCCTCGGCATCCCGGGCGGTCCAGACAATGATCCGCCACCCCGTCTTACGGAGATGGAGGAGCGCATCCTTGGCCCCCGGTAGCACATGATCCCGCTCATCTGCGATGGTGTTGTCGAAATCCACCGCAACGGTCGGAACATGCACCCCGGTGACTACCACAGATCCCCGAGCCTCTGCCATACATCCAGACCCTTGAGTTGCCTGACCCGCTTCAGGACGCCGCCCTCCTCGCCGCTCTTGAATCCACGGCCTTGGAGGATACGGTAAACGGCGTCCTCATCGATGGACTGGATCTCCGCCTGAACATCCGGGTGGATTTTCGTGCCAACGAGGTGCTTACCAGCACTTGTCCGGAACCACTTCCGCTGGTCACCCTTCACGAAAGCGTACCCGTTGTCGATGGCGTATACGCGCCGATGACGATCCATGATCCAGTTGTTCGCGTGCCTGTCGATTTCACCACGGATGAAATCAAACGCGGCAAGGCGGTGCAACCAAGGGTTTTTCTGATCCTGCCGGTAATCATACCCCTTGCTCTGCCACTCCCATGCCGTGGGGCGACTCACCCACGCCTGCACGCTCCCGTATCCAAGCTGGGAAACGTGCCTTCCCACGGTGGGGGGAACAAGGTCGAACTTGAGTTCCCGGTCGAGTTCGTAGGACAGGATCTCCCGCTCCGGTCCGGTGATGTTGATGTCCACGCTCTCGCAGTACCGCTTGTTCTCAAACTGGCAGTAGACCGTCTTCATCACCGCCTGACGGGTGGTCATTCCGCCCGACTCCACCCCATCAAGAAAAACCACCTTATAGGGGCGGTGCAGTCCCCTGCCGATGGACGCAAATTCCGACTCCTCCGCCGTCCGGAGCATCATCCGCATGACTTCCCGGTCATGCCAGCCGCCCGGCTTTAGGGAAGTCGGCGTCCAGAAGGGACCTCCGCTCGCCGCGTCCAGATGGTCTCTCAGGAATCGACTGCCCAGAGAGACCCCCCGGTACTCTACCGGGGGTCCGCCAAACGCAGAGAACATCCGCCCCATCCGCAGGGATTCGACCGTCTGCATCAGTCACCCAGCGTCATGACCCGAATCCGCTGATCCGCCCCCTGCATGGTGATCTTGATCTTCAACACCCCGGCGGGGCCGGGCGTGTTGGGACCCACCTCCAGCAGAACGGTCTTGTACACCTTGTCGGAGTCGCCCTTGCCGTCGAAGTTGACGAAGAACCCCTCGCCATCCGCAAGGATGATGACGTACCTCGGATCCGCGATGGATGCAAAGTACGGGGCCAGATCGAGGACGACCGCCCCGAACACGTCATCCAGAAGCTCCTTCGCGTTCAGGGCCGCTCCCGTCACCGACTTGCTGATCGTCGGGCCGTCCGAAGGGGACAGACCTGCGCTCATGTTTGCCGTGAAACTTGGATTCGCCATCGAAAATCCTCCCAGTTACCCCCGAGGAATATCGAAGGTATGAGTATGACCATCAGCCTCGTCCACCATCCCCACCGTAGTGATCGGGTGTTCGTGGCCGTTCACCATGTCGGTCTTTCCACGTACCACGCATCCATCCTTTGAGGCAATCACCAGCACTCGATGTTTATGTTCAGGAGCTAGAACTCCGGAAACCAGATCGGTAATCGCCTCGACCCGCTTCTCCCCGAACTCCGTCCGGGGTTGCCAATGCCACGCGCTATTCTCGTCCGGCACCGACCCGGCGGGGATGTTGTGGGTCCCCCCGGGGATCGCGTGGAACCGGTCGCACCTGCCCGTGGCATTCATCGCCAACTTCCACTCCTCGCACCACCCAACAGAATCGAGGCTCTTCAAAGTCTCGGCGGGCTTGAATCCCGCGCAGTTGGCGCACGCCGTCGCCGTGCCCTGCGGGATCTCCATGCAGATACCCCGCTTCAGGATGGCCGAGGTCTGGTCCGGCTGGGAAGCAAGTTCCCATCCATCCTTGCCCAGAACGTCAAGTTGGGCGAGGAGGTCTGGCAACAGCCGCTTCTCAACGAACTTGTACTCGTACCTCATCGGAGTACCTCAGTAAACAGGAGCCGCCGGGGGAGGAAGCGAGCCCGGACGGTTGGGGTCGCTCGTCACCTGATCCGAAGGCTTCCCGTAGACATCCACGGGATCACGGGGGTGCGCCCACGCGCCGAACTGCCCGGGGGCCAGTTTGACCTGCCCACCCATGCGAGCGAGGGACGACATGACCGCCGGTCCATGAGTCGCCAGACCCGTCTGAGCCGACACGATGCGGGGTTGCATCTCGACGTTGCCGCGCCGGGCGAAAGCGCCCAGTTCATCGGCCTCGGCGGGAGGAACGCCCTGAACACCCGCGCCGGGGATGTTCGACGGAACCCGGGGCTGGGGCGTGGGGACGATCTGCTTCTCCACGTCACCGGTCCGGGCGCGACCAGACTTGCTGATGTTTCCGCTCTGCCCCGAGCGGGCGTAACCTGCGAGACTCATACCACACTCCTTAAAAAGAGTGCAACCGATTGCACTCAATCCTGAGTTTCCCCTGCCGGACTCGCCAACGGAGCAAGACGCATGACCAACGTAGTATCGCGGGTAGCCAACGGGCTGGAGATCAGGGTTCCACCCTCCTTCTTGACCTCCTCGATCTCCACATCCAGCCCCCAGAGCCTCTGCTCAATGACCGTCTCCAGCTTGGAGCAGTCCTTGGGTATCTGACCCGGAGGAAAAGATTCCTTGGTCACCTTCACGGGGGCAATATACAGCTTTTTGACTTTCACCGCCGGGGGAACGAACGGGAGATCGAACTTCGACCCCATCACCCCCATGGGCATCCATTGAAGAGCCACCACCCGATCCCCAACCTTCAACTGCTTTGGCCGAACGAACGCAGGAGGCTCCTCGGGGAGATTACGCTCTAGCATCAATTTTCCGGTGTACTCCGTCACCGGGCGAGCGCCCTTGGTGATGGCGTCCTCCACGATGGACTTCGCCTTGTCTGTCATGGGCAGGCGATCAAACCCGCTGTCCTTCAAGATCTTCTCGATGTCCACCGTCTGCTCAACGGCCTTCTCGGTCTTGGGCTTCTCGGGCTTGACTTCGCCCTTCGTCACGATCCTGATGGAAATTTTTTCGGGCAGTTTGGCGGCCAATTCGCGGATACGCTCCTCGGGAAGCCCCGTCTCTACGATATCCATAAGACGACGAACCTCGCTTGGCTCCCGCTTCCTGCTGATCTCGATGGAAGAGCCATCCGCGTGTTCAAACAAATCAACGCGGGGGTTCTCCCGCCCGGACGACATCAACTTGAACCCACTCATCGCTATACGGGGGATCAGATCCTTGAGCGCCGCGATGTTCTCACCGGCAGTCGCCTCCCTGCCGTAAGAACGCAACCCCGTGGACTCGGCGGGGGTCGTGTCCTTCATCTGGGCGATGCCCTTCACCGCCTCGGCCACATGATCGAGATGCTCCCCCGGATGACTCACGAACCTCTGGGGACCCGGGACGGCGGGCGGAGCATCCGGCTTGGCCGAAGGCTTCTCCCCCTTATCCGGTTCCTTCTTCGCCCGCTCGCGCTTCTCCCATGCCAGCCGTGAAGCCTCCGACCGAGCGGGATCCACGGATCCCCCGGCCTTCTCGACGGAGGCGCATTCAAAAGGGCGGTCAATCTCCTTCCGCGCCTTCTGAATCTCGTCCCACGTTGCCTCATTCCGCTTCTCGATCTCCTCTGCCTCGATGGGCGGCGTGGTCTTGGGGAACAGAATCCCCGGCTGGAACACTTTCCTCAACGTGGTTCGGAGGGACTTATTGATAGCCGCAGATTTCTCGGCCATCGTCCCTCCAGACCAAACATCTCTGCCTTCATTCATTGCCTTCCCCTTTCACCCTTGGCCTGCCCCTTGAGCCAGCCATAACCCCCGCTGGTCCATGGATCTCCTTACTGACTTGCCTGCTCTTCCTGCTCCTTTACCGGAGCCGTCGCCTTCTCGGCGCGGCGATACACCCGCGCCACAACCTCCCGCAACTGCTGGGCGAAGGGGTTGACCACCTCCGAAGAGGCATCCTTGGCCGTGACAGCCATCCCCGATCCGGAGATCAGCCGATGGGCATGGGCGTGACCGCCCACAGGAGCCTGATCCGGGGCGGTACGAGTGTCCAAGGATCCATCCGGGTTGATGGAAGCCTCGACCATGTGGGTGTGACCACCGTTGAAGCTGGTGTATCCCTTGACACGATATCCATTTGGGTCATTGTAAGAGGACAGGTAATACTCATGCTGGTGCCCATCGGAAATCTCGGTCAGCCCGTGGAACACACCGGGGACATCCACGGGGGCTCCAGCCACCACCGCCGCAGGACCCTGCTGGGGGTTGACCATGCCGCCGGACGCCATGGAGATGGTCGAAATGCCGGGGGAACTCATGGACGCCTGACCGCCGCCGGTCGCCACCTGCTTCTCCGCGATCCCAATCACCCCGATAACTCCGGGGGCGATCCACACGGCCCGCACAGACTCCGGAACCACCCGTTCGATCTCGACCGAGAAGGCGTGCTGATCCTCCTTGATCTCATCGGGAGCGCCCAGATCCCGGGCGGAAAACCAGTTCCGAACCGCGTCCGTGGAGGCGAACTTCTTGGCCGAGAAATGGAGCCCGCCGATGACGATCTCCGGCAGTTCCACCTCTCGGTTGCACTCGTTCAACCCCCCATCGAACAATTGGGAGACGATCTCCCCTGCCCGGATGGTCTTCATGTGGGTGTCGCAGTACCGGCAGGCCATCTTCTGCCCGAGCATCTGGGGCCTCCAATCCAAGATGGACTGGACACAACACCCCTGCATCTGGCCGATGACCTCGATACCCAGACGCCCCTTCCAATCAGACTGCCCTGCCATGGCCGCTCCCTTCTATTTGATCTGGGCGAGGATCGCATCGCCCTCTTCCCGTGAAAGAAGTTCGACTGCGACAGCATTGTTCACGATGTACGCCTTGATCCGCTTCAACTGCTCCTCGTCAAACTCACCGGCATCATCATCCATTGACACCGTTTCCTCAAGAGCAGAAAAAGCGTCGGAGATGAAATCTGGGAAACCAGCCTCCTTGTAGACCAAGAACGCTGGCGGCTGGCTCTTCTTGACCTTGAGCCCGCCCCGCTTATCCGAAAGGATCCGGGCCATATCACGGAGAGCCCCGGCATTCGCCAGCCAAAATCGCTTCTGCTTCTCCCCCTCGGGTGTGCGGGCCTCCCCCATTGTCCGGTAACGGCTCATGTACGCCTTCGCCACACCTTCGGCCTGCCCGATTGCGGAGTTCAGGGTGCGCCACTTCTTCGACTCATTCCCCGAGAACTTGCTCTTCGGCGTATAATGAAGGAATCCATCCTTGTTGGGGGATGCCTTCTCGTACTCCTTGGCGCGAGCCTCCAGTTCCGGGGTGGCGAGAGCGGCGTTGGTATTGAACACCGCGTTGGACTCGTCGGTGAACTTCCCGAACTGGTCACGCCACGGATTCCCCGCCTTCTCGATCTCAGCCTGAGTAACCGCAATCTCCGTCGTCTTTTCGATCTCGCAGATGTCATCCAGCTTCTTCTCGACGGGACCGAGAGTGCCGATGAACTTAAGCCCGTGAAGAATGCTGTCCTGCGTATGCATAAGGGATCCTCCGAGGCTTCAAAAAGTCACTTTAGAGCGGTATGTCTCTTTCGTCAAGCCCCGTTCGCCTATAGTACCACCACCTGCCCATCCGAAGACTTCCTCGGTCGAATCACGGGTATTTCGGTAATCGGTATATGCAAATCCGAACGAACCTGATTGGTGGGAGGAACCATTCCCTCAAACGACGGTCGGAGGCTCTTGGGAGGAGCGGAACCATGCTCCTCCTCCTCCGTCAACTCAAGGTCTTCCTTGAACCGGTCCTCAAACTGGAAGTGGAGCATGGCGCACAGAAGGGCATCCGGCCCATGGTCGTCCTTCTTGATCGGCTTTCCCATCTTGTCCTGCCGATAACGCTTGAGTTGCTCGATGAACCCGGTCAGGTGCGAGCGCATGAAAAATCGGTTTTTGTTGGTGAAGAACTTGATGACATTCCCGATCCCGTAGTCCTTCCACTTCTGGAAGTTGACCGGGCGGATGTCGAACCCCGCGTTGCTGACCTCCAAGTTGTTGTACTGTCCGCTGGCATCCGCATAAACGAAAAATTTATCCGGTCGAATCGGGTACTTCTCGGCCCAGTTGGTGATGATACGGATGGCCTCCGGGGTGAGTTTCCCGGTCATGAAGTCGGACTCAAGGATGGCAACGCACCGGGGGAAACTGGAGGGAGCCAGAACGGACCCCACCTTCTTGGGGCGGAGCATGGCCGCAAGCACCATCGCCGTCTGCCCCTGAAGCCCCCAATCGATCCCGATGGATATCTCAGCGATCTCCGCCTCTTCCCCCGGCCATTCCGGTGCAACCTCGGAGCGTTCGATCCACTCCACATCGTAGACCGGACGCATCCAGTTGGGGCGCTGGTTCTCGTACTCCACCGCGAAGACGTTGGTCCCCCGGTTCATCTTCTTGGCGATCAGGACGTTCTTCCGGGGGAGGAATCCATCAGAACACCGGGATTTTCCGTTGCATCCGGTAAACCGCTCCCCCTGACACACCCCGTCCTCGCCGTAGAGAGCCTGCTTCTCGGTAAGGTAGCATTGGGACTGGCAGAAGTGCAGGGCCTTGGGATCCTCCGTTGTGGCCTCGTCCAGCCCCTCGACGCATTGAACCATGCTGTCGTACACGTCCCATGTGTACCGCTTAAACCCGCGCTCATCCGCGAAATCCCAAATCTCTTGGAACAGCCCGATGGGATGATGGAACGTGGACAGGACCACCACCATGAAATTCGGCTCGGACATCGCGCCCTGCATGGCGGCGGAGATCAACTGGTCCGTGTTGTCCGCCGACTGGCAACTTTCATCGACAATAAAACCGGCGTTATGCTTGCCTCGCGCTTGTTTTTCAGATGCGCTGATGATCTTCAGCATCACCCCGTTCTTGAACCGGGTCTCCCCCATCAACGGATCTTCTTGCAGGACCGACCGGGCCAGATCAGGAAAGCAGTTCCAGAAGGACTTGGTGTACTGGTAAATCTGTTTAGCCTGCTCGGAACTGCCCGCCATCGCTGTGAAGGACATCTTGTGGTAAATGAGGGACATCCAGATCAGGATGGCCGAACAAAGGCTCCCTCCCGTTCCACGCCCCTTCCACAGGATGGCCTGATTTGCCCGCCGGTAGAACATGTCCGACAGAAAGTCCACCATCTGCGGATTCAACTTGATGATGAGTTTGCGGGAATCCTTCAGGATCCATAATTGGTTCTGTATGAATGACCGCAGTTCCTTGTTCTGCCGGGCGCAGAATTGCTCGGGAGATTCGTCCGGCTGTTGGATCCGGAGAAGATCGGGGAGACCGTAGGTGCAGGGGTTCTCTGCGGAAATCCGCTTCTGGAGTTCCGAATCGATAACTGCCTTCCGGGTGAGCGCCTCGCGCATCTCCCGAACGGAGGATTCGGTGATTTTAATTTTCGCCGTCAAGGCCCAACCGCCGCAACTTCCCGACCTCCTCCTCTCTCGCCTTGAGGAGTTCATCAGTCGTCATCTTGGAATAGTCCACCGACAGGTTCATATCGACCGCCGCCCGGTCGATCACGCCGGAATCCATGGCGATCTTGATCCTCTCCTTCATCGCGTTCAATGCCGTCATCAGGAAGTTGTTCTTGGCGTGGGGATTCTCCGTCTCGTTGAACTGGAACATGGCCTCTTTCTCAATCTCCGCGATCTTCGCCATGATCTCACCGACCTCGGCAAAACGATCCGCGTTGACCGCCAGTTCCCGAAGATGGGTCTTGATCCACTTGGAGTCGTTGGTGATGGTGGTCCGGCTCACGCCCAACTGTCGGGAGATGGCGTCGTAGCTGATCCCCCGCATACTCAGGCGGAAGACCTCAAGCCGCCGCTCGTAAGTCTGGTGCGTCGGAGGTTTGCATGGAAGAGGCATAAGTCACCCCCAAAAATCAGCCTCATCCATTATGTATTCAAGGATCACAAAGGGAAGGGGAATTATGCCTGATGCCCCTTCTTGGACAGGCTCTTGGCGATATCCTGCTTCACAAACTGAACCGCCATGCTGTTGGCGGTCCCGTCCGGATAGATCAGCCGGAAGGCAATCGCCCGGTCAATCAATCTGCTCAACTTCGCCCGATCCACCTTCAGGAAATCAGCGAGCCGGGCGTGGTCGTACTTGACATTCTCCCACAGCCAGAACCATTGCTCGTTTTCCGCCTCGGGCACCGGAGTGCGGGGGGCCGAACAAGTCACGGGGATCATGGGCCAGATCACAATCAGGTTCCGAAGAACGGGGTCCCGCACCAGCGGATGGACGATCTCCGCCCGGTCCTTCTCCGCGCCCCTGAACCTCTGGATCACAGCCGCTATTTCTTCAGCCATCGGAGCCTCATCCCCATGTACATGTAGCACCACTCCGCCCGATCCGGCAGGACGATCTTCTTGGCCTCAACCACCTCAAACCCGCAATCCACCACGTGAGACAGGCACGCCTGTGTCGCCATGTCCGAGATTTTCTTGGAATGCCAAATCTTCCACTTCTCGGGGATGCCCAATTTCGCCCGAACCGACTTGGACATGAGCCGGACGGTCTTTATCGGCGCGTTGCAGTTGGTCAGGAAAACCGTCAGGTCTTCCCCCATGTAGTTCTCCAGCGCCGCGAAGTAAATCGGCCAAGGCTCTCCGTAGGGATCGATATCCAGAACGTCCGCCGACCACTCCACATCGCGGAGCCACCTCTCGGCGGCGATCTTCACCACCCCGCTGTCCACCCGATTCTTGTCCAGCCCGGTGTACTGAATCGGATAATGCCTGCGCAGGATCCCCCAGATCGCCTGCTCCCCCGCGCAACAATCAATCACCCGGTACGTCTTGAGGGGATACTTGTCCAGAAAGTACCTGCGTATCTTGATCTTCTCGTCCAGATGCCGGTTATCCGTCTTGACCCACCCGTTGAGCGGGGCCATGCGAATATGGCTACCGACCATCCGCCCCATTCCATCACCTGATCACAGAATCGTAGATCACACCCTCGGTCTTGCTGACCTGTTCCAAGAGGGAGGACACATCGGACCACTTCTCGGAGGGAACGGCCACCAGCGCCCAGACCATCTTCGGAGGAGGGCGCATATCAACCTCCTCGATGGTTGACTCCGCCTCGTCTTCCTTCCCCTTGGTCAGGGCCTCGACCAGCGTATCAGTCCGCAATCCATCGAGGATCTCCTTGTCGGTGATGCTATCGAGCAATTCCTTGAGATCCGGCGTCCACTCCCCCTGAATGTGGCCGTTGTTCAGGGCCACGCACAGGGCCTTCTCCTCGTCCTCATCCAAATCGACCAGCACCACCGGGACCTCCTCAATATCCATCCCCCGGAGGATGCTCAGGCGCTGGTTCCCGCCGACCACCCGGTTGTTCTTCCGGTTGACGACGATGTCCTGCACCATCCCGAACTTTTCGATGGAGGACTGCAACCCCTTGGCGGCGTCGTCGGAGATGCGCCGGGGGTTGTAGGGGGAGGGCACCAAGGAATCGAGGGGGAGGGTCGTCCGCTCAGTCTGTTTCATGCCCAGATTTTACGTTTTATTCGGTATTCGTAAAGAGGAAACATGGCCCCGGTAATCATAACCCCACTTCAGGCACTCATCATACCCCGCCCCGAGGAGCGCCTTCCTGTACTCCTCCACCATCATCCGGTGATCGTCCGCCGGGATAAGGGCCACCAATTTGTCCGGAGGGTACTTCGCCGTGATCATGGGGCTGTGCGGAACAAAACCGCTGAAGTGGAAGAACTTCAGCCAAGAATCCCCGCACCGATAGGCGGCCTGCTCCCTGCGGATGGGCCGGGAGGCCAGATTCCACCACGCCGCGTTGCACCCCGGGTCACGAAGAACATGAACACCATCGAACATCGCCGGGATCGGGTCCGCCCAGAATTGATCCACAAACAGAGATGGAAGTCTCAGATAGCCCCACTTGAACGTCTTGTGCCCAAGCCACCGAAGAAGGGAGTCCGCCTCCATGCCCCGGCGAAGCCCCAAGAATCCCAGATTATAGGCCCCCGTGGTGATGACATGCCGCTCCACGTCGTCAGCCAGATCCCCCGGAGGCAGGGGCTGGAGGAGATGCGGGGTCAGCACGATCTTGTGCGCCCCCAGCGCCTCCCACACAACATCCGTTCGATGAAAGAAATAAATGTCCGGGTCGTAGTAAACCAGCCGGTCAATCCCGAGAGTGAACAGGTGCTGGAGCAGGAAAGGCTTCACGGCGGTGGAGAATTCCATGATGTTGTATCGAGCCGCCATGTCCTGCGTGCCGGGAGTCCGGAGATCCCTCACGTCCACGGAAGTGAACTTCTCCTTGAGAAGGTCGAAACGTCCGGAGATGTCGTCAACGAAGAGGACGTAGACCTTCCCGCCGGGATGATGGCGGAGGTAAGAGGAGGTCAGCGCCCGAGCTTGAGCAAGAAAGTTGCGCGAGCAGATTGTGCAGATGGCGTCGATCATTTCTTGGCCCGAGCCTTCTTCCAATCCACGTTCCGATGACTCTCAAACCACGCCACCACACCCGCCGGGGCGTGCAGAGCGCGGAGTTCAAAAATGGCCGCATCCGTGGACATGCCCCCGGTGCGGACCTTCTCTCTCAACCCCAATCCCATTGGGCACGGGACGACCTTCGTGTTGCGCGGGGACTCCTTGTCCTTCTCCACGCCGTCCGCCTGCGTCATCGAACATCCTCCGTTTTGAGAGCCCGCTTCTTGACAACGATCTCCATGTGCCTGCAAGTCTGGCAGATCCACGCCTCCCGGTCTAGGTCTGTGCGACTCTCACGGATGACGGCCAGCACCGTCACCCGCCCGCCGCACTTTGAGCATCGTTTCCATGCGCCCATGACTCACCGCCGCCCATTTCGGGCAGTAGACAGCAGGTTTTTCGCACAGGCGAACTGGTCCCCACTCCACGTCCGGTTCTGCCCCCAGTATTCGACAAGGTTCCACGCGAACTTCTTCTCCCCGTTCTTCAGCCCGGTCAGGGCCACCGTCAGGAGGTCCGCAACCACCGCCACGATGTCCTCGTTCTCATCCACAAGGACCCCGTTCTCCACCCGGGAACGGAACCGTGCCTCGATGTCCTTCGGCAAGGGGAACCCGTGGTCAATGTGCTGTTTGACCTGAATCATGAACTCGTCCTCGACCACCGGCTCATCCATCAACGTGAGTGCAACCGCCGCCCCGGCCTCCCGCTCAAGGACGGACCCGTACTTCTGCGCGGCCTGATCATGATTCTGCGCGATCCGGTCGGCAACCGCCGCCTCGCGCTTGGCCTTCTTCACCCGTGGATCATGTCTTGGGTCCATCAGTTCATCCCCCACAGGTAACTGCACAAGTCCGCCTCCGTCCTCGGGGTACTCGGCCCCGGGGCCTTTGGGATCCCCACCAGCACGATGCCCCGGCGAACCCACCCCGCGATGGACTCCCCGGGATCCTTGGGAACCCGGTCAAGAATCCTCTGCCCCACCTCGACAGCCGTGTCGGAGGTCGTGGGAACATCAAGGACCTCGGCCACCTCCAGAAGCAGTTCGTTCATCCGGGCCATGGTTCCCTCCCTTTCTGACCCTAATAACATTATGCTCTTTTTGTCCACCGAATACAAGAACAGGTTGCGATCCTCTCGACCGCACCTGTTTCGGATCAGCACCCTTCCGCCGGGGGCCAGAATTTACGCCCCGCCCGGGGACGACGGCCCATGCTCTTCTCGGAGTTCCCAACCCGGGCGTCCGTACACATCGAGCAACGGACCTTCCGCCGTGGGCGCTTACGCCGTGGTCCCATCCCTGCCCCTCCTACGCGACCTTCCGCACGTTGACATAGGCGGTCCAGTAGACGTTCCCGGCGGCGTCCTTCACGCCGACCCGGGTTCCGAACTTTCCCTCCCCGATCCAGAAGACCTTCCCGGTGGTCCCGATGGGCACCTTGCGGCCCCGAGCCACCCGCACCGCGTCCCCCTTGTGGATCCGGGCGGCTTCCGCCGCCACTTCCCGGGCCTCCACCGCCGCCTCCCGCGCCTCTTCCGCCGCCCGCTCCTCCGCCGCCTTGGCCGCTTCCAGCGCGTTGAAGGCGGCGACCGCCTCGGGGTGCGCGTCGATCTCGGCGTAGGCGATCTCGTCGGTCAGCCCGTCGTGGTAGACCGAGAGGGCTTCGGACCCGTAGGACCCGTTGGCGTTGAGGATCACCGCGTACTTGGTGTTGTCCCCCATCCCCGGCACGGAGAAGTGGAAGGCCCGACCGAACCCGACCACCCGCCCGACGTGGCTGATCGCGCCAGACCGCAGGTTCTTCACCGCCATTTTTCTCCCTCCGACCGTTTCCCGTTTCCCGCTCCCCTCTCACCACAAGAATCATACCCCATATGCTCGTGTTTGTCAACCCTAATTCTGAAAAAAAATTATCGCCTCCGCTTCTTCCGGGTCTCGGGAAAGGGCCACCTCCCCACCTTCTTCGCCAATGCAAGTGCGGCCCGCGCCTGATGCGCCCATCGGTCCGCATGGTCACCCGGGAGCAAATCCTCCGGGCTGATTAGATCCGTCAACCCAAAGCAATTAAGGGCCTCCTTCAGCGCCTTCCGCATGGCAATGAAGGCTTCCATGATCTTCGGCATCAACTCGACGCACTCCTCGCACGTGGTGGGGGCCGGACGAAAACTAATGCACCGCCCGCAGACACGGCACTTGGTCGGCTCGGGCATCACTTGGCCTCCTTCCCGCCGCGAGGAGCGGCTTGTGCCTCGCAAATACGACACAGAACTGCCCCCTGATTGAGGGACCGCATCATCCGGCACCGTGCTGGATTCTCGCAGTCATGATCCAGAAACGGCTCCAACGCCTCCCGCAACTGCCCGATCACCCTGTCCGCCTCGTCTGCGTGGTCGAGGAGGGCGGTGATCGTTGCGCGGAGTTGCTTGTCCGAAATGATGGAGCTCGTTCGGACCACTTCACCCATCAGCGTCCGCGTTTCCTTCGTCAGTAGATTGCTCACGGCTTCACCTCCTCGCCAAGAGCGGCGTTGTACCGTTCACAACGCTCATGGCAACCAGAGCAAACCGCGCATCCCCTCAACGCCTCCCTCGCGGCCAGCAGATCGCGGCAGAGGGCGGGGACGTCGGTGCGGGAGTGAGAGATGAAGACCCAGTCCTCTGCCCTCGCCTCCGTCTTGTCTTCGTCTTCTTCCTCAAACGGTTGGCAGACCCACCGAAAGGTCTTGTTCTTTCCGACCATTATGTCCACAGATATCCCGCCGGTCTTGCCCGGATGCCCCACATCCCACTTCCCCGGGGTCGCGGCCTCGGCTCGGGCGAGGATGGCGCGGATGTCGGCGTTGGTCATGGCTTGATCCTGCATCCGTGCTTGTGCCGACCATATTTCGACAACGCCTCCCGCAACCGGGTGACGAGAGGCATCGCGTACTCCGCATATTCCGTGAGATCCCGTAGCAGGATGTTATCGCCCACCAAGTAGTCATCGTCGGTGAATGAATCCACCAGAACCCGCGCCTTGCAAAGATTGTCCGGCGTCAACATGGGTCAGTCCTCCGGTTCATAGGTGAGCGACAGGGGAAAGCCCCGCGCACCCGACAAGCTCTTGCATTGCTCGACGTGGAACTCGGCCCGCTCAAGGGTCTCCACCGTCACAAGGGCGATCTCGGTCTTGTGCGCCTCCATCATGATCTGCACGGCCTTTTCGTACTGTAGGTTGAAAACCTTGAGAAGCACCGACACCACGAAATCCATCGGGGTGAACGGGTCATTGTGGATCAGGACCTTGTAAAGCGGGGCGTGCCGCTCCTTGGGCTTCGTCACCGGGTCCTGTACGACAGGTTTCTTGTCCACGTCCGCTCCTAGATCCGGATCCTCGGCCCACCGGGGAACAGGGGGACCCTGCGCTTCTCCATCATGATCTCGGTTTCGCAATCCCGAATCAATCGGAGAAAGTCCCGGGCCTGTTCCTCTGTGGCCGAATCCAGCATTTTCTCCAACTCCCCGTAACGCCGACCGGTCAGCCGCTGGGCCGCATACAAGGCCACACGCGCAGTTCCACTCACTTCTTGGCCCCTCCCTTGTTTCCCGGGTTCCCGGGCGACGTGCCCGGACCGTCGTTGACCGGGGGATTCCCCGGGGGCTGGGGGTCCACGCCGTTGCCGACCCCATTGTTCCCCTTGGGATTCTTCTCCTTGGCTTCCTTGGCCTTCTTTTCCTGCTCCTTCTTGGCTTCCGCGTTCTTCTGCTCGGCCTTGATCTTCGCCTCCGCTACCTTCTTGGCCTCGACCTCGATCTGAGCCAGAAGTTTCTTTCGGTTCTCTTCCTGCTTCTTGGCGTTCTCGGCCTCGACGCGCTTCGCCTCCGCTTCCTTCACCTTGATGGTCTCGGGGGAATCATGCGCCCGATCCAACCGGACGTAGCCGCAACAGGTGAATCGTGCGTTAGGCACATCCAGCGTGCAACCGTCCGGGTCCTTGCCGCCGTTGTAGATGACGTTGGAGTACACAACCCGGATGACGTGGTGCTGGTTGTCCCTGATGGGGATGAAGAACCGGCTGAAACTCATCGCCGCCGTCTGAAGGTGCTGGGGGCGATACAGGCGGGCCAGCATTTTGCGCCCGTCGATGTAGACATCGCACCCATCGTCGGAGATCACCCTGAACTCGGTCGTCACCCCCGGGTCCTTGACGGAGAAGCACCCGATGAACTCCGTGACCTCCAGCCGCCGACTCTCATACGAACAGTTAATGAGCGGATTCGACACGGGCTGGGTCAGCCGCGAAATCGGCAGATCGGCGCTGGCCGCTCCGCAGATCAGCAGGGTCAGCAGGGTCCAGATGGTACGCATGATTTCCCCCCTTACAATGAATCGCCATTCCCACAATCAGATCAATCCACAGAATCAAAAGCGTGACGATCACGATGCAAAAAATCTGCCCGATCATGCCCTCTCCTCAACATCGTCCTGACAGCACTCACACCGAAACACGGACTTGATAGGTTCAGCCTTGTTGACCGAGACGATAGTCAGTTCAACCTGATCGTCAATCACCTGCTGACCCGTGAATTTCTCCCCGCAATCACAGCAGGAGAACAGCATGTCCGGCTTGACACCCCTTGCGCTAAGGATCATCGACACACCCTCCAGAGCGTCCCTATCCAAACCGCAGGGACCGATGAATCTCGCCGCACTCCGGGCACCCGAAAGTCAGGATATCCCGGCCCTCGATGTCCTCCTCGATTCCCTCAAACTTGACGTTGCTCTCTGAGACCATGTCCCCGGAACAGGCCAAGCGCACCCGAATCGGAGACGGAGGCGGCGGGCTAGGAGGCCCATTCGCCTCCTCCTCCATCCGCAGGAAATCCTCCGGTGCCAGATCCTCGTAGTTGCCGCCCATGGTTAGCCCTCCGAGTCCCGCGTCATCTTGTCATCCTTCCGCTGGTCGATCATCCGGTCGGCCTCGTAAGCCCGCGCCTCCTCCCGCGCCTCCAGCCGGGCGAGGGCCGCATCGTTCTGGTCGTCCTCGATCATCTCGCGGCACTTCTCGCAGGCGTCCTCGGGGTCCATCCCGTAGTCGCACCCCTCGGGGCAGGTCACCTCTCCAGCGCCCTCGCAGACCGGGCACTTGCTGGCGCGGTGAATCGGCCCCTCCTCGATGGATCCGCCCACGATCCTCTCCAACTCCCCGGCCCCGTCGCACACCCCACAGTCGTGCATGACCGGGCGGTCCGCGTTGCTCGTCATTTCTTTTCCCTCCCTCACACCGTCAACATCATACCCCGTATGGTTGCTTTTGTCAACTACTAATTTCAGAATCATGCGCTCTTCTGCGACTCCCGCCACGCCTTGAGCGCGGCCACCTGATCCTCGGCCATCTTCTGCGCGGCCTCCAGATCCGGCTTCCGCTCCCCGAGGACGTAGGGCGAGTAGGTCTTCCGGTCCCATACGTCGCGGTCAGACCGCTTCCAGTATTCGATGAACTTGGTCCACTCCTTGTCAGCCCACGTCGGGGTCCAGCAGGAGGACCGGCAGATGAACACTCCCGTGTAACACTCGGTCTTGTCCGGCATCCCGTACCGGATACTGGTGGGCCGCTCCGTAGTGGGGAACGACTCGGGATGGTCCTTGCGCCACTCGGGGTAGACCACGTGGTACTCCTTGAGCCGCCGCTCTTGGAGCAAATGCTTCGCCCAGTTCCCGCAATCCAGTTTGCTGTTGTCCTTCCTGTACCCGAAGTCATGGTGGGAGTCGTAGTTCGTGATCGAGAGATTGGACATCGCCCGCTGGTTGGCGGTCACCCACTCGTACATCGCCTTGTGACTCTCGCAGATCGCCAAGAACGCCGTGGTGCCACCGCACGCTTTCTGCCAGAACCCGCGCAATTTCTTGGGGTCGGGCCGGACGGCGTCCGTGGCGAGGGCGTGTTTCCCGAACATGTCGTGGTTCCCCGCCCGGATGGACCAGACGGCCTCGTACAGGAAGGCGGACTCCTCATGGTGCCCCCAATCGTAGCCGTCGATGTTGGGGAAAAAGAAATCCCAATCCACGGACAGGATCTTCATCATTGCTCCTCCGAATCAAGGACAGCCTTCATTTCTTCCAGCCATGGCCGCCCCTATGAAACGTCGTACCCGCAATCGTTACAGGCCATCCCGCTCATCCGCCCCCCGCACTTCAGGCAACGATGCCTGCCGAAGATGTCAAAGGCGTCCGACAAAGGCGGAGGCGGCTTCCCCCGCTCAACCCACCACCCATCGTGAAGAAGATCCCCAATATCCAAATATTGGGGATCCGGCTTGGCGGTGGCATCCTCCATCTTGAGGACCTCGGCATACCGGGCATGGGGCATCTCGGCAAACATCATTCCCAGCAGGTGGGCCTTTGCGTCCCCCTCGGTGCTGAACCATCGGTACTCCTTGTGCGCGGGGGCGTAGTAGGTTCCGAAGTCTCCATCCTCACCCAGCACGCACAGGTAGGACAAATCACCGAACTTCAACTTCACCCCTATGCCGAACATGGCTCCCCCGTTTCGGTGCCCGCCTTGGGCCAGTTCCCGACAATCTCCACCTCGATATCCTTGAGCCACTTCTCGTAGTCCGCCGCGAAGACCGCCCACTCCGCCTCAATCTGGGCGTCCGCCATCCCACGCTTCAGGCAATCCGCCCGGAAGGACTCCTTGAGATTCATGCCTTCTCCTCCAAGGGTTTCACCGTGATCTCGTACTTGATTCCGTCGTCGTAAGCGACCACCCCCCGCACCCCGTCCGAGGTGAACCGGCTATCCTCGATCTTCAGGACCCGGCGGATCACGGACAGGATCTGGGCGCAATGGGTCTCGGGGAGGATCTTCACCGTCAGTTTCCCGTCCGGATCGATGAATGGGACAATCATGCCGCCTCCTGTTCAGTTCCTTTCCCTAATCACTCCATAGGATATTATATACTCTTTGTCAACCCTGTCAAGAAGATTCGGGGGAAAAGAAAGGGAGGAGGCGGAAAGCCCCCTCCCCCCGGAGATGGCGGGACACCAGCGCAGGCTAGAACTAGATCGGACGCGCCTCTTTCATGCGAACACGCAACTCCCTGATCACGTTCTCAAACGCTTCCTTCAGGGTTTCGCCGTAGCCACGGGCTTCCACCCCGAACTTGGCGGTCTTCGGCGTGACCTTTCCGCAACGGATCCACACGCTCCGCTCCCGACATTCACTCTTCGTCATCGTCGCCACGGTCTTTCCTCCGACATCGAACCGTGCATTCCCCTCCGCCCATTACCCCACGCCACCTCCCCCCGGAGTATCCGGAGCATCGGGGTCCAGATTTGAATCGTTCCGCCAACACAGGCAGGGCTCCTTCTTGTGCCCGTGGCACCGCTCGCAGGTCTGGTCCTGATACCGGCCAGATCCATCACACAACCCGCAGGACCGGATATGGCTCCCCCAGCATTTCGGGCACGCCGCGCTCTGCTTGTTGGACACCCCGAAGCACCGATGGCAGAGAGCCGCCGGTTGCTCCGGGCGATCCCCGCCGTAAACCAGCGGGCGCTCGTACCGGTACATGCTATCCCGGTGCCCGACCTTCCCGCACGAATAGCACCACCAATGAAGCCGATCCTCCGGGGCCTGCTTGACCTCGCCGCTACACAATCCGCAGACCAGAACAACGGGAGATTTTCCTCCCGAGCAATCGGGGCACGAAAATGTGAACCCGATGCAGACCGGACATCCCTGACAAGCTCCCCGCTCCTTGCACACGGTTTCCCCTCTCTGGGCGTAGAACAGCCCAAAAACCCTTCCGGGCAAACTGGCTAAAATGCCGCCCCTCGTTTCTTTCTCGGGGTAGCCAGACGAATGGGAGCCACCCATTCATCGCTCAGGTGGGAACAGTTCCAAAGTACGCCTCGATACCCCTACGAGCAAGAACAATAAAAAATATTTTTCCAGCCCCGGTTTCCGAAGTCCAATAAACATCCATATCTACAACTATTTTCCAGAATTCAAAAACAGCGATGGCCGGGATTGCTCCCGGCCACCCTGCGGAGGACTGACGGTGGCATCAGTATGTAAAATTACTCAAGGTGCTGTAGGGCACCCAACCGTACTTCTCTCCGTACCGGATCAGCACGAAGGACCCGCTGTAATCAAGGATCTGACGAACCCGCGTTCCGATCCCGACCATACCGATGACCCGCCCATTCGGGGTCTCACGCACGGTCGTCACCTTGCCCATACCCTTTGTCCCACCGTTGCTCCGGTACAGCGGGCAGAGTTTATCGAACGACCCCGCCGCGCCGTAGGCGTAGGACCACCACTCCACCTTCTGCCCGACCTTGCAGACGAGGGCCAACTTCGTCCCGTAGCGCGACACCGTGTACCGCAGGAGGCTCCCCGGCTTGGTTGTGCCAAGAGTTTCGATCCAGTACACGTCGCCCACGCGGAGCCACGAACGGAAGTTCTGGATAAGGTAGGTCGTGGTGAACCCATCCTTGCCGTGGAAGAGGGTGAACTTGTACCAGCCCGGCTTATCTCCAATGATCGTGCCCAGAGAACAGACCTTCCCATCGCGGGGAACGGTGAGGGAATCGCAGTTCGGAGCGAGCTTGATCACCGCCGTGCAATCCTTGGGGGTCTCGATGACGGTGCCATTGCAGGGCCAGTAGAAGAACGGAAGGTCAATCGCCCACGCGGGCGAGGCCAGCAACAGCAGGGCGAGGATCCGCTTCATGGTTGCTCCCTCCACCTTACCCATGCATTATGCTATCAAAAACGTAAAACGATTGCAAGGGGATTCTGAAAAATTCTTACGGGAAGATCGCGGGCGCTCCCCCCATGTGCAGGTTGTAGTTCAGCGAATACTGCTCGACCGGAGGCATCAGGTTCCGCTGGGGGAACGCCGGGGACCGGGCACAGGCCATCCGATGAAACTCATGGATGGGGATCGGTCGATCCATCACAGGCATGGTCTGGATCACAACGACGGTCTGGACCACGACGACGACCTGCTGGGGCTGTTGATCCTGTAGGATCACTCCCGGGGAGTACGGAAACATCGCCTTGTGATCCGCCGCCGTCACTCCCGCCATCAGCAGAAACATCAGAATTGCCGTTGCCGTCCGCATGGTCCTTCCTCCTTTTGAGTTCCTCGCCATCCTTCATGAACGCAATGAATTCCGTGTCGTCCCGTTCGCACCATTTCGACCAGCATCGATCACAAATTCTCCAGTCGATATAGGTCATCGCGGGGGTGCCCCGGCACCTCCTCGCCTCACAACGATCCCCCACCCCCCACCCCCCTACTTCTCACAATCATGGTGCGACAGAATCCGGTGCTTGTGGCAGAAGTAGTCCTTCTGCCCGGCCACCGGGCAACCGGCTTTCGTACAGGTCCGGAGTTTCCAGCCCCACATCTCAGGAGGGTACGGCTCCAAGAATACCCAGACTGTCTCCTTGCATTCCGGAGCCGCGCAATGAAGAAGAACATGCTCAACTACCCGGCTTGGGTCCGCCATCCTTTTCATCCTCCAGCTTCGCGTTCCTAACACAATCCCGGGCCACCAATGCCCGCTCGGTCACCCCGATGATCCGAAGAATCATGCACCACGGCTCATGCCCCTTCACGTCCGGAGGACAGGTGCAGAGGTTGTACGCCTTCCCCTTCACGATGTCCCAAAGCAACTCGGTCATCTCTAAAAAGGAGGGGGTCACGTTCTCAAAATACCCCAGCATGTGGTCCCGCTCATCCATATCCTTCTGGTGCCGCTCCTCCTGTTCCCGTTTCATCTCACTCAGCCACGCCATGACCGCGCAGTCGTCAGGAAGACCGGGGTTGCCCGCATGAACCTCCCCGCAATGGGGGCTCTTGTCCGGAACCCAGCGGGGGCACTCCCGGTGCAGGCAGTCGATCTTTCCAACACTACTATCATCCATGCTTCTTCGTGTGCCCCGCGTACTGGACCAGCAACCCCCCGTACACCTGATTCAGGGCGCGGACCAGCCCCTCTTCCGAAGGCTCATGATCCCCGAAATGAATCGTCTCGGATACTACAACACCACACGCCGGGCAGGGAGAGAGGGAACACAGGACATCGTGTACCCCCGGATTCGCCCCCGGCAGTTTCCATACAAGGCTCGCCCTCAACTTCGGGGAAGCCACTACTCCTTCTCCGATTGACCTGCCGCCGCCTGTTGCTTTCCCTTGCAGTACCCGCAGGGGTGTTCCTTGCAATGGCGGTGGCGATACGCTCTCTCGCACTCCGGGTTCTGGCACAAGGCCGCAATCCGCCCCTCCACCGTGTCCCCGTCTATCGGCTCAACCATCTCCGCGAAGATTTCCCGCGCCTCCTTTCGGGAGGAGAAGACGTTGTATCCGCCCTCGTCGGAGTATCCGACCCGGTTTCCGCACACAGGGCACAGGGCGACGATAAATTTCTGCTCGACCAGCGGCACCCATCACCTCACTTGTCCAACCCCGCCTTCGTCACCAATTCCATTCTTGCCATTAATAATCATATACCATATGAGTAACTTTGTCAACGTATTTTGCAGAGTGGAGGTGTGGGGAATCGAACCCCAGTCCCAAAATTCGTCAACAGGATCCGTATCCGCTCACAGTCGCTGGGCCAGCAATAACTTTAAGGTCCGCTCACGGGTTGGCCGACAGCGACCTGCCGTGTCGTGAGCCCAGACCAGTCTCATTTTTCTCGCCGTCAAGGAGACTACCTCGTGACAGCCAGCCGATCATTAACGTCCCGCCCCCGTTATCGGCGTCCTCGGGGTGGACGGGCCGCTCTAGGCGGCCTTGAGCATGGGCTTGGCACCCAAATTTGGTCGGCTTGTTTTACGAGGGCCAACCGACCAACCCTCGGAGCGCGAACTCCTGCCTCGGAATCCGGTCGAAACCAGTTCACCCCCCAAAAACAAACACCACCCCGGCATATGCTCAACTGGTAACGCCCACGGTCTCAGGCTTCCGATGACGCTTCTTCAGGCCGTGCAGGATCCGGCGCAGATCGTGGGCGGGAAGCAACTCCTCCCCGCTCCGGACCAGATCACGCAGGGCCTCCGGGCTGAACCCGGGATCCAGCAGTTCCGAAACATCCCAGATTTCGTTCACCAGACGCACCTGCTCGGCGGCGGACTTTTCGGCGTCGGTCATTCCAGCATCTCCTTGAGAGGACCCTCGACCTCCGTGTCGCACTCCTCGACCTCTTCCAGCATCACCTCTCCGCCCGCACTCCGCTTGAAGAATTGGAGCCTGCTTCCCAGCATCCGCTTCCCGCCATCGAGCCGAAACTTCCAGCAGACAGTCATCACGTTCCGCCCATCCTCGGACACGGCCCGGAGGGTCGGAGGGGGCTCCTCGATGGGAGCCTTCTTGGCCCTCCCCTCCATCACCACGACTATGCCGTCTGACGCATTCTCCTTCAGGGTGACCCGGAGCCCCGTCCACATGTTCTGGAGAAAAATGTCGGCCAGATGCGGCCCCACCTTCTCAAACGCCACCTGCGCCACATCGAAGACCGGCTGAAGAGGAATGATCCCATCCACCCCTCCCCCCTTGCAGGGGAAGGCCACCGGGATGACATGGTCGTCCCGAATCAGCAGGGCCTTGGCGTTCCCGCAGATGTCCTCCACGATCTTCTTCGCGCTCTTCTTGTTCACGGGGCACTCTCCTTGTACCCGGCCAGTTCGTGGGCCGTCTTCTTATCCATCTTCAGCCAGACCTTCGGGCGATGATCATCAGGGCGGGTGAATTCCTCAAACTCCCTCTCATTGTAGACCAACGCCGCCGCCTCGAAAAGCCCGTTGTCCATGACGCAGATCAACGCCGCGCCGGGGTCAACCCTGTCGAAGGAGTCGGGCCTGTGGATGCGGACGGCCCCGCAATCCTTGATCAGATCCTCGGCCTTCCCGTGCGCGGCCAGCGGGCGCGAACCCGTGCTGTTCAGGTAGTAACCCATCGTTCAGTTCTCCTTTATTTGCTCCCCAGTCGGACCAGCATTGCCCGACAATGCTTAATCCCGATTCGGTAACCCTTAATCTCGCTTCGGTAATGCTCAATTCTTTCGCTTCTTGCCGCTTCGGGCAACTTTCGAGCGGGTGCCACCTTTCCGACTGGATGCTCCCGGCCCGCTGACCAAGCCCCCCATGCGTCTTCTTTTTCTTCTCTGGACATAGGGATGTCCGAGTAGAAATATTCTTCGGAAGAACTCTGATGTCCCGGCCCATGTTGACACGAAAACTTGTACCAAGGCATTTAGTCCTCCCCCTCTGCGATGACCTCTTCAGTCCGCTTTATGAGTCTGGTCAGTTCTGTTGCAAACCTCGGGTTGTGCTTCCACGTCTCGAATCCCCGAATCGCGCTCGGCTTGTGGCTGTAGACATGCTTCGTATCGAACCACCGCGCCACCCCTTGCCCACCCATCTCGGTCAGCCCGGCCACCATCTGTATCTGGATCACAAACTCGGTCTTGGTCTTCATGTTCAGTCCTCCTTCAAAGCCTTCAGCATGGCTTTAAGGTGCTTCTGAAGGCATTTGGCCCAGTCCTTTTTGCGGGTCATCATTGTGAAAGATGCAGTCAGTAGAAAGACCCCAAGTTTGTTATTTCGGTCTGTCTGCGGGAGCGTGAGGATGAGTTTCTGGACATCCTCCAGACCCATGAGGACATCCTTGTCCCCGGTCAGGATTACCACACCCTTCTCTGTTCGCGTGAATCCAAGTGGTAGTACGTGCTTCATCGTTCAGTCCTCCTTCTTCATCTTCAATGCCTTCATGTAAGTAAAACGGTTTACGCCTTGCCCGAGATCAACATTTTCCCGGTCAACTCCTGTCGGATCTGAGCTGAAAGGAACCGGTTATCGGTCTCCTTACTCTACGTTCTCGGCGATCTCCTTCCCGAACTCCTTCTTGATCTTCGAGACGATCTCCTTCACATCCTTGCCGCTCCAGGCCCGGAGGACGGCGTACAGATTTCCGACGTCACTGATGGCCTCCAGGTCCTTCTTCGACAGCCTGTGCGACGAGACGAGCAGGGCGTTGTCATCCGTTCCAGTGTCGACATCATAGAACAGGCCTTCCCCGCCGA
>Ga0315294_10000594_pt1 | contig 38861 bp, 36 predicted proteins | sample YL17G13_40_MG_FD_203626 | JGI IMG/M metagenome (GOLD analysis project Ga0315294, IMG submission 203626) | Sediment microbial communities from Yellowstone Lake, YNP, Wyoming, USA - YL17G13_40 | ecosystem: Environmental > Aquatic > Freshwater > Lake > Sediment | place: USA: Wyoming | collected...
GCCATGACCTCGTCCAGCTTCGCCGCCGCCTTGTCCGTCCGCTTCGCCACCTCCTCCGCGTCGCCGAGGTCGCGGGTCACGACAGGCCCGAACAGCGTCCACGCGATCTCGTCGGGAAGCCCCAGGTGGTCCGGCTCGAGGTCCCGGCCGGGCACGATCACGCTCCGGCCCGAGAAGGCCGTGCTGGCGTTGAGCCGGACGTGGTCGGGAGAGACCAGGGCGCCGAACAGCGACCGCACGCATCGGGCAAGGCTCTCGCGCGAACGGCTCGTCAGGCTCTCGGGCGCGTGGCTGGCGAGGACGCGCTCGAGCTGGGCGTTCGCCCCAGCCAGCGCCCGATACTCGGCGAGATCCGGGAGCGCGCCGATCTCGGTCAGGTCCCGGTCGTGGAGCCACGGGTGCCGGACCGGGCACGCGAGCGTGAGCCTGGTGCCCTGCGGCGTCGCAAGCGAGAAGCTCACCCGGCCGCCGTCGAACGCCGCCCGGACTCCCGCGGCGGCAAGCCGGCGCTCGAGCTCGGCGAACGACGGCGTGGGCGGCGCGGCCTGCTCGATCGGGCCCCTGGCCACCTGTGCCGCGAGGCCGCCGGCTCCCTTCCGTTCGCACGCGCACGTGTTGAAGTGCTCGAGAATCGTTTCGAACGCCCCGACGGAGGCGAGGACGCGGGACTCCTTCCCCTGGTGTTGAGCCCGTTCCTTTCCCGTGGTCGCATGGAGCTTGCCGCGCACGAGGTGATGCGTGACACCCCAGTACACCCAGCCGGCCGTGCTCGGCCGGTCGAGCGCCGGACCGTTCTTCCCCATCCTCAGCACTTCCATCCCCGACTCGGGCAGACCCGACGCCTTGAGCCGTCGTTTGATCTCGCCGGCCTTCGGCCCCGCGAACGCCGGCGCCATGACGGGTTTCCCCTCGGCCCTCACGATCCGGCCGAGGACGGCCTCGCGGACCTGGCCGAAGTTCATCCGGGTCTGGAGTCCGAGGAAGCTATACACGAGTTCCACCGGCGTGCCGTCGGCGAGATGCGGCATCTCGTCGTCGGGCAGGATCCGGCTGATGACGCCCTTGCCGCCGTGTCGGTTCGAGAGTTTGTCCCCCGGCTCGATGGGCGCGTCGGTGAAGAGCCGGCGCGCGCACGACTCGCTGATCACGATCGCATCCTCGAACGTCTCGAGGCCCCAGGAGACGTAGGCCGTGAGCAGGTTCCGGCCGCACCAGAACCGGTCCGCGTCGGGCTCGTTCCCCGTGCGGACGAGCGCCGGCTCGGCATCGGGAAGCACGAGCCACTGGCGCATCATGTTGACCCCCATGAGGGTCCGGTTGGGATCGTCGTGCTCGACGAGCGGAACCATGGACGAGGTCACGGACAGTCCCGCCGCCGGAGCATCGTCCACGACCACGATCCGGCCGTCCCGGATCGTGGCGCCCCGGGCCACCGACAGGACCTTGCCGATGTTGGGACCCTCGGGCGTCGAGAAGGGATCCGTGCGCCCGACCTGCCCCGCGGTGATCACCTTCACGCGGTCCGGGATCACGATCCGTCGCACGTGCTCGGCCCGCGCGAGCCAGTTCGTGTCGTCGAGCAGGTTGACCCGGACGGCTTCGCCGCCGTCGGACCGACGCCCCATGTCGAAGACGTCGCGCATCCAGGTCTCGAGCGGCAGCCACGTCCGAGCCGCGGTATCGTCCCATGGCATCCCGGGAGGTGCTTCCCCCAGCCGCGCCCCGATGAAATCGTAGAGCTGTTCGCCCACGCACCGGATCTCCGCCCGCTCCAGGTGTTCGGTGGATGCGACCGGCACGACGACGAACCGCCGGCCGCCGATCTCGAAGAGGCCGTCCGCGTCCGGCTGGGGCAGGTCGGCCTCGAGATGCCCGATACCGCTTCCGTTGCCGACGGTGAGCGAGACCCGGCGCACATAGCCGGACGCCGGGGCGGCGCTCCAGGCCTGGAGGGGGAGGCGGGACGAGATGAGCTCCGGGAGCTTCTCCTCCACGAACCGGTCGTATGATTCGCGGTGCCACGGAGCCGCGTACCAGGGCGTCGTCAGCGGCGTTGTCATCGGTCTCCTCCTTCTCCCGAAATGTCCTTCCAGTCCTTCGCAAGCCTCTGCCTCGCATAATGAAGCCGCGACTTCACCGTCCCGGGCGCGATCTCGAGCTCCTCCGCCACTTCCCGGATCTCCATCCCCGCCTCGTGCACCATGCGCACCACCTCCTGATGCTCCTCGGAGAGCTGTCCGAGAAGAGACCTGAACAACTCCATCTCCTCGGACACCTCCGCCATCGCTTCGGGTCCCAGCGAAGCCGTGTCGATCATCCAGTCGGGCACCGAATCCTCGGGCCCCTCGAGCGGCTGTTCGTGCCGGCGGCGAACCCCCCTCAGGTGGTTGAGTGCCAGGTTGAGCCCGATCAACATCAGCCACCCGACGAGAGTCCCCCGCCCCTCCCACTGCTCCGCCTTCGTCCAGAGCCGGAGGAACACCTCCTGGACCAGGTCGTCGGCGGTGTCCCCGTCCCTGACCACGGACAGGATCCGGCCGCGTACCCCGGGAGCGTGGAGCTTGAAGACCGCCTCGAAGGCCTCGGCGTCCCCCGCCCGAACGCGGTCGATGAGCTCCCGGTCAGTGGGCATCAAGGGCCTTCGTTCCATATGACACCGGCCGGGCGGGAAAGGTTCAGACGCCCGCCGCCCGAAGGATCTCTTCGACGAAGGCGGTCTTGCCCCGGGTGTAGGCCTCCCGGTCCCCTTGGTGGCGGGCTGCGAGGTCTCGCTTCAGCCGGGCGTACTCGGCCGCCGACCCAGGATGGGAGCGCAGGTGGTCACGGAACGCGAGATGCCGCCGCAGTTCTGAGCTATCGGCGGCACAGAGATAGAGGTGATGGCCGGGCACGGTGGCAGGACCCCGGAAGGCTTCCCGGCCGGGCACCCCGAGGTCGCCTCGGTGAGCGTATCCCAGCCGGTCAAGGGCTTCGATAGCTCGCGGCACCTCATCCCGGGAGGCCACCACGACGTCGAGATCGATGATGGGTTTCGCCGCGAGTCCGGGCACGGCGGTGCTTCCGACGTGTCGGTCCACGTCCACACCGAACTCGAGATCCGGTGGAATGACTTCATCCCCGGGCGATCACCGCCCGTGCGCCCGGTCAATCACCCCACCGCCTTCAGGCCCACGGCGGAAGCGACTTTTGCCTGCCGCCGATCCAGGGTCACGAAGTCGATCCCGCCCGGCCCGGGAGCAAGGTAGAGAGCGCAGGCGACATGCCAGAGATCCGAACCGTGGAGCAGCCCCTTGGCCAGTATCCGCTCACACTCCGCTCCCAACGAACGGTCGGGGTACACCCAGTGCCAGCCGGACAGGACCGCCGAAGCGCGTTCCCAGGCGATCCCCTCCCGCGCGAGGACGCTCCGCAACTCCGCTTCAAGAAGGTTCGAGGAGTGGGCCGCCGAGTACCGGGCCAGCGCGGTCCGGACGGCGCCCGCGCCGTGCTCACCGAGGAGAACCGCGACCACCGCCGACGTATCGACGTAACAGGCGCTCAAAAGCGGTTGCGCTCCGCGAGGAAGCGCTTCAGCGCGCCGGGCTTCCGCGCGATCGGCTTGAGGTTCCCCGGCCGTCCCGGCGCCACGGGCCCGGAAACGATGCCGGCTTCCCTCAGCGCCTCCAGCCGCTCATCCAGCCCGCCGGCCGGATGGATGCCAACCACCTGCGCCACCTCCCGGCCACGGTCCGTGATGACGACCGCGCGCCGGCGCTTTACCTGGCGGATGATCTCGCTGAAGTGCGTCTTCGCCTCATAGATCGAGTACCGTGAACCCATGGCAGGGACATGCTACCATACTTGGTCAACTTGGTCTAGTTCGGCATTCCTGAGGCCACGAGGATGATCTTCGGGCTATCGTCAGTCAGCTTCGACAGGTCCCAGTCCCCGAAGACCTTTTCGACTCCAAACCCATTTCGAGCCAGCAAGTCACGGATCTCGTCGTGCGAGTAGATCCTCTTGAACCCAACGAACTCGCCCTTCACCTCACCTTTCCCGTCGAAGAAGATATCTCTCCACGCTTCTACGGACAGGTTCCCGTGGCCCTCGTAAGCTCCTCGCGCGCATTTCCCGCGGTGACGTTAGCAATGTGGCCTTCAGCGATATCGTGCGCCTTGCCGAGACGCTTGGCTTCACGCTGGCCAGGCAGGTGGGGAGCCACCACATCTTCGCGCATCCGAAGTTCGTCGAGCTCGTGAACCTCCAGGATGTCGGCGGGGAGGCGAAGCCCTATCAGGTTCGCCAGGTCGTTCGTCTTGTTGAGCGGTATGATCTACGTGTGGAGGGTGGTGAGGAATGAGCGACTGCCACATCAACATTTTCTACAGCGACGAGGACGGGGGCTACATCGCCGACATCCCGGACCTGGAATCCTGTTCCGCGTTCGGGAAGACGCGCGAGGAGGCGCTCCGCGAGGTCGTGCGTGCCCAGGAAGCGTGGCTGGATGCCGCCCGTCAGACCGGTAAGCCCATTCCGCCGCCTCGTTACCGTCCCGCCATCTACCAGACCGCGCGCTGACGGCCCGGGTTTCGAAACACCCGTAGGCGAGAGGATTCGGAGGAGCATGCGCAATGGCTGAGTGGCACGACCGATTCTTCCGGGGGCTCTACACGCGAGTCCTGGCGCACCAGTTCCAGCACGCTACGAGCCTGGATCACGCCCGCACCGTGCGGCGGCTACTCCGGGTCCGCCGCGGCGCCCGGGTGCTGGACATCCCCTGCGGCATGGGGCGCGTAATCCTGCCCCTCGCCCGGATGGGCCTCCGGATGACCGGGGTGGACCGCGAGCCCGGGTACATCGCCCGCGCCCGCCGGGCCGCGGCCCGCGCCCGGCTCAAGGTTGCCTTCGTGCGCGCCGACATGCGCGACACAGACTTCACCGGGGAGTTCGACGCGGCGTTCAACTGGTTCGGGAGCTTCGGCTACTTCTCCGACCGGGAGAACCTCGAGTTCCTGCGGCGGATCTTCCGTGCCCTCAAGCCGGGCGGCCGGTTCCTCGTGGACGGACCCAACAAGTCGTTCATCCTCTCCCATTTCTACAAGGGCAATGACGAGTGGATCGGCGGTGTCCGGGTCATCCACCGGAACGCGTTCGACCGCCGGGCGGGCCGGGCCATCACGCGGTGGACCTTCATCCGCGGCCGGCGCCGGGAGTCGCACACGAGCTCGATGCGGATCTTCGCCGGAGGCGAACTCCGCGCCCTGCTCCACGCCGCCGGGTTCCGGGACGTCCGCCTCCATGACCGCCTGGGCCGGCGCCCCTTCACCCGCCACTCCCGCCGGCTGATCGCCGTGGGCCGCAAACCTTGAATGACCCGGCGGGCGGGATGCTCATGCGACGAGCTCGAGCAGATGGACCCGCTCCCCGGTCCCGGTGACCCGGCTCCGCCGGCCGATACCCGCATCCGAGACGATCCGGAACCCGGCATGTGCGACGAGCTCCCTGAGCCGCCCGAGACTCCTCCCGCCGTCCCGGTCCGAGGCGTCCGAGCACTGGAGCAGGACGACCCCGCCGGGCGCCAGGTGGCCGGTGACCTCGCGCAGGAAGCCGCCCACGACCTTCCGGCCGGGATCGTAATTCGCCGTGTCGTAGAGCGTGAGCGGCTCGCCCTCGATCCAGGGCGCGTTGAACATGACGACGTCGAATGCCTCGCCCGGGACGGATTCGAACAGGTCGGCCGGTTCCCGCACGTCGATCCGGCCGGCGAGTCCCAGCCGTTCGGCGTTGAGCCGGGCATTCCGCACGGCCCAGGGGTTGCGGTCGGTGGCGACCACGTGCGTCGCCCCCAGCCGGGCGGCCAGAAGGGCCAGCACGCCGGTCCCGGTCCCCATGTCCAGCACCGACCGGCCCGGGAACAGCCCGGCGTGGTCGAGGAACATCCGCGGGACGCTCAGGTCCGACGGCACGTAGACGTGGGGCAGGATCGTGATCGATCCCCCGAGGAAGTCGATGGGGATGCCCTCCCGCGCCCGGATCATGTCGGTCAGGATACGCTGGAGGCGCCGGACCGGAACGAGCACGAGTCCCTTCCCCGGGGGTTCCGCGAACCATTCGGCGAACTCCCCGTCGAAGGGGTCGCCGGTCACATCCTCGAGAGACGTGCCCCGGGCCAGGACGAAGAGGAGATGCAGCCGCCGGCGCCGCTCCCGGGTCAGCGCCACGACGCGCTCGCGTCCATTGGCGGCGCCGGCGAGGTCCGCCGGGGACACCAGGTCTCCCTCGTGATGCTGGCAGAACCGGAGCAGGGCGTCCGCGTAGGTATAGGATCCGTGGAGCACGACCCCGGTTCCGGTGGCCAGCCTCCGGAGGATGTCACGCGGCGGCGTCCGGACGTCGAGCCGTTCCAGCTTCGAGACCTCGCCGGTGAAGACCACGAACTCCCGGGGCAGGCGGCAGAGTCCCTTGCCGGGGACCTCGAGTTCGACTGCACCCGTCATGCTAGCGCGGTCGGCGGTAGGTTCCCCTGTAACGGGCCACCGGGTACTTCCTCCGGTTCCCGGCGTCCTTGGCCTTGAGGCTCCCGGCCAGGTCGATCCCGGTCACGTTGGAGAGCGACAGCAGGAAGGCAAGGACATCGGACATCTCGTCGGCGATCATGCGCCGCGTCCGCGGGTTCCGGACCAGAGCCGCACACTCCTCCCGCGTCTTCCACTGGAAGTGCTCCATCAGCTCGCCGGCCTCGATGGCAATGCTCATCGCCAGATCTTTGGGCTGATGGTACTTCTCCCAGTCGCGTTCATGGATGAACCGGGCCACCATGGCCTTGAGCCGCCTCACGGTCGCCGTCCGGTCATTCATGGAGGTAGTCTACCGCGCTACTCGTAGATCAGCTTGACGTCGTCCAGCCAGAGGTCGAACTCGCCGTCGACCGGAACGTTCCATGAGATCCCCTCGACCGCGTCCACGGTCATCGGGCTGATGCGGTCGGCCGCCGTCACCCACTCCGGCTGGGTGAACTCGTGCCAGAAGAACCGGTATTCCTTCCAGTCCTTCCCCGGCTCGAAGACCACGCAGTGTCCCCGGCCGGTCCGCGCGAGCTTCTTCCCGCCCACCGTGGACTGGAGCAGGGCCTCCCAGCGGCCGGGGCGATCCGACCGGGCCCGGAACGAGATCCCGGAGGATCCCGTGAGGTTCAGCGGCTCCTCGCCCGCCAGCCAGGAGGTGAAGTTCGTGTAGGTGTAGTTGGGGGGATTGCTCTTGCCGTGAATCCCGCCGGTGTGCAGGGCTCCGTCCGTGAACTTCATGTCCATCTTCGACTCCCCATACCTGTCCACCGACTGCACCCATCGCCCCCCGCGCAGGGCGATGCCCGATTTCGCGCAGAGGTTGTAGTCGTCGCCGTCCTGGAAGTCGTCCACGACGCGTTCCTTGAGCCCCGGGATCCTGGCCGTGATCACGGGCAGGGCTTCCTTCAGCACGACCCGTTCACCCTCGCACCGGATCTCGACCGAGAACGTCGGGAGCGGCATCACGGTCGCCCCGGTCCGGGTCTTGAGCACGATCCGCTCCCGCTTCCCCGCCGGGAGCGTCTTCTCCATCCGGGCCGCCTTCCACGACCCCGGTCCCGGATTCAGGGCGACAATCACCTGGACCGGCCGATCCTTCCACGGATTCCCGACGGTCACCGCCAGCTCCACCGGCCGGTCCTTGCCGATCTTGGCGACCGGCTCCAGCTCGATCGGCTTCCCGGCTTCCTGCTCCACCTCGCGGGTGTAGAAGTCCGGCCGCCGGTCCCCTTCGGGAGTGACCAGCCGGTACGAGATTGCGGCGCCCTTGACCTCGACGAGAAGCCCGTTCGTGAAGCTCCCGAAGTCGTCACCCGTCTGCCCCGCGGTGGGGCCGAGCAGGACATACCGAACGCCGTCCCTGGTCTCGTCCAGTTCGTAGTGGTGCTCGTGCCCGGCGAAGACGTAGTCCACCCCGCCGGCGGCCAGTATGGGGTGAACGTCGGCGTTCCACTCCTGGTTCTTGTAGCTCGGCTTCCACAACGGCCAATGAACGAACACGAAGGTCGCCCGCGCGTCCTTGGCCCCCGCCAGATCCTTCTTCAGCCACTCGAGTTGCGCGCCGCGGATGGACCCTTCGACCCCGGTCTCGATCGAGTCCAGGGCCACGAAGTGGCAACCGCCGCTGTTCCACGAGAACCAGAGTGGCCCGTATCTCTTCCGCCAAGTGTCCTGGCTCGCGGCGTCGAAGCAGTCGTGGTTGCCGGGCACCATCACGTACGGGCTCCGGAGCTTGTTCGCCGTCTGCTCGAACCCGTTCCAGAACGCGATGAGCTTGGGCTGGTCCGTGTACCCCGGAGTGTGGTCCCCCACGATCACGTAGAAGTCCGCAGAGAGCGTGTTCAGCCACGCGATCCGCTCCTGCCACATCGGCGGCTCCTGGACGTCGGCGAGGACGGCGAAGGAGAAATCCCCGCTCCCCGACGCCATCCCGGTCGGGCTGGCCGGATTGAACCGCGCGCCGAGGGTGAAGGCAAAAGCACAAGCGAGGTAAAGCGTCAGTGCCGTTAGCTTCGTCTTCTTCAAGGTGACCTCCGGGTCATGAACGCTCCACAAGTTCGCCCCTCGCCCGGTAGCCATGATGACACCCGAGGGAGAGCCCGTCAACGGGTAGAATGGGCCCGTGAAACGCATCTACGTCATGACCGACCTCGAAGGGGTAGCCGGGGTCCTGAACTCCCAGGACTGGTGCCTGGACGACGGGCGGTTCTACGACCGGGCGAAGAAACTGCTGACACTCGAGGTGAACGCCGCGGTCAGGGGCTTCTTCGCGGGCGGCGTCCGCGAGATCGCGGTCTCCGACGGACACGGGCCGGGCGGGATCGATCCGGACCTGATCGACCCCCGGGTCGAGCTCATCCGCGGGTGGCCGAACGGTTGGCCGCTCGAGCTCGACGCCTCCTTCGACGCGCTCGCGTTCGTGGGTCAGCATGCGAAGGCCAGTTCCCTTGGCGCGCACCTCTGCCACACGCAGAACATGCAGCACCTCGATCTGTCCGTGAACGGCGTCTCGATCGGCGAGTTCGGCCAGTTCGCCATGTGCGCGAGCGAGCTTGGGGTGCCGACGGTCTTCGGGTGCGGGGACCTGGCCTTCACGAAGGAAGCCCAGGCGCTGGTCCCCGGCATCGAGACCGTGGCGGTCAAGCGCGGCGTGAGGAAGGCCGATGTCGGCGACAGCCTCAACGACCACGCCTACCGCCGGCACAATGCGGGCGCAATCCATATCCCCCCCGAGCGGGCCCGGAAGCTCATCGAGGCGGGCGCGCGGAAGGCTGTCGCCCGGGCGAACCGGAAACGCCCGGGGCTCATCCCGCTGAAGCCGCCCTTCGAACGGGTAGTCACTCTGCGGCGGCACGAAGGCCACCCCATGAAGACGATCTCACGGGAGCGTCATCCATCCAGCGTCATCGCGTTGCTGAACATGCCCTATCAACCCAGAACCCCGGACGGAGAGTAGAATGGCGCCATGAAGACCGACCGGATCTACATCATGACCGACCTCGAGGGCGTGGCCGGCGTCGAGAACTTCGAGCAGTGGTGCTTCACCAAGGGCCGGTACTACGACCGGGCCCGCGAGCTCCTGACGCTCGAGATCAACGCGGCCGTCAAGGGCTTCTTTGCGGGCGGGGCCAAGCACATCGTCGTCTCCGACGGCCACGGGGACGGCGGCGTGAACCCCGAGCAGATCGACCCCCGGGTGGAACTGCTTCGGGGCTGGCCGAACGGCTGGCCGCTCGAGCTGGACAAGTCTTTCGACGCCGTCGCGTTCATCGGCCAGCACGCGAAGGCCTCGACCGTCGGCGCGCACCTCGCTCACACCCAGAGCCTGCACTGGATCGACTGCTCGATCAACGGGGTATCCATCGGCGAGTTCGGCCAGCTCGTCGTCTGCGCGAGCGAGCTCGGTGTCCCCACGATCTTCGGGTCCGGCGACCTGGCTTTCACGAAGGAAGCCCAGGCGCTCGTCCCCGGGATAGAGACCGTGGCGGTCAAGCGCGGCCTGCGGCGGGACAACGGCGAGAACCTGAACGAGCGGGACTACACCCGGCACAACGCCGGGGCGATCCACGTCCCTCCCGTCCGGGCGCGCAAGCTGATCGAAGCCGGCGCGCGGCGGGCGATGGCGCGGGCGAAGAAGGGCAAGTACGGGATCGTCCCGCTCAAGGCGCCGTTCGAACGGGTCGTGATCTACCGCCCCAACGACGAGTGCTCGACCAAGCGGATCTCGCGGGAGACGCATCCGACGAGCGTCATCGGGGTCATGAACATGCCGTACAACCCCGTCCCGATCGCCTAGCGGACTCCCGCTTCAGGTCGCCAGGTCAGCGCGCCGGCCCCACGATCTTCCATTCCTTCCACTCGTCGCCCTTCCAGGCCTCTTTCAGCCGTTCACGCCACGTCGCGGACGTCGTGGCGAGCTCCCGCATCCGCGGGGCGGTCCCGGCCAGTTCCTCGAGGAACGCGATGACGTCGCCGAGCTTGCCCTCGATCAGGTGGACCGCAACCGACCTGCCGTGGATGCTCGCGGTCTCGCCCGTTCGATGGCGACGCACGAGGTAGTCGTGGAACTCGTGGCCGGCCCCTCCCTCGTTCAGCTGCCGTCTCGTACACCGCCGGCGGTACGCTCCCCAGGTCGTGGACCAGCCACAGCCCGGGCAACGCAGGACCTCGCCGTCGTCATGCGAAACGCGGTCGATCACGGTCCTCGTTCCCGCCGCCGCGCACCGGGGACACGCGACCTTGCCGCGCCTGGCCTCCGCATACGTGAGCACGGCCTCGCACCGCAGGCAGAACCGCGTCCCGACGTCGTCCAGGAGGGCCTCATCCAGCAGGCCACTCGCCTCGGAGTCGTAGAGCAGGCGGATCAGCTCCGGGGCAGGCGTTCCACTCCCGGGGCTTCGTCGAACCCCGCGTCGAATGTCAGGATACGGCTCACCCCGTGGGCCTTCATCAAAGCCAAGTGAATGGCGTCCCGCGAGGAAAGGGCCTTGTGGCCGAGCAGGATATCCTTGGCCGAATAGACGTGACCTTCCTCGACGGGGAAGACGTCGTCAACGACGGCGCGGAGCGCGTCGAACGCGGGCTGAACCGCATCAAGTCTCCGGATCGCGGCGTAACGATGGAGGATCTCCTGAAAGACCTCCGAGTCGGTGACCAGCCGTTCACGGCCGGTGATCAGACGTTCGAGCGCCCGCTGGGCGTCGACCTTGTGGGAATGGGCATCTCCGACGAGGTACATCGGGATGTTCGAGTCGATGAAGGTCAGGCGCCCGCCCCCCGGGCTCTCCCCCGCTCGATATCGGAGAGCATCCGGCCGATGTCCGCCGTAGGAAACCGGTGCCGCACGACGGACCGAAGCGCGGCCAGCTTGCGGTCGGGACCGTCCTCCGGCTGATCTTGCGCGGCCTTGCGAATGGCGTCCCGCACCCATGCCGCCACGGTAACGCCGCCGGCCTGCGCCAGCCGCCTGAGCCGGTGCATGTCCGAAGGAGGCAGGAGCACCTGAAGCCTCTTGCTCATGGCTTTAGCCTACATTACTCATCCCCATGAGTCAACTCTCCGTACCCCCGGATCCTGGCTTCCCCTCCTCAGGACATCCGCGAGGCCGGCGCGGACCGCGCAGTTCCGGAACGCGAAGGACTGGAGGATTTCGTCCAGCTTCTTCTCGGACAAGCCCCTGAACAGCCCGGCGAAGGACGGCAGGAGCTGTTCCGCCACGAGCATCCCCCCGACCATGCGGTTGGCAAGTCCGAATGGCATGGCGAATGCAGCCGGGTCTATCCCGTACCGGCGCTCGGCCGCCCCACGGCGGACCGCCGAGCCGAGCGCGACGATGGACCGCGCCACCACCGAGCCCGGGAGCTGACCCCACGTCTCGGACCCCAGCTTCACCTTGAGCTTCCGGTACGGCGCGGTGAGCCTCAGCCACGGGGACTCCGGCTGAAGGTGAACGGTCCCCATCATCCCGCAGTCCTTGTAGGTCCAGATCGTCCAGTGGTGCTTGAGTTCGTTGAAGACGGAGATGCAGTCTTCAACGACGCGCAGGCGGTCCGCGTCCCTCGGCCCCCCCCGGAAGATGGCGCCGAACTCGCCCGTCCAGACCGGTAGGTGGCGCTTGGCCATGAACGAGGTGCCGGCTTCCTGGTCCCGCTTGAGAACGGCCCGGTCGTAGAAGATCCCGCCCGCCCTTCCCGGATACCTGCCGGCCTCGAGCCCGGGAGTCGGGTACGTGTGGTTGCTCAGGACGGTGTTTCCTCCGGCCACCGCGCCCATCTCGGAGAAGTCCCGGGAGAACGCGTTGCCCTCCAGGAAGAAGATGTGCGCGCGGTCGTGGTTGCGGACGGCGCGCGCGAGCCGCCGGTACAGCTTCGGAAGGCCGCCCGGAACGCCGCAGACGGGCTCGTTCAGGAAGTTGTACCCGGCCACGGCCGGGCACCTGCGGTAGCGGCGCGCGATCTCTTCCCACAGCGCCACGACGCGGTCCTGGAAGTGGGGATGGGACCAGAGCAGGCTCAGGTTCGAGGGGTTGTCCGAGTGCCAGTCCGGGTTCTGCCAGCCCTGCGCCGCGTGCAGGTCCAGGATCATGTAGATCCCGTGCCGTCCACACGCGTCGATCACCCAGTCCAACCGCCGGAAGCCGGACGGCTTCCAGCGACCAGGCTTCGCGTCGTCCTCGAAGTGCCGGTAGTTGAACGGGACCCGCAGCGTGTTGACGCCGAGCCCGGCCATGAACCGGATGTCGTCCTCGGCCAGGAAGTGGTTCATCATCCGGTCGAAGAAGAACCCGGCCTTCCCGCGGCCCAGGACCTTCTCCATCGCCGCGCGGAAAGTCTGCGGATGACCCGGGTAGCCGTTGATGAAGTTCTCGAGGTTCATCCACCCGCCCACGCAGAACCCGCGCAGGCGGATCTCTTGGCCTGCCTCGTCCACGATCAGGTCGCGCCGGACCTTGAGAAACTGGAGTGCGTATCCCTTCACTTGAGTTCCTCCTTGCCTTGGCTTCGGCGCATCATACCTCTTGCCCAATCGGCCCGGGTGATCAGGTAGCAGAAGGAATCCTCGGTCAGAGCCGCGATCCGCGTGAACCCGCACTTCTCCATCACCCGCGAAGAGGCGGGATTCTCCTTGTCGCATTCCCCGAAGAACGTCTCGACGCCGACTTCTTCAAACGCGAACCGGACCACGGCCGTCAGGCATTCGGTGCCGTACCCCTTGCTCCAGTGCTCCTTGCCAAAGGCATAGCCGAAGTCCGCCTGCCCGATGTGCCGCTTGGGCGGGTCCGGGTCGCCGAACCCGATCCAGCCGACAATCCGGTTCTCCCGACGCCCGAGAACCGCGAAGTTGTACGCGTGCCGCGGCCGGGCACTGTTGTGCATGATCATGCCCCTGATCTGCTCCGTGGTGTGCTCCAGGCTGTCGGACTTGATGAAGTCCATGTGGCGCCAGACCTCGGGGTCGGAAAAGATCGCGTGCAGGGCCGGGATGTCCTCTTCCCCGAGTTCCCGGATGACGAGCCGTTCGGTCTCCAACCGCACCATCGGCGGGGATCCCCTACGACGGCCGCCCGAACCGGCGGCTGAGCCAGTAGCAGACCGGGCCCAGGCCGATCAGGATCAGGCTGAAGACGAGCCCGCTCATCCCCAGGATCGTCTCGGCATCTGCGCGGACGAACGAGAGCGCGATCAGGGCGGTTGGCCCGAGGCCGATCGCTACGGCGCCCCACAACCCTCCCGGCACCCTGAACGGCCGGGGCAGGTTTGGCTCCCGGATGCGCAGGGCCACGAGCGCCCAGAACTCGAGCAGTACGGACAGCCCGGAGATCAGGACGTCGAAGACGACGACGCTCACGAATCCGAGGGTCTGGCAGACGGCCCACGTCACCGCGCTCGCGAGAAGGGAGAAGACGGGAACGTGGGTCCGCGGATGCTTCCAGGCGAAGATCCGGGGCAGGTACCCGTCCTCGGCCATGACCATGGGCAGGCGCGCGAGCGACATCGCCAGCGCGTTGAAGGTGGCGAGGTTCGCAGTGGCCCCGGCCAGCATGACGGTCGCCGCGAGCGTCGTGCCCCCCAGCACGCGGGCGATGTCGACCCACCCGCCGGTCTTCCACAGCTCGAGGTCTATCCCGGCCCAGCCACAAGCCGAGACCGGGATCACGTAGCTCAGCGTCACGATCACCATCCCCTTGAGCATGACCGACGGGTACGCCTGCCCCGGCCGTTCGACCTCCCCGGCCACGGTCGAGGGATTGTCCCAGCCGCTGAAGTTCCACATCGCGACCATGATTCCGCCCAACAGGTCGAGACCGCCCAGCCCGCCCAGCCCGGCGCCGGCCGCCGGCGGATGGGCCAGCGCCAGCGCGACGATGACCAGGAAAGGACTGAGGTATAGGAGGGTCAGGAAGATCGAGCCTTTCCCGATCGCGCGCGCGGGGAAGAGATTCCAGCCCACGCAGACCGCGATCATGCCGCATCCGATCAGGACGGGCCACCAGCCGGACGCGAGCGCGGGAAACAGCCGGACCGTGTACGCGGCGAAGAGCGCCGGGTAGATGGCCATGTCGAACATGCTCCCGACCAGGCTGAGCCACGCCTCCTGGTACCCCCAGAAGGGCCCCATGCCCCGGCGCACCCACGTGTAGAATCCGCCTTCCTTCGGAACCGCGCTCGCGAGCTCGCTCACCATGAGCGCCGTGGGGCCGCCCCACAGAAGCGGAGTCAGGAGAAGGATGAGGAGCGCGCCGCCGTACCCGCCCGCCTTGCCCACGATGTCCTCGACGCCGTACGGCCCGCCGGCGACGATGTCGTAGGTGGCCGCGAGCAGTCCGAGGGCCGTCAGCTTGGTGAGGCGTCGCCGTCTCAAGGTCCGTCCATGGTACAACAGCGACATGCTGGGAACCGGAGTGATCATGGTCTGGGCCGCGGTCGCGGCCCCCGCGGAGGTGGACGTGGCACAGATCAAGCTGCCGATCGTGGTCGAGGGCGCCACCGTCATGTCCGAGGGACGGCGCCGGAAGCGGGACCGCGGGAGGCCCGCGATCTCGCGCGAAATCAACCTGCCGACGCGCGGGTCGTGGTTCGTATGGGTCAAGGCGTCGAATCCGGGGTGGGAGCCGTCGGTGGTCACCTGCGATCTGGACGGCGTCCAGCCTCTGCGTTCCTCCCGCGCCCGGTTGATGGTGCCACCCGGCGCGAAGTCCCAGTGGCTCACGTACACGCAGTACGCGCGCGAGCCCGGCTACAAGATGCAGGTCAACGTGGACACGCCCGGCAAGCACACGGTCAACGTCAAGGTCCTCTCGGGCCGGGCCCGGGTCGAAAAGATCGCGCTCACCCTGTTCTTCGCCGCGACCCCGTCGAAGGACGGAAAGAGCCTCGACCACACCGACGACCCCGGGGAGGGCCGGGCGAGCTTCCCCGAGACCGGCCCGCGCGTGGACGGATTCCGGGACGATGCGCCTTCCCCCGCGATCAAGGCGGCGAGAACCTTCTATGTCGATTCCGAGAAGGGCGACGATGCCGGGGACGGGAGGTCCGAGGCAAAGGCCTGGAAGACCTTCGCGAAGGTGAACGGTAACGAGTTCGCCCCCGGCGACGCGATCCTGCTCAAGCGCGGCGGGAAGTGGGAGCAGGGACTGGCACCCAAGGGCAGCGGGACGAAGGCCACGCCGGTCACGATCGGCGCGTACGGCAAGGGAGCACGGCCGCTCGTCAACGGCCTGGGCGCTCCCGGCGTGTTCCTGCTGGGCGCAAGCTGGTGGACGATCCAGGATCTCGCGGTGACGAGCGATCCCGACGCCGGCAATGAGACGGACGGGATCCGGATCTGGTCGGGCGCCGGCCCCCAGCCCAAGGGCATCCGCATCGTCAACTGCGCCTCGTTCGACAACTCGGGGAGCGGGATCGCGGTCGGGGCCGGCAAGGAAGAGGTGAACGGGTACGACGGGGTCGCGATCGAGAACTGCCTCTCGTTCGCGAACTCGCACGACGGCATATGCGTGCACGGCATCGACCAGAACGGCTGCCGGAACACGGTCATCCGGAACTGCACCGCCTACGCGAACGACGGGATGGCCGGGATATGGATCATGTGCGGCCAGAACGCGCTGATCGAGAACTGCGTCTCCTACAACAACGCCGTCTACAACATCTGGACCTGGAACGCGATCAACATCACGATCCGGCGGTGCGAGGCGTTCCGCGGCCGTCAGCCCGGCGCCCCGGCGGATTCCGGCGGGTTCGACATCGACTGGGGATCGGAAGCCTGCACGGTCGAGTACTGCTACTCGCACCACAACAAGGGGTCGGGATTCCTTCTCATGGGATCCGGCGTCGACCAGTACCGCGGGTTCCCGAAGGCGAGCCGGTACAACATCTGCCGGTACAACGTGAGTGACGGCGACATGCACGGCATCAACGTGTACAACACCTTCGAATACGGGAAGGTCTACCAGAACGTGGTCATCGGCCACCGGTCCGACCGGTATGCGCCCGTCACGATCTGGGGGCTGGTCGGAGACGAAGCGACCCGGACCGCGAAATGCATCGCGACGCAGACCGAGTTCCGGAACAACATCATCGTCGGTCTCGGCGACGCGGTCCCCGTGGCCTTCGACGAGGTGTCCCGGGATGCCGGGATCGTCTTCGAGGGCAACCTCTACTGGCGGGCGAAGGGGAAGAAGGCGATCGTGCAGTGGGGCAAGGAGGCGCTGACCAAGCCCCGGGATGCGAACGGAATCGTCGCGGATCCGAAGTTCAAGGCCGTCGGCCGGTCCGGCACGGGCCGGCTCCCGCTCGACGAGGTCCGGCTGGCGTCCGGCTCCCCTGCCCGGGGCGCGGCGAAGCCGGTCCTGCTCGACGCCGGCTGGCTCGCCGAGCGCCGCAAGTTCCTGACCGACACGGGGGCCGCCGAGTACGGCATCCCGATGGAGCCCGGGGACCCCGCCACGGACTGGTGGGGCGACCCGCTGGATCCCGCCAAGGTCTCGATCGGGGTGGAGAGGTAGGGCATGGCAGCGCCGCAGTCCCGGGAGCCGGTCGCCCTGATCGGGATCCTCAAGGACCGCCGCGACCTGGGACTCCTCCTGCACCGGCGCTGGTACCGGATTCCCCTCGCGCACGCGCCGCGCCGGCGGTTCAGCCATCTCGCCTTCTACCAGCCCGCGGGATTCGGGAAGCGCGGCAAAGCCATCCGCTACCTCGCGCCCGTCCTCGGGAAGATGGTGGCGCGGCGGCGGGACCTGATCCCGGACGAACCGGATCACCGAAGAGCGAACGACCGCTACGTCGTGTACCGGGTCGGGAAGCCGCTCAAGCTCCCGGAACCGGTGCGCAACATCAGCCTGCGCCGGGTCACGTTCGCGTACACGGCCCTGCGCCGGCTCTTCGAGTCCCACGACGTTCTCGAGGTCTTCGGCGTCCCGCCCATCGAGGCGATGATGAAGAAGGAGTTCGACCGGGCCGGCCTCGCCGCTCTTCCCGAGTTCACGGTTTCGGGGCCGCAGGCGCGGTACCGGCTGGATTTCGCGATATTCTGCGCCCGGGGTCCGTTGGCAGTGGAATGCGACGGCGAGGACTTCCATGAGCATCCGCCCCAGAAGCGCCGGGACCGGGCCAAGGACGCGCGGCTCCGGAAGACGGGCTGGACCGTGCTCCGGCTCAGGGAGAGGTCGATCGTGAAGAGCCCGGCGGCATGCGCGCGCCGGGTGCGGGCCGCCGTGGAGCGGTTGGGCGGGGTGGCCTAGAGATGACCGAGACGCGCGCCGCGCTCCTCAAGACCGCGGGGCTGTCGGTGCTGCCGCTCACCCTCGTCGTCATCGTGCCCTTGCTGTTACTCCAGCTCACCGGCGGGCTCCGGGTGCCGGAGGTGTCGGCGGGCGCGGCGGCCGGGGTGCTGGCGGCGCTCCTGGGGGCTGCGCTGAACGGCTGGTCCGTCTGGGGCTTCATCTTCATCGGCCGGGGCACCCCCGCGCCCATGGCGCCGCCCCGAGTTCTCGTCATCGACGGCCCCTTCCGGTACGTGCGAAACCCCATGTACATCGGATTCATCGCCATCCTGCTGGGCGAGGCGCTGGCCTTCGCCGCGTGGGTACTCGTCGCGTATGCGGGCGTCTTCTTCGTGGCCGCCCACTTGTTGACCGTGTGGAGCGAGGAGCCCCGGCTCCTCAAGACTTTCGGGGAAGCCTACCGCGAGTACTGCGAGGTGGTGCCGAGGTGGATTCCGAAGTTGAACGCGCTCAAGTCCCTGCGCTGACTTTCCTTCCCCCGCCTTCCTGCTAGAGTAGCCGCATGGGTGACACCCTCGCGATCCGCGGAGGCCCCCGGGCGGTGCCCGAGGGCGAGATCAAGCCGTGGCCCGAAGTGACCGACCGGGACCGGGAGCTGGTCCTGGCCGCTCTCGCGAGCGGGCACCACAACTTCGGCCCCCAGTGCCAGAAGCTCCAGGAGGAGTTCGCGTGCTGGAACGGGAACAAGCACGCGCTGGCGACGAACTCGGGTACCGCCGCCCTGCACATGGGACTCGCCGCCTGCGGGCTCTCGTGCGGAGACGAGGTCCTGGTCCCGGCCTACACGTGGTCGTCGTCCGCGACCTGCGTCATGCACCACAACTGCATCCCCGTCTTCGTGGACCTCGACTTCCGGACGATGAACATGGACCCGGACCGGATCGAGGCCGCGATCAGCCCCAAGACAAAGGCCATCATCCCCGTCCACCTCCACGGCCTGCCCATGGACCTGGACAAGGTCATGGCAATCGCGAACCGGCACAAGCTCTTCGTCGTCGAGGACTGCTGTCAGGCGCACGGGGCCACGTGGAAGGGGAAGAAGGTCGGGACGTTCGGCCACTGCGCGGCGTTCAGCTTCAACCAGAACAAGGTCGTGGCGTCGGGCGAGGGCGGCGCGTTCGTGACCGACGACACCGCACTGCTCGAGCGCGCGCAGAAGGTCTGGTACTTCGGCGAGACGCACGACCCCTCCAAGAAGGAGGAGTACCACGTCTACGCGCTCGGGTGGATGTACCGGAGCAACGACATCACCGCCGCCTTCGGCCGCGCCCAGCTCGAGATGCTGGACCGGAACCTCGCCGGGATGAAGAAGAACGCGGACGTGCTCGCCTCCGCCCTGCGCGGCACGCCCAACCTCATCCTGCCCGAGGTGCGCGACCCCGAGGGGCCCAACTGGTACAACTACACGATGCGGTTCGACATGCAGGCCCTGGGCCACGAGTCCGACGCCGCGTCGTTTCGCAACCGGATCGTGAAGGCCCTGGTAGCCGAGGGGGTGGACACGCTCGTGTGGCAGGACTTCTCCCTCCCCGACATGACCGTCTTCCGCGCCCGGAACGCGTACGGCCACGGGTGCCCCTGGTCGTGCCCGTACGGCGGGCATGTCGAATACGACCGCGACGCCTTTCCGCAAGCGCGCCGCCACGCCGACTGGCACACGGGGATGACGACCCCGCTCCGGCCGCCGAACGGCCCCCGGCAGGCGGAACTCACGGCGAAAGGCATCCGCAAGGTGATGGAGCACATCGGGGACATCCCATGAAGGCCGGGTTCGGCCGGGCCGACATCACGCCGGCCGTCCCGTGTTCGAAGGTCGGGTGGATCAAGAACGTCGTCGCCACCCGGATCCTGGATCCCCTCTCGGCGAAGGCCCTCGTCCTCGAGGAGGAAGGCGCCGGGATCGGTATCGTCGCCCTGGACACGCTCAGCATCCGGTGGCACGAGGTCGGCAGGATCCGCGAAGGCATCGACGCACTCGGGTTTCCGGGGGACCGGGTCATGGTCTCGACCACGCACAACCACGCCGGGCCCGCGGTCTGCCACGAGGGCGACGTCCAGCGCGACGAGGCCTATCTCGACGGACTCGTGGACCGCGCCGTCCTCGCGTTCCGGCAGGCCCTCGACCGGCGGGAGCCGGCCGAGGTCGGGTTCGGCCGGGCGGTCGAGATGAGCGTGGCCGTGAACCGCCGGGTCGTGTACCGCGACGGGCTCGTGCGCACCCACGGGTCGCTCGACCACCCCGATGCCCTGTTCGTCGAGGGCCCCGTCGACCCCGAGGTCGCGGTCATGGTCGTCCGCGCGCCGGGCGGCGCGATCCTGGGAGCGACCGTAAGCTATCCCCTGCACCCGACGTATCACGGCGACGACGAGTGCATCTCGGCCAACTGGCCGGGCGTCATGGCGGCCCGGCTCGCCGGGCGGGGCGTGCCGTCGACCATCTACCTCCAGGGCACGCAGGGCAACATGAGCACCGGCGATCCCTCGCGTCCCGGGCACGAGCCGGACATGGAAACGGTGGGGAAGGTGATGGCCAACGCCGCCGGGCGCGCGATCGACTCCGCGGTCTGGTCCACCCACCCCGCGCTCCGGATGTCATCGGAGATCGTCCGGCTTCCCTACCGCAAGGCTTCCGAGGACGAGTGGCACGGGAAGATCCGGGGCGCCCAGCGGTTCGTGGATCCCGAGGCATACGAGCGGGCGATCCCGCGCCTCCGCCGGAAGATCCAGGAACGCGGCGGCGTGAAGCCCGCGCAGGTGCAGGCCCTCGCCGTCGGCGACCACGTCTTCGTCGGCCTTCCCGCGGAGGCCTTCGTCCAGCTCGGGCTCGCGATCAAGGAACGCGCCGCCCCCATGCGCGCGCACCCGGTCATGGCCAACGGCATGCTCGGGTACATCCCGCACCGCGAAGCCTTCGCGCGCGGCGGCTACGAGACCACTTTCACCGCGGGGGTGGACATGGCCCCCGAGACGGGCGACCTGCTAGTGGAGGCGGCGATCCGCCGGATCCGGGCGCTGGACTAGGAAGCGCGCTTCAGACAGCTCACGATCTCGCCGACGTACATGCGGTGGTAGTCCTTGTTCGGGTAGTTCTTCTCGATGCCCGCATCCAGAAACCGCTTCGGGTCGAGGTCGTGCGTGTAGAGCTTCCGGCACTCGAGGATGAGCCGGGCCTCGTCGAAGGCGATGCCCCCGGCGGGCGTCGTGATCGGCGTCAGCCCCGCCTCCCTCGCCTTGTCCATGTCGCGGCCGGACTTCGTCCCGCACAGGTCGAGCGCGGCCCGGTATGCCTCGGCGTAGAACGAGAGCGTGAATATGGAGGACTTCTCCACGAATCCGAAGGTGTGCCGGCCGGGCCGGATGAAACAGAGGGCGACCTTCTTTTCCCACAGGACGCCGAGCCCGCCCCAGCTCGCGGTCATCATGTTGAAAGACTCGAGCGTGCCGGCGGTGATGAGCATCCAGTCCTCGTGAATGATCCGGAAGACGTTGTCCCGCAACTCGGCCGGATCGATGCGATGGAAACCTTCGGCCATGTCAGTCCTCCCGTCTGATCGCGAGGGCGACATCGTCCAGGAACGCCGGCGACACCAGCGTGATCGATCCGCCCGGGTGCCGGAGATCCTCGCGCTTCGCCGAATCGCCGTCCAGCGTGTCCACCCACTCCGCCCGGTACCGGCCCGCGGGAAGCTCGAGGGTCAACCGGGCCGTGCCCGCGTCCCCGCAGGATCCGGGCGTCTCCCGTCGCGTTGTCTCGAACTTCACGTCCGCGTCCTGCCCGGGGGGACGGTGCAGATAGACTGCGTACGCCTCGCCGGGCTCGCTCAGGGCCTTGGCCCGGAGGTCTGCAGGCTCGATGCCCTTGACGGCGGTCCGATCCGGTGCCATCCGGACGAAGTCGAAACCATGGATGAACTCCTTCAGGATCCCCAACTGCCGGCGGAGTTCCGCACTCCCGCCGCCCGGCGACGAGTATTCCCGGAACGTCCCCCGCGGGTGCTTGGGCGTGAAAGAGTAGTCGAGGTTGTTGTAGAGTGCCCCGCCCGCAAGGATGAACTCCCAGCCCTCGGTCCGGTAGATGACGTCCGCCCGTCCCCGGAACCCGGTCTCGTTCTCGCCGATGGGTCTCCCCAGACCGCGGTTCATCTCTACCACATCGGGCGGGACGCAGTAGTGGAAGTTGTAGATCGAGACCGCCGGGTTCGGGTCCCGGATCTCGGCCCGGTGGTTGGCCACGTTGAGCGAGATCAGGTGCCGCCGACGCAGGAAGGCCTCCGTCTCCACGATCACAGCCACGATCCGGTCCTGCCACTCCCGCGTCACGACCCCCGCGTACGGTTCGTTGCAGACCTCGTAGTACAGGTTGCCGAAACCGTTCAGCTCGGTCACGATCCGGCGCGTGACGGCTTCCTGGACCGCGGTGAGGTCCGGGTGCTTGAGGGCGTAGACCTCCTCCCGGGGGCAGTTCCCGACGCCGTTCACGTTGTTCGCGGAGTTCATCGGGGATACCCTCCAGAGGTTCTCGTCGTGCGCATAGTGCGGGCAGAAGAGGTTCACCTCCACGACCACGCCGCGCTTCCGCGCCGCCCTTACGAAGTCCACCAGCCTCGCGAAGTAGTCGGGATCGAATGAGGCGAGATCGAACTTGGCGAGTCCGTCCGCCGCGCCCGGGGTCGAGGTCCGCTTCCACGGTGCGCAGTAACGGTCCGGCCGCGGCGCCAACGGATTGTCCGTGATCCCGAACGAGCCCTCGACCTCGCGGTAGGTGCCCGAGAAGAGCCTCGTATGGTTGAGCCCCGCCGACTCGAGTTCCCGAAGGTATTGCCGGTAATCGAAGTCCAGGTTCAGGACCGCTCCGTAGTGCTCGCCCGACGTCACGAGAATGACGGGGTCGCCCCGGTAGTTCAGGTACCGCGGATTGCCCGGGTCGAGCCGCAACGGCTCCTCCGACCCGCGCGCGAAGGCCGACAGCAGGGAAGCGACCGCGCCCACGACGCCCCGGCGCATCATGGCAGGCTCCGGATTCCGATGTGCCTGATCCTCATCGTGCGCACATCATACCGTGCCGCCGCATGAACCGACCTCCGCCCGCCGTCGATCGCAGGCGACGTGCTACGATCAGCCTCGACGTGACTGCGGAACGAATCGCCTGCCTCATCGCCGTCATCGCCCTCGCGGGCTGTGCCCTGCCCGAGGCCCAGCCCGGGGAATCCACCGAGGCCCCGCGCATGAAGCTCCTCATCTACGGCGGCCCCGGCCAGGCCGTTTATCTGGGCTGTCTGACCTGCGACGAGACGGATCCCGATTCCGTCCACAATCCGAACGGCAACTTCGGCAACCGGCTCTCGATGACCAGCATCCTGAACGGCTTCAGCGACTACGGCTCCCGGGTCTCCAACTACAGCGTCTGCAACCCCCTCGCCACCGATCCCCCTCTCGTCGTCGACGAGGCCCGCGGGGCGCACGGCCGGCTCACGGTCAACAAGTACAGCTCCCAGGCCTTCCAGAACGACGACATCTTCCGCTGGCTCGAGACCGAGGTCTGCCGGTAGCCATCCGCGGGATGTGCGATCATGGCAGGACTATGAGGCCAATGGCCCTGCGCCTCACCGCCGTCCTCCTCGCTACGCTCGCGCTGGCGGCGACCCCCGGAGCTCGCCCCCGCGCCCGGACGCCCGAGGCCGACGCCAAACTGCTCGCGCTCATGTTCCCCGAGGATCGCGAGACTAGGACGCGGAACCGGAACGCCCCGCCCGGGGTGTGGGCCATCGCGCCTTCCGGGTACGCCGCCATCACCGCCGTTTACGACGCCAAGGTCACCAGCCGCCTGCTCAACTCCACCGTCGTCGAGTACCAGACCTTCGAGGATCCCGCGGACGAGGGCTCGACCCGGCTCGGGCTGGCCGTGGTCCACCGCGGGGCGGTCAAGTGGCGCTCGCCTCTCATCGATGTCCGCGGACGCGATGCGACCGGACGGGCGCAGTCGTCGGCCGTCCCGCTCCATGCGAAGCATCCCCAGGCCCTCCTGTGGTCCTTCGACTACAGCCGCACGTCGCTCACGGTCAAGGAATCCGTCCGTCTCTTCCACCTCTATCAGTGGCTCGGTAAGGACTTCGTCGAGCTCCTCAACGAGAGCGCCGCGATCCGGCGCGGGGCGGATACCAGCGACGTGACGCTCAAGGTCCGCGAGCCCGACCGGGCGGGCTGGCGCGTGCTCGAGTTCCGGTCCCTGGAACCCGGCGCCGGAGGCCGGCTCCAGACCCGGACGCGCTTCTTCACCTACCAGAACGGCGTCTACGCCGAGAGCGGCATGATGGAATCCGCTACCAGCAATGCCCTCCGGCTCCTGCGGCCGGTGCCGCCGTTCAACGGGACCGGGTGGCCTAACGCGGGCAGACTTCCTCTTCTCGCCTCGCTTTCCTCGTCCGAGTACGTCTCCCAGGGCCGCGCCGGCTGGCAGGGCGCGAAGCGCTTCTCGGTCAGGATCCTCGGGGGGGCCTGGCGCGAAGGCCTCCTCCTGCTCTTCCGGGTCACCGACGACTCGCCCGTGTTGTTCTCGACGGCGCCCAAGTACGGCGCCAGCGACACGACCCAGCGGGACCTGCGCCGGACCGACCGGGTCGAGCTGTTGTTCCGCGAGCGCGGGGGGGGGCAGGCCCTCCAGCTCGTCCTGAGCCCGGGCAATCTCAGCAACGTCACGGCCTTCGGGTCGCAGTTGCTCCCCGACTTCGTGGCCGCGCCGCCCGGCGTCCAGGTCCGCGCCCGCCGCACGGATTCGGGATGGGAACTCCTTGCCCTGCTCGGTCCCGAGATCTTCGCCCGCCGGATCCGGCTCGCCGACTCCCTCGTCTGTTTCTCCGTGGTCAACGTCCGCGACCGCGCCCGGCCGGAGCTGGACTGCATCATGACGACCGCCGAGAAGCTCCGGGGCAGGGACCACACGACCTTCAACCCCGTGACGCGCTGATCCGGCTGGGTCAGCCGTTCTGCGCCAGGATCTGCTTGAAGGAATGCGCGCTCTTCCGCCATGACCGGTCGCCCGCGATGATGCCCCAGAGATCCACCCGGCGCTCGCCCTCCTTGCCGTAGGTCTTCGCGGGGTCGAATCCGCCCTCGAACTCGTCCAGAGAAACCCACAGGAAGGCCTTCTCGCATCCCGGAATCCCCAGGACGCGCGGGAACACGTCCTTCATCCATTCGGCGCGCAGGGCGTCCTCGCGGGCGACGACGGGGTGGTCGATGATCTCGCGGCCCGTGTAGGAGGGCCGGTACTCCTGGTAGGTAAACGGGTCCTTGCGGTAGAACTCGTTCTTCCCGTCGAGACTGCCCGTCCCCCACCACCCGATCTCGGTGATCCAGAACGGTTTCGCGCCCTCGCCATGGGCGTCCATCGCTTCCCGGAACTTCCGGATCGAGGATTCCTCCCGCGCCGCGCCGGGATCGGTCCGGAACAACCCCCAGTCCTGGTAGTGATGCAGGTTGTGGATGTCGCAGAACTGCCGGCCTTTCTCCCAGAACACTTCCTTGTCGCCCTGGACCGGAAGCTGGTCGAACGCGCACGGCAGGACCAGGAGCGAGGGATCCACCGCCTTCACGATCCCGTAGCCGGGCTTCAGGATCCCCTCGACGTAAGACGCCACGGTCATCCCCTCGTGGTGGGTCCGGGGCTCGTTGAGCATCTCCCAGTGCCGGATCCGGGTCCGGTACCGGCGCACCCACGCCTCGATGAACGCCTCGAGATGCTCGGGATGCTTCTCGATCACCTCGGCCAGCGTCTTCCCCGCCCAGGCGGGAACGGGCGGCCGGTCGAAGTGGCCGCCCAGCGTGGCCAGTATCTCGATCCCGGCCTTGGCGTTGGCGTCCACGACACGGTCGTACGCGGACCAGTCGAAGACGCCGCGTTCGGGCTGGACGTGCACCCACGAGAATGCGACCCGGTTCCACTTGACCCCGAGCTCGACGAACTGGGAGACGAGCCATTCCCCGGAATGCACGAAGTCGTGGTGCCCGGGCCGCCCGACATCCGGCCGCATGAAGTTGAGCCCGATCCGGTCGCGGTTCATCTTCCGGGTATGATACGCCGCAAGCCGACAGGCGTGTGGTACCCTATCCCCACCATGGCCGTCAGCGAGATCCACTTCACCCAGGCGAACTCGATCCAGAAAATGACCGCGGCAACGGTCATCTACCCCGAGCGGCTCCCGGGACCGTTTCCGGTGCTCTACCTGCTACACGGGCTCTCGGACGACCACACCGCGTGGGTGCGGCGGACGAACCTGGAGCGTTACTGCGAAGGACTCCCGCTGATCGTCGTGATGCCGAACGGCGGCCGGGGGTTCTACACCGACGCGGTCGCCAGGCCGAACGCGTCCTTCGAGACCCTGATCGTCCGGGATCTCGTCGGCTGGATCGACACGACCATGCGTACGATCGCGCGGCGCGAGGGCCGCGCGGTGTGCGGGCTCTCGATGGGCGGGTATGGGGCAGCCAAGTTCGCCTTGAAGTTCCCGGACGTCTTCGGCGCGGCGGTCAGCCACTCGGGAGCGGTCGGCTGGGCTTCGCACCCGTTGGATCCCAAGAACGATTGGCACCGGGAGTGGATCCCCGTTCTCGGGCGCAATCCGAAGGGCGGCCCCAACGACGTCTACGCGCTGGCGGCCAAGTGCCCGCGCGACCGGCTGCCCGCGCTGCGTATCGACTGCGGGAAGAAGGACTTCCTGATCGAGGACAACCGCCGGTTCCACCGGCACCTGAGAAAGCTCCGGATCCCGCACGAATATGCGGAGCCGCCCGGCGCGCACACGTGGGAGTACTGGGACCGCGAGATCCGGCACAGCCTCCGGTTCCTCTGCCGCGTGTTCGGAATAGAGCGGGCGAAGTAGCGCCGGGAAAGCGGACGATGGCCGTCACCGAGATCCACTTCGGCGCCGACAACGCGATCGGGAAGATGCACGCGGCGACCGTCCTCCTCCCCGAGCGCTCCCAGGGACCGTTTCCGGTCCTCTACCTCCTCCACGGCTGGTCCGACGACCACACCGCGTGGGTGCGCCGGACGAGCCTCGAGCGCTACCTCGGCGGGCTTCCGCTCATGGTCGTTTGCCCCAACGGCGAGCACGGGTCCTACGTGGACGCGCCCCGGCCCCGCGCCGCCTACGAGACGCTCATCATCCGGGACCTGATCGGGTGGGTGGACCGGACGTTCCGCACGATCCCGAAGCGGGAGGGCCGCGTGATCGAGGGGCTCTCGATGGGCGGGTACGGGGCGATCAAGCTCGCGTTGAAATTCCCCGATATGTTCTGCGCCGTCGCCGCCCACTCGGGGTCGGTGGCCAAGGCGTCCGTCCGCAAGTTCCTCTCCCCGAAGAGCCGGCACGGATTCGAGTCCATCTTCGGCGACCACCCGATCGGCGGTCCCAACGACGTCTTCGCGCTGGCGGCGCGGTGCCCACGCCACAAGCTCCCGGCCATCCGCATCGACTGTGGGAAGAAGGACTGGCTGCTCCCCCAGAACCGGGCCCTGCACCGCCACCTCGTGAAGCTCGGAATCCCGCACTCGTATTCCGAGCCGCCAGGCGCCCACACGTGGGAATACTGGGACCGTGAAGTGCAGAACGCGCTCGAGTTCTTCTGCCGGGTCCTGAAACTCCGCAGGAGGTGATGGCGATGCAGATCTGCGTTTTCTCCAAGAACTTCCAGGATCTGGACGCCGACGGGCTGGGCCGGGTGATGGCCGAGCTCAAGGTGCCCGGCGTGGATCTCACCGTCCGCGAGGGCGGCCACGTGGAACCGGCGAAGGTGGCGGCCGACCTCCCCCGGTTCCGCGACGCCCTCGGCCGCCACGGAGTCGGGATCACGATGTTCACGACCTCGATCACGGACATCAACGCGCCGCACGCGAAGGAGGTCGTCGAGGCCGCGGGCCGGGCCGGCGTCAAGTTCATCAAGCTCGGGTACTGGAACTACAAGGGTTGGGGGCATTACCGGGAGCAGGAGCAGTCCGCGCGCTCAGACCTGGCCGCCCTGGAGCCGGTCCTCCTCGCGAACGGCGTGACTGCCGGCATTCACACCCACTCGGGCGACTACCTCGGGCTCAACACGAACTACATCATGCGCCTGATCGAGGACCGGGACCCGAAGGCCTTCGGCGTGTTCTACGACATCGGGCACAACACGCTCGAGGGATCGAACGTGGGCTGGCGCATGGACCTCGACCTGGCGCAGGACCGGATCGTCATGGTCGCACTCAAGAGCATGGTCTGGGAGCGCAAGCCCGGGGCGAAGCCGGGCGAGCGCCCGTGGCGGTGGAAGGTGGTCCCGCTTTCCGACGGGCTTGCGGACGTACCCGCGTTCACCGGGTTCCTGAAGCGCCTCTCGTTCACGGGCCCGGTCTCCTTCCACTCCGAGTACCGGGGCGACTACAGCTGGCGCGACCTTTCGGGGCAGGACCTGATCGACCAGACCCGCCGCGACCTCGCCTACGCCCGGCCCATGCTGGAGTCCGGGTCATAGGACGCAAGGCGGTGTCGGGATGACGCCGGACGGCCACACGGCGTATCTGGCGTCACTGCTGGAGAGCATCGAGAAGCAGGGCCTGCTCCAGGCACCGTGGATGCGGGATGCCCTGGCCCGGGCGCCCAGGCACCGGTTCTTTGACCAATACGTCGAGGACGACAAGTCGATTGTCGTCATCGCGCCGGATGGCCCCACGGATGACCAGCTCAGAAAGATCTACACCGACAACGCCCTCCTGATTCGTGACGGCCCGGATCGGAGCTCCTGCTCCATGCCTTCTCTCGTAGTCGGGATGCTGAACCTGCTGGAGATCCGCCCCGGCGCGAAGGTGCTCGAGATCGGGACAGGCACCGGCTGGAATGCAGGCTTGCTCGCGTGCGGCGTGGGGAATCCCGGCCTCGTGTACTCCGTCGACAACCAGCCGGACCTCGTCGAAAGCGCCAAGCGTCATCTCACGGCGGCCGGATTCCCGAACGTCCATCTCCACGCCGGCGATGGCGGGCTCGGTTGGCCCGGTGCCGCGCCGTTCGACCGGATCATGGTGACGGCTGCCGCCTGGAACCTTCCTCCCGCCTGGGGCGAGCAGTTGGCGGAAGACGGCATTCTCCTCATGCCCTTCCACTTTGCCGGTGCCGGCGATCCGCTCCTTCTACTTCGCAAGCAGGACGGGCGTCTTCGGGGCCAGTTCATCATGCTCACGAGCTTCATCCCGCTCCGGGGCACGTACGGTCCTGACCGGATGCCGGACGCGGACCCGGAACTCTGGAAGTTGACGTCCGAGCAGAAGGCAGCGACCTTGAGGCTGCTCGCCGAGGAGCCGAAGAGGGAGATGAAAGTCGCCATCCCGGATTTCGCTGACCTGATCTTCTTCATGCATGCCCCGAATCCCATCTGCAGATATGAGTGGATCCAGAAAGGCGAGGAATGGCATTGCGTCCTCCACCATGGGGAATCCGGCGCCATCGCCAGAAACATCTACTGGGAACAAAGGCTAGAGCTCCGGGGATCCGAGGCAGGCGTGAATCAACTCGCCTCGCTCATTGAGAGTTGGATCGCGGCTGGACAGCCGAAGATTCAGGACTACCGTGTCGAAGTGGTGGACACGCCTGCTGCGGAGCTTCAGCCCGGCGAATGGCTCGAGCGAAGGCCCCACGGCATCCTGAAGATCAGCCCGCCGGAACGATAGCGCCGCCGGTGGATCACCGTCGCTCTTTCAGCCTCGAAAGCGCATCGCGGGCGGCGGAGACCAGGAGCTCGTCCGCGCCGGGGGCGACGCGGGAAGCGGTCGGCTCGTAGCCGCCGCCGTACTCCCCCGCGGTCGGGATGTACCCGAGCTCGGCGTCGTCGTAGTCGTTCGTATAGCCGCCGGCCAGAATGCCCCGGAATCCGGGCACCGACTTGATCCGGAGCCCGATCTCGACGAACGGCTCGCCCGGCAGGCCCACCACGGCGAGGTCACCGATCCTAAATACCTGGGCTTCGCCGTCGTACGATCCGCCGGCCGGAGAAGGGTCAGGGCCCGCGTTCTTGCGCGGGAGCCGGACCGGCGCCCGGGCCGCCGCCAGCGGGGCGGATCGCACCGGGGTCGCGCTCGCCAGGGCGCGCATGACCGCGTGCGCGACTAGTCTGCCCTTCGCTTCGCAGACCTCGAAGGTGCCGCGCGGAGGGCTCGGGGTGATGTCGCCGCAACACCCCTGGGCGACGGCCACCCACAGGTCCGGCGGGCCGGTCTCCGCCCGGACTTCGCGGTAGACGACGCCGGGCCAGTCGGCCGTGATCAGGAAGTTGCCGCCGGTAACCGCCGTCGGATGGCACGCGAACTGGGCGAGCACCCCCCGTGGCCGCCCGCCGGTCCGGATCACGATCACTTGCACTTCGGGATCCACCGGGCCCAGCCGCGCGACCCCGGCCGGGTCGGGGTTGTCCCAGACCATCTTGATGGTGCCGTCCTTCATATGGAACCGCCGGTTGTGCTGGACCTCCGCGCACTCGGCGCGGCCGTGCAGGATCTCGGCGGGCTCCAGCAACCCCGCGGCCGCGGCGAGGACTCCCGCAAGCTTCCCGGGCAGCGCCGCGAGCCACCCCGCGTGGGCAACCTGATCGGCCTCGATGCCGGGCGCAAGATGCGGCGAGGGACCGCCGTGCGTATGGGTGGAAGAGACCATGATCCGGTCCGGGGACGTCCCGAGCCGGGCCGAGGCGATCTCGCGGATGCGGGCCGTCGTCGCGGCGGGAATTCCGACTAGATCCGCAATCAGCCACGCGATCCGGCTGGTCCCGTCATCGAGCACGACGGCCCGGGCGCACAGCGGGTCGTGGACGCCCTGCGATCCCGTCTTCCGGGTCTCGAATCCGTCCAGCGGCACGTTCGCGGGCGGCGTGATCTCGACTTCGGCCATCCCCGCTTTCATCGTGGCTCCTTTCCCAGCGGCGGCAGGTGGACGAGCGGCGGGACGTCCCGGTCGACCTGGACCGCGTCGAAGACCTCGACCTCGGAGAGCACGATACCCCAGCCGGGGCGGGGCGCGCATGTCACCCGGACGTACCGGGCCGTTACGGGCTGGTCGAAAAGAACGCGATACGCGTAAGCCAGCCGGCCGCCCGCGGGCAGATCGTCGAACCGGGGCGAGTCGTCCAGCTCCCACGGCACGAAGTCGGACGGCGGCTCGAAGACCTGGTTGAACCCGGCCGACCCGGCGGGGACGAACGCGCTGCCGTCGGTCGACGTCTCTACCGCGATTCGTTGCGGGAACGTCAGGTGCAACCGGGAGTCCTGGTTCGCGTGGACGCGGATCGCGGAAACGGAGAGCGATCCACCGAGGTCGACCGTGACGGCCGGCGCGACATCACGGGCGAACATGACATTGGTCGGCATCCACTTCGCCGAGACGTAGGTGTCGGGCGGGGCGATCACGCCGTCGGTCAGATCGCCCCCGCCGTCGGGATTCCGGTCGTCCTGCGCGCCCACGAAGACGTACGGCTTCCCGAGCGCGAGGTCGCGACCCCACCGGTATCCGAGCCACGCCGCCTTGTCCCCCGGCCCCACGTCCGCGCCGTCCGAATACCCGGTCATCCCCGCCGCGCCAGCCGGCTCCACCCGAACCCATTTCATCGAAGGATCGCGGAATCCGCCGACGTTGACCGTGTATTCGTAGGCGGACGAGGTCACCCGCTCCGTGTGCATGCGCTCGACGTCGCCGGACTCTCGGTGCTCGACCCAGCAGTACGTCACGGCGAGCTTGGCAGACCCGTCCACCCTCGGGCGGCGATGCACGGTCATGAGCGCGGACGCGATTCCGGCGAACTTCCACCGCTCCGTGTCCCGGGGCGTCTCGAACTCGTACCGGAACCAGACCGCACGCGCGCCGGCGGGCGGATCATCCACCGGTACGTTCACGACGAGATCGTACGGAAGGATACGTCCTTCCTTGCGAGCATCTTCGACGAAGGTCCTGCCGTCCCACGAGTGCTGGAGCGAGACCCGGCACCCGTCGGCGTTCACGCTCACGTTCCCCCCGTATTCGGCCCCCGTGATCGCCGTCGGGGACTCGACTTTCCACGTGACCCGGCCCGGCCGGCCCCGGACGGCGGTCCGCAGGCTGGGCACGTTGAAGTACGGGTGCGGGTTCACCTCGCCGTTCTCCCCGCTCTCGATCGAGGTCCGGTGCCGTCCCCCCGTCAGCGGCGGCGCCAGCGTGATCGTGTCAACCTGGCTCCCCATCCGAACCTGGATACGGTTCGGCCCCCTGACCAGCCGGGGCAGGCTCGCCCGGTGGAGCTGGGTCAGCGTCTCGATCGAGAGCGCCGCGAGCAGGGACCCGCCGCCGCGCAGGCTCATCCGCACGAGATACTCGGTCACCCCCGCGACCGGGTCCAGGATCACGGCCTCCCCCCTCTCCACGGCGACCGGCGTCCACGTGATCCCGGCGTCACGCGAGACCGCGACCGCAAGCCCAGTGCCGGTCAGCGAGAGCCTGGCCGAGGTGACCACGTTGGCGGCGGAGACCTTGAATACGGCGCTTCCGGGCCCCCGGACGCCTGCCGGGGTCCATCTCACTCCGGATTCCGAGTAGACGTGCGCCCGGGCCGCCGGATCCCGGACGTCCGGGGCGTATCGCCAGACCCCGGTCCCACGGATGTTGAAGTCCCCGGACGCTTCGTCGACATCCTTGCCATCCAGTGGACGGTAGTAGCGGGAATCCGGTCTTCCCGCATCCAGCGGAGTCCAGAATCGCGTATACGACTCCCCCGGGCGCAGGTTAAGGACGTACCGGCGGCCCCACCGGATCGCGAGATGGTCCTCGTTGATCTCGTTGGGCGGCAGGAACGAGGACATCCCGTGCGCGAGCGTGCGCTCGTACTCGGCCGGCCGGTCGGCCCCCGCGCGCCAGCCCTGCTGGTCGTCGAGCCCGCGCACGGGGTTCGTCCCGACGCCGGGCGCGAACCGCTCGAGGTAGAACCGGGGATTCCCCTCGATCTCGCGGACGGACGCCACCTGCCCGGCATCGTTGAAGCAGTAGAAGCTCATGGAGTTGTCGAACATGTGCCAGGTCGCGCCGCCGTCCCAGGACGCCTCGGAAACGGTGTGGTCGCCGAGCTGGACGTAGTGGGCCTGCCAGCCGAGGTTCAGCCAGAGCGAGTTGTCTATCCCCGAGATGATCCCGCAGTTCGTGTACCCGTAGCTCGTGAAGAAGAGTATCGGATCGATGACCTCCTGGCCCTCCTCCTCCGGAACTCCCGTCTGCTTGCGCAGGCGCTGGGACCAGCGCCAGACCCCGATCGCCTTCTCCTGCGGCGTTGCGTACTGCCCGCTGACCGATGCGAGGTAGCTCGCGACGTCCGTGAAGTCCGGGGCGCTGTCGGTTACGAGGGTGACGTTGTAAGTGGCGGCGGGGGCGAGGCCGAGCGAGAGCAGGACGGCGGGGATCACGGGTGCCGCCGGAGGACCTCGATCAGGAGCAGGACGAGGACCAGGGCCATGAGCGGCCGGATCACGCGTTCTCCCCGGCGGACCGCGATCCACGATCCGAGGAGATTCCCCGCGATGCCCGCCGCCGCCGCCCAGATCGCGAGCGGGAAGACCACGCGGCCGTCCCAGAGGAAGACGACGAGGCTCCCGACGTTGCTCGCCAGGTTCGCGAGCCGGGCGTTGGCCGAGGCCGTGAGCAGGTCGAACCCGAGGATCGCGGCGAACGCGATCGCGAGGAAGGTGCCGGTCCCGGGCCCGAAGAACCCGTCGTAACAGCCGATGGCCAAGCCGATTCCGAGCGCGGCCCCCTCGCGGCCCGCCTCGGTCCCCGGCCGGACGGCCGGCCACACGCGAGCGGGCACGCGATCCCGCAGAAGGAAGAACACGAGGACCGCCGGGACGAGGACGAGCAGGATCGCGTGGACGACCGCCGCCGGAACGAGAAGGACCGCCCGGGCGCCGGCCGCCGACCCCGCGAGCGCGCCCGCCGCGGCGATCAGCCCGATCCGGACCCGGACCGTGCCCGCGCGCCAGTACCTGACCACGGCCGTGAACGTCCCGCACGCGCTCGAGAACTTGTTCGTCGCGAGCGCCGCGTGCGGCGGCAGTCCGAACGCGAGGTACGCGGGAAGGGAGATCAGTCCGCCGCCCCCGGCGATGGAATCCACGAACCCGGCCACCCCGACCAGCGCGCAGACCGCGAAGTACTGCAGGAAGCCGATGTCCACGCCTGGGCTATCTCAGCTTCGGGTGGTCGTGGTAGACGCCCTGCGCATGCAGGTGGTTGTGCACCTGACGGTGGGCGGTGACGAGCAGGCGCCTCATCCGCCGGTACTCGCGCGTCTCGGCCCTGGTGCCGATCTCGTCGAGGAAGGCGAGCGAGCCCTCGATCTGGGTCAGGATCGTCTCGGCGTCGGCGGCGGCCAGGAACGGCGTCCCCGCAACGTCGGCCATGACCGGAGTCGTGTGGGCGGCGATGATCTCGGGCCGGCCGGCGTACCTGCCCCGCACCAGGAGGGCGGCCCAGGACGACCGGTCCACGCGCAGGCGGAACCGCCCGGAGCCTGCCTCCGGTCCCACGGCCACGCTCTCCCGGATCTCGCCGTTTACCATGAGCTCGACCCGCGTCATCAGGGTCATGACCGAGGCGACCCGCCACTCGACGTCGAGCGTCCCGCCCGTGCGCGCGAGCGCGATGCGGGATCCCGGGGACCGCCCGTCCACCGTGAACTCGATCAGCGGGCCGTAGGTCACGAAGGTCTCGGCCCGGCGGACCGCGCGCACCCATGCCTCGTAGGTGAAGGGCTCGTCCGCCTTAAGCCTCGCGTACGTGCGCACGGTCCCGACCGCCGTCCGCGACTCCATCTTGTCGGTCCCGCCCACCGCCGCCACGAGGTGGCCGCAGTTGAGATACCGGTACCAGTCCGACAGCGAATACGGGTCGATCCCGCCGAGCGTGTTGCCCCAGCTCGTCATCTCGACGCCGTCCACGCGGCCCAGGACGATCGCGGCCGCGCCCTCGGCGCGCGGGTTCGGGAAGTGCGGAAGCACGACCAGCCCGCCCTGTTTCCGGCACCTCTCCGCCCATTCCGAAAGCAGGGACGCGACGGGATCGCCGATGGCGGACTCGTCAGGACCCCCGGTGGTCATCGGCGCGATCACGCGCCCCCGGTACCCGAGCAGGGAGATATGGCCGAGGACGTGCTGACGGTTCTCGGTGCCCACCCGGACGAGATGCTCGCCGTCGCCGCCCGCGCCCTTCGCCCCCCAGGTCGTCTTTCCGTCGAAGTCGCCGGCGTTGGTCATCAGCTCGCCCCACTGGCTGGCGAGCAGGTTTACGACGTTGACTCCCTCCCCCGCCGCCTCGAGGATCCCGGTGACGGGAGAAAGGAAATGAACGTGGGTGTCCGCCGAGACCCAGCCCCGCTCGCGCCAGCGGAGCACCTTGTCCAGCCCGACCGTGATCCGGCGGGTACCGGGCCCGACGCGGACGCGAAGCCGCCGCGGCCGGACCTCGAATCCCCGCGTGATCTCGACGAAGACCTCCCCGCGCGGCAGGTCGATCGCCGTCTCACCCGGAACGTACGTGCCGGGAAGGCCGTACTCGTTGATCACGTCCGCGGAGTAGTCCTCGAACCACGCCGGGTTCGGGATCCGGTGCCGGTCCACGGGCGCGAGGTACTCCCCCGCGGCTCCATGCACATGGAGCTTCACCGCGACCGGCCGGCCCGAGGCCCGGTCCACGATCCGGAACTCGACCCGCTGGCGCGACGGAGCAACCGACGCGAGGCCGTCCGCCCGGCCCGCCGGCAAGGGAGCCGGCTTCCCCCGCCGGAAATGGAACCGGGCCTCCGGATGGGCCGCGTACTCGACCAGGATCTCGCGGTCCGACCTCGCCGGCGCGGACCGGTGAACTGATGTCTCCCAGTCCCGGCCCGGGTACAGGCTCCGCGGTTCGGCGCGGATCACGGCCCCGAGATCGAGCTGGATTCCCTTGAGCCGGCCCGGCCATTCGAGCTTGGGATCGAAGGCCGCGCCCGGCGGCATCGTCCAGACGAGCTTGCGCCGCCGCTCCCACCGGAGCGGATGCGGCCGGACGAATCCCGCGGTCACTCCGTAGAGGACCAGGACGCCGGCGACCGGCACGAGCCGGATTCCCGTGACCGGAACCCGGGGCTTCGGATTGCGCCACGCCCAGAGATACGCCCCGAACTCCCAGCCTTCGCCGCTCGAAGTCCGGGTCTCGTTCCATCCCCAGCCGCCGCCCGGCTGCTCGTGATTCGGCGCCACCGGATGCGGCTTTGCCGCCGGCACCGCGGCGAAACACTGCTCGCCCCACGGATGCCGAAACGCCCCGACCTCAAACCGGCGGCGAATCGGGACAACCTCCCCGCTTCCGCCGCGACGGATCATCACGTAGTCCGCGGCGTGCTGGCCGAGCCGGCCGTAACCGGTCGAGGCCCGGATGAATCCAGACGAGTCCTGGTCGAGGGGAACGATGTCGGAGGCGTGCAGGAAAACCAACCACGGCGCCCGCACCGGCCGGAACCGGATGACGACCGGCGACCTCGCGACCAGGGCCGCCCGCCCGACCCGGAACGGGATGCCCCGGAACACGCACGCGCCGGACGGCGCCTTCTTCGACGCGTCCGACAGTTCCTTCGAGACCAGGTCCGCCGGCAGGCGCAACGGGTCCACGGTTCCCCGGAACGCGACGGGGCGGAACAGGGGCGAGGCGGGACCGTCCCGGAAGGGGGGCATCTAGGCGGCCACCCCGACCACGCCGATTCCGATCCGTGCGTCCACGACCACCTCCCGGCCCTGCGGCCGCCCCGATGATACTCCGAAACCGGTTCGCCGGTCAGCCGAAAGAGCCCCCTCCCGGCCGGTTGCCTTGACACACGATCTGCCACTAAACTGGCCTTGCGGGGGGGCAAGGGGAGGCCAAAGTTGGGGGGTGGATCCGTAGGAACCGAGGAACTCGCGGCGTGAGCGGCCGGCTGACGAGGATCGCGGCTGTCGCGCTGGCCGTCATCGCGATGACCGCTGCGTCGCGGGCCCGCGCCGACTCGTGCGTCTCCGATGTCTACTACAACGGCGACGCGCCGTCGAAGTACGTCTTTCCCAACTGGATCCGTGTCTACGAAGGCAGCTTCGTGCTCTGGATGACCCTGGGGTCGCCCGACGGCGACTTCCTGGGCAGTCTCACCGTGGTCAACTTCGGCACCGCGGTCACGGGCGTCGACCTCACCAACGTCTACTTCGCCCTCTACGACCCCAGCAAGGGCGCAACCACGGGGCCGCTGCCCATGACTTTCGCGGGCAACTACACGGAGGACACGGGCGTCTACCCGGCCTGGACGTGGGTGGGACCGACAGCCCAGGACATCGCCTTCACGACGGACCTGTGCAACTACCAGCCCGCGTGCGGCCAGTACTCGCTGCTCGTCCTCTACGCCGACATCGGCCCCTGCCCGACCGTGGGCAACACCATCAACCTCGGGTTCTCGACCAACTCGATGGGGGATACTCTCTATATCGGAAGCGTCTGGGACTACATTCCGGCCTGGGCCCCCGGACCTTACTGCGTGGTCCCCTGGTGGCAGAACGACGTCAACCGTGGCGCGGACGTGGACACGATCGCGTGGGCGTTCAAGGATGGACCCGACAATGCCTCCCCCGGCGACACGGTCTCGTACACGATAACATACGGAAGGACGGGAAACGTCCTCAACTCGCTCACGGTGATGGACACGCTGCCGCCGTACATGCACTTCATCATGGGCACCGCGTCTCCCCCGCCCGACCCGGGCTGGGACCCCGATCCGGGGCCGCCGCTGCGATTGCGATGGACATTCCCCGGCCCGATCAACCCCGCGGGAGGCCCCACCGCCCAGATTACCTACCAGGCGAGCGTGGACTGGGGGAACGGCGAGGGCTTCGAGCCCGGATCCGGGGACGTCGGAGCGCCCGAAGGCTTCAAGCTCAGGAACTACGCCCACGTCAGCTTCGACAGCGACTGCACCCGGAAGTCCGTCGTCACCGACCCGGCGATCACGGCCGTGCGCCGGTTCATGTTCTGGAAGATCGGGGACAACGACATGCTGTTCAGCCAGTCGATGGGCCAGCCGCCGGACGAGATGATCTACTCGATCTTCCTGAAGAACGTGGCCACGAAGAAGACGTGGTGGGACGTGGTCGTGTGGGACACGGTGCCGGCCCAGCTCGACCCGTACGACATCGACTGCGGATTCGAGGATCCGTGTGCGGGATGGACGATGACGCCGACCGGCTGCGCGGCGGCGAGACCGGGCGTCGTGCTCACGGGAGCCAAGACCACGATCCTGACGTGGAACCTGGACATGCCGCCGGGGTACACGCTAACGGTCAGGTGGAAGGCGAAGCTGAGGCCCTCCGTCGCGATCGGGGAGACGGCGATCAACCGGGCGAGCATCAAGGGGCGGGGACGGATGGGCGTCGTGGAAGGCACGGGTGACACGGGGACGACGCGCAATTTCACCCACCTCGCCATGATCAAGCTCAACACCATGTACGTGAGCTACGTCGGGATGGCGGGCGCCGACAACGACAAGGGCTTGTGCCCCGGTTACATGCTCGTGTTCTTCCCGCTCAACAAGAAGTGCCAGTTCGAGCTGCGCGAGATCCAGTACCAGGGGGCCGGGTTTGCGACGGTGGGCGGCGTCTCTGACTCGATCGGGTGCTGGATCGGCGACTGCATCGGCGGCTTCCCGGGCAGTCCCACGTGCATCCTGGGCTCGGGCGCGATCCCGGGCAACACGCCCGGCCTCGGCGCCGGGTGCAAGGCCGAGCGCGTCCCGGCTTACTACGACCCCGCCGGTTGGATCGAGACTTGTCCCACTTTCCCGTTCAGTTTCATCTTCAAGGTGACGTCGAACTCGCCGCTCCTCTGGCAGATGCTGACGCGGATGAACAACTGCAATCAGGACCGGATCACGTACGCCCCGGCCTCGACGCTGACCTACGCGGGCTACACGCTCTATACATGGCACACGAACATGCCGCAGTACGCGGA
>Ga0315294_10000595_pt1 | contig 38850 bp, 35 predicted proteins | sample YL17G13_40_MG_FD_203626 | JGI IMG/M metagenome (GOLD analysis project Ga0315294, IMG submission 203626) | Sediment microbial communities from Yellowstone Lake, YNP, Wyoming, USA - YL17G13_40 | ecosystem: Environmental > Aquatic > Freshwater > Lake > Sediment | place: USA: Wyoming | collected...
TCCTGGGTCCGCTGGATCACCGCCCGCGGTACCCTCTCCTTCGTCTCCCTCGCCCTGGAATGGCTCGACGCCCCGCCCCCCATCCGCACCTCCCTGCGCCAAGGCCGCAAAAGTGGGTAACGGTGAGGGCGGCTGGCCTTGCCCTGGTGGGTGGTTGGTGGTAGAATCGCCATTACCCAGCGAGGCCTGCGGGGCAGGGTCCGGCAGGCGGTGCTGCGGTGGCAGCAGAGGGCAGCCATGGGCCGACTGGCAATCGCAGCCATTATCATAGCAACGACATGTCTGCTCGCCGTTCCCCTCCCCGTGCAGGCCGACACGCTGATCATCGGCGGCCGCCAGGTCACGCCTGCCCAGCCCATCAGCTACCAGCCCGAGGGCGACTTCCTGGCGCCCCTGCTGGCGGGCCTGGACGCCCTGGGCAGCAGCGCCCAAGTGGATGGCCCCAACGTCACCATCACCGACCCCAAGGGCAACAGGTTCTCCTTCGCGGCGGGTGAGCCGGTGGTCACCGTGAATGGCAATGGCCAGCGCCTGGAGCTGCCCCCGGCGCTGGTAGCAGGCGAGCTGTGGCTGCCCTGCCGGGCTGCCTGCCGCCTGCTGGGAGCCGCGGTGCGGTGGGAGCAGGAAAGCCGCACCCTGCTGGTCCTGCCCAAGGTGCTGCGGGTGGGCTGGGAACGGGCCGAGAACGCGGTGGTGGTGACCCTGGAGGCCAGCGTGCCCATCTCCGCCTACAACACCATCATCGTGAGCAATCCTGAGCGCATCGTGGTTGACCTGCAGGACGCCGACCTGGTGGGCAGTGCCCAGGTGGTGGAGTGTTCGGAAGTCCCCCTGCTCCGGGTGCGGCTGTCGCAAAACCGGCTCAACCCGGACGTGGTGCGCCTGGTGCTGGAGGTGACCGACTCGCAGGGCTACGGCGTGTTCACGGCGGAGGGCGGCTGCCAGCTGGTGGTGCGGCTGCCGGCCCCGCCCCGGGCAATAGAGGGCGGTCCGCCGGCGGCGCTGAGCGGGGCCAAGGTGGGGGCAGGCCTCAACGGCACCCTCCACCTGGTGCTGGCAGGCACCGCACCGCTCTCGGCGGCCCGGGATCGGGGGGAGCGGGCGGCCGCGGTCACCATCGCCATCCCCAACGCCCTCCCCAGCGCCGCCCTGCTGGCCGTAGAGGGGACACATCCCCTGTTTGGTAACCTGCAGTGTGAGCCGCGCCCCGAGGGCGGCACCTTGGTCACCGTGCGCTTTGCCAGCCCCAGCCCCTATGCCGTCTATAGCGACGAGGCGGGGGTGCACGTGGTGGCGGGGCAGCTGCCGCTGGGCGAGCTGGTGGTGGTGCTGGACCCCGGGCATGGGGGCAACCAGCCGGGGGCGCCGGCGCGGGTGGCAGGGAACGTGGTCTATGAGAAGACGCTCAACCTGGACCTCGCCAAGCGGGTGGCGGCGCAGCTGCAGGCGGCCGGGGCGGAGGTGCGGCTCACCCGGGAAAGCGACACCACGGTGGTGCCGGTGACCCGGGGCGACATCACCTCCCTGCGCGCCGACCTCGACGCCCGCATCGGGCGGGCCAACGAGGCCAATGCCGACCTCTTCGTCTCCATCCACTGCAATGCCAATGGCGACTCCGGCTATCACGGCGTGCAGACCTACTACCTGGGTGCCGACAGCCTGGACTTTGCCCAGCTCCTGCAGGCCGAGGTGGTGGCGGCCACCGGCTGCCAGGACGGGGGCATCCGCAAAATGAGTCCGGCGCGGGCTTACCGCGTGCTGGCTGGGGCGCGGGTGCCAGCGGTGCTGCTGGAAACCGGGTTCCTGAGCAACCCCAATGAGGCCGCCAAGCTGGTCACCCCCGAGTACCGGGAAAAGGCGGCCCGGGGCATCGGCGAGAGCCTGCGCCGCTACGTGGCGGAGGGGTACCTGCTCGCCTACCGGGCGCGCCGGGCCAACGGCAGCACGCAGAGCGCCCTGCCCAACCGGGGCGGGACCGGGCGGCGGCCCCAGCGCTGATTTGGGCGGGGCGCAGGTGGCGCCGGCGCCGCCAGAGAAAGTAGCTGCGGCATGATCGGCCTTTTTGACTCGGGCATCGGCGGCCTGACCGTGGTGCGCCGGGTTTTCGAGCTGCTGCCTGCTTGCCAAGTGGTCTACCTGGGGGACACGGCGCACCTCCCCTACGGCGCCCGCTCCCCACAGACCATCATCCGCTACGCCCGGCAAGACACCGACTTTCTGCTCAAGCACGGGGCGAAGCTGGTCGTGGTAGCCTGCAACACGGCCTCGGCGGTGGCCATGGAGGACTTGCGCCGCCGCTACCGGCTGCCCATACTGGGGGTGGTGGAGCCGGCGATCGCGGCGGCAGTGCGGGTGAGCGCCGGAGGCAAGATCGGGGTGATCGGCACCCGGGCCACTGTGAGCAGCGGCATCTACGAGCGCCAGATCGCCGCCCGCGCCCCGGCCATGGCGGTGAAGTCGGTGCCGGCGCCCCTGCTGGTGCCCCTGGTGGAGGAGAATTGGCTGGAGGCCGAGGAGACGGCCCAGGTGCTGCAGCGCTACCTGGCGCCGCTGCGGGAATGGGGGGCGGATACCCTGATCATGGCCTGCACCCACTACCCCCTGCTGGCCGGGCAGATGGCCCGGGCCATGGGGGAGGGAGTGCGCCTGGTGGATCCGGGACTGGAAACGGCGCTGGCCCTGCGCGAGCTGTTGGGCGCCGACCCGGGGCTGGCAGCGGCGGTGCAGGGAGACCATCACCGCTTTTACCTCTCCGACGTAACCGAGCATTTTGCCTGGCTCAGTGAGCAGATCCTGGGCCGGCCGGTTGACCACCTGGAACACGTGGTCCTGGAATAGGGGGTGCTATGCCCAGAGCAGAGGGAAGAGCAAACGATGAGATCCGGCCGGTGACCCTGGTGCGGGGCTTCATGAAGTATGCCGACGGCTCCTGCCTGGTCGAGATGGGCGACACTCGCGTGATCTGCACCGCCACCCTCGAGGACAAGGTGCCGCCCTTCCTCAAGGGCAGCGCCACCGGCTGGGTGACCGCCGAGTACGGCATGCTGCCCCGGGCGGGGAAGGAGCGCACGGCCCGGGAGGCTGCCCGGGGGCACCAGGGCGGGCGCACTCATGAGATCCAGCGGCTGATCGGCCGGTCGCTGCGCAGCGTGGTGGACCTGACCGCGCTGGCGGAGCGCACCATCATCATGGACTGCGACGTGATCCAGGCGGACGGCGGTACCCGCACCGCCGCCATCACCGGCGCCTACGTGGCCCTGATGGAGGTGCTGGAGCGCATGCGCCAGCAGGGACAGCTGAGCAGGCTGCCAGTGCTGGATTCGGTAGCGGCGGTGAGCGTGGGGCTGGTGCAGGGCGAGGAGCTGCTGGACCTGGACTACCAGGAGGATTCTGCCGCCTCCGTGGACATGAACGTGGTGATGACTGGCTCGCTGCGCATTATCGAAGTGCAGGGCACGGCCGAGGGCGCCCCCTTTACCCGCCAGCAGATGGACCGCCTGGTAGACCTGGCGCAGCTCGGCATCAAGCGCCTGGCCGAGGAGCAGAAACGCTGCCTGGAGGAGCCGCCGGCGTAATGAGTGGGCCGCGGCGGGTGCTGCTGGCCACCCATAACCAGGGAAAGCTGGCGGAGATCCGCCCCCTGCTGGCGCCGCTGGGAGTGGAGCTGCTGAGCCTGGCCGACTTTCCTCACCTGGCCGAAACCCCCGAGACCGGCGCCACCTTCGAGGAAAACGCAGCCGCCAAGGCGCGGGCGGCGGCGGCCGCCAGCGGCCTGGTGGCCATGGCGGATGACTCCGGCCTGGAGGTGGAGGCGCTAAGCGGGGCGCCGGGAGTGCGCTCGCAGCGGTTTGCCCCCAGCGACCGGGAGCGCATCGAGCGCCTGCTGGGCCTGCTGCGCGGGGTAGGGCCGCCCCGGCGTGCCCGGTTCGTGGCCGCAGTGGCGATCGCGGCTCCGGACGGCCGGTCCGAAGTGGTCCGGGGCACGGTGGAGGGAGAGATTACCGAGGCCCCCCGGGGGGAGGGCGGCTTTGGCTTTGACCCCGTATTCGTGCCCGAGGGGGAAACTCGCACCCTGGCCCAGATGAACCGGCAGGAGAAGAACGCCCTCAGCCACCGGGGCCGGGCCTTCCGCCTGGCGGCCGCACGGCTGGAGCGCTGGCTCGAAGAGGTATAGGGCCACATTGTGCGCCGGCAGGGCGTGTGGCATAATGGGCCCCGAGGAAGCATAGTGTACCTGCCGGTCTATCTGCTGGGTGCCCGCCCCGGGGCCAGGGCGGCGGTGCGCAAGGCGCTGGAAGCACTCCAATACGAGCCCATCCTGGAAGCGGCGTCACCAGAGGAGGACTGGCCGGCCCCGGCGCTGATAGTCGTGGAGGTGGGCCCCGCCGGGGAGCTGCCGGACTGCCTGTCACAGGTGGCGGACCGCCTGGGCAGGCGCCTGCCCCCGGTGGTGGCTTGCCTGCCGGCGGACCTGCCCTGCCCCCGCCAGGCCGACGACTATTTCCTCCAGAGCGATCCCCCGCCCCGCATTGCCGCCCGCCTGCGCTTCGTGATCGCCCGCGCCCATGGCGGCGAGGGCGAGCGCTACCTGCGGGCTGGCCGGCTGGCGGTCAACCTCTCCGGCTGCCAGGCCGCGCTGGACGGCCACCCCCTGGACCTTACCCTGAAGGAGTACCAGCTCCTCGCCTTCCTCATGGGCCACCCCGGCCGGGCCTTCACCCGCGAGCAGCTGCTCTCCGAGGTCTGGGGCTACGACTACTACGGCGGCACCCGCACCGTGGATGTGCACGTGCGGCGCCTGCGCGCCAAGATCGGCGACTTCGCGGAGTCCACCATCGCTACCGTGCGGGGCATGGGCTATCGCTTCGACCCCCCGGTGGAAAGCGCCGCCGAGCGCGGCTGATCCCCAAAGATTTAACCCCCGCGACATCCCCCTGAAACCTGCCGGAAACATTCGCCCCCTAACATATGGGCAGCGACGACCCAAGGAGCTGCCCCGGTGCCTGCCCGCCTGCTGGCTTGCCTGGTCCTGGCCCTCACCGCTGCCGGCGCTGCCCTCGCCCAGGGGCGGCCGGTGAGCCAGGAGCAGTTCGGCGCCCTGGCTACCGTGGTCGCCGTCGGCTGGTGGGCGGTCACGTACGGGCTCATCTTCTTCATGCAGTCGGGCTTCATGCTGCTCGAGGCCGGTTCCGTGCGCGCCAAGAACGCCGCCCACATCGCCACCAAGGTGCTCTCCCACATCGGCATCACCATTGCCGTCTTCTATGGCCTGGGCTTCTCCATCAAGGCCTTCGGCTGGCCCCTGGCCTTCGTGCTCCGGCAGTGGAGCACCCACGTCCCGCTCGCCCAGGTGTCCGACCCGGTCACCATGTACGCGGGCTGGAGCAAGGCCGGCGGCGGCCTCTGGCCCTGGGCCTTCGCCGCCACCCCGGATACCTACGTCTGGGCCTTCTTCGGCTCGCTGATGTTCTGCCTCACCTCCATGGCCATCCCGGGCACGGTGTTCTCCGAGCGCTTCAGCTTCCGCGCCTACCTGCTCTTCTCGGTGGCCTACGCCGGCATCATCTACCCCGTCTTCGGCTGGCTGATCTGGGGCGGCATGGCCGGCAGCCCTCTGCTCGACCCCCACAGCCCCCTGGTGCTCTGGCTCGACCGCCTCTTCACCCCGGAGGTGGGCTCGGCCCTGGGCAGGAGGTTGCTCGCCTACGGCATGGTGCCCGACGCCTCCGGGCGGCACTTCTACGCTCCCTATACCGACTACGCCGGCTCCACCGGGGTGCACGTCCTGGGCGGGCTCACCGGCCTGGTTGGCGCGGTGTACGTGGGCGCCCGCCGCGGGCGGTTTGTGGACGGCCGGCCGCGCCCCCTCCCCGGCCACAACGTCCCCATGGCCGTGCTCGGCGCCCTGCTGCTCGCCTTCTGCTGGTATGGCTTCAACGCCGGCTCGGTCATGGCCAACTACTTCAACTCCCCTGCCGGCCTCGGCGCCGGCCCCCGCGGCCTTTACCTGGCGGATTTCCTCTACTCCGACGTCTGGTGGGTGGTCGTGGTCACCACCCTCGCCGCCAGCGGCGGCGTGCTCGGGTCGCTCTTGGGCAACGCCCGCTTCGGCAAGCCGGATCCGCTCGTGATCGCCAACGGCTTGCTGGGCGGGCTGGTGGCAGTCTGCGCCGGGGTGGGGTTCGTCCACCCCTGGTGGGGCTTCGCCATCGGCCTGGTGGCCGGGCTGCAGTTCCCCTTCACCGCGCGGCTGGTCGAGCGCCTGGGCATTGATGACGCCATCGGCACCATCCCCTGCCACACCGTCTCCGGCCTGCTGGGCGGGCTGATGGCCGGCATCTGGGGCCAGCTCTTCTGGAGCGGGCGCCTCCCCCTTTCCTGGGTGCATCCCGGCGCCACCGCCCTGGGCGGCTCGTTCATCCCCACCTTCGCCATGCAGGTGGCAGGCCTGGTGTTCCTGGTAGCCTGGGCCCTGCCCGCCGGGCTGGTCACCTTCCGGCTGATCGACCGCCTGGTCGGCTGCCGAGTGAGCGCCCGGGAGGAGGAAGAGGGCCTGGACCTTGCCCTGCATGGCGTGAAGGCCTATCCCGCTGACTCCGTGGGCTTCGAGCTCTCCCTGCTCGCCGCGCCGGCTCCCGCACCTGATAGGAGGTTGTCGTGAAGAGAATCGAGGCCATCATCCGCCCGGAGGCGCTCAAAGCCGTGGTCGAGGCCCTGGCCGCCCTGGGCTACCCCGGCCTCACCATCGCCGAGGTGCGCGGGCACGGCCGCCAGCGCGGCCACCTGCAGTGGCGGGGCGCCGCCTACACCGTCGAGTTCCTGCCCAAGGTCAGCCTCCAGATCGTGGCCATCGACGCCGACGTCCCCGACCTGCTCCAGGCCATCACCCGGGGCGCCCGCACCGGGGAGCCCGGCGACGGCAAGATCTTCGTCAGCGAGATCCAGGAAGCCGTGCGCATCCGCACCAACGACTATGACGAGAACGCAATCTGAAATACCTGAGGAGGGTGAAAGCATGGGAAGCGAGGAACGGGAGTTCGTGCTGCGCAGGGCGCAAGAGCACGACGTCAAGTTTATCAGGCTCTGGTTCACGGACCTACTCGGTTCGCTGAAAAGCTTCGCCATCACGGTGGAGGAGCTGGAAGGGGCGCTGGCCGATGGCATGGGCTTCGACGGCTCGTCCATCGAGGGGTTTGCCCGCATTGACGAGTCGGACATGGTGGCCATGCCCGACCCCTCCACCTTCGCCATCCTCCCCTGGCGCCCCCGGGAGCACAGCGCGGTCGCCCGCATGTTCTGCGACATCGTGCGCCCGGGAGGCGAGCCCTATGAGAGCGACCCCCGCTGGGTGCTCAAGCAGAACCTGAAGCAGGCGGCGGCATCGGGCTTCACCTACTACGTCGGGCCCGAGCTCGAGTTCTTCTACTTCAAGTCCCCCAAGGGCGCACCCGAGATCCTGGACGAGGGCGGCTACTTTGACCTCACCCCCCATGACGTGGCTACCGACATGCGCCGGGATACCGTGCTCACCCTGGAGCAGATGGGCATCCCCGTGGAGTACAGTCACCACGAGGTTGCCCCCAGCCAGCACGAGATTGACCTCCGCTACGCCGACGCCCTCACCATGGCCGACAGCGCCATGACCTACCGCCTGGTGGTCAAGGAAGTGGCCATCAAGTATGGAGTCCACGCCACCTTCATGCCCAAGCCGCTGTTCGGGCAGAACGGCAGTGGCATGCACACCCACCAGTCGCTCTTCCGCGGGGAGGACAACGCCTTCTTCTCGCCTACTGCCCCCTACCACCTGTCCGATATCGGGCGCTACTTCATCGCCGGCCTGCTGCGGCACGCACCCGAGATCACTCTCATCACCAACCAGTGGGTGAACTCCTACAAGCGGCTGGTGCCCGGCTATGAGGCCCCGGTCTATGTCTCCTGGGGTGCCCGCAACCGCTCGGACCTGGTCCGGGTGCCTATCTACCAGCCCGGCAAGGAGAAGGCGACCCGGGTCGAATACCGCTCGCCCGATCCTGCCTGCAACCCCTACCTGGCCTTCTCCGTCATGCTGGCGGCCGGCCTGGCGGGAATCAAGCACAAGTACCCCTGCCCGGACCCCATAGACCGCAACGTCTACGAGATGACCCCCGCCGAGCGGGAGCAGCTGGGCATCCACACCCTGCCCGCCAGCCTGGCGGAGGCCATCGCCAAGGCCGAGCCGAGCGAGCTGGTGCGCCAGGCCCTGGGCGATCACGTCTTCGAGAAGTTCCTGGAGAACAAGCGCATCGAGTGGGACCGCTACCGGGTGCAGGTGCATCCCTACGAGCTCGAGCGTTACCTGCCCGTGCTGTAACCCTCCTGCGGGCAGGCGGGGCCGGGGTCGGCGGCGTCCCCGGCCCCTGCTTCCCAGAGGCAGGCCGGCCCTGCCGGGGTGGCCAGTTGACGCCGGGCGTGGATTCCCGTAGAATTTGGCCGTCAGCACACCTGACGTTGGCGCCGGGGCGTAGCGCAGCTTGGTAGCGCGCCTGCTTTGGGAGCAGGAGGCCGCTGGTTCAAATCCGGCCGCCCCGACCACTTGCCCCGCGAGCGGGAGTAGCTCAGTTGGCAGAGCGCTAGCCTTCCAAGCTGGAAGTCGCGGGTTCGATTCCCGTCTCCCGCTCCATGCTTCGGTTTCCCCGGCCCACCATCTACCCGCGTCCCCCCCCGACGGCATGGCGCGCCGGCAAGGTTCCCTCTGTCATCCCAAACGAGGCTGCCCCGCGGCCCCCCGTCTGTCATTCCGCACCAGGCCGCCCCGCGGCCGAGGAGGAATCCCGTTCCCCTCCCCCTGCCCTTGCCCGCGGGATGAAACCCCCATCCTGCTTCGTAGGGGCGCATGGCATGCGCCCGCCTCCTGCCTACTCCCTCTCCCCCCGGGAGAGGGTGGGGGTGAGGGCTGCATCTTCTCCCGCCGGACAGGAGCTCGCCTCCTGCCCCCGCACCCCGAGATGAAACCCGAATCCTGTTCCGTAGGGGCGGGGATGTGCGCCCGGCAAGGTTTGCGAGTGGCTGGCGCCTGCCCTGTCAGGCTATCTGCTCGGCCGCGATCTTGACTTCCCGCAGGTGGCTGGCGGCCAGCTCCGGGGCCGTCACGTTGATGTAGATGCCGGTGCCCATCTCGAACCCGGCGGTGATGGTGAGCCTGGGCATGATCTCCAGGTGCCAGTGTAGGTGCTCGTCCGAGGTGGTGCGGGTGGGGGCAGTGTGCAGGGTATAGTTGTAGGGCGGGTCGTCCAGCAGCAGGTAGATGCGCAGCAGCATTTCCTTCAGGGCGGCGGCGAAGCTGGTCTGCTCCTCGTTGCTGATGGCGGCAAAGGAGCTCCGGTGCCGCCGGGGTAGGATCCAGGTCTCGAAGGGGTACTTGGAGGCATAGGGCTCGATGGCCAGGAAGTGCTCGTTCTCCAGCACCACCCGCTCCCCCTCATCCAGCTCCTGGCTGATCATGTCGCAGTACACGCACCGCTCGTGGTACTGCTCATAGCGCGTGGCCCCCTCCATCTCCGCCATCACGTCCTGGGGCACCATGGGGGTAGCGATGAGCTGGGAATGCGGGTGCTCCAGGCTGGCCCCCGCCACCCGCTTGTGATTGCGAAACAGCAGCACGTACTTCAGCCGATGGTCCCCCTCCAGGTCCAGGTAGCGAGCCCGGTAGGCCCACATCACGTCCTCCACCTGCTTCACCGACATGATGGCAGGGCTGATGCCGTGCTCCGGACTCTCAATGATCACCTCGTGCGCACCCACGCCGTTCATGTAATCGTAGATGCCCCGCCCCGACTTGCGCACCTCGCCCTCGATCGCCAGCGCCGGGTACTTGTTGGGCACCACTCGCACCCACCAGCCGGGCGTATTCGGGGGGCTGCCCGGCGGCCGAAAGGCCAGCAGCTCCGGCGGCGTGGATTGCTCATTCCCGGGGCAAAAGGGGCACTTGCGGGTGGGGATTTCGAAAACCCGGGGCTCCCGTGGGAAATCGCTGGGGCGCTTGCCGCGCTCCACGGCCACGATCACCCATTCCTGGGTGATCGGATCCTTGCGTAACTCAGGCATACCTTACCTTATACCGTCCCCTGGGCCCCTTATCCCCCTCTAAAGCTGGACGTCTGACAGTGATATCTCACGGATTAGCCAGGCCCCGCCCTCATTCCTGCACATCAGATAGCGCAGGTATAGGGTGACCTCCCGTCCCTCCTGGTCCTGGTACACGTGGCGGCCCTTCAGCACCGCCCAGTCCCCGCCCGGCAGCACCCGGTGCACCGCCAGGCGGTATTCCCGAGTGCGGATGCTCGCCCAGATCCCCTCCGTCACCTCCCGCAGGGCGTCGGCGGCCAGGGCATGGCTGTATTCATTGCCATCGTAAAAACGCACCCGCCATCCCACCTTCAGGTGGCGCAGCAGGGGACCAATCTCCTCCCGCTCCCAGGCCCGGCTGATCTCCTCGGCCGCCTCCTCCAGGCTGCCCGGCCGAGCAAAGTCCTCGTCCCGATAGGAGCGCGTCACCATCACCGACGGTGGCTCCGGCTCGTGCCCATAGCGGGGGTAGCTGTAGTAGCTGCCCACCGGCATCGGCGGCCGGTAGCCGTCATAGTAGTACAGGTTTCCCCATTGGTCGTAAAACCAGTAGCCGCCCCGGGGATAATCATAGCTGCCCGGCGGCGGCCCGGGCGGCCGGTAGTATCCCGGCGTGGCCGTGCCCGGCCGGGTGGTAATACCGCCCAGGTTGCCGCCCCCGGCCGGGGGCGGGCCGGGCGTGCCCGGTGTGGCGGTGCCGGGACGGGTGCTGATCCCACCCAGGTTGCCGCTTGTGCCCACGCCGCCCCCCGGCGGCTGGGGTGGCGGCCCCTTCCAGGAGCCAATCCGCCGCCAATAGGACTTCTTCTCCGGTTTCGTCTCCGCGGGCGGCGGCGGAGGGGGCGGCGGCTCGTTCTTGGCTTGCGGGGGCGGCGCCGGCTGGGATCCACTATCAGGCGCCGGCGGCGGCTTGTAGGCGTCCGTCTTGGGGGCCGGCTTGGCCTCCGGCTGGGGTGCCGGCGGCGTCTTTGCTTCCGGCTTCGGCTCCGGGGACGGCGGAGGCGGCGTCTTTGCCTGCGGGGCAAGAGCCGGCGGTGGCGGCGGAGACTTTGCCTCCGGCTGGGGCGCGGGCTCGGCCTTGGGCTCGGCTTGCTCCGTGTCCGCAGGGGGCTTCAGCTTGCTCTTGAAGCTCAAAGCGCCGGAGGGCGAAGCCCAGCAAGCACCAACCCACACCAGCACCAGGAGCAGACCCACCGCCCGCCAGGTGGACTTGCGCCCGTCCTTCATCTTGCCCTACCCCCTTCCAGAGCAGGGCCGCAAAGCACAGCCGCACCCACCCTGATGGTAGCCGCCCGCCCAGACCCTGTCAAGCTGGCCGGGCGCATGCCCCTACTCCCTCTCCCCCTGCCGAGCCCCCTACCGCTCTCCTTGCTTCCTGGTCAGCAGCTCGATCATCCGCGCCATCTTCTCCCGGTGCCGCATCATGGGGCCCGGATCGAAGCTATAGTGGGTCAGGTCCTGGCACACCTCCGGCGGCACCGCCAGCAGGGCCTTGGCCGCCGCGGGCGCCCCGGGGCGTGCCGCCAGTCCCTCCAGCAGCTTGAAGTATTCGTAATCCTCGATCCCCTCCCGCAGCAGCTCTACCCGCAGCGAGGGCACCGGCCCCTCGCTGTGAGGCCGCTTATCCCCGCCCACCCGCCGGTTGGCCGGATACCACAGCCGCCCATCGCCATTACCCCAGAACGCCTTGGTGCCGGCCGGCGTGTCATAACCCGCCACGTAGCTCATGGGGTCCTCCCAGGGGTTCTGCAGGCTGTCCGGGAAGGCGGTGGCGCTGGTCCACCAGTTAACGGTCCAGATCAGGATGCCGGTCACCTGGTACTTGTAGCTCATCCATAGCCACACCCGGAAATCCACCGCCGGGTGGTCAATGAACAGCCCCACATACGGCGCCCGGGGCCCGCAGCACAGGTACCACCAGATCTCCTCCCCCAGGCGCTGCCGCGCCTGGCAGTCCTTCTCGCGGTAGGCCCCCACCGGCACACACCACGTGTTCACCTCTCCGTACAGCTCCTTTACCGGCCGCACGGTGAGGAAGCGGTTCAGCTTGGGGGCATACTCCTGCAGCGTGCGCATGCCCCCGCGCACGTACTCATAGACCTCCGGCGCGGGCTCGTCGTACCAGTACACGTAGGCCTTCTCCAGCCACCCCTTCTCCTCCAGGTGCCGCTGGATGCCCCCCAGGTACTGCGCCATCAGCTCCCGGTACTCCGGCGTGCCTGCCTTGGCCCCCGCCAGCTCCGCCGCCTCCTTGCTGCCCGGGATGCCGCCGCCCAGCCCCGTGATGGGCATGCTGAAGCTGTTGAACCCCAGCTCCTCCAGGTAGTACTCGGCGTCCCGGTCAAAGTCGGTCCAGTCGAAGCTCACCCGACCCTGCCGCTCCTCGAGCTGGCGCTGCCCAAAGGACACCTCCGGCCGCCGCATCGGCGTGTAGGGCGCCATGCGGTGGCTCTGGAAGGCCCGGTAGTACTCGTCTATCACCTCCCGGTAGGCCTCGCCCGCCAGGTTGTCATACTGCGCCACCAGCCCCGGCGAAAAGCCGAAGCCCGAGCGGATGCTAACATGTTCGGGCAGGGCGAAATCCCACACCCACAGCTTCACCGGCGCCTGCAGCCTCTGCCCACCGGCGTTGATCGTCACCGTGCCCTGGTACGCCCCCGCCGGTGCCCGGGGCGGCACATATACCACCAGCCACAGCGGCTGGTTCCTCCCTGCCGCTACCGAGAACGGCCCGTCGTAGCGCGGCAGCGGGTCGGGCCACAGCCCGGCGCTGCTCACCCCGTCGGTGGGGTGCACCACCTTCACGTATTCGACCAGGCGAATCTCGGGGGCGGCGATCTTGGCCCCGCCCGGTCCCACCAGCGGGCTGGCGCTTACCTCCACCCGTGGCAGCGGCCGGCTGGGGCGCAGCACCAGTTGAAACGGCTCATACTCATTGCGGGCGGCCGCCAGCTGCACCGCCTGCCCCTGCTGCCTGGGCACGGGCCGGGTCGTGCTCACCTTGTAGGTGGCTCCGCACCACCACAGCGGCACCGGCCCCGCCGAGAGCAGCTCGCCATAATCCGCCGCCAGCAGAATGGGCACCGTCACCCGTGCCTGCGCCGCATAAAGCGGCCGGCCGCCCTCGCTTACCTGCAGGGCCAGGGGGAAGTCGCCCGCCCCTTCCAGCGCATAGGGCAGGGTCAGCGCCGACTTGCCGGCTGCCAGCGCAAACTCCTGCTCCGCCCGCGCCGGTCCCACCTGCAGCGCCACCTTCAGCCGCCTCGCCCGGGGGCTCGCCACCAGCAGTCGCAGCCGGTTGTCCGGGCAGGGCTCCAGCCGGCCCAGGCTGTCCACCGTCACTGCCACCTGCGGCGAGCTGTCCGTCACTTGCAGGCAGGTGGTCTGGCCGCTTACGTCTGCCACCTTGGCGGCCAGCTCCGCCTGGTAGCGATAATCGGTCACCTGGAAGGAGCCGGGAGCCGAGTCATCCTCCCTGGTGCCCGCGCCCGCGGCCGCCAGCCGCACCCACACTGCCCGCGCCGGGAAGAGCGCCGCCGGCAGCCGCCAGGTGCGCTCGCCGGCTCGGTCCAGCTCCCCCACGGGCAGGTAATGCTGGCCGTCCTTGCTCGCCGTCACCAGGCAGCGGCCGGCCTGGTGGTAGTCCACGGTCACCGTCACGCTGGCCGCGCCCTGGCCGGCTCCCACCGCATGCCGGTAGGTCACCACGCTGCCCTGGGCCATGCGCCAGCGGTTGGTATTCCAATCGCAGCTGAAATGCTCCAGGTTGCGGCTGTAGTTGCCGTCCGTGGCCTCCATGGGCCGGCACTCATAGCGCCCGCCGGCAATCACCTCGCCCCCTCCCAGCTCCAGTTGCCCTTCTCGCAGGTGCACCGGCGTCACCGGCCGCACCTCGATGTCGTCAAAGAGCACCTTGCCCTTCAACCGCCACTGCCCAAAGCGCAGGTAGGCTTCCCCTAAGGACGACGGCGTAGCAAAGATGGACTCGCAGTACGTCCACTCCTCCTCCGGGCCCAGGTCATGGTTGGCAAAGCTGGGGCCGCTGGTCACGCAGCCGCCCTCCCCCTCCCCCTTCATCCAGAAGCTGACCACATATACGCAGTTGGGGCGCAGGGGCACCTCGGTGCGCCAGTAGCTGACCTGCTCGCCGTCGCCGGTCACCGCCGCGCACCGGCGGCCGAGATGCGCCTCCCTGGCCCAGTACCCGCTGCCCTCCAACACCCAGCCTGCGGGCGCCTTGTCTCCGTGCTCAAAGGAGGCGTTCGCCACCGCCGCCGGCAGGCCGGGCGTCTCCACGCACCGCGCCGCCCCCAGCCAGCTCACCAGCACCGCTGCCAACGCCAAGGGAATGCCTGCCCGCACCGCCTCTCTCCTTGCTCTGTAGTCGGCCTCGCCGCCCATATCATTCCCGCCCCCACCCCCCATAACCTGCCCGGGCCCAGCCTGGCGTGCTGCTGCTCGCCCCCTCTGCTATAATGCCCTTGTTATGCCTCCTCACTCCGGCCGGTCACTCCTCCGGGGAGTTGTTCTGCTCCCCTGGGCGCTGGCGCTGCTCCTGGCCGGCTGCCGCCAGGCTGCCAGCCAACTTCCGGCGCCGCCCACCTACCTGCCCCTGCGCGCCATGCTGCACGTCCACACCACCTTCTCCGATGGCACCCTCACCCCGCGCCAGGTAGCCGACCAGGCCGCCGGCCGCTTTGACGTCATCCTCTTCAGCGACCATTCCGACCTGCACTGGGAATACCGCCTGGCCTTCGTGGCCGCGCAGGTTTCCCGTCCCTCGCTGCTCTCCGCGGGCTTCCCTGCCTACCTGGAGGCCATCGGCACCGCGGCCCAGGCCCATCCCGAGCTAGTGCTGCTGCCCGGCATGGAGGCCTCGCCCTACTACTACTGGCAGGGCTTGCCTCTCACCACCGGCTTCACCCTGCGCAACTGGAGCAAGCACCTGCTGGTGGCGGGCATCGAGTCCCCCGCCGACCTGTCGGCCCTGCCCATGTATGCCTACGGCACCTCCCGCTACCACCCCTATGGCGGTGACCACGGCCTGGCCCCCTACCAGGAGTTCATTGACGCCGTGGCCGCCCGGGGCGGGCTCTGCTTCTGGGCACATGCGGGGGTTGACACCGTGGCGCACTTCGAGCAGGTCACGGCCAGCACGCCCGCCCACGGCGATGACCTCTGGCGCACCCGGGGCTACACCGGCTTCGGCGCCAGCGGCCCCAGCAGCCGGCTGGCCGACCCGGGCGGCCCCTGGGACCGGGCCCTGCTTGCCTACTGCCGGGGCCAGCGGGAGCGCCCGCCTTGGGTGATCGCCGAAAATGACTACCACCGGGGCGCCTTCCCCGACCACCCGGTGACCGTGCTGTTGGCGACTGCCCGCACCCGGGCGGCGGTGCTGGAGGCCTTGCGGGAGGGCCGCATGTACGCCTGCAGCCTGCCCGCCGACCAGCTCTCCCTCGAGCAGTTCACCGCGGCCGACCCCGCCCGCGGCCAGGCCGCCATCATGGGCCAGACCCTCTCCCTCCCCGCCGGCACGGTGGAAATCAGGGCCCTGCTGCACGCCACGTCGGCAGGCACCGCCTTCCGCCTGCTGCGGGATGGAGAAGTCTTGCGCACTTTCGCCGGAAATGAGGTATCATATACTGACACCGGTCTGCCGCCCGGCCTCCATTACTACCGGCTGCTGGCGGCGACCCCCGGCGGCGGGGCCTTGATCTCTAACCCGGTTTTCGTCCGATCCGGTCCCTGGAAAGGATAAGCATCATGTTCGGTCTGGGAGCGCAAGAAACTGTTCTCCTGCTGGTGCTGGTGCTGGTGCTCTTCGGCGCCCGCCGGCTCCCCGAGCTGGGTCGCTCGTTGGGCCAGGGCATGCGCGAGTTCAAGCGCGGCATCAGCGGCCTCGGCGAGGACCACGACAACGACCAAGACAAGCAGTCTTAGCCGCTCCGCGGCATCTCAGCACCACGGAGGACCCATGCCCTGCCCACACTGGTCCAAGCGCGACAACGAGTGCGCCTTGCTCCGCCACCTCGCCCCCTCGGATGCCGAGCAGGAGCTGGAAATCCGGGAGATTGACAGCTTTCGCCTGGACTACTGCCTCAGCGCCCCCGCCTATGCCACCTGCCCCACCTTCAAGCGCCACCTCATCGACCAAGCGAAGGCCTACTGAGTCGTGGTGGGAACAATCAATCAAGCGTGCCGATTTTAAGCACAAGATGTGTGCGCCTCGCTTGACACCCCCCCCACGTGATGCTATCCTGCCGCTGCGGACTCCCCCCCGTCGCGGCGTCTGCAGTTTTCCCGCTTAAGGAGGTAGGTAATGGCGACTGGGAAGGTGAAGTGGTTCAATTCCCAGAAGGGCTACGGCTTCATCGAAGTCGAAGGCGGACGGGATGTCTTTGTCCACTACTCCGCCATCAAGACCACCGGTTTCCGCACCCTGGAGGAAGGCCAGGAGGTCGAGTTCGACGTCGTCGAAGGTCAAAAAGGCCCGCAAGCGGCCAACGTTACTGTTCGCTAACAGTGCTGGGAACTCAGCCGCCCGCACAGGCTCAACAACGGTAACCACACGATTTGGCCCCGGTGACCCGCGTCGCCGGGGCTTTTGTGCACTGGAGAAGACATGCCTGTCCCCTTCTCCACTATGCTCAACTACCGGCCCCGTGTCACCTCCCGCCGCATCTTAGCTCTCCCCCCTGCTGGGCGACTTCCCCCGCTCCCTCCCCCTCTCCCCGGTCCGGCCCGCCCTGCCCGGCGCCGAGATTAGGGAGGAGCGGCGGGCGCAGGCGGCAAATCGGTTACTGGCAGCTAACCTGGGAAAGGATAGTCCCCTCCCCCATGCTGGAATACGTCCTGATCGCGGCGGCCGCGGCCGCCGGCGCCCTGGCCTGGCAGGCGGGGCTGCGGGAGGCTGCCGCGCTGAGCCTGGAGCGCGCCCCCCTGGCGGTGCCCGGCCTGCCCGGGGAGCTGGCCGGGCTGCGCCTGCTCCATCTGAGTGACCTGCACCTGCGCCGCCGCTCCCGCCTGGTGCCCCTGCTGCGGGTGGTTTCCGACGCTCACCCGGACCTGGTGGTGATCACCGGCGACCTGATCGGCGGCCGGGGGGGCATAGACCGCTCCGCCTCCTTCCTGGAGGCCATCTCCGCCTACCCCCTGTACTGCTGCCCGGGCAACGCCGACTACGTCAGGGACGGCGGCCGCCGCCTGGACTTTGACCTGTGGCGCCGCTGCGGGGCGCAGGTGCTCATCAACCAGGCGCAGCCCCTGGGGCGCTCCCCGGCCTGGATCGCCGGTGTGGACGACCCCCACCGCCGCCGGGACGACCTGGCGGCGGCCCTGGCGCCCGTGCCGGCCGAGGCCTTCCTCATCCTGCTCGCCCACTCCCCGGACATCATCTTCCGGCCAGGAGCGGCGCGGCCCCAGCTTACCCTGTGCGGCCACACCCACGGCGGCCAGGTCTGCCTGCCCGGCGGCTGGCCCCCCTATGCCCACGTGCGGGCGGGCCGGCGCTACGCCTCTGGCGTCCATCCCCAGGGGCGAGGTGTGCTGGTGGTGAGCCGGGGCGTAGGCACCACCCGCCTCCCCGTGCGCCTCTTCTGCCCGCCCCAGGCCGTGCTCTGGACCCTGCACCCCGCCTGACCGCCCCGCCCGCCCCAATCCGCAGCATCCCAGGGCAGGACCTCCACCATCGCACGGCAGGAGCTCCGGAATGCTGGCGCACAAGCCTCGGAATCGTGGGGCAGGAGCTTGCCTCCTGCCCACTCCCTCTCCCCGCGCCCCTACTCCCTCTCCCCGCGCCCCTACTCCCTCTCCCCCTGGGAGAGGGTCGGGGTGAGGGGTACAGGGCGCATATCCATGCGCTCCTACTTCCCTCTCCCTCTGGGAGAGGCGAGGGTGAGGGAAGCGCGAAAACGCCCGGGCGCGGCAGCCCGGGCGTTGCCAGCGAGCAGGCTGGTCAGACTTCCGTGATCTCGGCCACCTTGCTGTCGTGCAGCCTGTCCACTTCCTGGACGTACTTATCGGTGAGCTTTTGCACCTGGTCCTGGGCCCGCTTCAGCTCGTCCTCGGAGATGTCGCCTGCCTTCTCCATCCTGCGCAGCTCTTCGATGGCATCCCGGCGCACATTGCGGATGGCTACCTTGGCTTCCTCGGTTTTCTTGCTTACCACCCGCGCCAGCTCCCGGCGGCGCTCCTCGGTGAGGGAGGGCAGGGGCAGGCGCAGCACGTTGCCGTCGCTCTGCGGGTTGAGCCCCAGGTCCGACTTGGCGATGGCATTGCGGATGGCCCCGATCACCGTCTTGTCCCAGGGCGAGATCACCAGCAGCCGGGGCTCGGGGGCCGCCACCGTGGCGAGCTGGTTGATCGGCATCTGGGAGCCATAGGCCTCCACCTGGATCTTGTCCAGGATGGCGGGGTTGGCCCGGCCGGTGCGAATGCTGGCCAGGTCCCGCCGGGTGGCTTCGATGCCGTGCTGCATCTTGTTTTCGGTTTGCGCCATCACCTCAGCGATCATTTCCCCTCCTCCTTGCCGGCGGACTGGTCTGCCGTGGCGGAAATAGTGCTGCCGATGGACTCCCCGGCAGCCGCCCGCTTGATATTGCCCGGCACCCGCGCGTCAAAAAGCACCAGGGGCATGTTGGTATCTTTGGCCAGGGAAATGGCAGTGGCGTCCAGGGCGCCGATGCCCAGGTTGAGCGCCTCCATGTAGTCCAGATGGGCCAGCTTCTTGGCGTTGGGGTCGCTCTTGGGGTCCCGGTCGTAGATGCCGTCCACCGTCGAGCCCTTGAGGATGGCGTCGGCCCCGATCTCCGCAGCCCGCAGGGCGGCCGCGGTGTCGGTGGTGAAATAAGGGTTGCCGGTGCCGGCGGCAAAGATCACGATCCGCCCCTTCTCCAGGTGCCGGATGGCCCGCCGCCGGATGTAGGGCTCCGCCACTTCCCGCATCTCAAAAGCGCTCATCACCCGGGTGTAAGCGCCCATCTTCTCCAGGCCGTCCTGCAGGGCCAGGGCGTTGAGCACACTGGCGAGCATGCCCATGTAGTCGGCCGCGGCCCGCTCGATGCCGCCCCCAGTGCGGGCACGGAAGAAGTTGCCGCCCCCCACCACCACCGCGGTCTCCATCCCCGTCTCGTGGACTTCCTTGATCTCCTGGGCGATACGGGCCAGCGTCTCCGCATCAATGCCAAAGCCGAGGCCGCCCGCAAACGCCTCGCCCGACAGCTTGAGTAATATCCGCCAGTACTTGCGCGCCATCCGCGCCGCCTACGCCTCACCCATCTGGAAACGCACGAACCGCCGCACCTGGATGTTCTCCCCCAGCTTGCCCGCCAGCTCCTTGCGCAATGTCTCCACGCTCTTGTCCGGGTCCTTGATGAAGGGCTGCTCCATCAAGCAGGTGTCGCGGAAGAACTTCTGCAGCTTGCCGGTGACGATGCGGTCCACCACCTGGGGCGCCTTGCCCTCCTTGGCCACCTGCTCGCGGTAGATCTCCTTCTCCTTCTCCACCACCGCCTCCGGCACGTCCTCCCGCACCAGCCACTGCGGCTGCTGGGCCGCCACCTGCATGGCGATGTCCCGGGCGAACTGCCGGAAGTCCTCGGTGCGCCCCACAAAGTCGGTCTCGCAGTTCACCTCCACCAGCACCCCGATCTTGCCGCCAGCATGCACGTAGGCCTCGATCAGCCCCTGCTTGGCCGCCTTGGTCTCGCGCTTGGCTGCCAGCTCGATGCCCCGCTTGCGCAGCAGCTCGATGGCGCCCGTCATGTCGCCGCCGCATGCCTCCAGCGCCCTCTTGCAGTCCATCAGGCCGGCACCACTACGCTCCCTCAGCTTCCTTACCTCTTCCGCTGTAACCGCCACCGCAGGCCTCCTGAACTAAAGCGGACCCGGTTGCCCGGGCCGGCTGCTTGCGTTATGCCAGGTGTTCCTCTTCCGCACCTGCCTCCCCGTCGGCCAGTTGGGCCACCGGGGGCTCCACCTCCGCCTCCTCCAGCCCCACCTCGCCTTCCTCGGCCTCCTTGGCCTCGGGCGGCGGAGCGGCAGCCTCCCGCTCGGCCTCGGCGCGCACCACCGCCATTTCCGACGCCAGCTTCTCCTGGATGGCAACGTACTCGGACTTGCCCTCCAGCACCGCGTCGGCCATCTTGCCGCAGACCAGCTTGATGGCCCGGATGGCGTCGTCATTGCCGGGGATGGGGTAGTCCGCGTCGTCGGGGTCGCAGTTGGTGTCCACAATGGCCACCACCGGCACCTCCAGGCGCTTGGCCTCCAGCACCGCAATGTGCTCCTTCTTCAGGTCCACCACGAAAAGCGCATTGGGCAGGCCGGGCATGTTCTCGATGCCGGACAGGATCCTCTCCAGCTTCCGGCGCTCCTCCGTCAGGATGGCGGCTTCCTTCTTGGTGAGGCGGTCGAGAATGCCGTCCTCCTCCATCTGCCGCAGCTCCTTGAGGCGGGTAATGCGCTGCTGGATGGTGCGGAAGTTGGTGAGCATGCCCCCCAGCCAGCGCTGGTTTACAAAATACATGCCGCAGCGGGTGGCCGCATCGTACACCGCCTCCTGCGCCTGCTTCTTGGTGCCCACGAAAAGCACCACCCCCCCCGCCGCCACCAGGTTCCTCACCCAGGTGTAGGCCTCGTCCAGCCGCCGCAGCGTCTGGTGCAGGTCCACAATGTAAATGCCGTTGCGCCCCCCATAGATGAAGCGCTTCATCTTCGGGTTCCAGCGGCGCGTTTGATGGCCGAAATGTACCCCGGCCTCCAGGAGTTCCTTCATGGTAACGAGTGGCAAAATCTCTCTCCTTTGCCCAAGGGGCGAACTGCGGATTGGCTGCGCCTATTCAGAATGATTGACCCTGCGCCTCAGGAGAACAGGCCAGGGTCAAGCCCGAGCATCTTAGCACACTAACGCGCCCCACGCAAGGGGATAGCCCCTTTTTTTCACCCCAGCCGGCCCCGCCGGGTAGGGACTGCGCCTGCATCTGGCGAATCGCTCCCCTCGCGCTCCTGCAGGTGCCATCGGAGGTTCACCATGCCCCACCGCCGCCACCGCCGCCATCACCAGCCTGCCCCCGCCCTGCGCCGCCAGGCCGGCCTCGCCTCCCCCCGCCCCGGCGTGCCCCCGGCCCAGCTTATCCGCCTGGATTTCGAGCACCTGCAGGCCACCACCCTGCTCCGCACCAGCGCCCAGGTGGAACAGCTCCTGCTCATGCAGTCCATCGAGGGCCATGCCCACGAAGGCCACGGCGCCTTCCGGGGCCGGCGCTTTGCCAACCTCACCATGGAGGACACGGTGCGCGCCCTGGGCTTTGACGCCGCCGCCGTGGCCGCCACCCGCCAGCAGCTCATAGACGAAGTGGCGGCCTGGGTGCGCGCCGCCATCGAGGGCAAGGCTCCCGACCGCCTGGTGGACGAGCAAGGCAACCCCCTGCTGGATGTGGCCAGCCTGCGCCAGTTGCGGGTGGACCCCCGGGAGGTGCTGCGGGGCGTGTACCTGGGCGGGCTGCGAGACAATTCCGAGGTGCGCCTGGTGGTGGAGCCCCGCTACCAGGTCAAGATCGGCGGCGGTCAGTGCTACCTGGTGGACGTCCGGGTGATGGAACGGCTGGGGCTGGACGGCGAGCAGCTTGCCCACGGCGAGTTTGCCGCCGATATCGCCCGCTTCCAGGCCGACGGCATGATCACCGACTACGATGCCCCCGGCTTTGACCCCCAGCACGTGCGCTACATGTACATCCGCCATCGCCAGGGCGGCGGCACCTCCGACGACGCCGCCCTCGTTGCCTGCGGGCTGCTCTGGGGCCTCAGCACCGCCCTGGGCGCCTTCCTGGCCGACGCCGTGGACACCCTGGAGAAGTATGTGCCCCACTACTTCGACCAGGATGACGAGCTGGCCGTCCTGGTGGCCGAATCCTGTCCTGAGCTCGCCAACCAGGAAGACCTCTACCTGCTCACCTACCTGTGCGCCATCCCGGAGGACGCGTCGCCGGTGCCCGACTGCTCCCTGCGCCACCTGCTGATGGTGGACCGCAGCGTGGACCAGACCGCCCTGGAAGGCCACCTGCTCTTCATCCAGGGCCTGCCCTATTCACCCATGGTGATCAGCTTTGAGCAGGTGCCCAATACCGAGTTCTACGCCTACATCAGCGACCGGGTGAAGAAGAGCCGGTAAGCCCCCGCCCCTTGTCAGCAAGCCGGCCCGCCTGGTAAAATGCGCCCGCCATGCCACCAAAACTGCGCAAGGCTACCATCGCCGATGTCCCCCACCTGCAGCGCCTGATCAACGACTGCGCCGACGCCGGCCAGATGCTTCCTCGCTCCCTGGGGGAGATTTATGAAAACCTGCGCGATTTCTTCGTAGTGGAGGCGCAGGACCGCCTGGTGGCCTGCGCCGCCTGCCACGTTACCTGGGAGGACCTGGCGGAAATCAAGTCCCTGGCCGTGGCCCGTCCCTGCCAGCAGCAGGGCCTGGGCACGCTGCTGGTGCAAGCCTGCCTGGAGGAGGCGGCCAGCCTCGCCATCCCCCGCGTGTTTGTACTCACCTACCAGCCGGCCTTTTTCCAGCGCCTCGGCTTCCAACTGGTGGACAAGTCGCAGCTGCCCCACAAGATCTGGACCGAATGCATCAACTGCCCCAAGTTCCCCAATTGCGGGGAAGTGGCCCTCGTGCGGTCCGTGCCCTGAATCACTCCGGCGCCAGGGGAGGGGAGGGAAGTCTGCCCGTCCTGCAGAAAGCTACCTGCGTCCAACGCGCACGCTAAGGAGCGCCGCTGTGTCCGCTTCAATAGGCTTGCCCTCTCCCGTGCTCTCCAAGCTGCCCACCTGGGCCCGGCAGGGAGCCCGCCGCCTGGGCGTGCTCCCCACCCCCCGCCAGGTGCTGTTCGCCGGCGGCTTGTCTCCTTACGTGGATGTGGCCGTGCTCCTGCCCCCGGGTGAGCAGGAGCGCCTGATCGCAGAAAAAGTGCGCTCCTTGCTGCGGGCCGGCGGTCTGGCCAAGGTGCCCGCGGTGGCCACCGTGGAGGTGGCCGATCGCTATTCCCTGGTGATCGCCGTGGGTGACCCCCGGCGCGACCCTCGCCTGCGCGCTTACTGGCAGGAGGCGGCCGCTATCGCTGTGGACTGGGACGCCCTGCCCGAGGGCGGCTATGCCCTCGCCGTGCGCTGCCGCTGCCGGCGAGGGCGGGTGGTCCTCGCTGCCACCGCGGCCGAAGGCTTTCGCAACGCCTTTTCCACCCTCAAGCAGCTCACCGTCTCCGCCCGGGGCGGCCTGGCCGCCAAGGAGGTGCTGATCCTGGACCACCCCTCCTTCCCGGTGCGCGGGGTGATCGAGGGCTTCTACGGCGAGCCCTGGTCGCACCAGCAGCGGCTGCGCCTGCTCCGCTTCATGGGCGATTACAAGTACAACCTCTACGTCTATGCCCCCAAGGACGACCCCCTGCACCGGGAACGCTGGCGGGAGCCCTACCCCCAGCGGCAGCTGCGTGAGTTTCGCCAGCTCGTTGACACCGGCCGGGACCAAGGCGTCAAGTTCTGCTTCGCCCTCTCCCCCGGCCTTTCCGTGCGCTACTCTCGCGATGACGACTTCCAGGCCCTCTGCCAAAAGGTGGACGCCATGCGCGCCCTGGGAGTGAGCGCCTTTGCCCTGTGCCTGGACGACATCGAGCCGGAGCTGCACCACCCGGAGGATAAGGCCGCCTTCCCCTCCCTGGCCGCCGGCCAGGTCCATTTCACCAACCGCCTGAACGACTACCTGCTCTCCTGCGACCCCGCAGGCGACCTCATCTTCTGCCCCACCGAGTATACCGGCACCGGCGGCTCCCCCTACCTGGCCCAGATCAGCGCCCTGGCCCCCAATATCCGCATCTTCTGGACCGGCCGCCAGGTATGCACCCCCCATATCACCCCCGAGGACGCCGCCGCCTTCGCCGCCTCCATCGGCCGCCCGCCCCTGGTCTGGGACAACTATCCCGTCAACGACTACGACCGCAACCGCCTGCTGCTGGGACCCATCATGAACCGCCCGCCCGAGCTGGCTGCCCATACCGCCGGTATCATCGCCAACCCCATGAACGAGGGCGAGGCCTCCAAGCTGCCCCTGGCCACCTTTGCCGACTACCTGTGGAACGCCGAGGCCTACGACCCGGCCGCGAGCTGGGAGGCGAGCATCATGCGCCTGGCGGGAGGCGCCGGCTATGCCACCCTGCGCCGCTTTGCCCGCCAGCACCTGCGCTCCTTCCTGCTGGACGAAGAGTCGCCGGAGCTGACCCTGGCCCTCGCCGCCTTCTGGCAGGACTACGAAAAGCGGGGCAGCCAGGCCGACGGCCGGGAGCTGGAGCGCATCTTCCACGGCTTCGCCCGCCTCCCCGCCGACCTGGAGCGCCAGGTGGATAATCCCTTCCTCCTGGCCGACATCGGCGGCTACCTGCAAAAGCTGCGTGACGTGGGGGCCCTGGGCCTGGCCTGCCTGCGCGCCCTGCTCGACCCCTCCCCCGAGCACCGGGCCAAGGTGGAGCGGCTGGCCAGCAAGGCCGCAGCCAACTGCCGCCGCGTCTGCGACCAGGTGATCGAGCCTTTTATCGAGCGCACCCTGCGCGAAACCGCCTGAGGAGGCCGCCATGGCCCGCATACTGGTGATTCATGGCCCCAACCTTAACCTGCTCGGCCTGCGCGAGCCCGAGGTCTATGGCCAAGCTACCCTGGACCAGATCAACCAGCGCCTGCAGGAACTGGCGGGCAAGCTGGGGCTGGAGCTGCGCATCGTGCAGTCCAACCACGAGGGGGAAATCGTGGAGGCGGTGCAGCAGGCCCCCGGCTGGGCGGACCTGGTCATCATCAACCCCGCCGCCTTCACCCACTACAGCATCGCCATCCGCGACGCCATCAAGGCGGTGCTCGTCCCCACCATCGAGGTCCACCTGTCCCATATCGCCGCCCGCGAGGAGTTTCGCCACCGTTCGGTGATCGCCCCGGTGGCGGTGGGCCAGATCTCGGGCTTCGGCGCCGACAGCTACCTGCTCGCCCTGCATGCCGCCCACTACTTCCTGGAGGCCAGGCACCGGTGAACGCCTACCAGGGCCGGCTCTGCCGGCTGCGGGAGGCCCTGGCCGATCTCTCCCGGGCGCTGCTGGTCACCAACCTGGTCAACGTGCGCTACCTCTGCGGTTTCACCGGCTCCTCCGGCTCCCTGCTGGTCACGGACCAGGAAGCGGTGCTGATCACCGACAGCCGCTACCGCCTGCAGGCCCAGCAGGAGGCTCCGGACTGCCGGCTCCAGGTCGCGCCCCGCCAGCTCGAGGGGATAGTGGAGGTGGTGCGCGGCCTGGGCCTGGCCGGCCTTGCCTTCGAGCGCGCCCATCTCACCTGCGCCTTGTACGAGGATCTCTCCGCCCGCCTCCCCGAGGTCACCCTGATCGCTACCAGCGAGCTGGTGGAGGGGCTGCGCATGATCAAGGAGGCCCAGGAAATCCGCGCCATTGGCCAGGCGGCCGCCCTCACCGACGCCGCCTTCCAGCACCTCTGCGGCCTGCTCCGCCCCGGCCTCACCGAGCGCCAGCTCGGCCTGGAGGCAGAGTTCTACATGCGCCGCCAGGGCGCCGACAGCGCCGCCTTTGAGCCTATCATCGCCGCCGGTCCCCGCTCCGCCTTGCCCCATGCCCGGCCTTCGCCCCGCCCCCTCCAGCCCGGCGACCTGGTGGTGGTGGACCTCGGCGCTCGCCTGGATGGCTACTGCTCTGACCTCACCCGCACCGTCGCCCTCTCCCGGGCCGGTGACCAGGAACGGGAGATTTACCAGCTCTGCCTGTGGGCGCAGGCGGCCGGCCTGGAGGCCCTGGTCCCCGGCGCTGCCTGCCGGGACGTGGACGCCGCCGCCCGCCAGGTCATCGCCAGCGCCGGTTACGGCGACTGTTTCGGCCACGGCCTGGGCCACTCCCTGGGCCTGGAAACCCACGAAATGCCCCGCCTCTCCCCCCTGGACGAGCACTCCCTGGCGCCCGGCATGGTGCTCACCGTGGAGCCGGGCATCTACCTGCCGGAGCGAGGCGGCGTGCGCATCGAGGACCTGGCGGAGATCACCGCCAGCGGCTGCCGGCTGCTCTCCCGCGCCCCCAAGCCCGCTGAGCTCCCCGTGCTCACTTAGCGGCAGGAAAAGCCTCCCACCGTGCCAAAGCAATATGCCAACGCGGCTGATCCGCATCTGCACCGGAAAGGGGAGTGCTGGCATGTCAGAGTTGCGATTTGGCATCGTGGGCTGCGGCTCCATCGGCCCCACTCATGCCGCCGCCATCGCCCAGGTGGAGGGTGCCCGGCTGGTGGCCGTCTGCGACCTGGTGCCCGAGCGTGCCCAGGCCCTGGCCGAGAAATACCAGTGCCACTGCTGCCAGGATTACGCCGAGATGCTGCGGCGGCCGGATATTGACGCCGTCAACATCTGCACCCCCTCCGGCCTGCACGCCGAGCATGGCATCCTCGCCGCCCGCGCCGGCAAGCACGTGCTTACCGAGAAGCCCATTGATATCAGCCTGCGCCGCATTGACCAGCTCATCGCCGCCACCGAGCAGGCCGGGGTCAAGCTGGCCTGCATTTTCCAGTACCGGTTCAACGACATCTCCCGCGGCATCAAGCGCGACCTTGACCAGGGCCGCTTCGGCCGCCTCCTCTATGCCAACGCCACCGTCAAGTGGTTCCGCAAGCAGTCCTACTACGACAGCGGCGACTGGCGGGGTACCTGGGCGCTCGACGGCGGCGTGCTTTCCAACCAGGCTATCCACTCCATTGACCAGCTCACCTGGTTCATGGGCGACTTTGACCGGGTGGAGTGGGCCCAGATCGCCACCCTGGAGCGCCAGATGGAGGCCGAGGACTGGGGCTTTGCCGTAGTGCGCTACCGCAATGGCGTGGCCGCCAGCGTGCAGGCTTCCACCCTCACCTGGCCGGGCTTCAACGCCGCAGTGGAGGTCTATGGCACCAAGGGTGCCGCCATCGTGGCCGACGGCGACAACCTGCTCTACTACCGGGTGGAGGGTGAGCAGTACGAGGTGATCGCCGGCCAGAAGCAGGGGCCCAACGTCTCCTCCGACCCGCTTGCCAACCCCCTCACCGGCCATGCCGCCGAAATCGAAGACTTCGTGGCCGCGGTGCGGGAAAACCGCGACCCCTTCATCACCGGCCCCGAGGCGCGCAAGGCGGTGGTGGTGCTCACCGAGATCTACCGCCAGGCCCTGGGTTACAATCCCTTTGAGCGCTGATTCCCGCCGCCTGGCGCCGGTTACCTATACCCTGTGCCTGATGCTGACGCTGTACGGGCTGGCCCTGTTTGGGGTCGGCCCGTCCCTCGTCGCCATGGCCCGCGATTACCAGGTGCCCCTGGGCCGCCTGGGCACGCTCTTTACCAGCTTTTTCATCGGCTTCACCCTGGGCGTGCTGGCCACCGGCTACCTGGCCCAGCGGCACGGCAAGCGCCCCCTGGCCCTGGCAGGCCTGGGCCTGCTCGCGGGCTCACTCCTGCTCTTTGCCCTGGCCCCCGCCTCCGGCAGCTACCCGCTCGCCCTGCTCGCCATCGCCCTGGTGGGGGTGGGGGGCGCGGTCACCGAAACCACCGCCAGCGCCCTCATCACCGACCTCAACCCTCGCCGCGCCGCCTTTGCCCTCAACCTCTCCCAGGGCTTCTTCGGCGCCGGCGCCATCACCGGCCCCCTGCTCGTGGGCAGCTTGCTCGGCCATGGGCTCTCCTGGCGCCTGCATTTCTACTTGTCGGCGGCGCTGGTGGCCCTGCTGCTGGCCGCCCTTATCCCTCAGCAGGTGGAGGAAAAGCCGGCCGACCCGGCCACCTGGCGCCAGCTCGCCTCCCTGGCCCGCCACCCCGCCCTGCTGCTGAGCGCCCTGGCCATGACCCTCTACATCGGGGCCGAGATCGGCTACAGCGGCTGGATCAGCGCCTACCTGGAGCGGGTGCTGGCGGCGCCGCCTGCCCGCGCCTCGCAGGCCGTGGCCTGGTACTGGGTAGGCATGACCGCCGGCCGCCTCCTCGCCGGCTGGGCGGCAGAGCGGCTGGGCCCCGAGCGCCTGGTAGCCCTGCTGGGGGCCGCAGGCACCCTCGCCTGCCTGGCTACCAGCCTGGCGGGCAGCGCCTCGCTGGGGCTGGTGCTGGCCGCGGCGGCCGGGCTGGCCATGTCGGGGGTCTTTGCCAGCATCCTCACCGCCGCCAGCGACCACTTCCCCGGCTCCACCGCCACCGTCTTTGGCCTGGTGATGACCGCGGTGGGCGTGGGCGGCATGACCTTCCCCGCCGCCATGGGCGTGGTGGCGGACGGCATCGGCCTGCGCGCCGCCATGGTGGTGCCGGCGGGGCTGCTCCTGGCACTCTCCCTCACCATGCTCCGCCTGCGCCGCTTGCGCCCCCAGCCGGGGCAGGCATAACGGCCGCCGGCGCCGAACCTCCCCTCCATCAAAATCGCAGGAGCCTCACATGGACTGGGTGGTGCCTGAATACGGCCTGGGCAGCCGCATCGACTTCGAGGAGATGGAGGCCATCGCCCGCGGCCTCCAGCAAGACGGCCTGGGGGGCGGCGCCTTGCTGCGGGAGTTTGAGCTGGCCTTCGCTCGCTTCTGCGGGGCCCAGCACTGCATCGCCACCGTCTCCGGCACCACCGCCCTGCACATGGTGGCCCATGCCCTCGACCTGGGAGGGGATACCGAGGTGATCTGCACCCCCCAGACCTTCCAGGCCACCATGCTCCCTTTCCTTTACCGCCGCGTGCCCGTGCGCTTTTGCGACATCGAGGCCGACACCCTCTGCCCCGACCCGGCCACGGTCGAGCGCCTGATCACCCCCCGCACCCGCGCCCTCTATGTCATGCACTACGGCGGCTTGCCCTGCGACATGGACCCCTTCCTCCAGATCGCCGCCCGCCGCGGCCTGGCGGTGGTGGAAGACGCCGCCCACGCCCCGGGCGCCCGCTACCATGATCGGCGCATCGGCGGCCTCAGCCACGCCACCTGCTTCTCCTTTGGCTCGCTCAAGAACATGACCCTGCTCGGCCAGGGGGGCGCCATCACCACCAACGACGACGCCCTGGCCGCCCGCCTTTCCACCATGGTGGGGCGGGGCCTGCACGGCGAGCGCCGGGAACGCCCGGACCGCATGATCGGCCCCTACCGGGAGCCCGACCCCCGCTATGCCGACCACTCGGGCGATTCCTACTCCCACGACTGGGTGAGCATTGACGCCATCGGTGCCAACCTCTCCCCCTGCTCGGTGCAGGCGGCAGCGGGCCTGGTGCAGCTCGCCAAGCTGGATCACATGAACGAGATCCGCCGCTCCCTGGTCGCCCGCTACCGGCAGGGCCTGGGTCAGATCGAGGGCATGCGCTTCCAGGCCGAGCACCCCGGCCGCCAGTCCGTTTACCACCTCTTCCCGGTCTTCTTCGACCAAAAGGAAACCGGGATTGACCACGACGACCTGATCCGCGCCATCGAGGCGCGCGGGGTGCGGGTCAACAACCGCTTTTTCCCCTGCCATCTCAGCAGCTACCTACGGCCCCTGGGCCACCAGTTCGGCGATTGCCCGGTCACGGAGCGGGTGTGGTTCGACCAGCAGGTTAACCTGCCCATCTCGCCCCTGCATACCATCGAGCAGGTGGACTATGCGGTGGAGGCCATCGCCGAAGCCGTGCGCTCACTGCGCAAGTAACGCCTGGAGGACGCCATGCACGTTTCCATCATCAGCAGCTACTTCGGCCCTGACCCCCAAAGCCTGCCCCGCCTGGCCGAGATCGGCTACCGGCGGGTGGAGATGATGCGCAAGGAGCAGGCCACCGCCCCGGCCCCCGAGCTGCGCCGCCTGGCCAAAGAGCTGGGCCTGGAGCTGCACTCGGTCATGTGCTGGCACCCCGGCCTGGCCGACGCCGACCCCGACCGGCGGGCCCAGGCCTACCAGGCCCTGGTGGACAACATCAACTGGTGCGCCGCCCTCGGCGCCCGCGTGCTGGAAGTGGTCCCCATGTGGAAAGGCGAGCCCGCCGGGCGGGAGGAGGCCTGGAAGCAGGCTGCCGATGCCCTGGCCCGGGGCGGCCGCCTTGCCGCCGGCGCCGGCGTCACCCTGGCTATCGAGCCCGTGAACAAGTGGGAAACCCGGCTGGTCAACACCCTGGAGGAGGGCGCCCGCCTGGCGGCCCAGGTAGGCCTGGAGGCGGTGCGGGTGATGGGGGACACCCATCACATGCACATCACCGAGCGCGACCCCTGCGGCGCGGTGCGGGCCGCCGCCCCCTACCTGGTGCACTTCCACTTCAGCGACAACGACCGCCAGGTGCCCGGCCTGGGCCAGATGGACCTGCCTCGCCTGGTGAACACCCTGGCCGAGGTCGGCTACACCGGCAGCCTGAGCCTGAGCGAGATGACGCGCCAGCCTGAGCCCGCCTTTGCCGCCTCCCTGGCCCTGCGCTATACCCAGGCCCTGATAGACGTCGCCCAGGCCCGCCTGCGCACCTGATTAACCAGTAGCGGTGACGTCCTGGTAATGGTCCGGTCCCTCGGGGAAGCGCTCCCGCCTTCTCGCCTCGGCGGAGGGCGGGGCTACTCCAGCGCCACGTTGTCCACCAGGGTGAACCAGCCGCTGCGATCGGCTTCCGTGTATTGGCGAAACTGGACGCGCACCACCCGCCCCCGAAACTGGCTCAGGTCCATGCTCATGCGCTCCCAGTACACGTCATTGCGAGTGGCGCGGGGGCGGCTGCGGGGAAAGCGCTGGATGGCCAGGTCGGTGCCCGTCTCTGCCTCCAGCAGGCGCACCTCGCTGATGGCGGCGTCGCCCTCCGCCATCTGGTCCCAGCGCAGCCAGCTCCGGGTGAGCTGCACCGCCTCGGAGGTGAGAATGGCGATGCCTCCCTCCGGAATGGAGGGCCCGGAGGAGCGCAGGCACACCGCCCATTGCCCATTCTGAAAGGGGATCTGGTCTGTGTCCGTGGCTGCCCCCTCCGCCGTGATCGCCCCGGCAAAGCGGGAGCCCGCCTGCACCAGCTGCACCACGCCGCCGCCCAGCCCCGAGGGCGTCCAGCCCTGCAGGTTGCCCACCTCGAAGTCACCGTTGGTCAGGCGGTTCGGGTGTCGGATAACCGCCGGCGGAGTCACCGAGGGGGTAGTCACCATGCCGGTGGCCGTGGCGGCCGGCATGGGCGGTGGCGGCGGCGCCACCGTCACCGGGGCGGCCTGCCGGGGGGCAGGCGGGGCGGCGGTGTGGATAGCAGGCGGCCGGGGGGCGAGCCGAGCCGGCAGCCCCGAACGCCGGACCTGGGGCGCAGGCGCCCGCGCCAGCATCACCACGCCCACCACCAGCGCCGTTGCCACCGCCGCTATCCCCACTATGGTCACCCGCCGCCAGCGCTCGCTTTCCTGCGCCAGCTCGGCCATTTTGCGGTGGGTCAGGCGCTCCTGGACCGACTTTCCATTGCCCTCCGCCGGCGCCGACTTGTTGTTGCCAGCAGCCATTGCTCTCCTGTGCCCACCACCTGGATTACCCGCCTTCTCCCCCGCTTACTCCTTGATAAAGCCGTAGTAGCGGCCCATCCAGTAAGGGAGCAGGAAGAACGCGCCGTCGTCCTCCCGACGTCCGTCCCCCCCGTTGTCCAGCCGGTACGGGTTGCTGTTCCACTTCATGGCACCCCGCTCGTCCGCCGGCAGCGCCCGCAAGGACTGCGGCTCGCGAAAACGCCCGGCCTGGGCGTCGCGGGGCAGGTCGGTGCGCTGGCTGTTCTTCATGGTCCAGCATACCAGCTCCATGGGGGCGTCGCGCAGCATCTTCACCGATTCCTCGACATCAAACGCCTTCCCCGTGAGCGCCCCGTACATGTAGTTGCACCAGGCCGAGTGCTCCGGCTGCTCGATCTGCCAGCTCAGCTCAAAGCTGAACAGGTAAAGACGCCGCAGCTCCGGGTCGTCCTCATAGGCCAGCAGCGGGTGGTAGGCGCAAAACGCCAGCTCGTCGTCCGAGTGGTTTACCTCCTCTGGGATCAGGATCTTCTGGTAAGCGGTGTTGAGGGCGAAGTGGTGGTTGCGCACCAGGTCGTGGTAAGCGTCCAGGTAGCGCTGCTTGCCGGTGATGTGGTGCGCCGCCCGCAGGTGCGAAAGCATCTCCAGGCTGTTCAGGCCGCGCTCGGGCTCCCAGGAGGAGCCATTCAGCATGGAGGGCGCCCACACTCCCCAGCGCGTGGGCTTGCCGTCCACGTCAATCAGCAGGTAGCCGTTGTCCAGGATATAGTCCATGAAGGCCGCCGTCACCTCCGCTATCTGCCGCTTCTCCTCCTCGTCGGCCACCAGGTCGAAGTACACCGAGTAGGCGTACAGGTGGCCGTCAATCTCGTCAGAGCTGGTGTCGCCCTTCCATTCATACTCGCCATCGGCGCTGTCGTGCCACTCGCCGCCCGATCTCACCGTGCGGGCCTCGCCCTTGCGCACCAGGGCCCGGGCCATATAGCCGGGCAGGGAGCACTTGCGCTGTAGCTCCAGCAGCGCTTGCAGGCTGGTGCTGGCCAGCTTGCGCGCCGCCGGGTCCCTGGTGGCGCCGTAGCGGTAGCTCTCCGCCGCCACGTACAGCGCCGTCCACAGACCGTCGTTGTCCGTGGCCTCGTGAATGAAATGCTCGGTGTCGCCGGGGGCCTCCAGGTGGGTGTCGGCCACGTAGCCCATCCGGTAATGCCGCTTCTGGATGCGTGCCTCGAAATGCGCCGCCTTTTCCTCCAGCGTCATCAGGCGGGTGTAGATCTTGCTCACGCCCGCCGGGGTCACCGCGTACACCGCATCGTCCAGGGCGGCCACCGCCAGCACCCGGTCATCTGCCAGCCAGCGCCGGCCCGCATAATAGTGCCACTCGTGCCCGTCCAGCCTGATCAGGCCCCAGCCGGTGCCGATCCACAGCCGGCCGCTGTCCAGGGGCGCCAGGCAGGTCACCTCCTCGTAGCAGAGCCCGTTCCTGCCCTGAATGCGCTCCCACCAGTCGTGCCCGTCCAGGATCTCGATCCCGGCCGCCGTCCCCACCCAGGCGTGGCCGAACTTGTCCACAAACACCGCCCTGGCGTCTTGGCTGGCCATGCCGGCATGACCCTCCGCCTCCCCGAACACCCGCCAATCCGACACCTCCCGCCGCCACAGCCCCTGGCTGGTGGCCAGGTAGATCTCCCCCCCCGGCCCCAGGGCCACCTCCCGCACCTCCGCCGCCCGGGGATAGGCCGTCCGCATGCAGCCCTCCCTCCCCAGCACGTACAGGGCCTCCCCGCCCGCCACCACCAGCAGCTCCGGGCTGCCCGCAATGGCCTGGATCTCTCCCCATTCGCCCACCACCGGCTGCCAGCCGCCCTCTCGCCGCACCACCAGGCCCTTGCCGCCGGCCGCATGCAGCGCTCCCCGCGCCCAGCACAGGTCCAGAACCGCTCCCTCCACCTCTCCCGCCTCGCACATAGTGCCCTCGGGGCCAATGGCGGCCACTCCCCCCTCGCCGCCCAGCCATACCCCGCCCTCGCCCGCCAGGGCGCAGTGCACCTGCCCCAGGCTAAGGTGCTGCGCCTCCCCCACCGTTGCAGCAAACTCTTGCGGGTAGCGGTTGAGCTTGATATTGCGTTCCGATCCCACCACCATGGCTTCGCCTCCTGTCTCGCTTGGGTGCTCCTCCTGCTTCGACGGGTGGGGGGCAACACCTGTCGGCCCGGCCTGGCCCTCCCTGGGGGATGAGGCACACGCTCTTGTCGGGAAATCGCCCCCCCGGGTGGCGTCAATGCTACATAAGTCCCTGCCAGCGCTTGACTGGCCTGCCCTCCGGCGCTACGCTCGCCCAGGCATGACAGCTCGCGAGTCAACAGGCTCCCCAGGCGGGCGCCGCTCGCTCTGCCCAGGAGGACGCTGCGTGGTACGTGTTTACGTGGTCTTTTACAGCCGCACCGGCAACACCGCCGCCTTGGCCCAGGCGGTAGCGGAAGGTGCCGGCCGGGTGCCCGATACCGAGGTGCTGCTGCGCCGGGTGGCCGAGCTCGCCCCCCAGCAGGTGATTGACCAGGACCCCCGCTGGAAGGCCACCCAGGAGCTCCTGGCCCCCATCCCCGAGGCCGACATCTGGGAGATGGCGGAGACCGATGCCGTCATCTTCGGCAGCCCCACTCGCTACGGCAACATGACCGCCCAGCTCAAGAACTTCATTGACCAGACCGGCCCCCTCTGGGTGCAGGGGCGCCTGATTGACAAGGTGGCCGCCGTCTTCACCAGCAACAGCTCCCTGCATTCAGGCAAGGAATCCACCCTGATCACCATGATCATCCCCCTCTTTCACCTCGGGTTCGTGGTGAGCGGGGTGAGCCCGGCGCTGCCGGAGGTGGAGCGGGCTGGCTCCTTCTATGGCGCCGCGTCCACCTCGGGCCCCAACGCCGATATCCCGCCCACCCCCCAGGACCTGGTGGTGGCCCGTGCCGAGGGCGAGCGGGTGGCCTGGATCGCAAGCTGGATCAAGGCCGGTAAGGCCGCGCTCGCCGGCCCGGCGGCCGGGAAGTAGTCTGGCTGCGGCAGGGTGCACTGCCCCCGGCGGGGAACCATAGGCGCATGAGGGTACTGGCCATCAGCGGCAGCCCCCGCCGGGGCGGCAATACCGAAACCCTGCTCGCTCAGGCCATGCGCGGCGCCCAGGCGGCCGGCGCCCAGGTGGAGCTGGTGCGCCTGGCAGAGCTCACCCTTCAGCCCTGCCAGGAATGCGAGGCCTGCGCCCAGGAGGGGCATTGCCCCCTCGCCGACGATATGCAGGCCCTCTATCCCCGGCTGCGCACCTGGGAGGGGATCATGCTCGCCTCCCCGGTCTATTTCGCCGGCCTCACCGCCCAGACCAAGCTCATGATTGACCGCTGCCAGGCCTGCTGGGTGGAAAAGTATCGCCTGCGCCGCCAGCACGCGCCCCCGCCCCCCGCCCGCAAGGGCATCTTCATCTCCACCTGCGGCGACCGCCGCCTGTCCATGTTCGAGGGCGCACTCGCCACCGTGAAGGCTTTCTTCACCACCCTGGACATTGCCCTGGTGGCCAACCTGCTCTATCCTGGAATGGACCACCCGGGGGCCGCCGCCCAGCAGCCCGCCGCCCTGGCCCAGGCCTGGCAGGCCGGCCAGCAGTTGGTATCGGACCCACCTCCGGCTTAAGCGAGGAAGGCAATGACGGCACGCGAAATCATGACCAGCCGGGTGATCACCGTCACCGGCGACGACACCGTGGGCGACATCGCCCGCCTGCTCTCCACCCATCGCATCTCCGCGGTACCGGTGGTGGACCATGACGGCCACCTCCTGGGCATCGTCACCGAGGCCGACCTGGTCACCCGCGCCGCCCGCCCCCATCTGCCCCGCTACCTCCCCTTCCTGGAAGGGGTGATCTTCCTGGAAAACCCCCGCCACTTCGAGGAGGAGATCCGCCGCATCCTGGCCGTCACCGCCGGCCAGATCATGACCGCCAACGTCCCCGCGGTGGCGCCCCAGGCCACCCTGGAGGAGATGGCCACCCTGATGACCGAGCACAACCTCACCCGCCTGGTGGTGGTGGAGCAGGAGCGGGTGGTGGGTATCGTGACCCGGGCCGATATCGTGCGCACCCTGGTGCCAGGATAATATGCTGCGCCGCAAAAGCCTGCTGCTCGGCCTGGCCGTGTGGCTGCTGCTGATAGCGGCCTACCACTGCGGCCTGCTGCGTTCCCTGGAGCTGCGCTTCTATGACCTCCAGCTCCGGTTGCGCGCCGAGCAGCCGCCCCACCCCGACCTGGCCATCATCGCGGTGGACGACCGCAGTCTCGACCGCCTCGGCCCCTGGCCCTGGCCCCGCAGCGTGCACGCCCGGCTGCTCGAGCAGCTGGTGCAGCAGGGGGGCGCCCGGGTGGTGGCCTTTGACCTGCTCTTCCTGGAGCAGGGAGACCAGCGCGCTGACGACCTGGTTTTTGCCCAGGCCGCTCGCCGCTGCGGCAATGTCTTCGTGGCCTCCTACTTCACCCGCTCCGGCCCCCTCACCATCGGCCGAGTGGGAGTCCGTATGCAGTCCGCGCGCCAGCCCTGTCCCGCCCTCTGCCAGGCGGTGGCCGGCGTCGGCCCGGTCAACGTGTTCCCCGACCGGGACGGCCTGCTGCGGGCCGCCCCCATGGTGCTGGAACAGCAGGGCAACCGGGGCCATGCCTCCCTTGCCCTCTGCATCGCCAATTACCTCTTCAACCCCCACCGCCGCCCCGCCAACATCATCCTGGGCCACCAGGTGCGGCTGGGCGACTTCCAGGTGCCGGTGAACGAGGCTGGCGAGATGCTGATCAACTACCCCGGCGGCTTTGGCATCTTTTCCACTTTCTCCTACTGTGACGTGCTCGCCCATCGCCTGCCTACCGGCTGCTTCAAGGGCAAGGTGGCGCTGGTGGGGTTCACCGCCACCGGGCTCTCCGACCTGCGCCCCACCCCCTTCTCCCCCGCCTGCCCGGGAGTAGAGGTGAACGCCAGCATTCTCGACACCCTGCTCAAGGGGAGCTTCCTGCGCCAGGCCTCGCCCCTGGCCAACCACGCCCTGCTGCTGGCCGCCGTGCTGCTGCCCGCCTGGCTGCTGCCCCTGCTCTCCCGGGGGCGGGCGGTGGCAGCGCTGGGCATGGCCCTGGTGGTGCTGGCAGTGGGCGTGGTCTCGTTTCATTACGGCGGCTGTTGGGTGGCCCAGGGCGCGCCCCTGCTCGGCCTGGCCGCGGTGGCCACCGGTGTGCACGTGCTGGGAGTGCGGGAGCGGGAGAACATGGCGATCCATATCTCCTCCAGCATCAGCGCCCTCTCCCTGGCTACCCGCATGATCGCCGTCTCCACCTCCACCGCCTCCCTCGTCCCCGCCATCGCCGAGGAGATCAAGGAGGTGATGCAGGCCTCCCGTACCGCGCTCTACCTGCCCCATCCCGAGCAGGAGTGCCTGGTCAGCGTGGGGCTGCGCGAGCCCCGCCAGGTGGTGCCCGGCCAGGGGGTGGTAGGACAAGTGGCCAGCTCCGGGCGCTCCCTGCTCCTGGGGCCGGAAGATGAGGCCCGGGCCGAGCTGGCCCCGCTGCTCCACGGGCCGGTCTCCTCCGCCCTGGTCACCCCCCTGCGCAGTGGCTCGCGCCTGCTCGGCCTGGTGCTGGTGGCCGACCGGACGGACCACCGGCCCTACACCCCGGACGACCTCGAGCTGCTCAATGCCCTGGCCTACGAGGCCGCGGTAGCCATGGAAAACGCCGAGCTCTACGGCAAGCTGGAGGGACGCATTGACCTCGCCAACCAGGAGCTGCGCCGCGCCTACGCCCGGCTCAACGCGGAAAAGGAACGCTTCGAGGCCCTGCTGGAAAACATGGCCGACGCCGTGTATATGACCGACACCGCCGGCACCATCCTCTTCCTTAACCCCGCCGCCCGGCAGCTCTTCGGAGTGGCCGAAACCAGCGCCGTGGGCCAGCGCGTGGACAAGCTGGTGGGCGTGCCCGCCCTGGCCGAGCTTATCTCCCGGGCGCTCTCGGAGCAGGAGCGGCTGGTCACCACCCAGGTGGAGCTGTTGCAGCCCGGCCGCAAGGTGCTCAACGCCACCGCCGCCCGCGTCTCCGAGGAGGAAGGCCAGCCCGTGGGAGTGGTGACCGTGCTCAGCGACGTCACCCTCATCCAGGAGCTCTCGGACATGAAAACCGAGTTCGTCTCCCTGGTCTCCCACGAGCTGCGCACCCCCCTCACCTCCATCCAGGGCTTCACCCAGACCCTGCAGGAAGACACCGCCGGCCAGTTTGACGAGCCCACCCGCCAGGAGTTCTTGGGCATCATCTACCAGGAGTGCCAGCGCCTGCTTGCTATGATCAACGAGCTCCTCGACGCCTCCCGCCTGGAGGCCGGCCGCCCCCTGCTCATGAACTGGGCGCCGGTGGACCTGCCCGCCCTGGTGGACCAGGTGGTCACCCTGCAGCGCAGCCAGGCCGAACAGCATACCTTCATCGTGGACTTCCCCCCTGGCTTCCCCGCTATCACCGCCGACCGGGACCGCATCCAGCAGGTGCTGGTCAACCTGCTCTCCAACGCCATCAAGTATTCGCCCCGCGGCGGGGAGGTGCGCATTACCGGCCAGGTGCAAGCAGACCGGGTGCTGGTGACCATGGCCGACCAGGGCCTGGGCATGACCCCCGACCAGATGGCCCAGCTCTTCCAGCGCTACCATCGCGTGGACCAGGAAGCCACCAAGCGCATCCGCGGCACCGGCCTGGGCCTCTACCTCACCAAGGGGCTGGTGGAGGCCCACCATGGCCGCATCTGGGCCGAGAGCGCCGGCCCCGGCCAGGGCTCCACCTTCTACCTGGAGCTCCCCATCTCCCAGCCCGAAACTGCCTGACGCATGCTGCCCCCTCTCCCCGCGCCCCTGCTCCCTCTCCCCCTAATGCCCGGTACAGACCGGGAACATGGGTAAGGGAATTGACCGGGAACATAGGTAACAAGCAAGCAGGAGGTTGCCTATGCCCTGGAAGGAGACGGAGCCGGTAAAGGAGCGGATGTATTTTGTGGTGCGTTTGGGGGAGGGGGAGGGGATGACGGCCTTGTGCCGGGAGTTTGGGATCAGCGCGAAGACCGGCTACAAGATCTACGGCCGGTGGTGCCGGGAGGGGGTGGCCGGGTTGTGTGATCGCTCCCGGGCCCCGCACAGCCATCCGGCGCAGGTGGGGGAGCTGATGGCGGCCCTGCTGGTGGGTTGGCGAGAGAGCTACCCCAGCT